>Ga0307419_10000544_pt1 | contig 19112 bp, 16 predicted proteins | sample SalMarWE160230MG_2_FD_202512 | JGI IMG/M metagenome (GOLD analysis project Ga0307419, IMG submission 202512) | Salt marsh sediment microbial communities from the Plum Island Ecosystem LTER, Massachusetts, United States - WE1602-30 | ecosystem: Environmental > Aquatic > Marine > Intertidal zone... | reverse complement strand
CAGTCCCCCGGATTTTTCAACTGTTACCGAGACGAAGCCGGGGGAAGGATCTACCTTGAAACAGCGGACCTTCAGCGCGGGGGACCGGATGAGGAATTCCTGATGGTATCCTACCTGTCGCAGGGGATGGGGTCGAATGACGTGGGACTCGACCGGGGAAGGATCGGCGATCAGAAAGTGGTTGCTTTTCACAGGAGCGGGGACAAAGTACTCCTGGTTGAACCCAATTATAATTTTCGTGCAGATTCCGGGGATGAACCCGAGCGAAGGGCCGTTGAGGAATCCTTTGCACGCTCGGTCATCTGGGGATTCAGCGTGGCGGCACAGGAGGGAGACAGGGTCCTTATCGATCTGACGGACTTCCTGCTCAGCGACCAGAACCGGGTGGACGATGCCATGAAATGGTCGGGACAGGGTACCTATACGGCCGATGCCTCCCGATCGGCCCTGAATTTTGAAAGAACCAGGAATTTTCCGGACAATTCGGAATTCGATGCCATCCTGACCTTTACGGGCCAGCCTTCGGGTGACTTTGTAAGGCAGGTGGTCCCGGATCCCGGGTACATGACCCTCGGCCAGCATATTTCCCTTGTCAGGCTCCCTGACGCGGGCAGTTACAAACCCAGGATATTCATGCCCCGGAGCGGTTTTATGAGCCTGGATTATATGGACCTTTCAGTCCCGCTGGGACAACCCATAATGAAGCAGTTCATTTTCCGGCACAGGCTTGAGAAGAAAGATCCCTCGGCAGAGGTTAGCGAGGCCGTGGAACCCATCGTCTACTATCTTGACCCCGGAACCCCGGAACCCATGCGCAACGCCCTGCTGGAAGGGGCTTCCTGGTGGAACGAGGCATTCGAGGCCATCGGGTACAGGGATGCCTTCCAGGTGAAACTCCTTCCGCCCGATGCCGATCCTCTCGATATACGCTACAATGTCATCCAGTGGGTGCACCGCTCCACGAGGGGCTGGTCCTACGGGAGCCCGGTCACGGACCCCCGTACCGGGGAGATACTGAAAGGAATCGTCAGCCTGGGCTCCCAGAGGGTCCGGCAGGATTACATGATCGCGGAGGCCATTCTTTCCCCTTACGGGGATACCGCTGAAGTGCCGGGTGACATGGAGGAAATGGCTCTTGCCCGCCTCAGGCAGCTTGCTGCGCATGAAGTGGGACACACCCTGGGATTACAGCATAATTACATTGCATCTGCCGACGGCCGCACTTCGGTCATGGATTATCCCCATCCGCTGATCGGGCTCAAAGATGGTAAACCGGATCTTTCCGGGGCTTACGAAACCGGGATAGGGGAATGGGACAAGGTTTTTATTGCTTACGGCTACCAGGATTTCCCGGAGGGAACGGATGAGAAAAAGGCCCTGCAGGATATTCTTGCAGCCGCCCGGCAGAAGGGATTGCGCTTCCTGTCCGACCAGGATGCCAGGCCGGAAGGTTCGGCGCATCCGGCCGTTCATTTATGGGACAACGGGAAAGATGCCTGTGAAGAACTGGAAAGGATGATCGGGATACGGATGAAGATCCTCGATGACTTTTCTGAAAAAAACATCCGCATGGGCACCCCGTATTCGGAACTGGAAGATGTGCTGGTACCGGCCTATATGCTTCATCGCTACCAGCTCGAAGCGGCGGTGAAATCCATCGGCGGCGTGGAATACAATTACGCGCTCAGGGGAGAGGACCTGCTGCTGCGGATGGTCTCCCCGGAAACCCAGGGGGCATGCCTGGAGACCATCATGGAAACCCTGGCCCCCGAGTTCCTGGCCATACCGAAAGCGGTCCTTGCAAAGATCCCTCCGAAGCCCCTGGGCTACAGCCGTGACAGGGAGAATTTTACATCCCGCACGGGACTGACCTTCGATCCGCTGTCGGCGGCCGAGGCTTCGGCGGACCGAACCATCGCCCTGCTGCTGCATCCCCAGCGCGCCTCCCGAATGGTGACCAACCATGCGCTTGATGCAAGGCAGCCCGAATTGCAGGTGCTCATCGACAAGCTGATCTTCAATACCTGGCAAACGGTGTATGATGAACCTTATCTGGGCGAGATCCAGCGTATCAGCGATAATCTTGTCCTCCATCACCTCATGCAACTTGCGACTGACCTCTCCGCTTCACCCCAGGCCAGGGCCATTGCCTCGCTCAAGATCAGCGAGCTGAAGCAATGGATATCCGGCCAGCTTGAATACGTGCAGGATCCGCAGATGGAAGCCCATTACGATTTTGCCCTGAAGCAGATCTCGCATTTCTTTGAGCACCCGGAACAGTACCGGCACGAAACTCCCCTCGAAGCCCCGCCGGGTCAGCCGATAGGGGACTGCGGACTAAACTACTGAGCAGGCCATGGATTACCGCTCGACCCAGCTTTACCACCTGTATGTCCGCCTTCTACGGAGCCTGGGCATCAAACCCGAAAAAATGAAGGAATTCATGAAATTTGCCGTGGTGGGAGGGTCGGGGGTACTGGTCAACATGGGCTGCTTTTATGTATTCACGCGCTACGCCGGGATCAGGATCGAATTCGCATCCCCCATGGCCATCGAGATCTCCATCCTGACTAATTTTTTCCTCAATAATGCCTGGACCTTCCGGAAGCGGGATACCAAAATCGGTTTTGCCGGGAGGATCCTGAGGTATCATCTTGTCACGGCGGTAGCGGGACTGGTAAATTACCTGACCCTGCTGCTGCTGACACATGTTGCCGGTCTTCATGACCTGGTCTCCAACCTGATCGGGATCATTCTGGGAACATTCATTAATTTTTTCCTGAATTCGCTGTGGACCTGGCGGATCATTGAACCGGGGGAGAAATGACTGTTAGTTCAGCCGGGCGGCCGTTGATCCCCGGGAGAAGGAGCTTCGAGCCGAAAGCGATGATGAGGCGGTAGGTGCCCGGTTCATCCGGTGCGACGAGCGGCAGCTCCAGCGTGACCTCCTCACCAGGTTGCAGGCTCCCGAACACAGGCTGGGGATCCACTTTCCCGTACCTGATCTCCCGGTCCCTGCTTAAGAAGCCGTACATCAGGAGGGGGGACTGATCGCATTCACGATCAAGCGAAACCGGCAGCGAGGTAGGATTTGAGATTCTGACCGGAAGGGTAAAAGGCATTCCTGCCCCGGCTTCAGGCTTTTTCTCAAGTATTTTGATATTCAGCCGGTTAAACGAGCACCACCGCTCAATCTCAAGGTATGGGAAGTCCCCCAGCACCGTAGGCACATGCCGGATGCTGTCGTTATGTCCCCAGAAAGAAAAGAGAACCCTTTGTCCCTCCAGCTCCGACTCCAGCGGCCATATATCGAACTGGTTCCGCCTGTAAAGCATGTCATTCCTGGTATAGGCTTTTTTCCCGGTATAATACCAGTATACGGAAGGGAACTGGTATTTATTCGAAAAAACCACGGGGCGATCCCCCGCAACCTCCGCAATCTGTGCTGCCCAGGTTGCCTTCCCGTGAAACATCCTGGAAACATTATCGGGGATGGGCAGGAAATCCCAGACCAGGTATGCCCGGATCACCAGTATGACCGGCACGCTGGCAATTCCCAGGATACTGATCCATTTCCTGAACCCCGGATGCGCTTTAAGGTTGATCATGGCCAGGACCACCATCGGGGGAAAGGCGGCGGCCGTCCAGTGCGGTTCCACATGGCCCCTGATGCTCGATACGAGGAAAAACCCGAAAAATCCCACCAGGTTGTATTTCAGCATCCGTTCGTACGGTCCGGAAACCCTGCGTATGAAGGCCAGGTACAGCAGGATGGCCCCGATAAAGGGACCGGTGACCAGGAGCTGGTTGCCCAGGTATTCAAGGATCTGCCTGGGCTGGAAGGGATCGTTCCGGCTGATCAGGTGGTATTGAAAGCTGACGAAATCATTCCTGTACTGCCAGACCAGGTGAGGCAGGTAGAGAATGGTGGCGAGGAGAACGATCACCCAGAAACTCCTTCTCAGGAAAAGTTTCCAGTTTGAAAGCAGTGTGAAAAAAAGGATCAGCAGGGCGTGGTACTTGCTGTACATCATTCCGGCTACCAAGAATCCCAGCAGGAGCGCCTGTTTCATACGGTCCTCCTCCAGGTATTTCCTCAGCACCAGGAAGAAAAGTGATGTAAAGAATACCAGCGGCACATCGGGCAAGGCGATAAAACCGGCGACATTCAGATGCATCAGGCTGATGGCGAAAACACTCCACATGAACATCCGGCTGTCCCGCGAGCGCTCCGGGATAAGCAGCCACAGGATGTAGATCGACCCGGCCCCCATGAGGGAGGTCAGTATCCGCACACCCAGGGTATTCGGGATGATGCTGTATCCCAGCCTGATCAGCATGGCGACCATGGGGGGATGGTCGAAATAGCCCCAGGCCGGGAACTGCGAGTACAGCCAGTAATAGGCTTCATCCTCGATTATTTCCGTGAAGTATGCCTGCAGGAGACTGAGAACGAACCATGCCAGTGTGAACAATAGGATGGCCTTATTTGCACGGAAATTGCCCATAGTGCTGGTAAATCCAAATATCCGAGTAATTTTGTTTAACGCCACGTTTTCACAAAAATGAGAAAATCTTTTTACATAGTCCTGATATTTACCCTGCTTTCAGTAGCTTCCGGGGCCCAGGACTTTGAGTGGAATGCCGGATTAGACGGATTCCTGGATAACCGGGAATATTTCATCACCGGCAATCCGCAGACCATTTTCGGGTCACGGCTAAGGGGAGAGATCGGTACCACATTAAAGGATATCCACAGGTTCAGGGCGGGACTGAATTTCCTCTTTGAGTTTGGATCGGACCCATGGGTCCGGCGTCCCGATTACACGGCTTACTACCAGCTCGATTACGGACCTTTTGATTTTTATATCGGTTCCTTTCCCCGGCGGGAACTGCTCGATTACCCGCTTTCACTGCTTTCCGATACCCTGCATTACTACCGCCCGAACATACAGGGGGTATACCTCGGTTTCACCCGGAGCTGGGGCTACCAGAATGTCTTCATTGACTGGACCAGCCGCCAGACCGATACCCTGCCGGAACGCTTCATGTTCGCCTTCTCGGGCGAAGCACGCTTCGGGCTGTTCTATTACAATCACCATTTTATGATGGGACACTTTGCCGGGGCAGCCCTGGAAACGGATAACAGCCTGAGGGATAACGGGGGATTTGATATCAACGTGGGAACCGACCTCAGCAGGCTTGTCCCCCTCGACACCCTCCTGTTCAGTGTCGGTGCTCTTGTTTCGGTGGACAGGGACCGGCAGTATTACCTGGACTGGAAGACACCTGCAGGTTTCGTTGCCAGGGGAATGGTGATGTGGAAGGGACTCGGACTGGAGGGACTGTATTACAGGGGAGAGGGACATACGTTCCTTTACGGCGATCCGTTCTACCGCCTGAAACAGTACGGGCGGCTGGACATCTTCTGGGCTCCGTTCCGTTCCGGTACGGTCAGGGGAAAGATTGACTTTGCCCTGCATTTTGCCGAAGGCCAGATCGATTATTCCCAGCAGATCCTGTTAAGCATCGACTTTGACGGGATCAGGCCAGGACGATGAAAGTGCATTTGAACTTAAAAGGAATTATTATTTATTTTATACAAGGAAACGCATCCGATCAAGGTTTTTAAATGAAATCCGTTTTTACATTCTATCTGAGGTATGTAATTCTGTTGCTGGGCATCCAGCTCCTGTTCAGCATTCTTTTCCTTCTTATTTATCACAATCTTGGAGCTGATGCCGGGTTGTGGAGCGGGTTCCTGGCACTCGCCTACGGTCTTAAACTGGATGCGTCCCTGACCGCTTACATACTTGTCATCCCGACTTTTTTGCTGGTCATTTTTTCCATTTTCAGGAAAGGTTTTCTTAAAACGGCAATCGGCATTTACACCTTCCTGGTCGTGCTTTGCCTTGTTATGGCTTATATTACCAACCTGATCATCTATAAGTACTGGAATTTTCCGCTGGACAGGTCCATTTTCGATTACATATCAACTCCCGGGGAAATGATAGCCTCACTTCCGGTCTGGAGCATTGTCCTTTTTTTTGGGATCATCGCCCTGGTGATCTACTTTTTATATTTCTGGATCTACCGGAAATGGGTTTCAGCACCCCTGACCACAGGAGGCAAGAGAAGCTTTCCGGCAGCCGCTATTTTCCTGGTCGTCCTGCCGGCGTTGTCTATACCGGGGCGGGGGGGACTGGCCACTTCGCCCATCCAGACCGGGTCTGTATATTTTCATCAGAATGCCTTCATCAATCATGCAGCGGTTAATCCGGTATGGAACCTGTTCTATACTCTGATCGAGAGCGATAAACTGACTCAATCGGTAAGTTTCTACCCGCAGAGTGAGGCACGCAGGATAGTGGATGGGCTGTATCAAGACGGGCGAACCGGATCACGTGTGCTGAATACCGTTACCCCGAATATCATACTGGTCTTCCTTGAAAGTTTTGCTCAGCCGGTTATAGACGAACTGGGCGGGAACGGAAGGGCAGCCCCGAATATCAATGCACTGGTCCACGAAGGAATCTTCTTTAATAAGTTCTTTGCCTCCGGGACTATGACGGACCGTTCGCTGGGGGCGGTACTGGCAGGGTATCCCAGCCTCCCGGGCACCTGCATCATCTATTATGAGGGCAAGGCCCAGAAACTGAGCAATCTAAACCGGGAGCTGAAATCTGCCGGGTACAGCTCTGCATTCCTTTACGGTGGGGATATCGATTTCGCCCACATGAGGTCCTTCCTGGTCATAGGCGGATTTGATCATATTATTTCAGATTACTATTTCCCGGGTTCGGTACCCCGTACAAACTGGGGAGTGCCCGACGAGTACCTGTTCCAGGAACTGATCAGGATCTCGGACAGGTCATCTGAACCTTTTTTCCATGTCATGCTGACCCTTTCAAGCCACCATCCTTTTGATGTGCCTATGGAGCCTGTATTCGAGGGATCAGATGATTACACACGGTATGAGAATTCAGTATACTATACCGACCGGGAACTGGGTAAGTTTATAAAGACGGCAAAGACGAGGGACTGGTGGGACCGGACCCTGATTGTTTTCACGGCAGATCACGGCTGCCGGATTAAAAATATCACGGCCCATGAACAAAAGCGCTTCATCATCCCCATGCTCTGGCTCGGGGGCGCCCTGGAAGTCAGCGATACCATGATCGTTAAATACGGGTCCCAGACCGACTTTCCGCTTACCCTGTTAAACCAGCTGGGACTTCCGGTCGATGATTTCAAATTCAGCAAGGACCTCTTTTCGGAAAGCTCTAAATCATTTGCCTACTATACCTTCAACGACGGGATCGGGTTTCTTGATGACAGTACATACACGGTGTACAGCCTGACTACGGGAGATTACCTGATCAGGGAAGGTTCCCTGGAACGAAGGACAATTGATCCGGGACTGGCATACCTGCAGTGCCTGTTAAATGATTTTAATGGCAAATAGGTTCCATGCACTCCGGTAAGATCAAAGCGCTTTTCATCGTAAATGAAATTCTGGAAAAGAAAAGCGGGCAGAACATTGCCCGTCTGGTATCTGAACATCTTGACCTTGAGCGATTTGACCCTACAGTGCTTTATTCCGAGTACCCGGGCCATGCCGGTGAACTGGCAAACCGGTATGTGGGACAATACCGGCTCATGGTGGCCGGGGGCGGTGACGGCACGGTCAACCAGGTCGCGTGCAACCTGGTGCATACGGAAACTGTCCTGGGTATCCTTCCCCTGGGATCGGGAAAGGGACTGGCCAGGTCACTTAAAATACCACTTAATGTACGCAGGGCCCTGGGTATAATCAACTCATTCCAGATTTCCCGGATCGATACGGGGATGGCTGACGCACACAGGTTTGTAAACATCACCGGTATCGGATTTGCCGCAGAGGTTGCCCATGATTACGCGACATCGATAAAACGGGGATTTTTTCCTTATGCATCGCACACGATAAAAAAACTCCCCGGGTATTCTCCCGTTCCTGCCGGCATACAGATCGGGGACCGGATCATTTCCGGGAGATATTTCGATGTCAGCATCGCCAATTCTTCCCAGTGGGGATACGGCGCCCGCATCAGTCCCACTTCAAAACCCGGCGACGGAATTCTTGAACTCTGTCTTTTCGATCACTTTCCGCTGCTCCGGGCTCCCGGTCTCCTGGCAAGGCTGTTCACGGGAACGATCCACCGGTCGAAGTACATGGAGGTCATCCCGGTAAGCTCCGTCCGGATCACCGGGGAAGGACCATTTACAGGTCACATTGACGGCGAACCGGTGGAGTTCCCCTCGCCGCTGGAAATCTCGATAGAACCCGGCAGCCTGCAGGTTGTCCGCCCGGAGAGGGTTTAGGTTTTTTCCTTACAGGGGGACTGGTTTGTGGCACCGGCCGGTGCATGGTCACTTCCCGATTTTCCCTGTGCATTTATCCCCAGGTTTATAACTTGAATTCCGCGTAATGAAAAAGTTTGGTATTTTACCGGATTGAAATTTTCTGTGAATGGGCGACAGGGACAGGATATTGAAAGGGAGGAAGAGCGCGGGACTGATCATATGCCTTCTTGCTTACATGACGGCAGGAACCGTAGCATGGCTGGTTTACGATGCCGTTTCTATTTTCCATCCCATTGCGGTTGTGATCATCCTGGACGTTCTGGCCACCCTGGTCATTTTCAGTTTTTCCCTGTTGTTCAACAACTCGAGCCTTTACGATCCTTACTGGAGCGTGGTACCTCCAGTAATCATGTTTTACTGGGTTTTCCACGAACAGACGCTGGAAGCACTGACCCTGATGCAGGGACTCATACTATTCATGGTTTCCTTCTGGTCCCTCCGGCTTACCCTGAACTGGATCCTGCGTTGGAGGGGGATAAAGGACGAGGATTGGCGTTACCTGTCGTTCCGCTTCAAATACCAGGAGAAATACTGGCTCATCAGCCTGGTGGGAATACATCTTTTTCCTACCCTCATGGTTTTCCTTGGCTGCATTGCCGTATACCCGGCCCTGGCCCTGCACGAAGGGACCATGGGACTGATGGAATGGATCGGGGCAGGGGTGACCTTTGCGGGGATCATGATCGAAACGATCGCGGACCTGCAGTTGAGGCGTTACGACCGGGATAAATCCAAATGTGATTTCCAGAACGCCGGCCTGTGGAAATACAGCAGGCATCCCAATTATTTCGGGGAGGTGCTTTTCTGGGTGGGACTCTTCCTTTCCTCCACCGGGATGGAAAAGGTTTACTGGTGGATCCTTCCGGGACCTGTATTTATGATCCTGATGTTCTATTTCATAAGCATTCCCATGATCGACAAGCGCATGCTGCGAAGGAGAACGGGATACCGGGATTACCTGAAGCGCACCTCGGCACTGATCCCCCTTCCCCCGGGAAAACAACCCCGGTCTTCAATCACCCAGCTCAGGTAAGGAATCTCATGGACGCGACAGGAGTCAGAGAACACTACCCGCCCGGGGTGTCGTAGTATTTCCTTAAGTACTCGTTCTCCTCCGGTGTCAGGGTCCGGATCCGGAAAGGCGTCTCCCCGGCAATCCATACGGCAAGGATATGCTCGTCCCCGAAGACATTTGCCATAAGGGCCTCCAGCAACCATTCGCCGGGGATGAGCCCTGCTTCCATGAGTGCAGAGCGAATCCCTTCGTTCATCCCTCGGCCCGCCTGCAGGGGGAACTCGTAGAGAGCTGCAATGCTGGTCCGGTCCCTCGGATTATCGTGCTGTTCTCTGCAGCTTTTCAGGCTTGATGAAAGGTAACAGCGGCAGGCAACGGGCCTTACCGGGTAGATGAGGCAGTACCCCTCTGCGAGGAAAGGGCAGGGATGGATGTAGTGCAGGAACTCCATGGCTGTCATTCCCTGTGTCATGGAATGTTTTTCCGCGGTCCGCAAACGGATACCTTCCAGTGCAGAGGGGTCAAATTGATCACCCAGGTATTCCCGGATTGCCAGGATCTCATGACCGGAAGCAAGCACAGCATGGGTACAGCACAGGGAGCATCCCTTCCGGCAATCCACACGAAGTCCTTCCCGTTCACAGCGATTCCGGAAGGAATCGATCAGGCCGTCCAGGGATTCGAAGACAGATGCCATTAAGCCTGACAATGAGGTCCGGCTGATCCCTCCCGAGATAAATTGCCTGGCCAGCCTGTAACCGTCCTGGAAAAAGATGGTTGCGGCATCTGAATAGTCCGGTGGCCGGTGGTCGGGCATTGCCTCTTTCCTATCTCAGGGATGCCTTGGTAAACAGGTAATCCGGTATTTCGGTATCGAACTGGATGGAGTCGATGATGAATTCGGTCCCGTCCCCGCTTTTCAGCATGTCCTTGAATACGATCTTCCCCGGGAACCACCGGTTTCCCATACGCTTGATGTCGTAAAGGTCGGTCCTTTTCAGCAGTTTCCCGCTTTTTGCGAATAGGTCCTCCCGGAGGGGGACATAGGTTTCACTGTCCACCCAGACTTTCCTGATCTGGTAGCTGACATCCGGGGTTTTTGCATTCAGTTCCACGACCCAGCATTGCTTATCCCTCAGGATTTCCTCCCCGATCACCACGGCATCGTAATTTTCCTTGTATGCGGCATCATCCATCATGTCTTCATAGGACAGGTCCGATCCCATCACGGACTGCCTGAGCATGTGCCCGGAGATCTGTATGGTCCGGTCCGTCGAAGGAGAGTAGATCCAAAGTGCATCTTCGAGTTTCAGCATTTTTGTGCCCGCCTCCCGCGGAGGGGAAAGGTATTCCGAGTAGGATTTCTTATCGCCCACCGCCCATGTTTTGGATTCTATGGTACGGCTTGACCGGGGACCATGGATGATCATCGTGGAGGTCAGTATACGGTTCCTGGATGACATGTTCCGGTCCATCCGGTCCATTACCTCGGCGCCGGACGGGTACTGGGCGTGGAGCAGGCTGGCTCCGGACAGGATCAATATAAGAAGTTTTTTCATTGTGAAGTATTTTAGATTTCAGGTTATCATTACGTTCTGCATTCCGGGCTTGATTCCGGGCTTCGGTCCATGTTTTTATTCCCGGTCAGCTATGTTTCAAGTTCCTTGAACAACGAGGCGGTCTGCCTTTTGTATATCCCGATGCCAGAAAGCATGGTCCCCAGCGTCGAGGAGAACAGTCCCGGTATAAAACCGATGTAAAAGGCCTGGGGTATTATCTTCGCATGGAACTCCCCCGGCATCATTATGGTGGCTCCCTTCATCATGTTACTTATATCCAGGCCTACTTCCTGCAGCCAGTATGAAAACGCAAGTCCAATAACGGTGCCAAACGCCGATCCGATGATCCCGATCAGGATGGATTCATAGATCATGCTTTTATAGATATGGCCTTTCTCCTCACCGATGGCAAGCCGTATCCCGACCTCGCCATAACGGCGTAATCCCCCTATCAGGCCTGTATTCCATAGCACAATTGACATAGCTAGCACGAAAATAAATACGATCAGGAAAGATACGCCTTCCATAATTTCCAGGTACCACTTCAACATTTCACTCTGGTCCGTTAGCTTCAGCATCACTGGTGAGAACTCATTCCCGGGATCCGAATATTTACTGTTGAAAACTGTCCTGACCACTTCAGCCTGCTCTTCGTTGTAACCACCCGGGAGATAACCCAGTATCTCGCTGGATGCATCGTCCATATCGAGGGCTGCCTGTACATCTCTGATGTCTGCGATCATGGCTCCTCTGTCCAAAACGGAAGTTCCGAAACGAATGGTCCCGGCGACCCTGAAATTATAGAAGGTCATGCTGCCATACATGGAAGATCCCATCAGGGTTACCATTTCGCCCGGGACTACCCCGAGTTTTTGGGCAAATTCGTCAGATATGAGTATTTCACCCGGGCTCCCGGGCAGGCTTCCCCTGGCCAGGCTTTTTTCCAGGCCGAGTCTGCTGGGTTCCTTACTGCCCGGGGTGAACAGATCCAGGGCGATGCCCATTACGGGTCCCTGCGAACGGGTTTCCCCGTTTTCGTCAGGTACATCAAGCAATCCCGCGAACCGGGTGCGGATCACCCATTCCATATCGGGGAAGTCTTTCCGGACCTCATCCAGCAGTTCATTCACGCCTGTGAGTGAAAGGTCGATAGGCATCTGGTTCATATTATCAGCATAGGCACGGGTCATGATCTTGACATGGCCGGTTGAAAATTTCGCACTGAAATCGGCAAAATCACCCAGAACACCTGTGAGATAGCAAACCATCAGGACCGTAAGTGAAACCCCTGCTGCCACCACAATGGCCGGTAAAAGGCTCCTTTGCCGGTCTCGTATTAATCCTTTTAAAAGAAATCGTATCATTGTAATTTTCCTTTAATTGCTTCGGTTGGATTCATCTTGGATATTTTCCTGGAAGGAAGGAAGCTGACCAGGGTTGTGGTAATAACAACGATGAGCATGACTGAAATAACCAATCCGATACTATAAACCGGATATATTGTTTCAGAAATAGCCATTCCCAAAGAATCCGAGCCTGCAGGCATGGTAAATCCAACTTTGCTCATCCAAATCAGGAAGGGAATTCCGGGTATGGCGCCGAGGACTGAAGCGAGTATGGCATGCATAGCCCCTTCTACGGTGAACAGCCTGACCACCTGTCCCCGTGTCATGCCCATTGCCATGTAGGTTCCGATCTCCTTCTGGCGCCGGAAAATCGACAGGACCTGTGTATCAAAAACGGCGAGCATGGCAAGCAGCATCAGTATAATATAGAATACAGAACCACCAACTTTTTTCACCCTGATCATCTCCCTCATTTCCTGCAGCAGGTAATCATGATCCCTTAGCACCCATCCGCTTTCCTCTCCTGTCCACGTATAATCCCGGGCTGTAATCAGCAGGGTGGCTTCCCCGGGCATCTGCGTCATTTTCTGCAACCTGTCAATCGGGATCCACATCTGCCCGTTGTCTACGGCAGGTACATCACAATGGAACACCCCGACAATGATTGCCTCCGAGGCATCGAATGTGCCATCCACGTCACGCCAGCGGACCGTGATATAATCACCGATGTTTAGTTTGGAATCCCGGGCCATGCTTGCCCCTATGATGGCCGGGATCTCCTGGTAATCTCCGATCAGCTTGTTTGTGGGCAGTTCACAGACCTTCTGTGAAGGTTCAATTCCCTTGAGCAGGATACTCATTATTCTTCCGCCAGGGTAAATGGAAGCCTGGGTTATGAGTACGGGTGCCATATTGCCCTTATTAATTTCCTCGATGAAAGACTGAGGCAATACCCGATGACTGTCCTCCAGCGTAAAGGGATCATAGGGATCGTAGCCTTCTGTCCAGATCTGTCCACCTCCAATCTCCCAGGCGATCATATCCCGGATGGCCATCCTGTTCCAGCCATCAATTATCCCGTAATGCCAGATGATCATGATCAGTATAAAGGCCAGGACACCTACATTCAGCCAGGTCCGGAGTCCGGCCCCGATGAGATTACGAAATGCTAACTTAAAAGCTATCATGGCGGTTTATTTTTGTTCGTCCCTTACCACGCGGCCGTCTTCCAGAGAGATCTGGCGATGGAGGTACTGGATGACCTTGTCGTCGTGGGTGGCAAAGATGAATGTGGTTTTCAATTCCCTGTTCAGTTTTTCCATGGTCTGCAGGATGTTATGGGAGTTGGCTGCATCCAGGTTAGCTGTGGGTTCGTCTGCAAGGACAAGCACTGGTTTTTTAACCATGGCGCGTGCGATCGCCACACGCTGGCATTCACCACCTGAGAGCTGGGCAGGACGCGATTTGATCTTATCGGAAAGTCCCACCCATTCAAGGGCATCGAGGACCGCCTGCTTTCTTTCACCCGCTGACATTTCAAGCAGGAGCAGGGGGAATTCCACGTTCTCGAATACCGTGTAGACCGGCAGTAGATTATAGGTCTGGAATATGAATCCCAGGCTTTCCTTCCTGAGCCTGGCGGCTTTTTTTTGCGAAAGTTCCCGGACCGATTGGCCGAGGACCACGGCGCTGCCCTCGGTAGGACCGTCGAGTGACCCGATAATATTCAGCAGGGTGGTTTTACCGGACCCGGAGGGACCTACCAGTCCCGCGAATTCCCCGGTCCTGAAACTGAGATCAATTCCGTTCAGGGCCGTAAAAAATCCTCCCCCGATGGGAAAGCGTTTTACGAGTCCGCTGATTTTTACAATTTCGTCGTTTTTCATCTGGTTATTAAGTTAAAATTCATATTGTTTATCAGTGATTGAAAACTGCCATGAACTGCAATCCCCTTCCGGCGTATAAATTTGTCCCCTCCAGTCCCTGATAAAGATCAAAGAGCGAGGGATTCCAGAACCCCATAATGTAAAAGCTCCATTTATCAAACTGCCAGGACCAGTTGATGAAATTATAGATATTCCCGTTCGTCCAGTCATAGAAAATGATCCCGTTAAGGCTGTTAATAATATTGAATGCATAATTGGCCGAGAGAGCCGTGAAATAGACTTCCTTACCGCTGCCTAGGGGATGTTCCGAGCTGCCATAGGTAAAGAATTCGGTCATCATATTCAGCCCGTTGCCCAGGCCGAATGTATAATCCAGTCCCAGGTTCAGCGCCCTGCGGTACCTCAGCTCCGGTATATGGATCTCCTGGTGAATCAGCACAGCCTCGAACCACAATCCCACCCCATAGTCGAACTTGCCGTCAAGGGCAAGGCGCTTTTCCCTGGCATACGGCTTTTCGCCATGGGGGATGGGGTATACTTTTTCGATATCTGCAACGCGATAGTGGTAAGTGGTTGCAAGTTCTCCGCCGGGGACCGGGATCTGGGCCCTCAGGCCGAATTCCGGAATGTCCCTTACCGTGGGTACGATCTCCCATCCCCTGGTCCTGTCGTTCCCGTACAGTCCCCACACCCAGATGTTGGCATTGTTAAGGAAATAGTACCTGCCCAGCAGGCCCCATACCCCGTCGGTCAGTTGCAGGGGATCGCGGGGATCGATCCGGTCGAACCACATAAGGGGCCGGAGAAGGCTGGCCGACCCGAAATTGATCTTCTGGAGTCCCCCTCGTATTTCGAAACGGTTCCCCGCAAACTTCATCCACGCCCGGTAGGGCTTGATCCTGCCGTCCCATACGATACTGTCCGATGACCAGTAGAGTCCCGAACCAAAAACATTGGCCGAGAGCTCTGCATCGAAGGAGTATTTTTCCTGGACCGGCACCTGGAGCTGCAGTTCAGGTATGTATCTCAGGCCTGCCTGTCCCCTCCAGACCTTTTTCACATCTCCGGGATTCGATGCGTCCTGTTCCTCCATCTGGCTTGCAACCGCCCAGCCGATCGCCTGGCCCTTGAAAGTCAGCTGCTGTGAAAAGGCCCGATCCGGCAGGCCCGCCAGCATGATAAGGACGCAGCTGAACGATCCCGGTGCGGTTCTCAGGAACCGGAAGCTGAACTTCATATGATCCTTATGTTTCAGCCCGGATCTCATTTCAGGATTTGCGGGGCATGATCCCGTAAAAGAAAAAATTAACCAGTTCCATGATCATTTCCTGGGGACTCCCGTACATCTTCTCCAATTCCTTGTCCCCCATCAATTCGATCATCTTATTCAGAAAATACAGAATGAACTCAATTTTAATATTCTGCCGGATATCCCCCCTTTGCTGGGCTTTCCGGTAATCCTCCATTATCAATCCCATGGCCTGCTGCATACGCTGGTAGACGAATTCCAGCATCTCCGGTTCAGCATCCGGGATGTAATCGTTCAGGAACTCCTGGCTCATCTGGTCGGTCCCCTCGTATTTCATCCGGATGGTCTCCCTGACCTTTTCCTCGAATGGGATGTCCTTTTCCATGAGCAACCGGTATTTCTCCAGCGCTTCCTCGGTGATCTGGTAAATAATCGTTTTTACCAGCTCATTCTTGTTCTTAAAATGCTTGTAGAAGGTCATTTTGCTGACATCGGCCTCCCTGCATATCTCCTCGACAGTTACCCTCCTGATCCCGTATTTCCAGAAAAGGTCTTTTCCGGTGTCGATCAGTTGTTTACGCTTCATACGATATAAATAATTACTTACGAATACAGTACAAATATACGATAAACGTAAACTTTTGTCAAGTTTTTATCTGGGATTTTTACAATCTGGAAATGTTAAAATTTTCTATCCAAGGCGGGGTAAGGGTTTCCGGGGACCGGATCTCTGACCGTCCGGGATCAGGCTACGATGTGATCCATCTCAATAAGGGGACCGGATTCCAGGTCCATCATGCAGTTGATCATTTTTGCCCCGGTGAATCCCGGGAGATCTTCCGGCTTTATGGCTGTTTCGGCAATCCGGCCGGTTTCCAGGAGGTACATCCTCATGGTTCCGTTCAGGAGGGGAGTGTCGGGGGTTACCCAGGAGCCGTCTGCCTGCCGGAAAACAATATTGCTGACAGATGTGTCGGTAAGGTAACCGTTTTTCACGATCAGTATTTCGTCGCAGACGTCCCGTTTTGCGAAAAGCGATTCAAGCACCTTCCGGTCGGCATACTTGAAGGAATAATCAATGTCATCTGCCACGACCAGCTTCAGGCTCCGGACACTGCGAGGCAGGAAGGGCAGGAATTCCACTTTTTCGATCTCATGCCGGTACAGCACCCGGCAGCGATAGGTTCCGGGTCCCAGGTCACCCGGGATCCGGATGAACCGGGAAAGGTCTTCAGGAGGTGCCGGCTCAGGCCCCTCCTCATCGACGTTGTATCCTGGGCCGGTTCCCGGGCCGGTTCCCCCGAAAAGAGCATTCCGGCTGGCGTTAAACCTCCGGTTATGGTAATCCAGGTTAAGGATCCGTCCATTCTCAACTCTGATTGTTTCAAGCAACAAACACATGATCAATCCTCTGGTATATTAAAAGGCAATTGTCATACAGTCAGGCGATTGGCATATAAACCTTGTCGATCAGTTCGCGGTATTCCTTTTCCGGATCGCTAAGAAACGTAATGCCGCCCCCGCTCCGGTAAAACAGCTGCCCGCTGCGGTTCTCGATGTAACGGATCATGACGGCACTGTCAAAATCCTTTCCATTGAAAAATCCCATGATCCCCGTGTAATATCCCCGATCCGATCCCTCGGCTTCGCGGATGATCCGAAGGGTTTCCGCTTTGGGAGCCCCGCTGACCGAGCCTGCAGGAAGCATGGAGAAAATGATCTCGCCCAGGCTGGACAGGTAATTGTCCGGCAGTTGACCCGCTATTACCGAGCTTACCTGCAGCAGTTTCTTATGGCTGGTGACCAGGGTGTCGATGTACCGGAATTTTTCCACCCTTACCCGGCTCGCATGTATGCTCAGGTCGTTGCGTATCAGGTCCACGATGGTAACATGTTCGGCCATTTCCTTCCGGTCGTCCAGGACCAGTTCCCTTGCGCCCGGGATATCCGCATCAATGGTGCCTTTCATCGGGAATGATCGGATCTGTCCATCCCGGATCTGCACAAAGATCTCCGGCGAGAACACCACGAAACGGTCCCCGTAAAGCAACTTATATTTTGCACGGCTCATGGTATAGATTTCCCCCAGGCTCAGCCGGGTCCTTATCCGGGTGGGGAAGGTAAGGTTGGTGAGATAGGTTCTTCCCATAAGGGCATATTCCCTGACCAGGTTAAAGGCGGAAAGATAGCGGGTATAGGGGATAGGTTCGGCCGCAAATTTGAATCGCATGGGGGAGGCAACTGCTTCATCGGAGGTGGCAAAACTGGACTTTTCGCGGGATCCGGGTATCCCATCCGGGAAATCAATTGATGGGGTGCTGAACCGGATATCCGGGGGAAGTTCATCCAGGGGGAACAGGACCGGCATCCTCATCTCGAAATCCACGATCAGCAGGAAAGGGATGCGGTTTTCCGCGAGCTTGTTAATCCGTCGGATCATGAGGCGAAATTAAGGATTTAGCCTGAGTAACATATGTTTTTGCTTTACAAACAGGTCCGGATTTATTAATTTTAGTAGCAGCGCAGACACACTTATTGTGAACTCTCACTAAACATCAGATAAAATGGCCGAACAAGTAACCGTCCTTTGTAACACGACCAGCTATAATTACAGCGACTTCCCCGGAGCGATCCGGCTGATCAAAAATTCCCGGCGCAACAGGCTGAGCGAAACGGAAGTGATGGAGCTCATCCGGAAGCATGACCCTGTTGGCATCATCGCCGGGATCGAGCCACTGACCGAACGGGTCCTGTCATCTGCCGGAAAACTGAAGGTGATATCCAGGTGTGGCATCGACATCGAGACCATCGATCAGAAGGCCGCCAGGAAGCTGGGGATCACCGTCACACCCACTCATCATGCCCCGGACGTACCGGTGGCTGAACTGACGGTTGCCATGATCCTGTCCCTCCTCCGGAAACTGCCCACACTTGACAGCATGGTCAGGACCAACCGCTGGGAAAGGAAGGTCACCGGTTTGCTGAGGGGGAAAATGGCCGGCATCATCGGGTGCGAGATCCTGGGTACAAGGGTCAGCAGCATTCTGTCAGCATTTGAATGCGGATTGATGGGATATGACCCGGGCGTGCAGGCCCATGGATACTGTGAGATGGTAAGCCTGGATTTCCTGATCAGGAATTCCGATATCATCACCCTGAATATGCCGCTCCGGCAGGAAAACTACCACCTCATCGGGAAGGAGCAGATCGCCATGATGAAGGACGGAGTGATCATCGTGAATACCTCGAGGCCCGGACTTGTCGATGAAGAGGCACTTGCAGCGGGACTAGAAAGCGGGAAGATCGGGGGGGCCGCCCTCGATGTTTTTGAAGAAGAACCCTATGCGGGTCCCCTGATCCGGTTCACGGAAAACACCATCCTGACCCCGCACATCGGATCGTTTGCCGGCACCTACCGCTACGACATTGAGAAGGAGGCCATGGACAACCTGCTGGAAGCGCTTCGCAAACAGGGAGTAATAGTCTGAATCGGATCAATTTTGCACCGGCCGGATCCGGTCTTGCAGAAGGGTCCTACCAGCACTGCACCAGCGCCGAACGCCACCAGTAGTAATACTTATCCTCCAGGTCTTCGATGCTGGGGAAGGGATAATACAGGTAATTCTCCTTTTCCCCGATAAAAAACCCGTCTTC
>Ga0307419_10000542_pt1 | contig 19124 bp, 15 predicted proteins | sample SalMarWE160230MG_2_FD_202512 | JGI IMG/M metagenome (GOLD analysis project Ga0307419, IMG submission 202512) | Salt marsh sediment microbial communities from the Plum Island Ecosystem LTER, Massachusetts, United States - WE1602-30 | ecosystem: Environmental > Aquatic > Marine > Intertidal zone... | reverse complement strand
TGTCGACAGGATGAATGAACCCAACAGGTTTAATTACAAGGTAACGCAGATCATCCCCGGGATCCTCATCAGGGTTGATTTTTATCTTGGATTTAAAATTGCACCAAAGGTTAACCTCTATTTTAAGGAGGTACTGGAAGACCTTGTAAAATCAGGTGAAATAAAGATCAACAGCAGTTTCACCTCCATGAAGAAATACAATATTGAAGGCGATTTTAAATTCATTTTGATTGACCGGATAATGTCACGTGATATCTCCCTGTCAACCTGGGAGAACTTCATTCTTACGCTTCACAATATTGTCAGAAATATTGGTATTACGGATATCAGAGCGCTTAACCTTGATACTACCATTACAATTGAAGAAAAGGTGCCGATAATCATTGACCAGCCTGTCGAAAAGAGAATTGAACGAATGCAGATGAATTTACCTGACGGCACTTAAGTAAGATAGATAACCGGTCCTTCTTCCGTACATTTATGCCAGTATCCTGTTAATTTTTTTTTCAGTCCTGCCTTTTTCTCAGTATGTTATATGCGGAGAGATAGCCGCCGATAATAGCCCCTGAAAAGCCTCCGCCTGTTTTACCCCAGGCCGACGCAAAGTGAAGATTATCAAGAAGTTTAAATGAATCAAATGTTTTCCGGGATGGTGTCTGAGCAAAACCGTAAACTGCTCCTCCGGGATTAAGAGTATAGCGTCTTACGGTGGATGATGTTCCTGTTTCAGAATATTCAATAATATCTTTAATGCCGGGAATTATTTTATCAAGTCTTTTGATAAGTGTTTCAGTTACCTGCTTCTTCTTTGAAGTATATTCTTTTTTGTCCAGGGTTTCCCAGTCCTTGAGATAATCAATGCAGCAAATTGCACCAACGCTCTTTCCTGCGAGAGCAAGACCCGAGTCAAGCTGTCCATAGTCGACAAAAATAAAACTGCGTCTTGAAAAATCATCATTATTGTTTCTGTAGATATCCCTGATTGATTTCACAGAACTGTCAAATACAGCAGTTGAATAATAATTGTGTCCAAGTTCCCCCGGAGGTTTGCTGAAACCTAAATACACTGTCAGCAATGAAGCACCGGTCTTCAGGGTGCTTATCTCCTTATTCAGCTCCCTGCCTTTTTCAGAAGGGAGAAGTACTGCAACATTGGGAACGGCGTTATTGGCAATTATTTCGCCGGCCATAACTTTCATTACCTGAGAGCCGGGATCATTTTTATTTTTATAAGTAACGCCGGTTACTTTATTGCTGTCAGTCAATATTCGGGTGACGATATGATTGAAAAGAAGCTCTCCTCCATGATCTTTTATATAGGCTGCCAGATGATCAGACAATTTCTGGGAACCTCCCTTAATAAAGCTTGCACCACCGGTATAATAGCTTCGCTGGGCAGCCGAATAATAGGCAAGAGATAATGTACAGGGATCATCATGAAAATATCCGATGTTGCCAAGAAGTATCAGCTTCAGGTCTTCGTTTTTAATAATAGTATCAAGGAAATCAGCAACGTTTTTGTCCTTTTCCACAGTATCAGGTGTTCTTTTCGGGGGAGTAAGCAGCTGATCAAAATAGATCCTGATTCCATCAGTTTCTCCTGGAAATAATTCTGATAATCTTTCGATTGCCGTCTCAGGTTCATGAGGGACCGTAACACTGCAGCGATTGTTAATGAACCTGTAGAATTCAGGGACCTTTATAAATTCGACATTAGTGAAAACATCCAGTTCGTTAAAGATCCTGGTTTTCATATCGCGTGGTGAAGGCCCGTCCATTTCATGCAAACCTACTTCAAGAGTAAAATTGCCTCTTTTAAAGGTAGTTGCACATCCTCCCGGCTGGCTATGTTGTTCAATCACGAGAACCTTTTTACCTTCTCTGGCCAGCTTGGCTCCGGCAGTAAGACCTCCAAGTCCTGCACCGATAATTATAATGTCATATTTCATTGTAAGTGCCTAAAGTTACAAGTGACTAAAGTGCCTAAAGTTACAAGTGACTAAAGTGCATAAAGTTAGAAAAGAATTCCAGAAATAACTCTAAGTACTTCACACTCTAGTCACTCCACACTTTCTTCTGGTATGGGATATCTCTTGAATTCCTTTGTCCTGTCGAAGAGGTACCTGTATGTAATATAGTTTTTTACAGGCATACTGCCAACAGAAAGGAATATCTTCCTCATCTTTGGATTAAAATCGCCGACCCATGAAAACTCAATCTCAGTATAGTGTGGTTTCTTCTTAAAGACTTTAACCAGGTTAAAGATGAAGGCCGATTCAATCCCCAGCTTCTGGAATTTTGGAATAACACCCATCAGCATACCCCTGGCGCGGGTCATCACCTTCTTTTTCTTCAGCCATAAAAACTTCAGAATATTAATAAAATGAAGTTTCCCGTTGAGATGTTTAATTATCTGATTCAGATCGGGGAACATGAGATAAATAGCTATTGGTTTCCCCTCAAAGTATGCCAGCCATATCATTTCTTCATCTAAAATAGGTTTTGCTTTTTTCAAAGTCAGTCTGATATATTCAGATTCGAGAGGTTCAAAATTCTCCTTGAATGATGCCCATGCTTCATTGAATACTTCGGCAAAGTCCTTTGTATACTTTTCCTGTTCTTTCCAGGTGAAATGCCTGAATTCGTATCCGGGTTTATTATAGACCCATTCTGCAATCCTGTTGAATCTGTCAGGCAATGGTTTGGTGATATCGAGATGGAAGCCTTCCATTTTATAATAGACCTGAAAACCATATGATTCAAGCAGGTTCTGGTAATAGGAATGATTATAAACCACATCAAACGAAGGGTGGGTGAATCCTTTTACCAGCAGGCCCCAGTATTTATCTGTCTCCCCGAAGTTTATGGGACCATCCATAGCTTCCATCCCTTTTTCTTTAAGCCATTCTTTTGCCGTATCAAACAGAAGGAATGCGGCATCTTTATCATCAATACATTCAAAAAACCCCATACCGCCTGTTGGTTGTTCATATGAGTTTGCCAGGTTAAAATCAATAAAGGCGGCTATCCTTCCGATAAGTTTTTTGCTATCATCGGTCAGTACCCACCTTTCCACCACTCCATGCTTGTGATAAGGATTTATCTCCGGGTCAAAAACAGCTTTAATATCATTGTCTAACGGACACACCCAGGTAGTGTCATTTTTATAAATGACCCGGGCAGTATCAAGAAACATTTTCTCTTTTTTTCTGTCGCTGACTTTTATCAGATTCATTAAAAAGTGTTAATGAATTATTTCATATATATCTGAGAAACGAACGTTTTGTATTTATCAAGAATAAATTGACGCTTCAGTTTCAATGTAGGCGATAATTCCCCGGTTACAGGTGTCCATTCATCCTTTACCAGTCTGAACCTGCTTATTTTTTCAGGCGGACTCAGTTTTTTGTTAAGCTTTTCAATCTCTGAAGAGATAAATGACTGTACATCATGGTGTTGAATAAGCTCTTCATTATTAGAAAAGGAGATTTTATTCGATGTTTTCCAGTCGTCAAAATACCTGAAATTTGGAGAAATAAGTGCACTGGCAAATTTCTCATGTTCACCCAGGACCATTATCTGGTCTATCACCGGCGACTCTTTAAAAATATTTTCAATTATCTGTGGTGCAATGAATTTCCCGTTTGACAGTTTAAATATCTCTTTTTTCCTGTCGGTGACCATCAGAAATTTCCCATCCTCCATATGGCCTATGTCGCCCGTATGGAACCAGCCCTCATCATCGAAAGCTGCCTTTGTAAGCTCAGGATCCTTATAATAACCTGGAGTAACATTAGGTCCTCTGCAAAGTATCTCTCCGTCATCGGCAATCTTCACTTCAACGTCTTCGATTATCGTCCCCACCGAGCCAAGCTTCACCATTCCCTTTTCGGTCCTGTTTATTGTAATTATCGGTGATGTTTCTGTGAGGCCGTACATATTAATTATTTTTATACCTGCTGCCCAGAATATTCTTTCGAGCCTTGATTGCAGGCTGGCTCCTCCGCATCCAACAATTCTGACATTTCCGCCCAATGCTTCGCGCCATTTACTGAATATCAGCTTATCGGCAATCTTTAGTTTTCTTTCATAGAACCATCCGTTTTCTCCGAAGGGTTTATACTTAAGGCCCAGGTTAACGGCCCAGAAGAAGATTTTTTTCTTTATACCCGTAAGCTTGTTACCTTTTGATATTATTGTGCTGTAAAATTTTTCGAGGACTCTAGGTACAGCATCAAAACCGTCCGGTTTGATCTCAGCCATATTTGCAGCTATTGTGCCCATATTCTCTGCATAATAAATACCGGTACCGCTGTACTGGGTCTGGTAATTTCCCAGCCTTCCGCCTACATGGCATAACGGCAGGATGCTGAGATACTTATCATCAGAGCTTAACTTAAAAACATCTGCTGCGGCAAGGAAGTTGCTTACCATATTCCTGTGTGTAAGGATCACTCCTTTTGCCTTACCTGTTGTTCCTGACGTATATATAAGGGATGTAAAATCATCGGGTTGCACAGAGCTTTTAATATATTCAAATGTAAGCTTGTGTTTTTCACAATTTTTCTTTCCGTTTTCAACTATCTCTGTCCAGTTTTTTACTCCCTCAATTTCATCAAAAGAATAAACCAGGGGAGACTGGTCTGAAACAGCTATTGCAGGGCTGATGATTTTCCACAGCTTTTTATCGGAAACAATAAGGATCTTTGCCTCGCTGTGGTTGATAATATATTGATAATCAGCTGCATTGAGTGATGTAAATACCGGAACATGGATGATCCCTATCATGGCCATTCCCATATCAACGAAATTCCATTCGGGGCGGTTATTTGTTACGGTAATTATTTTATCGCCCTTTTTAAGGCCGAGTTCCAGAAGTCCATAGCTGAAATTATATGAGTAATCAATATAATCTCTTGAGCTGTACTTTACCCATGTAACATTCTGCTTTGCACATAAAGCATCTTCTTTTTGATAAAAGAGATTTTTATATCTGTCGAGCAGATCGAAAGTCTTTTCTACAACCATTTTAGCAGTAATTTAAAATTCAAGCCTGTAAGGGAAAACATATATCATTTAGCAGATAATTATTGCAATTTACTAATTATAGGGGAAATAGAATATAGCTATTGACAAGAATACCGATAAAGCAGCCTGTATTATTATTTTGCCTCATACCTGAATTGCACAAAAGAAGGGAAATGTTAATTTTGTTTTATTCATTCATCACTGAACTGTATTGAGTTATGAATGCTTATCGGAGCGGTGATGGCAGGTGCTGTTCATGATTTTGTGATTCTCACGGCATCGGTTCTCCCGGTATGGATTCTTCTTTCTCCCCGGGACTACCTTAGCTCTATCATGAAGATTTCCGTTATTGCCCTGCTTGCTACCATTGCACTGGCAATAGGGACATCATTTATAATTAACCGCGGCAGGGCAAAATATGCATGGGTGACAATACTGCCGATGACATTCGTCGGTATTACAACACTGACAGCCGCAGTACTGAACATAAAGAATATTTATATACCCCAGTTAGGTGTTACTGAAACTCTTGTACCCGAACTGATAAACCTTTTACTTACGGTTTGCATAATAGTATCAGTGATCATAATTTTTGTGAATGCGATACCGGGGTGGGTGAGGTTGAGAGTCTAAAAAGTGAGAAGTTTGCACTGAGCGAAGCAGGAACGAATTCGTTATACCTCGATCAGATTGTGCCTTTTATTTTCAACCTTGTGTAGATCCGGATTATCTATTTTAAAATGTTGGCTATCTTAGTCACCTTAAATTGTCAGCAATGATGGATATCATTCAACCGGTATTAGATTGGTATATGGCTAATCTGAATTATTTTACGGTGGCTTTGCTGATGGCCATCGAGAGTTCTTTTATTCCATTTCCGTCGGAGGTTGTGATACCATTTGCGGCATATAAAGCGGCACAGGGTGGCATGAACGTCTTTGGTGTCGTTATTGCCGGTACTATAGGTGCATTAACGGGCGCTTTGATCAACTATTACCTGGCAAAATATCTTGGAAGGCCCCTGGTCTACAAGCTGGCCGGATCGAAAGTCGGGAAAATACTTCTTTTATCAGAAAAAAAGGTCATGCATGCTGAAGATTACTTTATAAAGAACGGGAATTCATCAACTTTTATCGGAAGGCTTGTACCTGCCGTACGTCAGCTGATCTCAATACCTGCAGGACTGGCAAATATGAAAATACGTAATTTCATAATTTATACTGTTGCCGGAGCCGGGATATGGAATATAATTCTTGCTGTTATCGGATATTTCGTGTATGAAATAAGAGATAAGATTTTCCCATATCTTGGTGATATTCTTATTGCTCTGGGTGTCGGTTTCGTAATCTATCTGGTTATTAAAGCAAGAAGAAATAAAAGAAGAAAAACTACCGGTTGACTTTATGTACAGCTTTGATTGCCCCTGATGTTTTTAAAATTCTTTTAACCATTCATTTAGTACTGCAGTCTGTTGGGGATTGGGATCAGGCAGAAGCCTTATATTATAATTCCTGATTGTCTTTTTCCCAAGAACCACGTCGACAGGATTGGTTATTCCATAATTTCTGCTTCATTATGAGCGCATCCGGCCAGTATCATGACAAGTGTCAAAAGTGATATGAACAGGAGATATTTCCTGATATAAAATGTTTTCATGTGTAAATAATTTTGTTTTTAAGGTCACATAGCCTGTCCCGATTTATCGGGAGAACCCACATGTTGAGGAATATATTCATTATTATTTGTCCCGCCATGGCGGGATGTGGGTTTCATAGTAAAAGTATTAGTAGTTAAAATATTCTATTTAATCTGAAAAGAGATCGAGGTCAGTGGCTTTACCGGAATATTTTTTTTCATGTTCAAGCAGCCATTTTTTTCTTTTCAATCCGCCTCCGTAACCGACAAGAGTACCATCGGAACCAATTACCCTGTGGCAGGGAATGATAATTGCTATTCTGTTCGAAGCATTAGCGTGGCCGACTGCTCTTAAAGCACCGGGTTTATTAATTGCTTCTGCCTGCTCAAGATAAGTACTGGTGCACCCAAATGGTATTTTCATTAATTCCTCCCATGCTTCCTTCTGGAATTCAGTACCCGGGATCACAAGAGGGAGTGAAAACTCTTTTCTTTTACCCTTAAAATACTCTTTCAGCTGCCTCCTGAGCATCCTGATATGCTTGTTGCTTCCCCGTTTGACTTTTGTCTTAAAAAGGAATGTAAGGTTTTCATAATCAGCTGCCACTGTCCTTCCTTCAGTAAATTCAAGAAGACATATTCCGTCTGCTGAAGCCGCAGCAACCATTTCTCCGAGGGGAGTATTTATTTTGGTTGTTTTAATCATTTAACTCACTCCTAACCTCCCGTTATTGGGACAGGCTTCTGTTTCGCGGAACAAGTCCTCCAGGGAAGTGATTCTCTTGGATTCAACTTCTTCAACTTTTTTTCGGATATTTCGATGAGGTTGATTTAATATACTTGATATTCCTGAAACGCATAGCTGACCAGTTTTCATCAACAGAGATTATTCGGACCCCATAAAATCCAAGGTTATTCAGGGAATTCCAGCCCTTGTCACGCTCCGGTCCCAAGGTAAAAAGCCTGGAGCTTTTCTTTGGATTGCATAACCATAGTATCCCATCAGCTGTAAGATTATGCAGTGCAAGCGGGGCATAATACCTTGCTTCTTTGGCCCTCCTGATAAATATTATCATGAATTCATAAGGACAACGCGGATCTATTTCACTGTCGATTATTACACCTTTAAGCTTTTTTGATATTGCTCGTAAAAACTGCTGCTCAGCATTTATGACTGCAATTCTTTTTTGTTCCCTGTAATTAAGTTTTTTAAGGAGCTCTTCCATCAGGGTCCTATTTTAATTGCTAATTTATTAAAAAATTGAATAATCCGGTAAAAAGGTTGTATCTTTGAATTCACAGAAAATGGGGTGCCTTAATATTACGGGCTGAGATCAAACCCTAATACCTGATCCGGGTAATGCCGGCGTAGGGAAAGAGAATTTCAGAGTAACCAGTATAATATAGCAGCCTCATTTTCCTGACAGTTAAAATTAATAGGAAATGAAAAAGTTGTTTTTTCTGTTGCTATTTGCAGCATTTGCGTTGATATCCCTTGCATCGGGGTATCATGATAACGGATCTGTGATCAGGGGCAGGGTTACAGATACAAAGGGAAATCCACTTGCCGGGGCCGCTATAACGATTGAAGGAACCTATTATGGAGTCTATGCAGCTGCTAACGGCAGTTACTCATTTACAAATCTTACCGATGGCAGTTATTCATTGCGCTTCTCCTTTACAGGTTATATGCTTGAGACACACGAAGTGGATCTTTCCGGCGAGCTAATACTGGATGTTGTTCTTGAACAACTCTCCTTTATGACTGAGAATGTAATAATAAGAGCCACAAGGGCCGGAAGCCGATCGCCACTGGCCTATACGAATGTTGACAGGGAAATTATTACAAAGCAAAATTCGGGTCAGGATCTGCCCTTTCTGCTGACTCTTACTCCATCTCTAGTTGAAACTTCCGAAGCGGGTACCGGAATTGGCTATACCAACCTCAGGATACGTGGTACCGATGCAAACAGGATAAATGTCACAATCGATGGTATGCCATTGAATGATCCGGAATCACAACAGGTTTTCTGGGTCGATCTTCCTGATCTGGCATCCTCTGTCGACAATATCCAGGTTCAGAGAGGTGTCGGAACCTCTTCACACGGTGCCGGAGCCTTCGGAGCCACAGTAAGTATACAGACTAAGAATCCTGAAAATGAGCCATTTGCGCAGATAAACACTTTATATGGCTCTTTTAATACCTTCAAGAAAATGATATCTGCCGGGACGGGGCTTCTGGCTGACCGGCTGGCTTTTCAGGTCAGGTTTTCCGAACTTCAAAGTGATGGTTATATAGACAGGACAGGATCTTATCACAGGTCAGCATTCATAAATGGTGTTTTCAGAACAGAGAGATCACATCTCAAGGCGAATATAATTCTGGGGCAGGAGCATACGGGAATAGGCTGGTGGGGTGTCCCGGGAGATATGCTGCAGGTGAACAGAAAATACAATCCGGCAGGTGAATACACCGATGAAAGCGGTATCATCCGGTATTATGAGAATGAGAGTGATAATTACTCACAGAACCACTTTCAGATTATTTACGGCTACAGGTTTACGAATAACCTGACCTTCAACTCGGCTCTTCATTATACTTACGGGGAGGGTTATTATGAAGAATTCAGGGAGGATGTATCACTGGCTGATTACGGCCTTCCCGCAGTAAATATAGGAGATACTGTTATTACTGAAACAGACATTGTCAGAAGGAAGTGGATGTCGAACGATTTTTACGGACTGGTTTATTCTCTCAGTTACAAAAAAAACAAAATCGAAGTAACATTAGGCGGTGGGGCAAATAACTATTCAGGTGATCATTATGGAAGAATTATCTGGATGAGATATTCGGGCAGCCTCGAAAAAGATCATGAATGGTACTTTAACACGGGAAGAAAAGGAGAGGTAAGCATTTTTGGTAAAGCTGATTATTTATTAACTGATAAGATCTCTATTTTTACCGACCTGCAATACCGGAATATAAATTACAGGATGTCAGGACCTGACGATGATCTGAAAGAACTGGGGCAGCGTCACACTTTCGGATTTATTAATCCCAAAGCAGGACTGTTTATAGCCGTAAATCAGAACCAGGATGCATACCTGTCATTTTCAGTTGCTAATCGTGAACCCTCCAGAACTGATTTCAAGGAGGCGGCCGGTGATCCGGATGCTACTCCCAGGCCTGAAACTCTTTATGATACCGAACTGGGCTACAGGTTAAGGGGTGGTAACTATTCAATTGCAGCAAATATTTATGCGATGTTTTATAAAGACCAGCTGGTGCCGACAGGAGAGCTGAGCAGCACCGGTTATACTATAATGACAAATGTGGAGAAAAGCCACCGCCTGGGAATTGAACTGATCTCTTCCTTAAAGCCGCTGGAGATTTTAAGCTGGGACTTCAACCTTACCCTTAGCAGCAATAAGATCAGAGACTTTGTGGAATATTATATTGATTACAATACTTCTGACTGGTCGGAAGAGTACAGGAGTAAAACCCTGGGAACTGTTGATATAGCATATTCTCCTTCGATTATCGGAAGCAGTGATATATATATAAAAATCCATAAAAACACAGGTATACACATCATCAGCAAATATGTGGGGAAACAATATTTCGATAACACAATGAACTCCGAAAGAATGATAGATCCATACTTTGTGAATAACCTTAGGATTGATTATGAACCCGTGATCCGGAAAACTAAGGATGTGGTACTTCAGCTTCTTATCAATAATATTCTGGACAGTAAATATGAAAGCAATGCCTATGGTGGTAACTGGTATGAAGACGGGAATGAAAAAACATGGTCATATTATTTCCCGCAGGCTGGTATTAATTTTATTGTAAAAGCAGCTCTTACTTTTTAATGGTCAATGTCTTTATATGGAATTATATAACTGGCTATCAGATAACTATATAGAGATATTTGGCGCTGTAGCAGGCATTCTCTATGTTTTTCTTGAGATCAGGCAAAATATATGGCTATGGCCGGTGGGGATAGCTACATCGGCAGTTTATATAATCGTCTTTTTCACAAACAAGTTTTATGCAGATATGAGTCTGCAGGGATATTACCTGGTAATCAGTGTGCTGGGGTGGTACTGGTGGTTGAGAGGCGGCAGGCAAACAGAGGTAAGTAAGAGTGAGAGTGGGACTGCGAGTAGTGGGGTGCTTCAGGTGTCGAGGTTAAGAATCAGGACGGGAATAATTCTTACAGTAGTTTTTTCTGCATTGTTCACCGTTATGTGGCTTGTTCTTGACAAGCTTACCGATTCACCGGTGCCCGGGTGGGATTCATTCATAACATCTCTTTCAATAATTGCCACATGGATGCTTGCCAGAAAGATATATGAACACTGGTATCTGTGGATCATTGTTAATGCTGCTTCAGTGATACTGTTTATTACCAGGGGCCTTTATCCTACGGTAATACTCTATTTAATATATTTTGCAATGTCATTTGCCGGGTTGAGGGCATGGAAACGGTCACTGTAAGGAAATGAGGAATCTCCTTCCCTTTTTACGGAATTTCATTCATAACAGTTGCATATTTAATAAGGATGAAAGGTAGGTAGAATGATGAATAATCGATATTATTTGTATATTTCATGGATAAAAGAATGAAATCTGATGGATACTGTAATATTGGCAGACGGAAGTTTCCCGTCGCATGAAATTCCGCTCACTATTCTAAAAAATGCCTCACGACTGATTTGCTGTGACGGTGCCGCTGAGTCACTTATCGATTTCGGACTTGAGCCACTTGCAATTGTCGGCGATTGTGATTCGTTGAACACCGGGATTCTTAATAAATACAACGACAGGATCTTTAAAGATACTGAACAGGAAACCAATGATCTGACCAAAGCAGTAAAATGGTGTTCTGAAAGAGGTTATGATGATATTGTGATCCTTGGCGCAACAGGGAAACGTGAAGATCATACTGTCGGTAATATCTCACTGCTTACGGAATATGCACAGTTCATTAATGTTAAGATGATCACTGATACGGGTATTTTTTGTCCTGTTACTAAAAGCGGAAGATTTGAATCTTCACCCGGGCAGCAGATTTCCATCTTTTCTATAAGTCCTGAGACAGAAATAACTTCATCAGGATTGTTGTATCCATTGAACAGAAGGAAACTTAAGAACTGGTGGGAGGCTACTTTGAATGAGGCAACCGGGATTTATTTTGAATTGAAATTCGAAAAAGGACAGGTTATAGTATTTATGGAATTCTGACCCTCAACCCCTCAATCCCCAACCCCTCCCGACTTTCAGTCGGGGGTTAGCTACCCGGGAGTCACTTCCTCCTTCACCAGGTTTATCAACTGCACCCTGCTCCTCACATTTGTTTTAATGTAGATCCTGTGAGTATGATCCTTAACTGTCTGGAGGCTTATGAAGAGTTTGTCAGCGATCTCTTTGTTACTTAGGCCGTTACAAATTTCGCGTACAATATCTGTTTCACGCGGCGACACATCGTACTTCTTGCAGAACTCTTCTAAAGACAATTCTTTACCCTGCTCTTCAGTAAAGGCAGACATAAGCGTACCATATGTGAAATAAACAGGTAGAAATGCATTACCGGCAAAGAATATAAATACAAAACCAAGGGCTATATAAAAAGATATGGCGTAGAAAGAAAGAAGGATGCATTGTAATAGCACAACTGTTATTATACCTGAGCTTATTCTCCTTCGGTCGTAAGCATGAATGAATGACTTTCCTCTCTTTGGTAGAATTATCAGAAATGAAGCAACTGATGAATAGAAAAAATTCATGCTGATAAAATAATACCGTATCAGCGCTTCCGGTTTTGTTAATTTTTCCTGTGTAATAATATAACCAACTGCAATGATTATTGCGAAATTGATCAGCAGGAACCAGAAGAGATGTCTGTTATTATAGTCTCTTCCTGAAATTTTACCTGAGAGCCTGATAAGCATGAGCCAGGCAAAGACAAGAAAGGGAAGCCCCAGTAGAGATGAAATATCATTAAACCGTTCAATTAGATCGGGTGTAATATAGGGAGAGAGAAAAGCTTTTATGATTACCTGCCCCCAGATACCGTAAAAACCGAATGTAAATATGAAGACCAGGAAGTACAGAAGTGATGAAAAGATTTCTGATCTGTATCTGCTTCTCAGTCGTGAAGCCAGGGCTACGCTTCCTGCAGCCGATGCAACCGACAATATAAAAATCAGCCAAACAAGGTATTTGAGCATAATAATATAAAGGTATTCACATTATTTCGGATTTCGGATTGTTGATTGCGGATTTTTTACCTTTTGTCAATCCGCAATACGATATTACTACTAAAGTATTGCATACATACTAAAGTAGGAAAATAAAAAAACACTACCATAGTATGAAGTCCAGATAAAAAACAGGATTTACATTTGCTTCATAAAGTGAACTAAGTTTTTAACTAATAATTGAAAAAATGGAGGAAAGTAATGAATACAAATTGATTCCAACTTTTGGAAACAGCTTCGGAACAGGATGGAAAGTTATGGGAGATAACTTTATCCGGCTTCTTCTGATTGTTATTATTGTGGCCATTGTTACAGGTCCGTCTCACATTGTGAATTTTAAATTCGACAGTAATGATTTCCACGGAAGACCATGGGAATGGGCAGGAAACATAGATAGTATTATCAACTGGGCCTCAATAGGCATGGTTGCAGCTTTTTTCGGACTTCTTGGCCTGTTATATTCTTTTTTTGTTTTGCCTGTATTTAAATATGGGGCAAATATGACCTTTATTCAGGCTGTCAGGAAAATCAAACCAGATTTTGAAATGCTTGTCAAAGGTTTCTGGGAGAATTATCTCCATATTGTTCTCGCAAATCTGCTGGTGATCGCACTTGTGGTACTAGGGTGTTTTGCCCTTCTCATTCCGGGAATAATAATAGGTTGCCGGCTGGCTTTTGTATCATATATTGTGATGGACAAAAAGCTCGATCCCATTGAGGCCGTGGAATTAAGCTGGAAGCTTACCAGGGGACATGGCTGGAGGATCTTCGCAATGGGACTGGTTTCTTTTTTCATCATATTATTCGGATTAATATTGTTTATTGTAGGTATTTTTCCTGCAATAATGTGGGTATCCAGTTCATTCGCCTCTCTTTATCAGTCAGTGTTGATTGAGAAAGAGAAACCTGCGGAACCTGTACTGGCATAATAACGGCATTCAGTCTTCTTTCTTAATATGTTTTCACCTGCCGCGGGCTTTTGCTCCGGCAGGTTTTTTAATGACTGAAGACATTCAGAGTATTCTATATTTTGTTTAATCATAAAAAAATAAATATATGTACCGATTACAATGAATCCGGAATTAGATAATTTTGTATTCAATCAAATATTACAGAAATGAAAGCAAGGACAATCTTTTTATCAGTGGTATTAATTTTATTAATACCTGTAATCTCGGATGCCCAGATCGGAAATGTATTGAAAAACAAAGTCGGAAGGGTTGTTAATGCGGGAGCCAAAGTCCTGAATAAAGAAGCCGACAAAAAAATCGACTCGGCAGCAACAAAAGAGGCCCAGGAAGAATATGATAATGCTGAACGGACCAGAGCTGAACAAGAAGAAGCAGAGGCACAAGAGGAAGAACAGGAAGAAGAAGCCGGAGAGATAGAGGAACAGGATACCGGCAGACCATCAGGTGGTTTTAACCTCGGCGGACTGATGGGGGGAGGCAAGGTAACTTCAAAGTATAACGAATCCTATTCATTCAATAACAGGATCTATACCGAAATGGAGATGTACGATAATAATGAGGTATCAAAAATGAACTATTTTATCTACTTCAATGACGTAACTCCGGATGCAGGATTCGAATCAAAAATGGTGAGCACCTCCGATGATGGCGAACAGGTTGAGATGACAACCTCATTTATTTTTGACGGTACAAATAAATCATTCCTTATGATGACAGATATGGGCGGCATGAGGATAGGAATCATCAGTGAAGTACCTGATGAGAAAAGTATAGGGAGTAAGGATCAGAAATTAGATGCCACAATTACAAGGACAGGAAATACCAGGGAGATTGCCGGGTATTTATGTGATGAATACTTGTATAGTGACGATGAAACGAAGGAACACGGTAAAATATGGGCAACGAAGGAGCTGAAACTACAAGCCGATAAACGAACATTTTCAAAGGCAGGACTTTCAGGATATTATGGAAATCCGGAACTTGATAATTCAGTTGTCCTTGCCATGGAACAATATGATAAGAAGGATAAGCTGGAGATGAAATCGGAGACCAAAGAGGTTAACCTTGGTTATAAACATACGATGTTAACTTCAGGATATTCATTCAGGCAGACCAATTTTAATCAGGCGGGGGAGAAGAAATGACCCACCCCAAACCCTCCGCTATTACGGAGCAGGCTTCCGCTTCGCGGAACAAGTCCTCCGGAGATGCGATTTTTGGTGGTAAAAACACACCAGCTTTTTTACTGGCAATTTCGTGCTAAAAAATGATTTTAGCCCCCCTTTAAGGGGATTGGGGGGTATTTCCTCAGTTTCGCAAACCTCAGCAGAAGTTTCTTCCGGCCCTCTTTTTCGAATTGAACTGAAGCAGTTGTATTAGGAGCTTCACCTTCGATTGATACAATAACACCATTTCCAAACCTCTCATGCTGAACGGTGTCTCCTTCGCAAAACTCCGAAGGGTCGGTCCCATTGAACGAGCTTTGAGACTGGCTGATTGACTTTTCAAATTTTCTCAACCGGGGTTTCTCTGTATATTTTGCAGATTCTTCACGGAACATTGAAGATTTATCTCCATATCCGGTCCTTTTATGGAAAGGCTTGCCTCCAGTTTGTGGATAATCAAGGAAACGAGGATTAATCTCCCGAAGAAACCGGCTCGGGTTGCTTCTTTCAAGGTTTCCCCACTTGTACCTGTTCAATGCATAGCTGAGGGTGGCCATCTTTTCAGCCCGGGTCACTGCAACATAAAAAAGGCGCCGCTCCTCCTCGAGTTCTTTGGCACTGCCAGCCGACAGCGGAGAGGGAAAGAGGGTATCTTCCATTCCGACAATGTATACATGTTTGAATTCCAGCCCTTTAGCTGAATGCATTGTCATTAGTGTAACCTTATTACGATCCTCCTTCTTTTCATTGTCCTGATCGGTAAGCAGGGCAACATTTGCCAGATAAGCCTCAAGTGTTGATGGTTCCCCGTTGGTCTCAGCGGCTTCGGTAAATATCTTGATTGCATTCAGAAGCTCCTCGAGGTTCTCATAACGGCTGATCTCCTCTGGTAGCTTGCCATCCATCAGCTCTTTAAATATTCCTGAGGCAGAAGCAATCTCTTTTGCCAGAGTATATGCATCCGATTTTTCAGTGTTGAGGGAAAAAATGTTTATCAATTCCACATATGCTGACAGTTTTTTAACTGTTCCAGCATTAAAATGTCCGGGATATTTTTCTGCATGAGTAAGGATATTCCAGGCTGTCGTATTAAATTCAAACGCCAGATCCAGGATCTTTTGAACCGTCGTGTCACCAATCCCTCTTTTAGGGTAATTTATTGACCTTTTCAGGCTCTCCTCATCATCGTGATTTATTACCATTCTGAAATAGGCAAGGATGTCTTTTATCTCCTTGCGTTCATAAAATGAGAGACCTCCATAGATCTTGCAGGGTATGTTTTTCCTGCGAAGAGTCTCTTCAAATATCCTGCTCTGTGCGTTTGTCCTGTACAGAACAGCGAAATCACTCCAGTTAAGTTGCAGGGAAAGGCTCTTGTCAAGAATATCCGAAGCTATATTAAATCCCTCCTCCGTGTCGGTCATGGCCTGCATCACCATTATCTTTTCTCCCGGCTCATTCTTTGAATAGACCCTTTTATGTATCTGCCCTTCGTTATTCGCAATTATCTCATTGGCTGCATTAACGATAATCTGTGTTGAACGGTAATTTTGCTCGAGCTTAAAGAGATGGTAGTCGGGATAATCATTCTTAAATTCCAGGATATTTTCAATCCTTGCCCCGCGGAATGAGTAGATACTTTGTGCATCGTCTCCCACAACACATAGATTATGGTGGCCTGATGCAAGTTTTTTTACAATGAGGTATTGAGCATAATTAGTGTCCTGGTATTCATCTACAAGGATATATCTGAATCTCTCCTGATATGCAGCCAGCATGTCGGGGAAATCCCTGAACAGAATATTTGTGTTTAGAAGGAGATCGTCAAAATCCATGGCATTTGCCCTGAAACAACGTGTTGCATATATCTTGTATATTTCAGCAAGCAGTGGTATGCGGCATGACTTATCAGTTTCATACATTGAATTATCGGCTGCATACATACTGGCAGTTACCAGGTTATTTTTTGCGGCTGATATTCTTGCTGCTATAACACCTGGTTTGTAGATATTGTCATCCAGGTTATGCTCCTTTATTATTGTCCGGATCAGGCTCTTTGAATCGACAGCATCGTAAATGGTATAATTTGATTTATACCCGAGCCTGTCACCTTCGATCCTGAGTATTCTTGCAAAGATCGAATGAAAGGTTCCCATCCACAGATAACGGGCTATTTCAGCCCCGGCAATCATTGCGATCCTCTCTTTCATCTCGCCGGCAGCTTTGTTAGTAAAGGTTAGGGCCAGTATCTTACCTGCAAGCACTCCTTTCTGAAGCAGATGAGCAACCCGGTAGGTGAGCACCCTGGTTTTTCCGGCACCGGCACCTGCAATGACAAGGGCCGGTCCTTCAGTATGGATAACAGCCTCTTGCTGAGCTTCATTCAGATCGTTGAGATAATTGCGGGTCATGTGTTATTTTGAATTACAGCGTTCCGGGCATGGCAAATTTAATAAATACAGTATCAGACGAATCATATATTTAAAATTTAAAAGTAATTTTTATCAACATTATAATTTATTTGGATGTAGAGACGTTGCGTATAACATCTCTACAGGATACATCGCGTCTCAATAAGTCCAAATTCAATAGATTTTATTATAATTGTGATGTATTATACAATTAGGGTTTCAGGATACGTTAATATTAGAAATTCCAGATTGCCTGTGCGTTTTTGGTTTATCATTGCAGCCGTTTTTTTACCGCTATTTTTGCATGGACAGCTTACTGCTCCGGGAGCTGGTGCAACGCGGTATACTACCTATCCGTCGATGCCTGGTGCAAATGATCCAATTTTTATTTATTGCAGCACAACAGGTATGGAAACAGGAACACTTTCTACCTCTGTGACAGGGGGAGGTGGTCCCTATACGTTTTCATGGTTCCGATGGAGTGAAACCACAAATAATTTCAGTGATGCTATTAAAACAGACTCGGATGTGACATCTTCGACGATAAATAATCTTGTTGAAGGAGGGTATAAAGTGGAAATAGATAGTGCAGGTTTCTCCGATACAAGTTATGTGGCCTGGATAGTATTTGACGAACCCCCTTTCTCTGAGGCAAAGCTTGAAAATAAACACTGCAATTATGTGGCACTTGGTGGTGATGCAGTTTTAACTGTCAGTACATTCCCTTACTTTGATCAGGGCACAGGCTCCCCGCTTAACCTCAGTAACGAATTATCTTTTATGTGGTCTTCAGATCCGGCATCACCAATTCCTCATCCGGGGACGAATATAGATCCTGTCATATTCACACCTCCCCTTGAAAACTTAACATACACGCTTACCGTTAACTCACTGGCATGCAGCAGTGAATCATCTTTTTTCTATGAGTCGATCCATGTAAACGCTGATTTTACATTTGATCCCTCTGAGGGTGAAGCTCCTCTCGAAGTTACATTTACTAATACGTCAATAAGAGGACATGAATATGAATGGTTCTTTGGCGACAGTCTCTTTTCGAAACTCGAGAATCCTGATCCTTATATCTGTTATAAACCCGGAGAATATACGGTTTTGCTTACAATTGAAAGTGAGCTTCATTGCATCGATTCGCTCAGATCTGAAGTTATTACTGTTGAACCATCATCCCTGGCAATAATCCCTAATGTTTTTACTCCCGATGGTGATTCATACAATGAGAGGTTTATGGTCGAATCCAAATCACTAAGGTATCTGAGTATTGAGATCTTCAGCCGTTCCGGGATGAAAGTGTATGCATTCAGCGGCGATGGAGAGAACCTTAAGAGCTGGACAGGCTGGGATGGTAATATCAATAATTCTTCAGTAAAAGCCCGACCCGGAGTCTATTTCTATATTATCAGGGCATTAGGATGGGATGACGTCGATTATGACGGAAAGGAGTACAGGGGATTTCTGTACCTTTACAGGTGAAATATCTTAACACCCTCATACCGTTACACCTTCAAACCTTCAAACCTTCAAACCTTCAAACCATTCCTCACACATATAACTCAGCCTTAAAGATTGTTTTGGCATGACCAGCAATTTCAACCCTGTCGCCTTTCAAGGCAACTTTTAAAATACCGCTT
>Ga0307419_10000540_pt1 | contig 19149 bp, 17 predicted proteins | sample SalMarWE160230MG_2_FD_202512 | JGI IMG/M metagenome (GOLD analysis project Ga0307419, IMG submission 202512) | Salt marsh sediment microbial communities from the Plum Island Ecosystem LTER, Massachusetts, United States - WE1602-30 | ecosystem: Environmental > Aquatic > Marine > Intertidal zone... | reverse complement strand
CGGAGCAGAAGACAGCTGGGGAGTAGCCAGCATCGCTTCTGTTACGAAACCGCCGTCGCATGATCCTGCAAATCCGGTAGATGTGCTGTGGTCGTCTGTTCTTTCAGGCGAGACACTTGAAGCGCATTTCTACGGATTGGACGATGCGGCGTTGTCTGGATTCTCTTCCGGGACCGTTGATTATTTGACTATTACTTCAACGGAAGTCACCGCAGGAGCGTATATTGATCTTTATCTGGACAATGCGTATGGAATCCCGACAAATCCGTATACGGGGGTAGGAGTTTCCTATCCTCCAGATGCGGGCTTGATCATTCCAGGAGGTACCCATAACGTTGGGAGCATTACTGATGGGACATTGCTCCTCAGTTTGCACTTCTTGCCTTATTTCGGCGTTGATGGTTCTGGAAATCCGTTAGTTTATTCCACGGATTACGCTTTTAATACGGCGAACGGGCAGTTCGTTTATGGGAGTGGAGCTGCTTATCTAGAGGTTGTTGGTGGATCGTTGGCTTCAACCTTCGATCAGGACTACTTCAACGATAAGTATCCTGGGGCTGACGTTTACTTTACAGCGCAGTATGATGTAAACGCCGCTCCCAGTAACTGGACGGTTAAAACCTCCGGTATCGCGACGACTGCAATCCCCGAGCCGGCGTCCATGGTTCTCATGGGGCTGGGTTTGGTGGGTGCCGTGTTGAGACGTAGGAAAGTAGTTGGTTAAGGCTATCCTAGCCCGGGGCGCAAGCCTCGGGCGGGATAGGCTTAACTGCGTTGCACCGTAAGGCTGTGACCTGCGTCACGTGCGCAGAGTCTTTCGGATGCGTCCTTCGCGAGAAGGACACAACGCGTTAAAAGCAATGCAATTAAGCCTATCGTCGGCTCCTCCTGTCGGAGAAGTACAGGTAGGCTTAATTTTGGCCTTATTTATAAAATCATATAATAACTTTTACATAAGTCGTACCTTTTCACGTAATTCAAACAGAGGCGAGATCAAAACAGAGGTGAAAGATGGGAAAGAGGGTTTTTGGGATATTGCTTGCGGTTCTTTTGGTGTGTTGCGCGGGGAGCATGGCGGAGGCGTCGGTTTTTATTGACTTTGATACCGCGCCCCTGACCCCGGATACCTCGGGGGGCGCCCATACCCATACGCTGTCGACGGCTTACGGCGACATCACTTTCGACGGCCGCATCTGGGATTACCTTGATTACGCGCCGTTCGCCGACAACACGTCGGGCAGCGGGTATTTCCTGAAGAACACCGACGCCCAGTCGAAGGTGACGATGACCTTTTCCTTTGATGTGGCGTCCGTTGACTTCTATTGGGCAGGGATCAGCGGTGCTACGCTGAATGGAGAGGTTTATGACGCGTCGGGGACTAGACTGGACGGAGGCTCGGACCCGGCGGACGGGACGTGGATGCACGTCTTCGCGTCGCCCGGCACGCCGATACGAAGTCTTTCTTTCTGGGGAGGAAAGAACAAGTTGGCCATCGACGATATGACGATTGAAGTGGTCCCTGAGCCGGCGTCCATGGTCCTCATGGGTATCGGTCTGGCCGGCGCCTTCGCGAGAAGGAGAAAGATCAGCTAATCACTACCCTTTGGCCGGGGAACATGTCCCGGCAAGGGTGACGATCAGGTCTGAACCAAAAAAGCCCGGTTTCGTGTGAGTGTGTTGTCTCACCGAGACCGGGCTCTTTCTTTTTTAAGGCGGTTCAGCAGGGTTCCGGAGGAGCAGAAGCCAGGTAGCGGAACTTGCGTTCGTAGTCGAGGGTCATGCCGAAGGGGAAGTCCCCGTAGGGGTAGAGGATGATCTCCGAGCCGGGCAGATGGCGCAGGATGACCTCGCGGAGGCGTTGTTCGAACTCGTACGGCGACTGGCAGCGGGGCTTGCTTTGGATCTCGATGCGCAGGCCGGCGGTCTTGGCCGGGGAGAGCCGGAAGTAGCCGGTGATGCCCGCGGCGATGGTACGGTCTTCGTAGAGGATCTCCCTTATTTGCTCGGGCCGGACCGCCGCGTCGCGGCCCGCCATCTTTAGCTTTTCCCGGCCCCACACCGCGATGAGGGGCAGGCGGATGCGGGGGAGAAAGGCGCCGTGGCCCAGGGACTCGAGCACCTCCTTGAGCTTGTTGAACGGGATGACGAGGCCTTCGTCGCGGATGTTGTAGCGGACAAGGGGGAGGATGACGTCTTTTTCGATGTTCGTCAGGATGATGGGCGAGCTTCCGTCGGAGGTCGTCACGTTCTCCGCATAGAGGCGCAGGGGGTTGTAGTAAAAGAGGGCGGGCAGGAGATGGGGTTCTTTGCCGATCAGGGCCTCTTTGACCTTTGGTTCGCGCTTGAGCAGCCGCCGCAGGCGGATGAGCTCGCGGGTCTCGTAAAAGAGGTTGAGGCCGAACTCGGCCACGCCGAAAGAGGAGCCGATGAGGCGGAATCCGGCGGGGTCGTCGGGGTCGATGCCGAGGATGCCGGCCATGTAACTGCGCAGGTTCTCGGACAGGAGCTCTTCTCCGACGACCACGTGCATCGGGACCCGTTTCCAGTCGATCCCCTTATCCAGGCCGTCCTCGAGGATCCTCTTGGCAAAGGCGTTCATGGCCACGAGGATGATCTGGTCAAAGGTGCCGGCGAAGCTTTGGACGATCCCCAGGACGATGTCGCTGCGCACGCTCGTATCGGCGATCGTGACGAGGTCCGAGTGGATGCGCACGCCCATGGGCAGGGCGTTGATGAGGAGCGTGCGCCGGTTCGTGACCTCGAAGACATAGTCGAGCATGAAGTCGATGGCTTCCTGGTTCTTCTTGAGCTCCGCGCGGGTCGTCAGGCCGTAGGAAAAGAAGCCCGTGTGCCCGGAGGAGGGGACGATGTTCTTGATGTTCTTGAGCTCGGCGGGCAGGCACAGGGCGCCGATGTCCTCGTAGTGGGTCAGGAAGGTCTTGTTCTTGTCGAGCAGGGGCACGCGCGTCCGGAAGTCTTCGATCGTCCGGATGGCGCCGGGGTCGACGTCGTGTTCCTTGAGGAAGGCGCGGTAGGCCGGGATCCGGGCGGCCGCGCGCCGGAAGGTCGCCAGGGTGTGCTCCTCGGAGATGCGCTCCAGGCGCCGCGGTTCCACGGCCGCGAGCATCTGCAGGGTCAGGTATTTTTTAGCGTGTCTGAACATGGGCAGGCCTGACGGCGGTTACTTCTCCAATAAGCCCAATAATTCTTTTGCGCAATAGACTTTTCCGCGCGACTTACGGGAAACCTCAAAGAGAATGCCTGTTTTTTTCAGCCGTTCAATGGCCGCTTTGGCGGTATGGTAAGACGTCTTCAGTCGTGTCGCGGCCCTGGGAATGGAGACATAGGGGTTCTTGAACAATTCGTCCAGCAGTCTCGTCACGTAAATACTTGTCCGTTTCTCCTGCAGGCGCTTTTTATAGTCTTCAAGCAGGTCAAGTATGGCCCTTGCGTTAAGCGCAGCATCTTTGGACTGGACGGCGATGGCCCGCAGAAAGAAGTCGATCCATGCTTCCCATTCGCCTCTTTGGCTCACGGATATCAGCCGGTCATAATACTCCCTGCGGTGTTTCTCAAAGAAGGCGCTCAGATAAAGAAGGGGGTGGCCGAGGAATTCTCTCTCGCACAAAAACAAGGTGATCAGCAGCCTGCCTATCCTGCCGTTCCCGTCAAGAAAAGGATGGATGGCCTCGAACTGATAATGTATCAAAGCGCATTGCACCAGTCCCGGGATGTCGTTTTTGTCATGGAAGAACCGTTCCAGCCTTCCCAGGGTCTCGTGCATCTCGTGGACGGGGGGAGGGACGAACGCCGCATCGCCCAAGGTGCATCCCGCGGGACCGATCCAATTTTGGCTCCGGCGGAACTCGCCCGGCGTCAAATGTTGTCCTCGTACGTTTTTCATCAGGATGCCATGGATCTCCCGTATCAAGCGCAGGCAAAGGGGCAGCGTCTTTAATCGCTTAAGGCCGTGGTCCATCGCCTTGACATAATTGACCACCTCCAACACGTCCGTTTCCCGGGCCTCCACCCTTTGTTCCTTCTTCCGGGCCGCTTCAAAATAAAACAGATCGGAGAGCGAGGTCTGCGTGCCTTCTATCTTCGAACTCAAGACCGCTTCTCTCCTCACGTAAGGGATGATCAACAGGTTCGGGTTCGGCAGCAACGCCCCCACGCCATTAAGATGCCCTAAGTGGCGGTTTGCTTCGGCCAGCGCGTTGATCGATGCGGGGGAATATTCGATCTCCGGGGGCAGGGGTTGGGGGATGAACGCGGAATAATCCCTGTCTGTCTTTATGATTTTTCCGGCCCGCGTGTTTTTGAAATCGGCGGCGTCCATGGGCAACCTGTGCGTATCGGACGGGTGTTGAAGGCAGGTTCAAGTATAGAACAGTTAATTGAAGAAATCAAGCCTTTCCTTCAATTACTAAAAGAAGAGCTTTGCTTCTAAATAGAACAGGTTCTCGCAGCCGGCGAATTCGCTGCCGGCCTCCTCGATGAAGAGCTGGGCCCCGGCCGCGAGGTCCAGGTTCTCGCGGGCGTTGTAGCGGACCTCGGGGTTGAGAAAAGCGCTTTCGCCGTCGATGTCGCAGAGGGCCGTTCCCTTGAGTTTGATCAGCGGAGTCAGTTCGTGCGTGGCCATGACGCCGATGAGGTTCTTTCTGAGCGAGAGCCGGCGGCGCTGTTCGGTCAAGGAGCCTGAAAAGGCGGCCTGGTCGTTGTTGGCCAGGCCGTTATAAAAGTACTCGGCGGCCACGTAGGTCTTCGTGCCGAAGTTGTGGTCGAACCCCACGGCAACGCGCAGGCCCTCGTCCCCGCCGTCCTTCGTGTACGTGAGCTCCCCGCGGAAGCCCGCGCCCTTGATGTAGCCGTCCCACCCCGCGCCGAAGACCAGGTCGTCCTGGTGGTCGGCCGCGATGAGGAAGAGGTCATAGGTTCCGATCTTCTTGTAGCCGCGCACGCCGAAGCTGGTGCGCTCCTCATCCTCTCCCGGGCCAAAGACAAAGCTCAGGCCCGTGAACGCCTCGCCGAACAACTCCACGTTGATCCCGTCGAAGCCGATGCGCTCCTGTGCCTCGAGGGCCGAGGGCAGGGGCTGGTTAAAGATGTCGAGCGGGCTGTAGAAGCGCATGCGGCCCCAGTCCACGAGCTGCTTGCCCATGGTCACGCGGGCCTTGTCGTTGTGGTAGGCGAGGGTGGCGCGGTAGAGGAGGTGGCGCTGATAGACGTGGTCCGTATCGCTTATGACCTTGTCCGCGTCCCAAAAGGCCAGGGTCTTCTGGTTGTTCTGGCGCACGGAGGCGAAGTCCGGGGTGTTCCCGAAGTCGTGGACCAGGACCTCGTGGTCATAGATGAGGTCGGCCTCCCAGTTTGCGCCGAGCTTCGGCTTCCATTCGAGGCGGCCGCGCTGGAGGACGGCAAAGAAGTCCTCCTTGGACCCGGAAGTCTTTGTGAAGGTGGCGAGCATCTTGTAGTAGCCGGAGATCTCGCTGACGGCCTGCGTCAGGACGCCCTCCGAGGCCGCGTCCGCCACCTGGCAGAGGCCCCGGGCCGGGAAGACAAAGAGGAGGATGAGGCACAGGACCGCCGGGCAGGCGCAGGGTCCCGGAGACCGTTTTCCGTCAGACAGACAGCCCCGCGTGGAAACTGTTTCCATGGTCTTATCCCGTGATGCGTCCGTCGTGGAGCTTGATGAGGGTAGTGGCCTTGTCCATGACCATCTTGTCGTGTGAGGAGAAGATGAAGGTCATGCCCAGGTTCTGGTTCATGCGGTGCATGAGGTCCATGAGGTCTTCGCCGGTGCGCGAATCGAGGTTGGCCGTGGGCTCATCGGCGAGGATGATCTTGGGCCGCGCGAGGACCGCCCGCGCCACCGCCACGCGCTGCTGCTGGCCGCCGCTCAACTCCGCGGGCTTGCGGTGGATGAGCGTATCCAGACCCAGGTCCTTTAAGATGCTCATGGCGTCGTGGTCGCGGTGCTTCTTGCTCGTGCCCTGCAGGAAGGCCACGTACTGGGTGTTCTCCAGGGCCGTCAGGGTGGGGATGAGGTTGTAGGCCTGGAAGACAAAACCGATCTTCCTGAGGCGGAACTCCGCCAACTGCACCGGGGTGAGCTTGTTCACGTAGACGCCGTCGACCATGATGTCCCCGCTCGTCGGGTAGTCGAGTCCGCCGATGAGGTTCAAAAGGGTCGTCTTGCCCGAGCCCGACGGCCCCGCGATCGCCATGAAGTCGCCCGCGTGGACCTTGAGCTCGACCCCATCGAGCGCCTTGGTCTCGACCGAAGAGCGCTGCTTGCGGTAGACGTGCGAGACGTTGTTGACTTCCACGAGGAGGCTCATAAGGTCAGTGCCTTTTTGTCAGCCGGCGATGGCGTCGACCGGCTTGAGCCGGCTGGCGCGGCGCGCCGGGATCATCGAGACGATGACGCTTACCAACAAGACGACGCCGACATACAACCCTACGGACGCGGCGTCGGCCTTCGGATAGATGACCGAGCCGATGTAAAAACTGTTGAGGGCGTCCGAGAGGGCCGACAGGTCGATGCCGCGCATGCCGAAGAAGTACGACAGGCCCCAACCGGCCAGGCCCCCGGCCAGGGCGCCGGCCGAGCCCAGGATGAACGATTCCACCGCCACGAGGAAGACGATCTGGCCGGGCCGGGTGCCCAGGGCGGCCATGATCCCGAACTCGCGCTTGCGCTCCAGCACGCTCATGAGGACCGTGTTCAGGATCCCCGTCGAGACGATCAGGAGCACGATGACGAGGATCAGGCCCGTGAAGACCTGGTCGAACTGCATCCACTGGTACGTCATCGGCGATATCTCTTTCCAGCTCAGGACCTCGAATTGCTTGGGGTCGATCGCGCGCCGCAGCGCCCGGACGGTCTCATCGACCTCTTCCAGGGAGGCGGCCTTGATGGCGATCTCGGAGATCCTTCCCGTCAGGACGAGGAGATCCCGGGCCGCGTTCAGGGTGATGAGGGCGAGGTTCTTGTCGATCTCCTCGGCGCCCGCATCCAGGAGGCCCGCGACGGTAAAGGCGCTGGCCGACAAGCTGCCGTCCGCGCCCTGGCTCATCACCACGACCTTGTCGTCGAGGCCCACGCGCAGGTTCTCGGCGAGCTGCCGGCCGATGACGACCTTGTCGTCGTCGCCCTTGTCAAGGTACCGGCCGCTGTGCACGCGCTTGTGCAGGGTCGACAGGTGCTTTTCGTTGACGGGGTCTATCCCCATGAGGAGGACGCCCGCCGAGCTCTCGGGCGAGGAGATGAGCGCGAAGTCCTTGATGCGCGGGGACCAGGCTACGATGGAGGGTATGTCCAACAGCGTCCGGGCCAGGCTCGAGGGGTTGTTGATGCTCTTGTCCAGGCCCATGTCCTTCTGGAAGCCGAGCTTGTGCACCTGGGCGTGGCCGATCAAGAGATCCGTGTAGTTGGCGATCATCTGGTGGTCCGCGCCGGTGACAAAGCTCTTGAGGAAGATGAGGGCGGCCAGGCCGAAGGCCACGGCGCCGATCGTGATGAGCGAGCGGGCGGGATTGCGGACGACGTTGCGCCAGGCGATGCGTATGAAGGTGAACATGCTTTAGTTCTTGATGTTCTGCAGGGTGAAGACGTTGTCGTCCATGGGCCCATTATATACCAGGTCGTCGCTGACTTCAATCACGGTGCGGTGGCCCGGTTTTGTCCTGGAGACCATCTCCCAGCGCGTGGGGATAGAGCGGTCGCCGACGCGGCGCACGTCGCTGTAGTTGAGGACCTTCACGAGCGCGTCGTCCTTGCCGTAGAACTCGTCACGCACGGGGACGAAGGTCTCGGTGTCGATCACCATCACGCGCCGCTGCCAGACCACGCCGGCGCGGGGCTTAGGCGTCAACTGAATACGCACGAGCGGCCGGCCCCGGACGGTCCGGCTTTCGCTGATGACGTGGTCGTAGTCCTCGACGATGCTGCTCTCCTTGACGAGGTCGTCGTTCGCGAAGTCGCTGCCCATCCAGGGCTGCAGCATCATCGAGGGCGGGATCTTGATCGTGCGCTCCACCTGGGGCAGGTAGTTCCACATCTCGGTGCCGACGCGCAGGGTCGTCGTGCCCTTCTCCTTGGCCGGGGAGAGGATCTTCAGGAGCATCTTGTCGCGGTCCTTGCTGTGGACCTGGATCTCCAGCCGGCGCCGCCAGTTGGGCGTGATGACGGTCATGGTGTAGCGGCCCTTCTGCGTCTGTCCGCGCATCAGGTCATCCGAGCGCTTGACGATCTCTTTGGCGGTGAGCTCTTCCCGGGCCTGGACCGGGGCGCAGAGGGGGAGGGTCAGGGCAAGGAGCAGGAGGGCGCTGGCTTTCATATATCATATTATATTTTGCAGGGTCAAAAAGTCAAGTTGACCTGATAGTTAGGGTGTGCTATTTTGGGTATGGCCATGTTCGATTCAGAAGGCATATTTTTCACAAAGATCGATTCGCCTGAGCTTCTTGAGGACGTCTTCAGGCTGCGGTATCAGGTCTATTGTAAAGAGCGGCGGTTTTTGAGCGCGTCCGACTATCCGCACGGCGCGGAGAGGGATGAGTTCGACGACTTCGCCGTCCACTTCGGCGCCCTTGATCCGGCCGGCGGCCTGGTCGGCGCCGTGCGCCTGATCCTTCCGGAGTGCCCGGTCTTTCCGATCGAACAGCGCGTCCCGCCCCTGCCCCTGAGCGCGAACCTGCCTTTGCACGGGGAGTGCGCCGAGGTCTCGCGCTTGACGATCAGCAAGGAGTTCCGGCGCACCCTCTCCACGGGCTCTGCCAACGGGCCCCAGGGCGTTGCCCAGAGGCCCGGGTACGTCCTGCGCAAGGTCAGCTCCGTCACGCTGGGGTTGTGCCACCTCATGTACCTGGAGTGCCAAGAGGGGCAGATCGGTTACTGCCTCGCCCTGATGGAGCGGCCGCTGCACCTCCTCTTGAGGCTCCACGGTTTTGTCTTCCGTCCGATCGGTCCCGAGATCGACTGCCACGGTCCGGTCACGCCGTACATCATCGACGTGGGCGCGATGGACCGCCGCCATCTCTTCACCGCTGTGCCCTTTGGTTTTGAGGAAGTCCAGCAATGACGAGCGTCCCGCCCGAGCCGTTTGAGTTCCGGCGCATCACCTCGCCCGAGGCGATGGAGGAGGCCTTCCGTCTTCGGTATCAGGTATACTGCAACGAGTGTCATTTTATCCGGTCGGAAGATTATCTCGACGGCACGGAGAAGGACGGTTTCGACAAACACTCTGCGCACTTCGGCGCCTACGACGCCGGGGGCTGCCTCGTGGGTTCCGTGCGCCTGATCCTGCCTTCCTGCGGCCGCTTCCCCATCGAGGAGCACTGCGCCGCGCTCGACGTCGACCCCGTAAAGGTGCCCCTGCGCAAGTGCGCCGAGATATCGCGCCTGACGATCAGCAAGCTGTACCGGCGCAGGGCAAAGGACGGCCTTTACTACGAGCCGCAGGTCGAGGACGTGACGGTCCAGGACAAGGGGCAGTATTTCATGCGGCGCGTGCGGCCGATGGCCTTCGGCCTCTACCGCGAGCTGTACCATGAATCCAAGCGCCTGGGCATCCGTTACTGGTATGCCTTGATGGAGAAGACCCTGCGCACCCTCCTCAAGATCCACGGTTTCGTGTTCAACCCCATCGGCCCCGAGGTGGAGTTCTACGGCATGGTGACGCCTTACCTCGCGGACATCACGGAGATGGAACAGAACGTCCACGAGAAGTTCCCGCAATTCTTTGATTACTTCATGGACCACCTGGAGCCGGAGCTGCAGCCGAGGTTCAGCCGCTGAGCGGTCGAGGCGAAGCCCCGACCGCGAGGGAAGCCGATTGGGGCGCTGAAGTTTCGGCGTTTTTGTGTTTGACAAGGTTCATCACATATGATACACTTTATTTGGAGGTGAGAGAGATGCCCACTAAAAACCCGCGTTTGAATGTTGTGTTGGAACCACCTTTGTATTCGGCAGTTCAGCATCTTGCCCAAAAGGATCACGTCTCCCTGTCTTTAAAAGCCAGGGACCTGATCCGCGAGGCATTGGAATATTACGAAGATGCGCATTGGGGGCGGATCGCGCAAGCCCGCGAAAGAACATTCTCCAAAAAAACCGCCCTCAGCCACAAAAAAGTTTGGGGCTGATATATGGCCTATCAGGTCCTTTATCATCCCGAGATAGTGAAAGACCTGGAAAGGATCCCGCAGAATATAAAAGAGATGATAAAGCGCGCGATCGAAGAAAGGCTTCTTAATGATCCCGAGGCTGTAAGTCAGCCTTTGCGGCGGAATTTAAAAGGATATCGTAAATTGCGCGTGGGCGATTATCGTGTCATCCATAAAATTCACGGCAGCTCCATCATCATTTTAAAGATAGGCAACCGCAAGGATGTTTACGATAAGCTCTTCAGCCGCGTGGGATAATCAGGGTTTTGCAGTTGTTTCGACGCCATGAACATCTTCCAAGCCTTCGAAGAGAGCTGCCGGGCACACCCCGCCAAGGTCGCCGTCAGGCTTAAAAAATCGGATGGATACGAGCAGCTGACCTTCGGTCAGTTGCTCGAGCGCACCCGCGGGCTGCGCCGTGTCTTCTGGCGCCGGGGCATCAGGGCCGGCGACCGCGTCGCGCTCCTGATGAGCAACGGCCCGGATTGGCCTGCCGCCTTCTTCGCGGCGATGTCGCTCCAGGCCGTGGCCGTGCCCATCGACGCGCAGATGGCGCCCCGGGATGTCCGGGAGATCATAGGGCACGCCGGCGTCAAGCTCCTGGTGACGCAGGAGAAGTTCGGCGTGGCCTTGAGCGAGATATTGGGCGACGTGTCCGTCGAGGTGCCGTTTTTCGTCGACTTGCCGTGGGAAGATCTGGCCGGGGAGGAGGAGGCCGGCCTGCCGCCGCCGCCGGACTTCGGTCCGGCCAAGCTCGCCGCGCTCTTTTACACGTCGGGCACCACGTCCGCGCACAAGGCCGTGATGCTGACGCACGCGAACATCCTGGCGAACGTCGCCCAGGTCCGCGCCGCGAAGCTCCTTACGCCCGACGACGTCATCCTTTCCGTCCTGCCGCTCCACCACACGTATCCCTTCATGGTCACGTGCCTCGTGCCGCTCTTGGACGGCGCGACGGCGGTCTACCTGCAGAGCCTGATGCACTACGAGATATTCGCCGCCCTCCAGGAGAACCGCGTGACCATCTTCGTGGCCGTGCCTCAGCTCTACGCGCTGATCGCGCGCACCATGACGGACAAGATCAAGAAATTCGGCGCCTTCGTCCGGTGGTCGGTGGACCGCGCGATGGACGCCTGCGCCTTTGTCTCGCGCGTGAGCGGCCGCAACGTCACGAAGACCGTCCTGCGCCGCCTCCACGAGACGATGGGCGGCCACCTGCGTTTCATGGCGAGCGGCGGGGCCAAGCTCGACCCGGAGGTCGCGCGCAGCTTTTTCCGCTGGGGCCTGCCGATCGTCGAGGGGTACGGCTTGACCGAGACCGCGCCCGTCGTGACCTTCAACCCGATGGACCCCTTGAAGTACGCGACGGTGGGCAAGGCCCTGCCGGGCGTGACGGTGGAGATCGCGGGGCCCGGGGAGGACGGCATCGGCGAGATCTGCGTGCGCGGGGCCAACGTGATGCTCGGCTACTACCGCGCGCCGGCGCTGACACAGGAGGTCTTGCGGGACGGCCGGTTCTACACCGGCGACCTGGGCATGCTCGACAAGGACGGCTGCCTCTGCGTGACGGGCCGCAAGAACGAGTTGATCGTCCTGCCCAACGGCAAGAAGATGAACCCCGAGGAGGTCGAGGCGCATTACGGCGCCAGCGCCTATATCAAGGAGCTGTGCATCCTTTCTCCGCGGGCAGGGGAGGAGGCGGGGCACCTCGTCGCGGTCATCGTGCCCGACGAGGACCTCCTGCGCGCGCACAAGCACGTCGACATCGGCTTCAAGATCCGCTGGGAGCTCGACACCACCTCGCAGACGCTGCCCGTCTACAAGCGCATCCGCGGCTTTGTCCTGACGCCGGAGTCCCTGCCGCGCACGCGGCTGGGCAAGCTCATCCGGTATCAGATCGAAGCCAGGTACGCGTCCGGCGCCTACAAGGAGAACATCAAGGAGCGCAAAGAGGAGACGTTGACACCCTTTGAAGAGACCGCCGTCAAGCACCTCGGCCGTCTGCTGGGCCGCGAGGTCCACCTGGACGACCACCTCGAGCTGGACCTGGGGATGGACTCGCTGGGCCGCATCGAGCTGTTGAGCTCCCTGCAGGACCTGGTCCAGGTCGGCATCGATGATTCGCTGGCGCTCGAGCTCTTCGAGGCGCGCACCGTGCGCGAGCTCATCAACAAGGCCCACCAGGCCCTGCCCGAGAGCGCCTTTGAAGGCATCATCAAGAGGGAGGAGACCGTCTTCTGGTCCCAGCTCTTGCGGGAGCTGCCCGACCCCAAGAGCGTCGAGCGCCTCAAGTTGTCCTTCGACCGTTACGACCGCTGCGTCGTCCATATCATGGCGTACGCGTTCAAGTTCCTGACGCGCGTCTTCTTTCTGGTGAGCGTCAAGAACAGGGACCGCGTCCCGGAGAAGGGCCCCTATATCGTGGCCTCCAATCACGTCTCCTTCCTCGATGCCTTTTATCTCCTGTGCGCGATGTCCAACGACGCCATCATCAACACCTACTTCGTGGGTTTCGGCGCGATCTTCAACAAGCCCCTGATCGCCTGGGCCGCGCGCCTGTGCCGGCTCGTCACCATCGACATAAACCTCGACATGGCCGAGACCCTGCGCGTCTGCCGCTACCTTTTGGCGAAAGGGAAGAACGTCGTCTACTTTCCCGAAGGGCAGCGCTCCGGCGACGGCAGGATCAAGGAGTTCCGCAAGGGCGTGGGCATCCTCGTCAAGGAGTCCGGCAGCCGCGTCCTGCCCGTTTATCTGGAGGGCGCCTTCAAGGTCTGGCCGCGTTCCCGGTCCATCCCCCTGCCCGGCCGGGTGACGGTGCACGTGGGCTCTGTGGCCGACCCGCAGGCCCTGGGCCTGGGGATCGCCGGCGACCCCTATCTCGCCATTGCCAGGGGCCTCCAGAAGCGCGTCACGGAGCTCGTCCCCGACCAAAAGTAATAGCGCTTCCTTCTTTATAACCCCTTAGACTATAGCAAGTTTTGCCCTTGACAAAATCGTGATCATATGTTATATTTCTTTTCCTTACTTTTTATGGGGGTCCCCACGCCTAACGAGAGTTTATGACAGCTGCCGAAACAAACACAGGCAAAAAGATCAGCGTGGTCGCGATCTGGAGAGCGGCGCTCAATCTCTTCGTCTCTAAGCCGCGCGTCCTCATCCCCTTTGTCGTCCTCGCGTTGGCCGAGACCGTCGGGCTCTTCATCCTGGCCAACAGCCCGCACTTCCCCCTCAATAAGATCTTGGCGCAGCCCATCGAGCGCATCTGGGGCGGCGTCTTTCTTCACTATCCTTATATTTACGAGCTGCTGCCGCGGCTCTTTTATTATGGTAAGATGGTCACGGGGATCTTCATCGGCGGGGTCACGACCGCGATGGCCTGCCTGATGGCATGGCAGGCGCAAAAGGGCAAGAGGCCTTCCCTCAAGACGGCCTTTCGTCGATCCATGGGACGCTATGCGTCCCTCTTTTTATTGATGCTCCTGTTGTACGCCGCGGTCCACTTCGTCATGAAGCAGCCGCAGGTCCTCCTGGCGTTGGCCTTTCACGGCAAGACCAAGCTCCTCTTCCTCGGCCCGCAAATGTGGTTCGGGATCCTCCTGCCCGCCGCCCTCTTTTTATTGGCGATCGTCCTCCAGGGGCTCTTCGTCTATTGCGTCCCGTACGTCATCATCAAGGACAGGAAGTTCCTGCCGGCCCTGTGGGGCGGCATGGTCTTCTTTTTCAAGAACGCCCTGCGGACGGTCGCCCTGGTGGGCGTGCCGATGATCCTGTACATCCCCGTGACGATCCTGCGCAGCAACATCAATGTCCTGGCCGACAAATTTGGGCCCGAATCCATCGTCAGCGTGCTTTTTATCAGCGTGTTCGTGTCGGTGTTGGTCGTGGACGCGCTGGTGACGGTGGCGACGGCCCTTTACTTTATCGAGGCGACGGATGCGTAAGACCCTTTTGATCATCCTGGCGGCGGCGCTTGTGGGTTGTGCGGGCTGCGAGAGCCCGAGCTTCAAGGCCGAGCGCAAGATGTACAAGGCGCACAAGCTCGCCGAGAAGATATTCAAGAACCCCAAGTCCACGCCGCCGATGCAGTTTGCAGAGGCGGTCGAGGCCTACCGCAGGATCGCGGCCCAGTATCCGGACACGGTGTTGGAGGTGCAGGCGGAGTTCAGCATCGGCCACCTGTACCTGGTGCGCGGGGATTTCGAAAAGGCGCGCGAGCAGTATAAGCGCCTGACGCTTGACTGCGACAAGAAGGGCAACCTCTGCGCCGAGGCGTACTTTGCCATCGGCAACGCCTATGAGCTCGAGCAGAGCTGGCCGCAGGCGGAGGTCCAGTACCGGCTCATCATGGACACGTTCCCGTTTTCGGCCAAGAGCCTTGATCTGCCGCTTTACATCATCCGCCACTACCGCAATGAGAAGGCGTCCCCCCAGAAGGTCGGGGCGGCCGTCGACCAGGCGGTGGCGTACTACACGGATCTGAAGGTGGACACGCAAGAGGAGAAGGGGGATTTCATTTTGCAGGGTCTGGTGTCGCGTTCCTACATGGAGGGGGAGAAGTGGCTGGACGCCCTCGACAGCCTCGACAAGCTGACGCGTGATTATCCGGATTTCAATCCCGAACAGGCGCTGTGGGTCAAGGCGCTCATCTACGCCAACAAACTCGAGGATAAGGAGAAGGCCAAGGAGGAGCTGCAGAAGATCGTCTCCGATTATCCCGATTCGCCGCTCGCCAAGAAGGCCACCATCGTCATCGAAAGAATGTAGCCGGGGTGTACGAAAAATGGGGGGTTCGTATGACTAAGGAGAATCTGTCGGAACTTAATAAAGATCTTTTGAATGACACCCTGATGCGGTTGAAGACGCTTCTTAACGCCGAGACCGCGTCGCTCTTCGTCTTCGACGGCGAGCGCCAGGAGCTGGTCCTGAACGCCGTCCTGAACGAGAAAAAGGTCCAGTTCACCGGCATGCGCCAGCGCCTGGGCGACGGCATCGCGGGAAGCGTCGCGACCCTGCGCCAGGCGGTCCTGGTCAAGGACATCCGCCAGGACCCCCGCTTCGCCGGCCGGCCCTTCCACCGTTACCTCACGAATTCCTTCATCTGCGTGCCGCTGACGAGCTCCGAAGGCTTGATCGGCGTCGTCAACGTCTCGGACAAGAAGACGGGCCAGGCCTTTTGCGACGAAGACTTTGAGCTGGCGTGCCTGGTGAGCCGCCTGATGGCGCAGGTCATCGAGGTGGAGCTGCGTTGCGACAGGGCGGTCCGGGAGATAAGGGCCCTCAAGGACGAGAAGGAGAAGGGCCGTCAGGAACGTCGCTTTCTGGAGAAGTTCGCGTCCCTGGGGCGCCTCGCCGGCGGGATCGTGCACGAGATCAACAACCCCCTCGACGCCGTGACGCGCTACACGAACCTGTTGATCGAGAAGGACCCCGAGAAGAACGTCGCGCGCGAGTACCTCGACGAGATCAAGATCGGCCTGACGCGGATGAACAAGATCACGCGCTCGCTGTTGGAGTTCTCCCAGCAGCTTAGGGACAGCGACCGGCGCGAGGTCGTCGACGTCAACGCGACCATGGAGGAGGCGCTCTCGCTCTTTCGCCATGGCCTCTTCGCGGACAACGTCCGGATCCAGAAAGAGTACGATGAGCTGCTGCCCCGCGTCCAGGACAAGGGGCTGTGCCGCGTCTTTACGAACATGATCAAGAACGCCCTCGATGCCATGCCCGAGGGCGGGACGCTGACGATCAGGACGTGCCGCGACAACGGCCACATCCTCGTTGCCTTCCGCGACACCGGCATCGGCTTGGACGAGGAGGCGCGGGAGAAGATCTTCACGCCGTTCTTCACGACCAAGCCGATCGGCAAGGGCGTGGGGCTGGGCCTGCCGATTTGCTTCGAGGTCGTCCAGCGTTATGGCGGCCGCATAGACGTCGAGAGCGTGCCGGGCCTGGGCACGACTTTTTCGGTCCGCCTGCCCCTGGAGATCGCCGCCGCCTGATCCCAAAACAGTCTTTCCTTTGTCCGGGAGACGGTCCTCCGGGGGACGGTTCCCCGTTGTTCGGGAGAGTATATCCATGAGCCAGAACGGTGTGCGCATATTGGTGGTCGATGACGATTCGCTCGTCCGCCGCTCCCTGTGCGAGGTCCTGTCTTTCGAGGGCTACGGGTGCAGCAGCGTCGAGGACGCGGCCGAGGCGCTTGGCCGCCTGAAGGAGGCGCCGTTCGACATCGTCATCTCGGACATGAAGATGCCGCGCATGAGCGGCCTGGACCTCTTGAAGGCGATCAAGGCCCAGCATCCGGCCGTCAACGTCATCATGGTGACGGGTTTCGGCAGCATCGATACGGCGGTGGCCGCGATGCGCCTGGGCGCGGTCGACTACATCACCAAGCCCATCATCGACGACGAGATCAAGATGGTCATCCATCGGATCGCCGAGAAAAAGCGGCTCGCCGAGGAGAACGCGTATCTGCGCGCGAAGGTGGAGACCGCCCAGCGCCAGAAGTGCTGCGAGATCATCGGCAAGAGCGTCCCGATGCAGAAGATCTATGACCTGATCGGCGTCGTCGCGGACACGGAGACCACGGTCCTGATCAGCGGCGAGAGCGGCACCGGCAAGCAGCTGGTCGCCCACGCCATCCACCTGAGCGCGCCGGGCGCCGAGGAGCGGCCGTTCGTCGAGGTGAGCTGCGGGGCCCTGCCCGAGACCCTGCTCGAGGGCGAGCTCTTCGGCCACGTGAAGGGCGCCTTCACGGGCGCCATCCGGGACCGCGTCGGCCGTTTCGAGTCGGCCGAGGGCGGGACGATCTTTTTGGACGAGATAGACGCCTTCACGCCGGCGCTGCAGGTCAAGCTCCTGCGCGTCCTGCAGGAGGGGGAGTTCGAGCGCGTCGGCGAGACCAAGACGCGCAAGGCCAACGTGCGCGTCATCGCGGCGACCAACCAGGACCTGACGCAGCTCATCAATGACGGCAGGTTCCGCAACGACCTTTATTACCGCCTCAACATCATCTCCATCGAGATCCCGCCCCTGCGCGACCGCAAGGAGGACATCTCGCTGCTGGTGGAGCATTTTATCGAGAAGCACGCCACGAACCCGAAGAAGGCCATCAACGGCATCAGCGATGAGGCCTTGCAAAAGCTGCTCGGTTACGGCTGGCCGGGGAATGTCCGGGAGCTGGAGAACGCCATCGAGCGGGCGTGCGTTTTGACGCGCGGGGCCATGATCCAGTCCGGCGACCTGCCCGAAAATATCCTGAAGGCCGCGCCGGTGCTGGTGCCGGCTGCGGCGGCGGCCGCGGCCAACGGCGGGTCGCTCAAGGACGCGCTCAAGGACCCCGAGAAGAAGCTCATCCTCGAGGCGCTCGACCGGGCCGGCTGGAACAAGAAAGAGGCCGCCAAGGCGCTGGGTATCAATCGCACGACCCTGTATAAGAAGATGAGCCAGTTCGGCATCGATCCCAACAACAGGAAGCCTTCATGATGACGCCCAGGGACCTGCCCAACGGCAAACCGCTCCTGGCGGACCTGATCGGTCCGCGGGAGCTGCAGGAGATGCAGGACAGCTTTGGCGAGGTGGCGAACGTCGCCATCCGCACCTCGGACCCGAATGGTAATTTCTTGACGCAGATGAGCCATGCGCCCAACCTGTGTGCCGATATCTTCAAACATGCCTTGTCGCGCGTGACGCTGTGCCGGTCGTGCCTGCCGATGTTCCTGGGTGGAGAGGGGATCGTGGATGAGGAGCTCAGCTTCGAGTGCCTGCCGGGCCTGCGGCACTATCTCATCCCGTTAAAGGTGAGCCGCAGCCACAGCGAGGCGCTCATCCTGGGCTACATGATCATCGGCCCGGTCATCTTCATGAAGCGCCTGGACAAGGAGGCGTATGCCCAGGTCGCCGAGCGTCTCGATATGAGCCTGGACCAGCTGTGGAGCTTCCTGCTGGAGCTGCGCGTCTTCTCCTATAATGGGATCCGTTCTTTTATCGATATGGTCGAGCACCTGACCGGCCGCATCCTTAACCTTTCGTTTGCCAAGTGGGCGGCTCAGGACAAGCTGCGCGGCGGGGTCAGCGACCGCGTCTTCCACCGCGTGGCCGCAATGGACGACGGCGTGGATGAGTTCCTGAGGCTCTTCTTGGACCTCGTGATGGACATCACCAACGGCAACCGCGGCTCCCTGATGCTCTGGGACAACGATGAGAAGGCGTTGTGCATCCGCGCGGCGCAGGGGATAGCGGATGACGTCATCGCCCGCACCCGCGTGCTTCCGGGCAGCGGCGTGGCCGGCCTCGCCTTCGAGCAGAAGCGTTCGTTCCTCATCAACGAAGACCGTTCCGACCCCGTCATCTCCGACCGCCTCACCCAGCCCCAGATCTTCTCTTCGCTCATCGTGCCCATCAAGACCGGCGACACGGCCCTCGGCGTCCTCAACGTCGCCAGCGACCGCGGGATGCCGGTCCAGTTCGACGACTCGAGCCTGGCGCTCGTCACGCGCGCCGCCGGCCTCGCCGCCGTCGCCCTCCGCTCCCTCCAAAAATAGTGTCGTTTCTGCGTAACCTCAATAAATATAATAGGTTATGAATAAATTCAGCCATCATATTCCTGAATATTTTAGGTTCTTCTTCCGCAGCATCAGAAGGGGTTGATGAATTTACTCATATCTTATTGTCACAAATAAGGTTACGCAGAAACGACACTAATTATTCTAGGAGTCGAGGAGGTTCTCGCGGCGCTTGGGGGCGGAGGGGATGCGCAGGCCTTCGCGGTACTTGGCCACGGTGCGGCGGGCGATCGTCACCTTTTCGGATCCGGCCAGGATCTCGGCGAGCGCCTGGTCAGAGAGGGGGTGGGATTTGTCCTCTTCTTCGACCAGGTCGCGGATGCGGCATTTGAGCCGCTCGGCGGAGACGTCCTGGCCATCCATGTTCTTGATCGCCGTGGAGAAGAAGTGGCGCAGGGGGAAGATGCCGATCGGCGTC
>Ga0307419_10000539_pt1 | contig 19159 bp, 17 predicted proteins | sample SalMarWE160230MG_2_FD_202512 | JGI IMG/M metagenome (GOLD analysis project Ga0307419, IMG submission 202512) | Salt marsh sediment microbial communities from the Plum Island Ecosystem LTER, Massachusetts, United States - WE1602-30 | ecosystem: Environmental > Aquatic > Marine > Intertidal zone... | reverse complement strand
CCTGCCCTTGCCGCTCGGCGGGTCGTCGAATCACTTCCGCACCGCCGTGTTGCGGGCGATCGGCGGCTGGGATGCGCACAATCTGACCGAAGACGCCGATCTCGGAATGCGACTCGCGCGCTTCGGCTATGTGAGCGCCGTGATCGCCTCCACTAGCCGTTGCCCCAGGCCGCCTTCTGCGCTTCCGGGCGCACGACAAAGCCGGGTGGGGTTTCGACGATCTCCATTCAAAGAAAACGACCGGTTTCGGGTGCAGCTTGACCCGACTCGAATAGAGAGTCGATGATCTTCGTCGGCACACGCCTCGCAAGCATGATCCTTTCAATTTCTCGAGGAACGAGCTATCTCGCACATTCTCGGGTGCGACATTCTTGTAAAGAACCTTCACGATTGGGGCCTCAAACATTATGGCGCTGTCAAATATTTCCTCGGCCACGTGCTAAAGTTCCTTTTTGATATTTTCAGGAGTAGTTTCAACGCCCCATCCCGCGCGAAAGGCTGGCGCCGTGCGACGATGACCGCGCCCGCGCGGCGAGTTGTTAACGTGCGTTCGCCGGCGGTATGTTAGGGTATTATCGCGGTTGTGGTGAACCTTGCGCGCCGATGGCGCGTCTAATTCCACAAAAGGGGGCGTCGCGGCGGGACCGAGAACGGAGAAGGTCGAACGGCGATGCGAAACATCCTGCGCTCGATCCTGGGGGAGATGCCGGATGAGGCGGCGGCCGATCCGGCACCGATACCGCAGCGTGCCGAGGACTGGTGGCGCCAGCGGCTGAAGGCCGATATCGAAGAAGCCGCCGCCCTCTATGCCTCCGACGACGCGACACAGCTGGCGCTGATCGCCGAAATCCTCGGGGCGGCGATGCCGGCCGCCGCGCCCGCGCCGACCGCCGATACCGAGGCACCGCCCGATGCCGCGGCAGTGCCGGAGGCCGACCTGCTTTCCGCGCTCGACACGATTCGCGACGAACTGCGCACCGCCCTCGCCAAGGCCGACTGCTCGGGCGAGCTGATCGACCGGCTGGACCGCGAGAACCGCGCCCTGCGCACGCGCGAGGACGAACGGCGGCTGAGGGGGGTGCTGAAATCCTTCATTCCGATTTTCGACGACCTGCGCGCGGTGCGGCTTGCCGCCCCCGACGAGACGCGGGCGAACTTCGCCGCCTTCGAGGCGCAGGCGCTCGAACATCTGCGCCGGCACGGCCTCGACGAGTTCGAGCCGGCGCCGGGCGAGCCCTTCGACAGCCGCCGTGCCGAGGCGGTGGCGCGGATCGAGACCGGTGATGCGGCTGCCGAGATGACGGTGGCCGAGGTCGTGCGCCTTGGCTTCGAGCACGGCGACAACGTGGTCCGGCCGGCAGCGGTGAAGGTCTACCGCCACGTCTCGCCCGATCCGGCCGCGTGCCCGACCGGCGAGGAAACCGCGATCCAGGGCGCATGAGGGGGAAAAAGCGATGAGCGAAAGCGACACACCGATCTACGGCATCGACCTCGGCACCACCAACAGCTGCATAGCGATACTCTCGCGCGGGGCGGGCCGGCCGGAGGTCATACCCAATACCGATACCGAATTGGTCACGCCCTCGGTCGTCTATTTCGAAAGCCCCGACAACATCATCGTTGGCAAGGACGCAAAGAACATCGCCGTCGCACAACCCGAACTCGTCTGCTCGCTCGTCAAGCGCGAGATGAGCAAGGATGCCAGGGCCGCCGCCCGATACAGCTATCACGGCAGGTCCTACAGCCCCGAAGAGGTTTCATCGCTGATCCTGCGCAAGGTCGTGGGCGACGCACTGGAGGCCGAGGGCCGCAATCGCAACGAAAAGGCGCGCGCGGTGATCACGGTGCCGGCCTATTTCGGCACCATCGGCAAGAACGCGACCAAGCAGGCGGGGCTGCTGGCCGAGCTCGACGTCCTTTACGTGGTGCCCGAGCCGGTGGCGGCCGCGGTCGCCTATGGCGCCGGGCGGTCGGGCGAGAAGATGACGCTGCTCGTCTACGACCTCGGCGGCGGTACCTTCGACGTCGCGATCGTGGAGCTTGAGGGCAAGCGGGCGCGCGTGGTCGCCTTCGACGGCGATCGCATGCTGGGCGGGGTCAACTGGGACCAGACCATCGTCAGCTGGATCCGCGACCAGATTTCGGGCCAGGGGATCGAACTGGCCGAGGACGACGCGGCGCTGGAGCAGCAATTGCTGTCGAAGGCGGAGGCGGCGAAGAAGTCGCTGTCGAAGAAGAAGATCGCCTCGACCAAGATCAACATCGAATATGACGGCCGGTCGCATCTCATCGACCTTTCGAACGAGGCGTTCGAGCAGATGAGCCTGCATCTTCTCGACAAGACCATCGCCAGCACGCGGACCGCGCTCGATGCCGCGAAGGCACGTGGGGTGACCGCGATCGACCGGGTGCTGCTGGTCGGCGGCTCGTGCCGGATGCCGGCGGTCGCGGCGCGGGTTAAGGCGGAGCTGGGGCTGGAGACCGAGCTGCACGATCCCGATCAGGCGGTGGCGAAGGGTGCCGCCATCCTTGCGGGGCTGATCGGCGAGGGGGATTTCAGCGTCGACATGACCGGCGAGGACGATGCCGCCGCCGCTTCGCCCGAGACGCGCCTCGTCACCATGCTGACGCCGAAGGGCCTGGGGATCGAGGCGCACAACATGAAGACGGGCAAGGACATCGTCGACTACATCGTGCCGAAGAACAGTGAACTGCCCGCCTCCGGTACCAAGACGTTCGGCACCTACGAGGACAACCAGAGGGAAGTCCTGGTGAAGATCTACGAGGAGCGGGCGGCGGAATCGGCAGAGCCCGCCGAGAACACGCTGCTGCACCAGACCCCGATCGAATTGCCACCGGGCCTTGCCGCCAATTCACCGATCGAAGTAACCTACCGCGTCGACGATGCCGGCATCCTGCATGTGTTCATGAAGGAGCTGCGCGGGGGCAAGACCTGGGAGATCAGCCTCGACGAGCTGAAGCAGGTGACCGACGAGGACATGCACCGCCTGAAGCCCGCGCGCGAGAGCGTCGCCTGAGGGGGCCGGGATGGCGGTGTCATATATCACTGAGGCCGAAGCCCGACAGGTTACGACGGCGCTGCGCAGCGTCGCGCGCGAGATCGGCGAGGCGGACCCGCTGCACCTGATCGACTATCTCGGCGTCAGCCCCGGGGCGTCATTCGACACCTGGAAAGGCAAATTCCGCGAAAAGGAAAAGGCTGCGCAGTTTGCCAACGAGGGCGAGGCGGACGAACGGATCAAGCTCTGCACCCGGCTTGCCCGCGATTTCGTCGGGGAGGGTCAATGGCGGGCGCTGATGAACCGGCTGGGCCGCATCGAGATCGAACGGCAGGTCGCGGTTCTGGCGAAGCGCGGCGGTTCGGGCGAGAAGCTGCGGGCGCGCTACGAGACCGACATCCACACGCTGGCCGAGATCGTCGGCGTCCCGGACGCCGAGGCGGTCGTCGCCGACATCTATCGCGAGCATGGCCTGGCCATACCGGCGGCGCCGCGGCCGGCGCCCCCCCGTCCGACCGCCCCGCCGCCCCGGCCCGAGACCTTCGAGCTGCCGCGCCCGCAAGCCCCGACCCAGCCGCGCCCCGAGCCCACCGTCCAGGAAGAACCTACCGAGGACCAGACGCTTCTGGGCGCCGTCGGCTCGTTCCTGCTGCGCTCCGTCGCCGACTGGGCCGATCGCAAGATCGACGAACAGCGCCAGCTTCAGGACCAGACGCCGGACATCGCCGGCATGTGGCGCGCGCCGGACGGGTCGTGCTTTACCTTCACCCAGAACGGCTTCAACGTCGCGGTGTCGGGATTCAGCCTCGGCGCGCCGATTCAGGGCAGGGGCCGCATCCAGGGCTCGATGATGGAGATCCAGGGCTTTTCCGGCGCCGCGGGGCCGTTCCGTGCCATGCTGCAGGTCTCGCCCGACGGACGTACCATTCAGGGGCAGGTCTTCGACGCCTACGGCAACCCTTCGGCGGTGATGCTGCGGCGCTGATCCGCCTCAGCCGACATTCGCCATCACGGGCTTCAGCCGCAGCATCTGGTCGTCGGTCACCTTGCGGTAGCGGTCGACAGTCATTTCCCAGGTCGCCCCGGTCGACGGCTCGGTGGCGAAGACGTGCAGGATGCCCGCGCCGTCGAGCGTATAGCGGAAGTGCAGCGGCGCCCCCTTTGGCAGCGGGCGGGGAAACGGGAAGTTGCCGGTGTGCAGCCAGAGGTTCTCCTCGACCACGCGCGAGGGCTCGCCACGCTCCTCGACGATCTGGACCCTGGCGCCCTCCTGGTTGTCCTCGACGGTGTAGAACGTCTCCTCGACCGAGAACGGCAGCTCGGAATTGCGGGCGATCACGTATTTGACGTAGTCCTCGCCGGTATCGGTGTCGCGCAGCACGTCGCCGATGGCCTTGGCGTTGACCATCGTCACCAGCCGCGTCTCGCCCGGCGGACCGGTGGCGTGGGCGCCGGTGAGGTCGGCCGCCTGCTCGCCCTCAACGATCATCCCGGCCAGCAGCGCCGCGCCCTTGGCAACGGCAAGGTCGGGATCGTGGAGGCTTATCTCGGCCCCGCCCAGTTCCGGAACCCGCTTCAGCCGCTCCGCGATCGCCGGCATGCGCGAGGAGCCGCCGACCAGGACCACCCGGTCGATGGCGCCGATCCCCTTGCCCGCCAATTCGGCCAGTACCGCCTTCGTCCGCTCGGCCGTTGCCTCCAGAAGGTCGGCGGTCATCGCCTCGAAGGCGTCGCGGGTCACCTCGCGGCTGATCGAGGCACCACCGTGATGAACCTGGACCGTGGTGCTCGACCGCGACGACAGCCCGACCTTCGCCGCCTCGGCGGTCTCGAGCAGCCGCACCCGGTCGGCGGGCGCGTCGGGGTCGGGGCCGGCGCCCGGATGCTCACCGTCGAATTCGGCCGCCAGCCACTGCGCCAGCCGAAGGTCCCAGTCGAGCCCGCCCAGCAGTCGCACCCCGTCCGTCGCCACGGTACGCACCCGCCGTCCCTCGGCGCGCACGACGGTCACGTCGAAGGTGCCGCCGCCGAGGTCATAGACCAGCAGGGTCCGGTCGCCCTCGCCCCGCGCCGCGCCATAGGCGACGGCGGCGGCGACGGGCTCGTGCACCAGTTCCAGCAGCTCCACATCGGCGAGTTCCGCGGCGTTCTTGGTGTTGTTCTTGGGGATGGAGCCGAAATAGGCCGGCACCGTGATCACCGCCCGCACCCGCTCGCCCCGTTCGCGCCCCTCGACCTCAAGCGCGTCGTTGATGGTCTTGCGTAGGATCAGGGCCGAAATCTCCTCGGGCGTGTAGGTTCGTCCACCGATCACCGTCTGCGCGGCGGGCAGCGCGGGGTCCATGCCGATCCGGCGCTTGATGTGGGTGACCACCGCCTCGGGCATCGCGGAGGCCATGTTGCGCGCGGCGCGGCCGATGACCGGAGCGTCGGCGCTGGGAAAGGCGACGACCGAGGGCATGGTCAGCGCGTCGTCGAGGTTCATCACCACCTCGGCCTCGCCATGCTCGCGCACCCGCGCGATGCAGCAATTGGTGGTGCCAAGGTCGATGCCGAAGACGGGCAGGCGGCTTTCCTTCATCGTCTTTTCCCTGTCAGCTGTCGTCGTTGCGATGGTGCTTCAGTCGCTCGCGCGCCGCCTCCATCGAGGCATCGACGAAGGCTTCGGAATAGATGCGCGCCGTCTCGAGCCGCAATTCGAGGTCGAGCTCGGCCATCGAGCCGCCGGCGGGGTTGCCGCCGTCCTGCGCGCTGCGCTGCCGGTGCGCCTCGAGCTTTGCCTCCGCCTCCTCGTAGGCGGCGTCGAGCGCCTCGAGCGCGGCCTCGCGAAAGGTCTCGAACGCCGCTTCGGCCGTCTCTGCCGTCCCGTCCACCAGCGATTGCGCCGCCTCGGCCAGCCCCTCGCGGAAGCCCAGCCGTTCCAGCGCGCTGTCGAGGCGGTTGACATGCGACGGCAGCACCTGGGTCGAGGCGGCGAGCGTGCGCGTGAGCGCGTTCCAGTGATCGTCGTCGAGCAGCGTGTCGAGCCGGTAGGGCGCGCGTTCCTCCTGCGTCATCCTGTCCAGCGTCGCCTCGTCGACGCCGAAATGAAGCTGGCCCGCCAGACGGTGCGCCGCCTGCGTGTCGTGCACCTGGCGGCCGGTGCCGACCTGGAACTCGGCCCTGCCGATGACGACCTCGGCATCCTGCGCCACGGCGCCGCTGGCGACCAGCGAGGCCACGGCCTCCAGCGTCGCCGCCGCGTAGCCCATGCGCCCCTCGGCGTGAAAGGCGATGGCGTCGGTCAGGGTGTCGAGCTCGCGGACCGCGCCCTGCACCGCGTCGAAGATCTCGGCAGCGGCCATCCTGGCGGCAAGGGCGGGATCGAGCCCGCCAAACGGGTCCATCCGCGATTCGCGCTGCCGGTCGACCTCGGGCGCGGGGCTTGCGAGGTCGGCCAGCGCGGCGGCGCGCGTGGCGGGATCGGTCGAGACCGCGTCGGCGATGCGCGGATCGTATCCCGTCGACGGATAATTGGCGCGCAGGGTGTCCGCCACCAGCGGCTCGTCGGCGGCCAGCAGGCGGTCGAGCGTTTCCGACCCGGCACGGACAGTCCCGCGCTCGACCGTGTCGTCGTAGAAGTCGCGGATGGCGGCGCGCAGCACCGGGTCGCCGGCCGGTATCGCCTCGGCGATCGAGACCATCGCCGCGCCGACGCGGCGGGCGACGCTGTTCTGGGGCAGCGCGTCGAGGTCGCTCCCGATCGCGCTGAGGGCCGCCTTCTCCTGCTCGGCGAGCAGGGTCTCCGACACCGCACCGGCAAGCGCGGCCTCGAACGGGGTCTGCGGCCCGGTGGCGGGGTCGATGTCGAGGGTGGCGAAGGCTTCCTTTTGTGCGAGGTCGGCGTCGATCATGGTGCTGACCGTGTTGCGTATGTGATCCTCGAGCGTGTCGACAAGGTCGGCGGGGTAGGCGCCGTGGATGGCGTCGGCGATCAGGCTGATGCCGAACGACGTCTCCTCGGCCGCCCCGGCGAGCCGCTCGGTGCTGGCATCGACGATAGCCTCGACCCCGACGCCGCTGACGAGGTCCTTCATGAACTGGTCGAGTTCGGGCTGGCCCATCATCGCGAGGTCGGCGATGTGGCTGACCAGATCGTCCTTCGCCTCGCGCAGGATATTGGAAACCTGTGTGACGGCCTCGGCCGCCTGCCGCGCTGCCTCGGCGCCCTGGTCCGCACTGGCGGCCTGATCGGTGCCCGCGTCCAGACCGGCCGTTGCGGCGGTGGCGCCTGCCTGCCCATCGGGCTCTACGGCCGCGGTACCGGCATCGTCGACGGAAGGTGCGGACACGGCCTGCGCGTCGTCGGCCACGACGGCCTCGTCGGCGCCCCGGTCGGCGGTCTGCTCGTCGATGACCGCGTCGATCGCCTTTTCGTCCTGTACCTCGCCGAGCGTCCGCTCCAGCTGGATGTCGGCGATCTTGGCCTCGATGGCGACAGCCAGCGCCGCCTCCATCCGCGCTTCGAGCGGCCCGGAGGCCTGCTGCGCCTGCTCGATCATCGCCTGCAACTGCTCGTGCGCGTCGGCGCGTTCCGTCGCGCCGATGGTCATGTCGCTCATGGGCCGCTGCCCTCCAGCGGTGCCCAGGCCTCGGGAACGCGGACATAGTGAATCGATGAGGGATCCTTGTGGTCGCGGGTGGTGCCGATGACCACGCCCATGCCCTGGCCGAACAGCTTCAGCGCCTCTTCGGGTATGCGGGGGACGTCCTCGCGCTGGGTGTTCTCGGCCACGGTCACCTTGCCGTCGGCGACATTGATGCCGCGCTGGGACTGCAGGACGCTCTTCTTGCCGCCCCGCTTCTGCAGGTATTCGATCGTGTCCGGGTCCTCGTTCTTCATTCCGATCACCGCGGCGAGCGTGCCGAAGACCGCCTCCCACGCATCGCCAAGGCCCGATTCCTTCAGCTGCTGCACCGTCTGCGTGGCGACAATGGCAAAGCCGCCGAACTGGCGCGCCATCGAGAAATACTCGGCATCGCCCACCGGCTCGCCCTCGATCTGGGTCGCGACCATGTGGTATTCGTCGGCCATGAGGAAGACCGGCCGCTCGAGATTGCCGATCTTCCAGTCGCGGTAGAGACCCTGGCGGCCGAGGACCATGCGCTGCACGATCAGCTTGATAAGCGACGGAAGGATGCGCGACATGGTCAGCTCTTCTGAGCCGGGGCTGACGAGAACCACCTTCCCCTCGTCGAAGATTGAGCGATAGATGCTCTCGGCGCCGGCATCGGAATAGCAGGCATTGGCGCTTTCCCGAAACGCGGAGAAGGCCTGTTGCATGAACAGCTCCACCGTCACCCGCGTCTTCGGGTCGGCGGCGGCGTGGCGGCCGATGCGGTCGAGGTTCAGCTCGGCATCAGCAAGGGCGGCGGCGGCGGCCTCGACCCTTTGATCCGGGATCTTCGCACGCACCTCGGCCACCAGATCGTTGAGCAGCGAGGCTGACGCCTTCGCCCGGCCGGGCTTTGCCCGGGTGCCAGTCGCCGCGGTGATCATGTCCTTCAGCGTCGGCACGCGGTCCGGATCGCGCAGCTTCAGAAGCGCGAGGATCGCGCCGAAGGCGTTCGACATCTGCTGGAACCAGAACGGGTCGCGGCCGCCGACCCCGGCACTCTGCGCCGCCAGCACCACGATCCGGCCGAGCGCGCCGGGATCGAGCGGGCAGTCGATCAGGTTGACCCCGCCGGTCGCCGCCAGTTCCCGCCGGTTGATGACCACGAGGTCATCCTCCCGCTCCCGCCCCGCCTCGGCGAAGCTGCGCCGCACCTCTCCGATCAGCGCCGATTTCGGATCGAGAATCAGCCCGCCGAACTTGCGCTCCGGGCTGAAGCGGCGCCGGTCGCGCGGGTCGGCGCGCATCGCGACGAGCTGGCGCAGAAGGTAGATCAGGGTGTTAGTCTTGCCCGAACCCGGCCCGCCGAACACGCCGTACTGATAGGTCAGACCGTTATTCTCGAAGGCGACGTCCCGGTCGGTGTCGACCAGCGCGAACTGGAAATCCTCGCGCGAACTGCGCGTTTGCGAGGCCCGGTGCGCCGGGATGCGCTCATGCGCGGGAAGGACGCTACCGACGACATAGTCGGGGCGGAAATCGGCCGGCGAGGGGCCGATCTCTTCGCGAAGCTCCAGCAACTGGCCGATGCGGATGCGGCCGTTGACCTCGATCTTCATCACCTGCGAGCCGAGTGCCATGAGGGTCAGTCACGATCTGGCGGGCCCGGCTCGAACAGGGCGCAGTTGCGGTTTGGGTTTTGCCGGGCGCAGAGCACATAGATGACCGTCGCCCGCCCGGCATGGTCGCGGGGAGCGTCTCGCGCCATCCTGTCGGTCCAGGCGCGGCACCATTCGAAGAACTGGGGGGGCGCGAAGAACTGCGCGCCGATCTCGAAGCTGGTCCGCTCGCCCTGTTCCACCGCCTTCTCGTGCTGCTGCCATTCGCCATATTCCCGGATCCCCCGCGCATTTCCCGGCGGCGGCGAGAATTGCGGGCGCGCGGGATGCCGATAATGGCGGCAATCGGGGCAGTGGACCTCGCGGCCCGATGTCGCCGGATCGTTTGTCATTTCTTGTTCAGCTCCCGGATCAGGCGCTTGGCGAGGTTGCGGAACGTCTGCGACGGGGGCCTTTGCGGCGCCTGGGGCGGGTCCTGGGGCGGCGGCTGCCAGGGGTCGTGCGGTTGTTGCGGCGCGGCCGGCCACGAAGGCGGCGAAGCGCCCTGCGCCGGCAGGCCCGGCGCGCCGGCGCCCTGCCAGCCGCCGCAGCGGCCATCCGCGTTGCGCGCCGAAGCGATCACATAGGCGCCCGCCGTCGAATAGCGTTCGCACCAGGCATAATATTGTGGCACGCGCGTCATCGTCCCGCCGCCCTGCAGTGCCTCGAGCATTTCGTGCGCCTGTTGCGTCTGGCCGACATTCATCACCGTCTGCAGGTCGTTCATAATCTTCTGCGGACCGCCATACTGGCTGTCGTAGCTGTTGAGCGGCGAGATGACCTCGAGCACGTTCTGGTGATCCGCCTGCTGACCGGTCGGGGCGATGTTGAAGCGGCAGGCTTGGCAGGATCGCGGCGGGCCCTGATAGGGGGCGTGCGCGTCGCAGCGCTGGCCCATATTCCTGATTTCGTGGATGTACCAGACGCCGCTTTCCTCATCGAGCCCGCAATAGGACTCCACACTCGGGCGGAAGGGCCACTGGTCCCGCTGCGCTGTCATCTGCATCCGCTTCTGCGCCGATTCCTCGCCCAGCAGGGTCTCGTCGGTCTGGATCGCGGTTTGCAGCGCCTGGGCGACCCCCAGCGATGTCGGCAGCCGCAGCGCATCGCGCAGCCGGCGCTGCGCCCTGAAATGGTGGCAGGTGTGGCAGGGTCCGCTCATCTCCGATCCCTTTGCCCCAATCGGCGACACAGGCTCGCTAGCACCGGACACGCGTGAGCGCTCTATTTGCCCTTGGTCGCGTAACCCCCATGAAGGGTTCACTGGCCAGATGACGTCTGTTGGTCTAGCTGATCAGCAGCGGGCGGCATCCAACGATAACCGCCGCCATCGACCGTTGCGACAACTTCTCCTCCATTGGCGTCGTCGTGAGCGTGCCGTCCGCATATTTTCGAGTGATTGCGTCCGCACCGTCCGCATCGGTCTTATCTTTGATTTTCAATTACTTGATGCGGACGATGAGTCCGTTGGTCCCCCGCGAACCGTCCGCACCGCCGCCGACCGTCCGCAACCCTTGTCATGCAAGCCATTGGCGGAATTGACCTTAGCCTGAAAGATGGACGGTGCGGACGATGCGGACGGTCGCATCCTGCCAGATTCTGGTGGCGGCGGTACGGTGCCTCGGCGATCGGTGCCCCGCACCACGGTCAGATATCTCTCCTTCTCATTGGTCATGCCTGGCTCGACATGCTCACGAACGCCATATTCATCGAGACTCCCGTCGAATAGGTCCCGGGCGGAAAGCCCCTAACGCAGCGCCGAGATTGTTCTGCGTCATCGCCCATTGCGGCGGCACGCGCTCGCGCGTGCTATCCTTCAGCGCTTCGCGATACGCCGCGACCGCCTCCTCCAGTCGTGCCGTGCCGCTCTCGCGCGCGCCAAGCGCCCCTAACGCAGCGCCGAGATTAGTCTGCGTCATCGCCCATTGCAGCGGCAACCGCTTGCGCGTGTATTCCCTCAGGGCTTCTTGAAAGGCCGCAACCGCTTCCTCCAGCCGCGCCGTGCCGCTCTCGCGCTCGCCGAGGGTGGACAACGCAAGGAACGCCTATCGCGACGCGCGTCCCCGCGGAGACAAGGAACACCGCCGCCGGACTGACTTAGCTGCCGGTTCGGTCAGCCCGCAAAAACTCTATGGGGTGCCCGTCGGACTGATGTTTTTCGAGGGCGCACCGCGTCTTGTAGCAGCCGGAGTCACTATTCCGCATTTGCAGAACGGTGATCCCGAACGCATTGTCGTCGAAGCCTATCCCGGAGTACTTGCGCGTAAGATCATTGGCCGCCGCAGCTATAAGCAGGACACGAAAAAGAAACAAACCCACGACCAGCTTAAAGCACGCCATGACCTTCTTAACGCCCTGTGCGAGGGCGCTGCGTGCGATCATTACGGCTTCGAGATCGATGTCGCCGGTGCGCGCATGGCAGGTGTGGAGCCGGACGCAGCACTCTGCGATGACCCTTGTGGGGATCGTCTCGACTCCTTGCTCTGTGCAATCCAGGCCGCTTGGGCTTGGCGGAACAGAAACAATAGGTTCGGTGCGCCGGCAACACTGGATACTCTTGAGGGCTGGATTGCAGACCCGGCTCTCGCCGCCGAGCGGGCCTGAGAGGACCTAGAACCGTCCGCACTGCCGCCGACCGTCCGCAAGCCTTGCTCCGCTAAATAAGCCGTTGGCAGGATTGATCTTCGGCTGAAAGACGGACGATGCGGACGGTGCGGACGGTCGCATCCTGCCAGTTTCTGGTGGCGGCGGTACGGTGCCTCGGCGATCGGTGCCCCGCACCACGGTCAGGTATCTCTCCTTCTCGCTGGTCATGCCTGGCTCGACATCAGGCAGTAGCCGGTCGACATTGCACTCTCCTCATTTTCGATCGGTTGGAATCTGTCCGCCGAAGCGCTGGCTATCGTCACTGCGTCGCCGCAGCATCTCATTCGTTCTCGCGGGTTTGGCTGAGGCTGACTGGCCCGATCAGGGCTCGTGCCTGATCATTGATGTGCACGTGCTCGACGCGGACGTGCTGTGCTCCACCGCTGCGAAGGCGTCGCAGTGCTTCCACCTGCAACGTGTATATGCGCAGGAGCTTCGCCGCCGCCCCCGAATAGGCGGAAACCGACCGCTGCGTGCAGCCATGAACCCGGCTGAGGACGAACATGGCAGCGCAGTGCGTACACGCCATCTGAACCGCGAGCGCGCCCTCGATTTCATTTTGAGGCGCAGCGGCCTCGATCATGGCCAAAGCCGCGTTCATCGTTACTTCCGACAACGGGCCGTCGGGCAACCGTGCAGCCGCCTGAAGCTGCAATAGCGACACGTTCACGAACGAACTCGACGACGTGCCAAGTGCGTTCTTGAGAGCGTTCCACCACTGCTTCCGCTCGCCGTCCGGCGGATAGATCCTTCCGTACTTAGGAGGTTGCCGCTGTACCTTGACGCGGACCGGCGGCTTGCGTGAGCCCTCAGCGGGCGGCGCGATTGGCTGTAAGACGTTCTGCGTCATTTCGATGATCCCACTTTTCCAAACTCTTGGACGAGGGAGCGCAGCAAACGGCGCTCCTCGATAGCCTCAGCGGTCCAGTGGCCATCCGTGAAATTCCCATTCCGCTGCCCCCTCGGCGCGCCAGGGCTCCGTCCGCCATGAAGACGACATCGCCGTCGGCCACGTATCGCCGGGCATTGACATGCTCCACCGGCTCGGTTCTTTGCCCCGCACCGTGGTGCCGCACGGAGGTTTGCGAGCCGTGTTGCTACGGCTTGGTTCATGGGGTCGTCCTCGAATTTTTGTGCCCCCTCCCCGGCGTCGACGGCACAGGAGGTTTTATGCCCATGAGCGCAAGCGCTTTCACGGCCTGACCGCGGCGAGCCTGTTGCCACGCGGCCCAGCATTCGGCGTGAAGCCATACGTGCAGTCCAGGTTCGGTGCCGAATGGCAGAACCACCGCACTGGTCGATCCCGGCTTGCCGCATTGGGCGCATCGAGTGGCAGTGGAAGGGCAAGGACGCCGGTTCAGCCACTCAATGACGCAGCATTCGAATGCGTAGGCCTCGGCTTCGGAGCGCGGCAGATCGCCATCGAATTCGGCGATCCCTGCGCGCTCGTCGAAGAAGACTCGCCAGTCCTCCACTGACCAGCCGTTGCGATCGGGCCGCAGCAGCGCCAGGATGTCAGGCTTGTAGCGCGACAACAGGTCGAGAATTCCGTCCGGTGGCGGCGCTGATGCTTCCAGCACCAGATCGTCGCCATCGGGACGCAGTTCAATGCCAGCGGCGCGGGCCGCCTTCAGTGCTTCGGCAACGCTCACACCCTCTTCCTCCAGGGTTGGTCCGACGCAGATCGGAGGGAGTGATTTGCGTCCGCATCGTCCACACCGTCCGCGGCCTTCGCCTTCAAGGAGTTAGCGCGGACGGTCGGGCGGACGGTCGGAGCCTCCGCAACGCTACCGTCCGTCCGCGGGTCGGGTGCCTCCAAGTCGTTGTGTGGATTGGATTTCGGCATAGGCGCGGACGCTGCGGACGCTGCGGACGATTGTGTCCCTCCGGTTTCTGCCCCCGACGGAATGTCGGTCGTAATCTGGATGATCCGTGTCCTCGTCCGGCCTTCGCGCTTAAATCTGATTTCAATGCCGACCTTACGCAAAAAGGTCGCTGCCCGACGCAGCCGGTCCGCGAGGGCGCGCGGCGAGTCCGGCAGAGTCTTGTTCTTTCGCTGTGGTTCTTCGACCAATTCAGCAAGTTCGCTTAGGAGGTCGGACGCGGTCCCATTCCACTCCGTACGCCGTCATGAACGAGCGCACCGCGGCAGCAACCGGATCGGCCTCGAGCACGCCGGCAATCGCTTCGTCCCGATTACCGCAGTACGCCGCCCAAAACGTCCCGGCCGGCCCGAATGCCGTCTCGCAGGCAATGGACCACCGCGCGAAATCCGCCATGCGAGGAAGCCGCTCGAGATGCACGTCCGGCAACTGCCGCAGCCCATGGGCCACCGCGTCCAGCAAAGCCCCGAGAATGAGCGGACGCTCGCTCTCGAATTTGGCCCACAACTCCTGTTCAGAGCGTCGCTGCTCTTCGGGGATCGCTTCCAATGTTAAGAACACGGCGCGGTCGGCAAGATCGGGACGGGAAACAACGTCCTCGATGCCATTGAGGACCACCGGTCGACAGGCGTCGAAAAGAACCTCCTCCTGATCGGTGGACAGTTGTCGTGTCGCGAACCCACCGCCGGTGGCGAGCCGGCAAAAAGTATCAGACAGCCAGGCAGGCATTCCCGACAAATTATCGAACGCAAGTAAATGGCCGTTATTTGCGGTGATGAACAAGTCGCGATCATTGCGCGGCAGCGTGCGAAGGGGTGCTGTGTTCGGATCGACCAACGCCCGTAAGATTGCCGATACAGTGGACTTTGCCGAGCCCTGCTCGCCAGAAAGCACGAGCACGGGATAGGGACCGAGATTACGCAGGCACGAGAGCGCCCAGGCGACGATCAGTGCGAATTCAGCGTCGGAGCGGACGTTGACGAAGGCGCGCAACGCGTGCACAGACCCGCCTCGCGCCGGGGCAGGTAGGGCTTGCATCCCGGGGGCACGACGGAAGCGAACCGGGGGGCCGTCGATCACCCTCCAACCGGCGGTGTCGATTTCCACGGCGCGCCACTTCTCATCGCCGAGGTCGAAATAAAGGCGACCGTTGAGCTCGCCGACGCGAACGTGAACCGGCCGCTCCGGCCCATCGAAATGCGCCCTGGCCTCAATCACGTTGAGAGCCGTTTGCAGCGCCTCCGAACTCGGCGCGCCGCCCGTCACCTCAAAGAACCGCCGCGCGAGCCAGCGCCTAAAGGCCCGACTACGGATGGGCCACGTTTCTCGATGTCCGTTGATTTCGAGGTCAGCGTAACCACGACCGTCCGCGGTGTGAAACAGGTGCGCAGTTTGCGCAAGTTCAATCAAGAGGTCAGCTTGAGACGGACCGCGTCCGCCCGCTTCACCTCTCTTCGTGGCGATGAACTCGTCGAGCTCCGTAACGCGACACCCGGCCTTTTTCAGCTGCGCGCGGAGCCTCTCGAAATCAGCCGGATCGCCCTGTTTCAGCGCTGCGAGCAGTTCGAGCACTTCGGGCGTGAACGCGGCGCCGGGATCGGCGGCCGTTCTTTCAACGAGATCGTCCAGCGGGCCGCGGATTTCTTCGGCGGCGCCGATGGCTTCGGCGATCAGCTTCTCGGCTTCGCTCATACGTTCGCCGCACATCACGCGCGCTCCCCGTTGTGAGGCACCCAACCCATCAAGAGATCATTAAAATCCGCACCCCGCGGCGGACGGGCGATACGCACGCGCCGGCCCTGTCGTTTCCAGCGCAGCGCGCAATCCCGCGCTGTCCCCTCTCCTGCTTCATCGCCATCGGCCAGCACGATCACGTCCCGCACCTCGCGCGGCAGTTCGAGGCTGCGAAAACCTGAGGTCGAAAGTGCTGCCCAGGTTGGGTGGCCGGTCGCCTGCATGGCAGCAAGGCAGGTTTCAATCCCCTCGCCCACCATCAGCGTGTCGCACGGATCGGCGAGGCGTACCGCGCCTCCGCGACAAGGCCCGAGCATCATCTTCGCCGGCTCGACCGGCGCTTTCCCGCCTCCATCGACGGTGAGGAAGGTGCGATGGATGGCAAGCGGCGTCGCGTCCGCGCCGCTCGTCACCAGGGCCACCATCGCTGGCCAGATGCCGCCCAAGGGATGCTTCAAATGGGGATGAAAGCGCAGCGCGTCGGGCGGAGGCAGATGGATGCCACGCGCGGCGAGATAGGTCTCGGCCAGCGTTCCCCGTGCCGGCTTGGCAGATTGCCAGATGGCCAGCGCTGCCTTGCTACGCCTTGCGTCTTGCCCCTGCTGCTGCTCAACAAGCGCATGGCGTGATGCCCGCGAGCGCCTACGGTAGTCATTCTCGTTCCACAGACCCAGCTTCCGCAGCGCGGCTATGACCTGCTCCTGGTCGCAGCCCGCATGGCAGTGCACGAGAATCCTGCCGTCCTCTGCATCGCGGATCGAAAGACTTGGCGTGCGGTCGTCATGCGCAGGGCAACGCGCCGTCCAGCCGGCACCCGCTTTGCGCCCGCCGAGCGCCGTGGCGATGGCTTCGGCGGTCATCAGTGCCCCCGTGCAGTTTTGGTCTGTTCGGTCGGGTTCACCTCGATCGCAGGGAGCCGCTCGATCCAGGCACGCAAGTCATCCGCGAGCACAAGCGTGCGGCGCCCGCGCTTGACCGCACGCAACTTGCCCAACTTGATTTCCCCATAGAGCGAGGTGCGGCCGGTGCACGCCATCCTGCACGCTTGCGCAACAGTGTAGGCCAACGGTGTTTTCATCGCGGGGCCTCCGTTCTTCGACGGTTATTCGCCCGGCTTTTGGGCAGCCAGATCAGCAATTACGCGGTCTACATCGGACTCCCGCCACCGGACCGCGCGCCCGATTCGCAATGGGCGGATTGGCCAAGTCCCATCGCTCAGTTTATTTCGGATCGTTTTTCTTGGGATTTTCAGGCGATTGGCGAGTTCGACGATATCTAGGAGGCGGTCTGGCATTATTTTCCCTTTCTAGAACAGAACGGGAAACGTAGCGCCTGATCATTACGCGTCCCGACATTTCCTGCAATGTACATCTGATTCCTGTTGCGTTGCAAGTTCAACACACGTATGGTTGGGACATGACAGGATGAGGCGGGACAATGGTTTTAAAAAAAGACCGCGGAACGAAGACTCAAACGCTATCGTTGCGGCTCGATCCTAAAACCAAGTTCACCTTGGAATTTGTCGCGCGCATCAGAGGGCAGACCCTTACGACGATCGTTGAGCGCGCCATTCGGGAATCATGCGATCAAGTGACGATTTCTGACTTCGACGGCAATGAGTTCAACTGGCTGACGTTTTGGGACCCTGAGGAAGGCGTCCGAATGTTGAAGCTGCTTGCGTGTGACAATTATCCGTCCACATACGATGAGGATGATTTGCGAGCGTTCACCGAGACGCATTGGGAGTTTTTCTATATTTCCGAGAAAGCTAAAGCGCCGCACCGCGCCTTCGTCGAAATACTCTGGCCGAAGATCGAGCACTATCGCCGTATTTGGCGCGACCAGCGTGACAGCGATTACTGGGCCGCAGGCACGGCAATGGTGGCCGACCTTTCTGCGGCTAAGGTTATGCCGCCAACATGGCCTCGACAGGCGCAGAAGAAAACCAGCCTGGACGACGAAATTCCGTTCTAAACCTGCGCTCCCGTCACGCGCGTTCGTCCAATCGTTCCGCCGTATCAGTGGGGGAACTGATCGCAATAATTCGACGGGCAGACTTATCGATCATCCGGCCCTCAGAACGCGCACAACCTTGGAGGCCTCGCGACCCGCCACGATGTCCTGCAACCGTTCATCCCAGGCGCGCAACACATGGACCTTGCGCTCGATAAGGTCGGTGCGGACGTAGTGGCGGACTAGGGTTCGGGTTTCTTTGCCGCCTGCCTCGTGGCCGACCACCGCGGCGACAAGATCGAGGGCAATGCCCATCTCCGCCAGCATCGTCGCCACCGTGCGCCGCAAATCGTGCGTGGTGAACTTGTCGATAGGCAGTCTGTCGCGACGCGCCAGCAGATAGTGGCCAATGTGGGCCGCAGTCAAAACGGCCCCTGTTTCGGCCGTGAACAGCGGTCCGGCCTGGACCGCAGGGAGCCGCGCCTCGATGATTTGTCGCGCCACCCCAACGAGTGGCGTGACGCGTGGCCGCTTGTTCTTCGAGCGCGCGGCGGGCAGCGTCCAGGTCCATTCGTCGCGATCGATTTCCTCGGCGCACAAACCGCTGATTTCGCCGCAACGGGCGCCGGTCAAGAGCTCAAGCTTCATGATGTCTGCCGGCTCGGATGGAAGAGCGCCGGAGTCGAGCCATTTCCAGAGCGCCTCGATTTCCTCCACCGTTAGCACGCGGTCACGCGGCATACCCGGGTCGTAAGCCTTCAATCCGGCGGTGGCGTCCGTCTCCACGATGTCCTGAGATAAAGCCCACCGGAACATGGCGCCGACAGTCTGCCGGCGTTTCTCAGCTTCCCGTTCGATGCCCTCGTCAGCCACCGCGTCGAGCAACTCCCGGATGTCGCGCCGGCGAATATCGTCGGCGTAGCGGTGAAAGATCGGCGCGAGCGCCCGCTTTAAGCGGCTCTCGATTTCCTTTGCGGTCCGCAGGCGGCCGGTAACTCTGCGCCGCACATAGAGTTCAATCAGCTTTTCGACGGTGAGACGTGAGGCCGCGGCAACTCGGCTTTCTTCTTCCTCGGCGATCAAGTCGCGGCCGGTTCGTGCCGCGCTGGTCAGCTCGTTGGCGCGCTCGCGTGCTTTTTCCAGGCTCACATCAGCCACGCGGCCGAGCGAGACCCGTCGCACCTTCCCCGATCCACGAATGCGATAGGCCAAGTCCCATGTCTTTATGCCGCTCGGCGCAACGCGGACCGCCAACCCGATGCAGCGCTGATCGGATACCCGATACGGCGCCTCCGCCGGCCGCAAGGCCTCGATCGAACGACGCGTGAGCGACACCGTTCCGCGCGTCAGTCCCGAGCCACAAGCCATTTTTCTACCCCTCATTTGTTCCGTCCGTCGCAACGCTGTCGCAACAACTTTGCTGGCATTAGGCGCCACTCGACGCACCGACCCGAACGGCGGCGGATTCTAACCAATTGTTCTGCAAACATAAAACGCGCAGCCCCGTACAACAGCAAGCGACCGCGAACAGATATACAAAGGCTGGATGCAAACCTGGATCGTGCATATGCGCGCGCCATTCCGCCTGATGCGCGAGCTCGGTCCGTCGGGCTTCATCACGCTGCAACTTGTCGTCGGCGGCACAGTGCTCGCGGCCCTCGTGCACCCGG
>Ga0307419_10000538_pt1 | contig 19160 bp, 18 predicted proteins | sample SalMarWE160230MG_2_FD_202512 | JGI IMG/M metagenome (GOLD analysis project Ga0307419, IMG submission 202512) | Salt marsh sediment microbial communities from the Plum Island Ecosystem LTER, Massachusetts, United States - WE1602-30 | ecosystem: Environmental > Aquatic > Marine > Intertidal zone... | reverse complement strand
TCTTTAAATACGAAATAGTCATTAATACTCATTATAAAGTTATATCTTACTGGAATTAACAATATCTTTATTTTTTGATCGTTAATTCAATAGTAATGCAGTAATTAAGTAAGATTATAAAAAAAATACCAAATGAAGAAAAATGCCAAATAGTAATGTTATGGTAATAGGAGCTGGAATTTCAGGCATAGAAGCCTCTTTAACTTTAGCTGATCAAGGATATAAGGTGATTTTAGTGGAGAAAACATCTTCTGTAGGGGGTAGAATGGCTCAACTCGACAAAACATTTCCAACATTAGATTGTTCCATATGTATATTAGCTCCCAAGATGGTTGAATCATCTAGGCATCCAAATATCGAACTAATTCCATACTCAGAAGTTCAAGAAATTACTGGAAAGCCTGGGAACTTCAGTGTAAAGGTTTTAAAGAAAGCAAGATATGTTGATTGGGATATCTGCACTGGTTGCGGGGCCTGTTCTGAAAAATGCCCTATGAAAAAAATACCTTCTGAATTTGAAGAGGGTATGGGAAATCGAACAGCAATTTATATTCCCTTTCCACAAGCAGTACCACGTAAAGCGGTAATTGATGCAGAAAAATGTCTTTTTTTAACAAAAGGAGCATGTAAATTATGTGAAAAAGAATGCGAAGCTGGTGCTATTAATTGGGAAATGAAGGATGAGGTTGTGGGATATAATGTAGCATCTATCATTGTAGCAACAGGATTTGATCAATTAGATCCTGTAGTTTTAGATAGGTATCATTATGGTGAATATCCAAACGTCATAACTGCCATGCAATATGAGAGACTTTTAAGTGCTTCAGGTCCCACTGAAGGAGAATTGATTCGTCCTTCGGATAAGAAACATGTAAACAATGTAGCATTTATAAGTTGTGTAGGTTCAAGGAACGAAGACCTATGTTCTTACTGTTCTAAGTTTTGTTGTATGTATCAGACAAAAGAAGGCGTAGTAACTAGAGAACACTCCCCTGATACTAATGTGACTATATTTTTTAATGATATAAGGGTAATTGGAAAAAATCAAGAAGAATTCATTGAGAGAGCTAAAAATGAATATGGTTTAATTTATTATAGAGGAATTCCCGGTGATGTTCGTGAAAATCCTAAAAATCATAATCTATATGTTAAACATGCAAATCTTGATACTGGAGATGTAGAAACAAGTGAATTTGATCTAGTTGTACTAGCTAATGCCGTCATCCCTAGAAAGGATGCTAAGAAATTAGCTGATATTTTAGGTATTGAACAGAATGAGTTTGGATTCTTTAAAACCAACACCTCCACCGAGGATCTTCGATCTACAAGAGATGGAATTTACGTGATTGGTTCATGTCAATCACCTGATGATATTGCCAATTCAGTTGCAAAAGCAGGTGCGGCTGCTGCTCTTGCAGCTAATCATGCGATACCTTTAACTGCGGAAGAAAGGGAAATTGTTCTACCTCCATTGATACCTGTTAAAGCAGGAGATATACCTCGAATTGGTGTGTTTATCTGTCGGTGTGGAGTTAACATTGCTGGCTATATGGACGTCCCTAGTCTGGTAGAATATGCAGAAACACTACCGAATGTGGTATTCTCAATGGAAAATAAATATAGTTGCTCGCAACTAACTCAAGATATTATTAAAGAAAAGATTAAAGAATTAGATCTAAATCGAGTGGTTGTAGCAGCTTGCACACCAAGAACTCACGAACCTTTATTCCAAAAAACAATCAGAGAGGCGGGATTAAATGAATATCTTTTTAATTTCGTAAGTATTCGTGAATTGGATTCCTGGGTTCACATGCATGACAATCGAAGAGCTACTGATAAAGCTAAAGATTTAATTAGAATGGGAGTTGCGCGTGTAACCGCTCAAAGAGCCGAATATAAAATCAAAGGTATAGTTGTTCCTGAAGCTTTAGTAGTAGGTGGTGGTGTCGCTGGGATAAGTGCAGCAATGGAAATAGCTAAAAAAGGCTTTAAAGTTCATCTCGTTGAAAAGGAGGATAGATTAGGTGGTCAATTAAATCTAATTTATAAAATTAATTTTGATAAAATTGATTCTAAACAATTTTTGAATGAATTGCTCCAAGAATTCAATGGTATGAAAAATATCTCTACTTATTTGAGTTCTGAAGTTGTTGAAATCAAAGGTTCAATCGGTGATTTTAATGTAAAGGTCAAAAATAAGAAGGATAAAATTGATACCTTGAATGTGGGAGTAACAATAATTACAACAGGAGCTTATGAATATAAACCAATTGGATGGTATGACTATGGAAAGAATAAAAATGTCATGACTCAACTCGAGTTGTCCGAGAAACTTAAAAATGATGAACTAAAAGATGGAGAAACACTTGTTTTTATTCATTGTGTAGGCTCAAGACAACCTGAAGGAGCTAATGGTGTAAGCTATTGCTCTTTAATTTGTTGTTCTGAATCAATCCGACATGCTTTATATGTCAAGGAAAAATATCCGAATTCAAATATATATGTTTTATATCGAGATATTCGGGTTGGAACATATGAAGAACCATACTACTGGAAAGCTCGTGAAGATATTAACTATATAAGATTTAACGATTATCCCGTACTTGAGACTGCTGATAGCAATTTATCTATTAATGTTAAGGACATTCTAACTCAAACAGATCTTACAATTAATGCTGATAAAGTCGTTTTATCAACACCATTAATTCCCTATGATACCAAGGCTTTAGCTGAACAAATTAAGTGCGCCAGAGATCAAAATGGTTTTTTCTTAGAGGCTCATGTTAAACTCAGACCCGTGGATTTTGCAACTGATGGAATCTATCTAGCAGGAACTTGTCATGGACCTAAAGGAATATCTGATTCGATATCGCAAGGAAGAGGTGCTGCAGCGCATGCATTAATACCCCTAATTTCTGGTGAAGTTGAGAATGAACCTTTGGTTTCCATCGTAGATCCCGCTTTATGCATAGCTTGTCAAAAATGTGAAGAAGTATGTAATTTTGGAGCCATTGGGGTAAATTTTGATAATGAAATATTGGTTTCTGAATCAAATCCCTTGTTATGTAAGGGTTGTGGAGATTGTTCAGCTGCGTGCCCTGCTGGTGCAATCACAATGAGTCACTTTTCAGACAATCAAATATATCCAATGATTCGAGAAGCCACAAGGGGTGACTTTCTAGATGAACGTCCACGCATAGTAGCTTTCTTATGTAATTGGTGTAGTTATGCAGGTGCCGATACTTGTGGAGTGAGTAGATTTCAATATCCAACTAATATTAGACCAATTCGAGTAATGTGTACTGGTAGAATTCCAAAAAGATTCATTTTACAAGCATTTTTAGAAGGTGCTGATGGAGTTTTTATTGGAGGGTGTCATATTGGAGATTGTCACTACCTAGAAGGTAATTATGATATGTTGAGACGATTTAATGAAGTTCAAGAACTCCTTGAAAAGGTTGGGATTAATCCAAAACGATATCATTTAGAATGGGTTTCTGCAAGTGAAGGAAAAAAGTTCTCTCAAGTTGTTACTCAATTCGTCGAGGAAGTTAAAGCCTTAGGACCAATTCCTAAAACTGGAGATAAAATTGAACCCAAAAAAGAAAAAGCTAAGGAGGGGGCATAAAAAATGACAGAAATGGTAAAAAAAAATGCATCGGATCTATACACCAAATTTCGTTATGAAATTAGTGAAAAAGTGGGAGCAAAATCTCTCTTAAAATGTATACAGTGTGGAGTCTGTTCCTCTGGATGTACTGTTACTGAGTACGTGGATATGCAACCCCATCGAGTTGTTGCATCATGCCTTTTAGGATTAAAGGATGAGGTTCTTTCAAGTCAAGCGATCTGGACCTGTTCATTATGCCATAGGTGTACTGAAAGATGTCCAAAAAATGTGGATTATTCCTTTATCTTAGCTCTCCTGCGAAATATGGCAGTAAAAGAAGGTACAGTTCCTAAAGAGTATTCAGGCACTGTTGTAACGATCTACAATAATGGATTTGTAGTTCCTTATACTGGTGGATTAAAAGATAACATTGATAGAAGGAGAAATAAAATGGGATTACCTCAGATTATACCGCCTAATTTAGAAGAAATAAGATTCATTATTGAAGAAACGGGATTAGGTGAACTAGCAAAAAAAAAGGAGGATGAATAAATATGGAGAAATCATATGCCTTTTTTCCAGGATGTAGCATCCCTTTGAAATCACCTCATTTAGAGAAAGCATTTCGGGATGTCGCTAAAATTTTGGGCTTAAAATTGACAGAAATGGAAGGTGTAAGTTGTTGTCCAGAACCAGTATCTTTACAATCTTTAAATATGGATACATGGGTGGCATTAGGAGCAAGAAATCTTGCAATTGCAGAAAAAATGGGTATGGATATTATAACGATTTGTTCGGGTTGTTTTGAAACATTGAAAACTGTTAGCGTCCTTTTAGCAGAAGACAAGGAATATCTTAAAAAAATAAATCAAATTCTGAAAAAAATCAATTATACGTATTCCGGAAAAGTAAAAGTATATCATTTTGTCGAGATTTTTAGTCAACCTGAATGGTTAGACAAAATAAAGAGTTCAGTAGTGAGACCATTAGAAGATATGACCATTGCTGTACATTATGGATGCCATTTGATTAGACCAAGTAAAATAATGCAATTTGATCACCCAGAGAAGCCTGAAAAAATCGATATAATCCTTCAAACTTTAGGAGCAAAAACCATTGAATACGCAAATAAATTAGAATGTTGTGGCTTTTGTGCCCGTTTACAAGATGAAATTGGTGATAAATTAGTAGAAGACAAAATGACAGAACTATGCGAACTCGATGAAGAAGTTGACACTCTAATAGCAGTGTGCCCAGCTTGTACAACCCAATATGATCGGAAAGAGAAGCTTGTGGCTCGTAGAACAGGTAAGACCTTAGATATTCCCGTACTATATTTAGCTGAAATAATGGCAATAGCATTAGGAGTAAAATTAGAAGACCTTAGTTTGAGTAATAGATCTGTTAAACCAAATAAGTTAATTGAAAAATTAACAACCTAAATATAAGATTTTTTTAGACAAAATAACATAAAATAAAATTTAAGAAAAAAAGTGAGAAATAGTAATTAGGAGATAAACGAAAATGATTATTACAGAATTAAAAGATATAGTAGAAATTTATGAGATGGTAAAAGACTACAAAAAAATATTAATTGCAGGCTGTGATGGTTGTTGTCAACCTCCAAGATCTCTAAATGAAGCAAAATTTTTAGGACAAATGCTCGAATTAAAAGCACGAACAGAAGGAAAGGATCTTACTTGGAAAGCAGTTACCGTATTAAGGCAATGTGATGACAGAATAGCATCTACTACCATCCGACCATTTGTAGAAGATTATGAAGCTATTGTTAGTTTAGCATGTGGTCTTGGAGTTGTAATGTTAAATAAGGTATTTCCAAAGATTTTGACATTTCCCGCCCAGAATAGTATGTTTGGTGGAGTTCAAAATAATGGTGAGAATAGTTTCATTGAATATTGTGAAGAATGTGGTGAATGCATTATTGGAGAAACAGGTGGTGTATGTCCACGTGCAGGATGTGCGAAGCATCTTAGTAATGGTCCTTGTGGTGGTATGGTTGACGGGATGTGTGAAGTTGGAGGATATACCATTCCATGTGCGTGGGTACGTATTTGGGAAAGATTGAAGGAGTTCAATAGGCTCGATTTATTTAAAAAATATAGATCACCACGAGACTATCGAAAATCTACAAGTCCCAGCTATTTAACCATTTATAAGGATTATACAAATGAAAAAGTTAAAGAGGAGGCGAAAGAATAAATGGCAAGAAGACCAGCTTATAGTAATTTATGTAAAGCAATTCAAGCAGGACATTTTGTGTTTACTGGCGAACTTGAACCTAAAAAAATCTTGGATCTCAGCGAAATCATCCATTCTGCGAAAGAAATGAAGAAAACTGGAAGAATAGTAGCCGCTAACGTCACTGATGGTCCACAAGGCGATGCATATATGTCATCACTAGTTCCAAGCTATAAAGTTCAAGAAGAAGCATGTATTGAAGCTGTTTGGCAAGTAACTATTCGTGACCGAAATCGTGTTGCTCTTTTTGGAGACGTTGTTGCAGGGGCTGTCTTAGGATTGAAGAACATATTAACACTTACAGGAGACCATACTGCCCTTGGAGACCATAAACGTGCACGACCAGTCTATGATATCGATAGTACTCAATTTGCAGAAATGCTTTCAATGATGATAGATGAAGGAACTGACTATGAAGGTAACGAAATTTTGGGTGGCAAGATAGAAATGAATTTTGGATGTGTCGCAAACCCTAATAGCAACCCAAGAGAGCCCGAAATATTAAAAGTTGGACGAAAAGTCGAACAAGGGGTTGATTTCATTCAAACTCAGACCGCATTTGATATTGATCAAGCGAAAGATTTTCTCAAGGAATTAGAACAATTCAACGTGCCTGTATTGCTAGGGGTATTCCCTCTAAAATCTCATGGAATCGCCTGGTATTTTGATAATTATATCCCGGGAGTAAGTGTCCCTAAAGATCTTCTTAAAGCACTTAAGAAAGCAGAGAAAGATAACAAGGGCAATAAACAAGGCAAATATGATGCATTGGATAAGATTAACATTGAATTTTTCGACCCATTTATCAAAGAAATCAAGAAAACAACGAAAGCTGCGGGAATACATTGCATGGCTGTTGAATATGAAAGACTTTTTGAGCCTTTATTGAAAGATTATCCTAAATACGTAAATTAAACAAAATTCAAAAATGATGAATTTTTTATTATAAATTTTAAAATTTTTTTATATATTTGTGAGAAAAACGGTAGGTAGAAAAGAATGAAAAATATGGATGAGAAAGATAAAAGAATATTAGAAATGCTTATAGAAGATTCTAGAAGACCATATCGTGAGGTTGCAGACGACGTTGGTTTGTCTGAATCAACTGTAAGAAAACGAGTTTTAAAACTTCAAGAAGAGGGAGTAATCGAAAAATTTACAATAAAAATCTGCCGTGAAGAAGAAAGATGCATAATAGCTTTTCTTACCCTGATTCCGAGAAACGAATCTGAAATGAAAGAATTATTACGTGAAACACAAATTATTCCTCAGTGTGAGGAAGTATACTTTCTTGCAGGTCAATGCGGAGTATTAGTGAAGGTTCATATTCCAGAAATAACTGAATTGGATGCTTTAATTGAAAATTTCCGCGGAAGAAGCGATGTAAAGAGCGTTGAAAGGGTATGCGTGGTATTAAAACCAATCAAAACACAATCTCAAAAATAAATTCTTCAAGATTAGGATCAAATTTTTTGAGATCTCTAATTTTAGATACTTAGTACTGCTTTTATGATGAAAAGTCAAGTTTTTATGTCGATTTATATTTTATAATTCGATTTAAGGTAACTATACTAACTTAATTATTAGGCTTAAAATGATGGATACTGCTATTAGACTTGAAAATATTATAAAAATATTTAAAAATAAGCAGAATAAAAAACAACCCAAGGAGAGCAGGGAAATTATCGCACTAGGAGGGGTTTCTCTTGAAGTCAAAAAAGGAGAAATTTTTGGTATGTTGGGACCAAACGGAGCTGGAAAAACTACGGCCATCAGATGTATAGCAGGCATCCTTCAACTGAACTCTGGTAAAATTTACATCAAAAATCAAGAGCTAAATAGATCTTTAGCCCATATATTTAGAAGAAATTTAGGATTCCTTACAGAAAACTATGGGAATTATGAAAGATTGGAAAACTTCAGTTAAGCGTAAGGAAATTCTTGCCATAATGACCATCTTTCCTGTGATATTTACAATTTTTCTTCCGATCATGATGTTAATTGGACTTTTAGTTGACCCAAATGCTTTTATGAGAGAGTTTGGTGATCCTGCTTTATTGAGATCTAATTTACAAATTCCTACTTATTATAATGACGCGTTAGCTGGAGCCATTATGGTAATTCGAATGATTGTGCTACCACTATTTTTATTTATACCTGGAATGATGCCAATTATTATCTCATCTGATTCTTTTGCAGGAGAAAAAGAAAGAAAAACAATGGAAGGAGTACTCCTTTTACCCATGACTAAGACAGAATTAATACTAGGAAAGGTTTTAGCTTCATTTATCCCAACAATAGTTATCTCCCTAGCATGTTTTTTTGCTTTAGGGATAATCGTCAATTTGATGTTGTTATCATACTTAAATGGAGTCATTCTTTTTTTTTCTGATATCCCAATAATGCTCGTAGGATTACTTCTAGCTCCATTTTGGGGATTGCTAAACATTCAAATTAGCGTAATCATTAGCTCTCGAGCTAAAGATATGAAAAGTGCTCAAAGTATCAGTGGTGCCTTGATTACTCCCGTGTTAGGTATAATGTTAATTCAAATCTTTAATCCCGCGTTTTTAACGATTGGTACAGTGTTGTTATTCACTAGTTTTATAGCGTTATTATGGCTATTCTTTATTTATCTCAGTAATAAGCTATTGGATCCTGAAAAACTAATTTTAATACTTTGATTTTCTTATCATCAAATTTGATGATAATAATATTTTCCATTTCTTTCAGTTTTTTCCACTCTCCCTTGATATTCTAAATAGATTAAATGTCCGAGCACTTCACTTAGGGCCATGTATGAATTTATCTCATCTAATTCAGTTCCAAAATGTATTTGAGAGATTTTAAAAGGCGTGAGATATTTGTCTTGTAATATAGCTAATATTTCAGTAAGACGATTTTCGTGATGTGCTTTAATTTCTTGAATACGTTGATGTGCATTATAAATTATTTCTTGGTGAGCGGGAAAAATCACTTTTGGTTCTAAGTTATCTATTTTTTCCAAAGATTTTAAGTAATGATCTAAGATGTTATCAAAATGACGATCTTCAAATTCATTTTTCAGAGCTGAACTTATGACAAAGTTGCCAATATGAGGAGTGATTCTTGATAAGATATGATCTCCAGAAAATAAATATCCATTCTTCTTGTCAAATATGCAAATATGACCAAAACTATGACCGGGGGTCCATATTATCTTTAAATCATTTAATATTATATCTCCATCATGAATTAGTTGATCTGGTTCTTGATATTGCAAATATTTTGGCCATAAGGTAAGAAATTCAACCACTTGTTTACCTTGCTCCTCTGAAATTCCATACTTGATCATTAAATTAGCAGTCTTAGTGGCTTCTTCACGAAATTCATCTTCATTGTTTTTATCAGTTTCCCATTTAAAAATTCGATGAGTAATATTATGCATTAAAAGTTGTAAATCTGGATTTTTTCTTTTAAATTTCTTGACAAGTCCAATATGATCGGTATGAATGTGGGTTATGATACAATAATCAACATCGGAAAAGCTATAACCTTCCTCGTTCAACCCGGAAAAAAATAGTTTACTCCAATTTCCCATGTTCAAACCAGCATCAATAAGAACTGTCTTTCCATTCACTTCAAATAAATAATTACTCACAAATTTTACTCCAAAAGGAACGTCAATTTTAATCCGTACAACGTCATTTATTTTTGAGATTTCTGAAGTGAATTTCAACATATTAACCACATAACCATATAATATTAATTTATATAAGAAAAAAAAGAATAGGATTTAATCTTTAAGGCCATAATACATGAACCAAAAACTTGTTAGATAACCAATCCTTACGAAAATAATCATCAATCCTGGAGCTGTTAATCCCTCTAATAATCCAAAAACGCAGAAAAATATAGCACCCAACGAAAGTAGGAAGAATTTTTTCTTCAGTATTCCTGTTGATTGAAAAGCCTTGATCAGAAAACCAACTCCAAGTAAAAAGATTGTACTGAGTAGAAAGAAAGCCATAAGCATCCCTACTATTGATAGTATAATTGTATTATAGTCAATTAAGAGCTCTTCTGGGATTGCGGGATAAACAAAGTTAAATGCTTCAAATGGGTCTATAAAGATGATAATATAAAAAAATATGCTTAATACTGTAAATATTGAGATTATAACCCATTTTAGTTTAGGTACCAACAATTTTTATCCTATATCTATCGCAGTAATGATTGCTGGTGGTAACCAAATATAACTCAAGATACCCACTAAACCATTAGTATTATCAATGTTAATATGTGAAATAGAAATAAGCACAGTCAAAAAATCTAAAAATACACCTAAAAACACAAGACCTGCAAACAAATTGGCCAAACCTAAAGCAATTAGGATCTTAGCATTAGTTTTTATAGATTTATAGATGAAGAAAAATCGAAAAAGGAATCCAATAATCACGACTCCAGACGCTGTAAGACCATCTATCCAACCAATTAAAGTTAACATTTTTAATCATTCCCACTAAAATTTGCTACTTCAGATAAATTTAACAGAAATATAAAAAATATAAGAAATGCCATATAAAAACATTTACAAAAGTGAAGAAAAAAGAAATAATTCTGTTATTGTCTTGTTTTTTTCTGAAAAATAAGAATTCCAATTAATGTAAATCCAATTGTATAAGCTATAGTGATTAGAATTCCACCCCATAATGGAATTGAAGTTAATTCTGCTGAAACGCCAATCATTGAACTGCTATAAAGTTTTTCAAATAATCCATTACCTAAAACCGTAATTTGTAGATAAATTTGCTTTGCCCAAAAAGGTGGGGTGAAAAAGACAATTGGACTTTCGAATGGAAATAATGCACCAGAAAGGAACATCATTGGCAAGTAGTAGAATAAAGCGATTGCATTAGCTACTTCAGGAGTTTTTGAGATACTTGCAATTATTATTCCAATTCCTACTGAGGAAATACCGAACATAAGAGCAACAAAAAATCCTATTAATAATTCAATGACGCCTATGACAGGAATTTGCAGAATTATATATCCAAGTATGAAAATAATAATGATCTGTAGTGCATTTACAATAGTTTCTGATATTAGGGCTCCAAGAAAAATGTTTTTTCTTCCTGTAGGCATTGTATCTAAACGTTCGAGCATTCCGGAAGTTTTATTTACTGAAAATGCAATAGCTGCACTTGGAGTTCCTGCGGCTGTAGTGTAAATTACCATTCCTGGAAAACTATATTTAAAAATTTCAGCTCCAAGGAAGAAATAAAATAATAATGTAAACATTATGGGAAATCCAAGAGAGAAAAAAAGATATTGCCATTGTCTTATCTTATATTTCATATTCATAATGCAAATTATTATGGCTTTATTTTCGGTCAGCATCATTTATCTCTTAACCTCCTGCCCGTTAAATTTAGAAAAACATCTTCTAATGAATTTTGACGGAACTTCATATGTTCTACTTCCTCTAAATTTTCTATTATAAGCCTTAGAATTGCCTCCAAGTTTCTCAATCCCCCTCGAAATGCAATAAAAAGCTTTCTTTTTCCAATTGCTTTACAATCTGCAATAAATGATAAATTTTTAATGTTGATCTGTTTTTGCAAGAGTTCCGTTTCCTCTTCTTTAAATGTGAGAATTTCTAAAACGTTATCACTTCCAAATTTTTCTTTCAATTCTGTTGGTGTACCTTGGGCAATAACTTTTCCTTGATCTATTATTGCTATATGATCACTTAATGAGTCAGCTTCCGCCATATCATGAGTCATTAAAATAATGGTAATATTTTTTTGTTTCAATTCACTTATAAAATCCCACACCAACCTACGTGCTTGAGGATCAAGCCCAGCAGTGGGTTCATCAAGAAAAAGAATTTTTGGATCATGTATTAAAGACATCGCTAAATTCAATCTTCGCTTCATGCCTCCAGAGAATTTTTTTGACCACATCTGTCTCCCTGCAATCCCAAATTTCTCTAATAATTTAATTGCTCTTAAATGTGCATCCTCTTTTGGAATTCCATTCATTCTAGCAACAAATTCAACATTTTCTTCTGCAGTTAAAACGTCATAAATTACGACATCTTGAGGACAAACACCGATTATTTTTACAATATCCTCTCTCTGTTTCTGTATATCAAAACCATCGATATTAGCAGTCCCATCTGTTGGGGTCAAAACTGTAGTTAACATTTTCACTAGGGTTGTTTTTCCCGCACCATTAGGACCTAAAATACTAAATAATTCTCCTCTCGGTATTTCTAATGATATACCATCAACTGCCTTAATATCTTTAAAATGTTTTTTTAGATTGATTATTTGAATTATGTTTGATTCTTTTAAAAGAACATTCAATTTTAATCAACTGAATTTCTTGAAATATTAATATTAATCAGAAACGCAAAGAAATATTTAAATCATCTTGAGACAGATTTTTTCTCATCTTGATTTTCATCCTTTTCAAAAAACAAGCTTTTTTTCAAACCGAATTCCAGATCCCTCAATTTATTCTTGATCTCGATTGGATTATAATCTTTTTTTAATAAATCTATTATAGTCTCCTTGAGGCTTTCTAAATTATCAACTGCGCATTGATAAAAAATGTTATTTTCATCCATGCTCATGCTTAAAATCTCAAATAACCCTGTTAGTGAATCTCTAATCTTTTCCCAGTAAATCCACGCTTTTTCTATGTCCGAGGGTTCATCAAATTCTGACATGATTATTGTAATGCAAAATTCAAAATATAAGTTTTGATCTCACATCTTAAGTCCTAATCTATGCATTTATTTTTCTCTAACTAAATATTGACCTATCATCTCTATATTATACCCAAATTTCTTAGTACCATAATGATGTTAAAATTCTAAATTTTGGCGGATAAAAAGAAGTGAGAATTAAAAAATTATTTTATTCTGTTAGGAGTTTTTTCAACTCACTCGATAAATCTTTTGCATCTTGTTCTGAGCTTTCTAGAAGCTTGAATGTTTCTTCAGCATTTACCCTTAAAGATCCATGAAGTAGTTTTTCAAAACCTATTCGAGTATTTAATCTTTCAGTTTTCTGAAGATGAAATATAACTCTTCCTAACTCATCTTTCAGTTTACCTCCTGAGTCTAAACAAATATTTAGCAATGAAGGAGCCAACTCTTCGATACTATCTAAACTCATGTGGCTAGATAACGAATAAACCTCTTTCATTTGTATATCTGAAAGGCTCAGGATTTTTTCTTGAAGTTCTAATATTTCCATTTTTCTTGTTCACATCCAATATCTTGATTTTATTTAATTTTTATTTATTAATATAAGAAAGAAGAGTTTGATATTTAAAGCTAATGGGATAAAATTTTTGATGGATTTGCCGAGTTTGGGTGAATTCTTAAGAATTCAATCAATTTGGGATTTTATAATACGGAATTCGGAATTCATATTTCTCTGGGGGATTCAATTCCCAAAAAAAGGATTCTTAGAATGTTGACATGTTATAATATAATATAAAACGCTCTTTTTATGACATTTTTCAATAAATTATATTCAAAATGGTGCGAAAAAAGTCAAGTATAACCTAAAAAAAGTGTATTTTTTTTGATCAAAAATCTTCAAAATTTTTGTTTTTGTTACCTTTTTCTTAAATATTTAGAAAAAAATATTCGTTTTTGATTAAAACGGTATCTTTCATTCATTTTAACTTAGTTCTTTATTAAAAATCTTCTTCTACTATGAAAATTTTATGAATTTGATCTACTTTTTACTTCTTCTTTTTAATATCTCGAATAACTCAATGATTACCCCAAAGCTAGCAAATGTATCCATATATGCAAGATTTAAAGATCCCATTATTCCAGATTGCAGAATTCCTATCCCCTTTTCTTTAAAAATCTGAATATAATTATTAAAATCGTCAACAAATACGCCTATATGATGCAAACCTTCCTTTCCTTCTTCCAAGAACTCTTTATAAAGACAGTCTCCACTAATCCATTGTATCAATTCAATTTGTGTATCTAATGTTCTAGCAAATCCAGTTATGAGGTGGGTTTCAACTTCTTGTCCCCGATATATAAATTTTTGATTAGGTGCTTCTGATAAAGTAAATTTTATTCCATAAATTTGTTCCATTATCTTGGATTGTCTTTCTACATCTTTAAATACATATCCTAACTGATGAATTTTAAATTTTCCAAAGTCTATTATCTCTTTTAATGACATTTTCATCCAACTAAATTTTGATTGGTTAATTTATCTTCATCAGGTAAACATATAATCCTTTATTAATTTCATGATAAAATCATCATATATCTCATTTTTTCTCCTTTCAATAATAATTTAAACAACAAGTTCTTTAATAGATATTATATACAACTCACATTTATTAGTAAAAGGTTAGAATGTAACATGGAAAAAGATTTAAAAAAAGAACTGAATAAAGTTATAAAGAAGGAGCGTGTTCAAGGAAAATTAATAAGTTATATGAATAAGTGGGGCAAAATTTTCCTTTACATCCTTCCATTGATTTTAGTTGTAATGGCTATATTAACACTATTTAATATTACCTTGTTAGATGCGACTTTAACGATTGTATTCATCGTTATACTTGTTCTCTATGGAATTAACTCGATAATTCTAATTCTTGGAGCAATGAAGACCGAAAAGAGTTTAAAGATGAGATTAAACTTTGAGCGAAGAAGAGGAAGACCAATAGATAGTTTAGACGGTTTTGATTTACTTTTTAGCGGAGTTAAACGAGTAACTAATCTATTAAAAATAATAGGTTTAATATCCATCGTGTCATTAGTATTGTTCCTACTCATGGTTCTTGAACCTGCGTTTTCCGATATAGGATTCGCTGCTATAGGATTTGCCTTAATTGGGTTCGGTTTAGCGTTGTTAGTAAGAAGTTTAAATTTAAATATCCACGATGTAAACGGTTTGCAAGATTTTTATAAACCAACAACCCATCAAATCTTCTTGGATAACTTTTTTGGAGAAGTATTTTCTGATCATCTCGATCCAGTGACTTTCTTAAAGTGGGATGAATACTTGGCAGGGATTAACAAATTATTAAATCCACGGTTCATCCAAAAAGTTAAAGAGCAGGAAGCTGATGAGCTACCTATAACATTCGCAATAGAGCGAATTTTATTTCTCTATTATTTACGCTACCAAGATGTTTTAGACGCGGAACAATTTGCACAGGAATTAAAAGAAATATTTGATATCGATTCAATTGATTATGACATTGAAAAAGGTCTTATGATTGAAAGTTCTTGGTATTTCTCAACAAAGGATATCTACAAACTTTTTGAGTACATCAAGAAATACAATCCGGGATTTTTCAACATTATTGACCGCCTACAATTAGAACTAGCAGATAACATAACTCGTATTTCAAATGATCCAATTTATATGGATTCAAGTGCCCAGGAGATTACATACTTGAATAGTGAACTTAATATTATGATATTTCTCTATAACAATGCAATTGACGATAAGAATTACAAGATTAAAGTTGTAGCCCCTGGATTTGATCCCCATGAAGTAACATTGGATATTAATGTGGAGGGAAGAGGCACGTTCTTGATTCCAAGTGAACCCATTCCATTAATTTCAAAAGGATCAAATGATATCGTAGGAATACTCTCATCAATGCTGGAAAATGGCGATACTATTTGGTTAACTTTAGAACCAAGAGAAGTGGGAGAACAGACTATTCAAATTTTCTTAATGGATGAATTTGGCACCATTATCGAAGGAAAAACGCGTGCAATAAAAATAACTAAAAATGTAAAGGATTATTTCAAGAAATTGACTTCAATAGGGTCTCTTCTCGGAGGTCTCGCTGTCCCAATTGCAAAAATGCTCCCTTATCTATTAACTCCCTAAACTTTTTTTCTTTTTGTATTAAATTTTAATTTGAAAATTAATTTTATGCAATTTTAATAAACAATTATTCAATAATGATAGCTTTAGATTTTAAATATTTATAATCTGGGAGAAATCTTATAACTATTTAATCTTTAGTTTTACTTCCACGGAGATAAAAAGTAAATTATTAGACATAACAAACAAGTTTAAATGGATTCAATGATAACATTATATGAGAAAAAAAAAATGATTTACTATGCATAGAACATGGCAAAAGAGAGTACCATTTCAAAGCGATAAAAACTATGTTCCGTTATTAAAATGTTTAACCGAATGTGATAAAGGAAAAGAACTTGAAGTTGTGAACGTGGAAGCCGGGTATCATGCAAAAAGGAGATTAACTCAACTTGGACTATTTCCTGGTACGAAAATAATAAAAAAACAATCTGCACCATGGAACGGTCCTGTGGAAATAATAGTTAGGGGTACTTCTTTAGTGATAGGTCGTGGATTAGCGGCTAAAATTATGGTTTTATGTCATGATCATTGTTCCACCTAATTTTTAGAAAGATTTTAATATTTTATAAACTCACGGTTACTAATAATGAGTTGCCATTATCCAAAAAGGAATATCTCTATTGAAAAGGGAGAAAATGTAATAAACATTGCTCTTGCTGGAAACCCAAACGTGGGAAAATCAGTCATTTTCAATCAACTAACGGGATTATCTCAGACTATAGGAAATTGGCCGGGAAAAACTGTTGAAAGAATGGAAGGACACTTAGAGTTTTTAGGATATCATTTCAACTTGGTCGATTTACCCGGAATTTACTCCCTATCAACTTACACTTTGGAAGAAATTGTCTCTCGAGAATACATTGTATCTGAGGAAGTAGATCTTATAATTAACGTAATTGATGTAACAAATTTGGAAAGGAACCTCTTCCTAACTTTTCAGTTATTAGAATTAAAAATTCCCATTATTTTAGCTTTTAATCAGATGGATATTTTACGAAAGAGAAAAAGAGATTTAGATATAAATAAGTTGAAAGAGTTATTCAACTGTCCTGTAGTTCCTGTCGTTGCAGTTCATGGTGTTGGCGTTCATGAATTATTAGAAGGAGCAATTTTTTTAGTAACAAGTGGAAATAAATGTAACCTACCTCCTGATGTAACTTCCTTTGGAAGAGAAATAGAGGAAATAATAGATTTGTTGAATAAGGAACTAATTTCAATATCAGGTTTTAAAGAAATATCTCCTTATCCAGCAAGATTTCTTGCAATTAAATTATTGGAAAATGATGAAGAAATCTTAAAATTTGTAGAAATTAATTTGGGGCTATCGATTGAAGGTATTAAATTAACTCAATTTAGAAAGGATTTAGAAGAATTACACGGGGAAGACATTAATACCATCATATCTTCTGAAATTTATAATAATATTTTTCAGATAACTGAAAAAATCTTAATCGATCAACCTTTAGAAATAAAACGGAATAATTATGCTGATATAATTGACCACTTGACCACACATTCAATATGGGGGTATATTATTTTGATTTTAGTTCTCTTAGGGATATATCTCTTTACATTTACTATTGGAAACGTATTAGGAGGGTTCATTGATGAGATTTATTCAGTTTGGACGAATCAAATTTATCTAATATTTCAAGCGGATAATCTTCTAGTTCAAGTATTATGGAATGGGGGAATGGGAGGATTTATGGGTGCAATATCAGGAGTATTAGTATTTGTTATTCCATTTTTTTTTACAATCGAATTGTTACAAGATTCGGGTTACCTCCCTCGTGCAGCATTTATGATGGACAAGATAATGCATATATTGGGTGTACATGGAAAAACCGTGATTCCGATGGTTTTAGGATTTGGTTGTAATGTTCCCGCTTGTGCTGGTTGTAGGATAATGGAAACGGAACGTGAGAAGAAAATCTCAATTGCTTTAACTTCTCTTATCCCATGTGCTGCTGTAATGACTGTAGTAATGGGATTAGTTGGAAGATATGTGGGGTTAGGATGGGTATTAGTGCTATTTGGTATTAATCTTGCAACTATTTTGATTGTTGGACGGATCCTAAATAAAACAATGCCTGGAACTTGCACTGAATTGATAATGGAAATGCATGCATATAGGACTCCAAACTATAAAGTTATCCTCAAGCAAACTTGGATCCGTTCCAAAGAATTCATCTTTAGAGCTCTTCCAATAATTATTGTCTTTGGAATAGTTTTGGAAATCTTGTTCCTTTTTAAAATCTTGGAACCAATAAACTTAATTTTATCTCCAATTACTTCTATTTGGCTTGGTTTGCCAGTTGCAACTGGTGTTTTTCTAATTTACGGAATTTTGAGGAAAGAATTGACTTTAGTTTTATTAGGAGTATTTGCTGAAAATGTAGGATTAACAATTACTCAGCTACTCACTCCGTTTCAGATGATAACATTCAGTTTAGTAACAATGCTTTATATTCCTTGTTTCGCAACAATTATCATAATCGCTAAGCAAACTAATTGGAAATACGCGATTCAAATTTCATTTTTAGAAATTGGTCTAGCACTAACAATTGGAGGAATTATTAATTTTATTTTTATCTTGCTTGGTGCTTCTTAATCATTGATTTTAATATTTTTAAATTCGCCAAATTAGGTCCTTAAAATTATATTTTAGGTGATGTGGTATAGTAAAAATTCATCATAAATTCCAAATATGTAAAAATAATTTCTAAAAATCTACAAATAAATACCATAATTAGTCATCAAGATTAATAAAATTGTCCTTGAAATTATCAAAGTTAATAATTAACTTTTAATGCATTTCTTAATTTCTATCCTCAACATTCTAAAATTAGTAATTAAACATATATTGAGATAAATAATATGACAATTATCACTACAAAAAAGCCGTTTGAAGAAGTATTAACAGCAATTAAAGATATAAAAAGAATCACTATTGTTTCTTGCGCTAGTTGTGCTGCCATGTGTCAAACTGGAGGAACTGAAGGTGCTAAAGAAATGGCAGAGAAATTAGAGGCAGAAGGTTTTGAGATTTCGACAGTGATTGTACCTGAGGAAGTATGTGATAATCGAGTTATGAAGACAGATTTTCGTAAAATTGAAGAAGAGCTTCAACATACTGATGCCATCCTTACTCTAAGTTGTGGACTGGGGGTTGCAAGTATTACCGAAGTACTTTCAAAAAAATTTCCTCTAATTCCTGTTTTTGTTGGTACCAATACTGAATTTATGGGAATGACAGAACGAATTGGACGTTTTTATATGCGGTGCCAAGGCTGTGGTGCTTGCCTTTTGAATGAAACTGGAGGAATTTGTCCCATTACAACTTGTGCTAAATCTCTAATGAATGGACCATGTGGTGGAATGGTTGATGGCAAGTGTGAAGTAGGTAATTATGA
>Ga0307419_10000537_pt1 | contig 19200 bp, 8 predicted proteins | sample SalMarWE160230MG_2_FD_202512 | JGI IMG/M metagenome (GOLD analysis project Ga0307419, IMG submission 202512) | Salt marsh sediment microbial communities from the Plum Island Ecosystem LTER, Massachusetts, United States - WE1602-30 | ecosystem: Environmental > Aquatic > Marine > Intertidal zone >... | reverse complement strand
ACGTGCGATTTCTTATACGCCAGCTGACATTCGTATCTCACATGTTGCCACTGACAACCGCCGCAAAATCCGTGATAAGGGCATGGAGCCTGGATCCGATCCATGGAGGGCTCCAGGATTTCCGTGATTCGGGCTTCGGCATAATCCTTTTTCTTTTTAACCACTTGAGCTGTGACCCTGTCTCCCGGGACCGCACCCTTGACAAATATCACCAGCCCCTCCCGGCGAGCCACACCCTGGCCGCCATAGGCCATGTTTTCTATCTTGAGTTCGACAAAAGAGCCTTTCCGCAATGTCATAACCAGGCATATTAACATGCGGTGATTTTCAATGCCACTGCCTTGTTCCCTTCCTATTTATTTGTTTTTCTTGTGAAACCGCAGACGGACGCAGACAAATCGTTCCGCGACCTGCGGAACGATTAACCGTCATCCTCTTTCCGAAGGCCCTCCCGTCCCTCCGACACAGAGCGGACAGATATAACGGCCTTTCTTTCACTGGAGCGTTAGAAGACGCAGAGAGTTCCTAGTCTACCGATGACAATACAGAGAGTCCTAATTCTTTACTCGCGAAGCGATAGTCGCTTTTGGCCGGGCAGGTCGCCCGGACAAAATGTCTGTGTCTGTCAGCGACAGTCTGCGGTTAAAGCGAATATTCACAGTCATGCCCTTCGGGTAGATCAGAATCCGTTGGTGCTGCTGCGATGTGTTCAGGGAACAAGAAAAAGCATTGTTAATTACAGAATGGGGTCAGCGGAGAGTGAAAGGCGGAGCGAAAACTGTAAACTTTTTTTACAATTGATCACTTATTTTACAGAACCCCCCCCCTAAAAATCCCACTTCAAAGCCCATGTAGAACCACTTCTGCATGGATTATCAGCAACATACCGGCGTTTCTTCCCACATGGCACATCTCTTGCTGAACTATCCCCTGACGCAATTGGTTTTGAGATCCTAATTGGTCTGGAAAATACCGTATAGAAAGCTCCTTACTTAGAGAGCGACGAAGTCGCGTTATATAAAATCGCGTAGCGGTTTTATTCAGGGAGAAATCATGAAAGCTATTGCTCGACCAAAAAAGAATGTATCCGGCTTTACGATGATGGAGGTCATGGTCGTTGTTTGCATGATCGGAATCCTGGCCGCCATCGCCATCCCCGCCTTTTCTTCCTGGGTGCCCGATTACCGATTGAGGAGCGCGGGCAGGGACCTCTACTCCAACCTTCAACGGGCCAAGATGGGGGCCATCAGAAACAACGCGGAGTGGAGGGTCTATTTTGATAACTCAGTCTCTCCGGGACGGTATTTTCTGTTATCCGATGACAACGGAGACGGTTGGGACACCCCGCAGGGTGTGTCTGGGGGCAATGATGTCATTGAAATGACTTTCAATCTCTCAGCCTTCGAGGGTGTGGATTACGGTAATGGGGATGCCGGGAGCCAAATAGTGGGATTTGGAACCGGGGACACCTTTGGTTCGGCGATAGATTTTGAGACAGACGCGGCCAACTTTACCCCAAGGGGAACGGTGGACCTCCGAGGTTATGTCTATCTCACCAATGTAAAGGGGACCTGCTATGCCTTGGGGACGCCGAGCCCTGCCGGTGTCATCGTCTTGAGACGCTGGACCAACGGCGCCTGGCAATGACCCAAAAAACAACAGAGGTGAAAGAATGACAGAAGAGAAAGGATTTACCTTAGTGGAACTCTTGGTGGCCGTGTTCGTTGCGGGCATCGTCATGGGCGGGGTCTATTCGGCCTACTACTCTCAGCAGAAATCCTATGCGGCCCAGGAACAGATGGCGGAAATGCAGCAGAATCTTCGCTCGGCCATGTATTTTATGGCCAAGGAGATCAGGATGGCGGGCTGTAATCCTATGGGCTGGACTAATGATGCAGGGTTTCAAGCCGTTGGGCCTAATAGCGTGACCTTCTCTATGAATATCAGGGGGCAATCGGCCACTGATCCACCTGATAAGGATACCGGAGACCCGAATGAGACCATCGTCTACTCTTTATCGGATTGGAACGGCGACGGGATAGACGACCTTATGCGCAGTACTCCCCCGACCGGAAACGCGGCTGTCGCTGAAAACATTGATGCCCTCAATTTTGTCTACCTGGACGCGAATGGGAATGTGACAATAGATCGCCTTGCGGTGAGATCCGTGCAGATCACCCTTGTGGCCCGAACCAGCAGGGGCGACCCGGGATTTACGGACACAACGACCTACACCAACTTGCAGGGGACGACCATTCTGGCCGCCCAAAACGACGACTTTCGCCGCAGGGCGTTGTCGACGCACATCAAGTGTCGGAATATGGGACTTCTTTAGGAGAGAGGGGATCATGAGAAAAGATCAGGACAGAGGGCCAAAACGAAGAGAGGGAGGGTTCACCCTCATTGAGGTCATGGTGGCCATTGCCATCTTGAGCTTCGGCATTCTGGGCGTCGCCACCATGCAGACAAGCGCCATGCGGGCCAACTATAGGGGATATCGTCTGACGCAAGCGACAACCCTGGCTCAGGACCGGATCGAATTCCTTAAGACCCAGCCATACGCTAACCTGGTTGTAGGTGACGATCAGGCCGACCCGAATCCGGATCATCCTAGCGCGGACATAACCTTCGATGTGGAAGCTGTTCCCGGCATTACCGGTCGGCTGATCACCGTGAAGGTTCAACTTCAAGGGCAAAGAGAGAGAGAGATCACGTTTATCAGAATCCCAATGGAAGGGGCGTAGCATGAAACAAGAATCCCGATTACGGAATGAGGATGGGGCCGTTCTCATCGTTGCCCTGATGATGTTGGTGTTACTCACCATCCTGGGCATCTCCATTTCAAGCACTTCGGAGGTGGAATTGCAGATTGCAGGCAACGAAATGCGATACAAGGAAAACCTGTACAGAGCCGAGGCCGCGGCCATGGAATGTGCCGAGATCATGGCTGAGACGCCAGAGATTGATGTCTCTACCTTGGATGACTATATCATCCCAAATGAGGAAGATGGGGATCTGACATACTCCGCGGCGGTTCGTGATGATGATTTTTGGAATGAGGGGGTCGACACCGATAACATTTTGCCCGGAACGGCAGCACTTGGGAACACCCGTTACGTTGCTTATTACGCGGGGATTCCGCATGGGGAGGATTTGAGTGGCAGTCTGCGTGAATTCGCCATATATGGGCGGTATTTTGACCCTGCCAGACCCGATCTTGGGCGGAGCATCATAAGAATGGGTTACCGTAGGAATGGCGGGATGGCCGAATAGGGTCGGCTTGGCGTGCCTTCCCTAACGCAAATTAAGGGTATCAAGCATAAAATGCACAATCATGAGGAGAAAGGACATGTTTTCTACTCCTAAATATAAAACGCGAATGTCAGAGAGAAAGGAAAGGAAGAGATGGGCACGGCTATCGAGAATGCCCTTGCTCGGCCTTTGGATGATGCTCTTTTCTCTTATCTCGTTGCCCTCCGTGGCCGCGGCAGACGTGACCGCTTCATCAACAGTCCCAAGTCGATGCAGTGACGATCCTGCCTTTGGCCCGGGTGCCGAGAATTGGGTAAACGCGGATACCCTAATCTGGTATGACGGGGACACCCTCTATTTTGAATGGAAATTCGATACGCAAGAAGGGAGTGCCACTTACAATGATGCAGGAGGCTTCAGACTGGATGGGGCGGTTGGCCAAACGCAGCTGTCGCAGGTCAGCGATATTTTTCCCGCCCAGACAAGCGGTTGGCAGGTCCGTACGCCTACCCTAGTGGGTGGTGGTAGCGGTGATTTTGATGCATATGCGGTCAATGGAACAGATTGTTCGGTGGAGTCCACATTGACCGTGAGAGCTGTTCGTATCATTTATGAAACGCCAATCATTACCATTGATGATGTCACCCGTTATGAAGCAGATGGTACGGCAACTTTTACTGTTTCACTCAGCAAGGCTGCAGGTTCACCTGTGCGGGTCGATTTTACAACGGCCGACGATACGGCCACGGTGGCTGCCGGGGATTATGACAGCAACAGTGGGTTTATCATTATTCCTACAGGGGATACTGAAAAGACAATCGACGTCACGATCCACAATGACGGGGTTCCTGAGAGTGCGGAGAGGTTCTATGTGAATCTGACCGGTTCTAGTGGTGGCCCTGCGAATCTTCACGATAATCAGGGCGAAGGGTGGATCAAGGACGTCAATGCCCTGCCGACAGCTTCGGATAACACGGTGACGACTGACGAAGATACGGCCTACTCCTTTGCCTCTGAAGACTTCAGCTTTTCTGATCCGGACCCGGGGGATACACTTCGGGCTGTCCAAATCACGAGCCTGGAGACGGCGGGGGACCTGCTACTCAGTGGTGTGGGTATTTGGCTTGGCCAGGTGATTCTGGTAGGCGATATCGGCAATCTGACCTTTACTCCGGCCTTGGACGACAACGGTGCAGCGTACGCCACGTTCCAGTTCAGAGTCAATGACGGAGAAGACTTCAGTGCTTTCCCTGCCTCAACCATGACTATTGATGTGACGGCCGTCAACGATGGGCCGGAGGTCACCGTACCGGGTCTACAGACAGTCGATGAAGACACCGATCTGACCGTCAACGGCATCAGCGTAGCGGATGTGGATGTGGGGGCTGTGAATTTGTATCTGGATCTTTGGGTAGAGGATAACGGCATGGTCACACTGGCATCCACCGCCGGCCTGACTCTCCTCGGAGGAGCGAACGGTACGGATTCAATGGTCTATCAGGGCTCTCTAGGCAATATAAACACCGCCCTCAATGGGCTTGTCTATCATCCTGACTTGGACTTTAACGGCGCAACAAATTTTAATGTCTTTATCCATGATTATGGTAATACAGGGTCCGGCGGTACGAAGGGGGAGGGTAAGGATGTTAATATAACCGTGAACTCTGTCAATGACGCGCCGACGGCAACAGACAACACGGTAACGACTGACGAGGAAATAGCCCACCCCTTTGCTTCCGGCGAGTTCAATTTTTCCGATGTGGATGTGGGGGATACGCTTCAAAAGATCCAGATAACAAGCCTGGAGACCGCGGGCGATCTGGAACTCAGTGGTGCGGACGTCGCCCTTGCCCAGGAGATTGCGGTGGGTGATATCGCCAATCTGACCTTTAGCACGGACCTGAACGCCAATGGTGAGCCATATGCCTCGTTCCAGTTCAAAGTGCATGACGGGACAGAGTATAGCGATCTACCCTATACCATGACCATAAACGTGACGCCAGTCAATGACGGCCCAACCGCCAATGACGATTCAGGAGCGGGCTTCAACACGGATGAAGACAACTTGTTTACCACAGGCAGTGTGCTGGCCAACGATACGGATCCTGATGGGACAGACATCCTGACAGTGGATAGCTTTGATACCAGCGGTACTACGGGATTGGTGTCGGATAACGGAGACGGGACCTTTGACTATAATCCCAACGGACAGTTTGAGAGTCTTGCGTTCGGCGAGAGTGATACGGACAGCTTTACCTATACGGTAAGTGACGGCAACGGCGGCACGGACACGGCCACGGTGACCATCGAAGTCACTGCGGTGAACGATGCGCCGACGGACATTGCCATTGACAGCGCAGATGTGGACGAGGAGGAACCCTCAGGGACCGCGGTGGGTAATTTTTCGACGACGGATGAGGATACGACAGATACACACACTTACAGCCTGGTAGCGGGATCCGGTGATACGGACAACGCCTCATTTAACATCATAGGCAGTGCATTGCAGACGGCAGCGGTATTTGATTATGAGACCAAGGACAGCTATTCGATCCGAGTAGAGACAAATGACGGCAACGGCGGGACCTACTCGGAATCATTTGTGATCACGGTCAACCCGGTCAATGAAGCGCCGGAGATCACCGTACCGGGTGCACAGGCGGTGGATGAAGATACGGATCTGACGATTAACGGTATCAGCATCGGCGATGTGGATGCGGATCCGGATGATATAGAAGTCACCCTTTCGGTGGATGATGGGATCCTGACCCTGGCCTCCACCAGCGGCCTGACGGTTAGCGGGGATGGCACGGCCAGCATCACCTTTACGGGTTCTTTGGCGAACGCCAACAGTGCCCTCATCGGTCTTGTCTACCGAGGCGACTTGAATTTCAACGGCACCGACACCCTCTCTATCGGCGTGGACGACCAAGGCAACAATGGCAGTGGGGGGGCTTTGACCGACAGTGATACATTAGATATTACGGTGAATCCGGTCAATGATGCACCGGAGAACACCGTACCGGGTGCACAGGCGGTGGATGAAGATACGGACCTGACGATTAACGGTATCAGCATCGGCGATGTAGATGCGGATCCGGATGATATAGAAGTCACCCTTTCGGTGGATGATGGGATCCTGACCCTGGCCTCCACCAGCGGCCTGACGGTTAGCGGGGATGGCACGGCCAGCATCACCTTCTCCGGCTCACTGAGCGATGCCAACAGTGCTCTCAGCGGCCTTGTCTACCACGGCGACCTGGATTTCAACGGCACGGACACTCTTTCTATCGGCGTGGACGACCAAGGCAACAATGGCAGTGGGGGCGCTCTGGCCGACAATGATACAGTAGAAATTACAGTGAATGTGGTCGACGATGATCCGACAATATCCGACATATCGGATCAGTCCACGAACGAGGACGTGGCAAAGACGGGGATTGCGTTTACAGTGGACGAGGGTGGCGGTTCAGACGAGGATGTGCAGGAGCTTTCTGTTACGGCCGAGAGCAGTAACACGACGTTGCTACCCAATGCCAACATCACAGTGAACTTCTCAGATGATGGGACAGATGCCACGGGTGGGACCATAGACATTATGCCTGCGGAGAATATGCATGGTACGACCACCATCACAGTGACCGTGGATGATGGAACCAATACGGTGCAGGACACCTTTGTTCTGACGGTGAGCGCGGTCAATGACGCCCCGGTGGTGGATGACCAGGAATTCGATATCGATGAGAACTCGGCAAATACAACCAGTGTTGGGACCGTAGCGGCTAGCGATATTGAAGTACCCGGTGAAGGGCAGACACTGAGTTATACGATTACAGCGGGGAACACGGGCACGGCCTTTGCCATTGATAGCGCCACCGGAGAGATTACAGTCAACAACAGCAGTGCACTTGACTATGAGACCATACCGGTCTTTACCCTAGAGGTGACAGTAACAGACGATGGGACACCCATCCTCAGTGGCACGGCCACGGTGACCATTAATATCAACGACGTGGAATATACCCTGACCATTGAATTGGCCGGCACCACGGTAGAGAGTATAGCGGATGCCGGGGATTGCACGGTGGCTGCGGATGGAGCGAGCGCGAATGTTGACACGGGTGTGCCCGGCGATGGCGTTTCAGGATCGTCATTTCCCATAACCTATACTTACGAGGAAGGGGATACCGCCGGTTTGGCGGCCACGGACACCTATCCGGAGACGGCCGGGTCCATATTCAAGGAATGGACCGGGGATGCCGGCGGAACCGGTGAAACAGCCTCTGTGACCATGGATTCGGACAAGACGGTGACGGTTGTCTTTAACAAGACGTACAGCATCATCCCCACGGCGGGAACGGGTGGAGATATCAGTCCTGATGCGGAACAGATTATAGAGCATGGGGAAGATGTCACCTTTACCATGACGGTCGATCAGGAAACGGATTTTGATGGAGACGAGGTGGTTCCGGACTACACCATCGTCCAAGACGTATTGGTGGACGGAGGCTCTGTCGCCGATGCGACTTCCCCAAATTGCCCGGTCGCGGGTTCATCCTCGTATACCTTTACGAATGTGACAGACGACCATGCCATAGCCGTAGAGTTTACAGATTTCGGAGATGAATGCTCCACGGCCGTGGAGGTCTGTTGTACGGAAGGGGAGGCGATCCAGCACGTCACACGGACCGGCGAACTCAACCCTGTCGGAGATTATGACTATTTCAAGGTCATCACCCATGAGGTCGGAACATTGAAGGTCTACACCACAGGACATACGGATACCTATGGCTACCTCCTGGATACTGACTGTGACCCTGCAAGTGCCATTGGTGAGAGTGATAACCGGAACGAAACGGACCTGAACTTCTACATCGAGAGGCAGGATTTTCCTGCAGGGACCTATTATGTGGCGGTGAGACACTGGGAGTATGATCCGGAAGATCCCATCGGAACCGGGCCTTATACGCTGCATGTGGAGTTCAGCACAGATGACCATGGAAGCGATTACGACAGCGCCACTTCTTTGGGGTGTGATAGCTCTGATACCGGGGAAATCGACACAGGGGGAGATGTCGATTATTTTGAGGTCAGTGTCAGCGGAGACGGCTTGATTACGGTCTACACCACGGGAAGCACGGATACCTATGGAATACTGAGCAAAGTAACCGTCGTAGGGCTTGAAGATGTTGAGATTATTCTATCCCAGGATAATAACAATGGGGATGGTGACAACTTCTACATCGAGCGCACGGTGAGTGAAGCCTCCTACCCTGTGACTTATTATATCGCGGTCTCCCATAATGACGAAGAGAATGGTACAGGCGCCTACACCTTGGTTGTGGAGTGCGCCACGACTTACACCATCACAGCAAGCGCAGACTATGGCGGCATCATCGGCCCATCAGGTGATGTCGTTGTTGCGGACGGCAGCACACCGACATTCACCATCACCCCGGATGGGGTGAATACCATAGACAGGGTCGAAGTGGACGGCACCGAGGTCACACTTGCAGGGGATTCGTATACCTTTCCTGCGGTATCCGCGGACCACAACATCGTGGCCTATTTCAATAAGAACCCTGACGTCTGTGTGGATATTTCAGACATCCCCATGGACGCGAGATTCTCGGCCGCAGCGGCCAATGTCATGTTTGTCATCGACGACTCAGGGAGTATGGACTGGGAGTTCATGACGCAAGAAAACGATGGTTTGTTCCGTGCCGGGTACAGTAGCTATCGGTATGTGTTCGATAATGCGGGAGACAATCTCTATTCAGGCGTCCTGTCTGATGGAAGCCGGATGTATTGGAAGTCTCAGTGGTCCGGGTATAATACAGTGTATTATGATCCGAGCCATGAATATGTGCCTTGGCCCACTGTGGATAACAGTCTGGTGGACGCGGATCCGGATTATCCACAATCCCACCCCATGCGGGATACGCCCACCTTTAATATGGATCAGACCTATACCACCATTGACAGTGGTGAAGGAGGGGGAGGGGGAGGTCCCTCCACCATTACCGTGGATGATGTGGATCCGGATGCCGGATGTACTTTTCAAAAAGCCCCCAGCTCTGCGACAGTCATTATTGACAATGGAGATGACGGATTCTCCAGCACCGAAGCCGGCGGGGCGGACTGGGATTATCGAACGGGGAGCAGTGAGGCCTATAACGGGAACTATTATGAGACTTCAGACGATGGCGATTACACGGCCACCTGGGCCGCAGACCTGGAGGCAGGAGAATATGAGGTCTATGTGACGTGGGATGACGGAGGTTGGGATTCCGATCGTTCTGACGATGTGACATATAAGATCTATGACGGGGCAACCCTCGAAGACACGGTATCAAAGGATCAAAGCGGGTCCGGAGGTCAGGACGTATACCTGGGGACCTTTGAGTTTGATGGAACCGGCGATGCCAGTGTGACCCTCGAATTTACGGCCAGTGGGGCTGGGAGTGGGCACTGGGAGAGGGTGTGGATATGGTGGCCGTTTTGGTACCATGACGTTTGGGTGACCGAGGCCGAGACCGCATGCGCGGACGCCGTGAAGTTTGTCCCTGTTGCCGGGGCCTGGGACTTTGCAACGGATGGAGAAGGCTACGGTGATAATGGGCACTATTGGTGGACCCCCTATGACGGTTCGACCACCTATACGGCCACCTGGACGCCGGAGATGCCGGCAGGCGGAGCCGGAGACTGGGAGGTCCAGGCCTGGTGGGATGACGGGGGTTGGTCTACCACGCGCTCTTCAAGCGTGGAATACACGATCACCTATTCGGATGGAGTTGGGGGAACAGAGACGGATACGGTTACAAAGAATCAGCGTGATGACGGGGGAGAGTGGGTCACGCTGGGGACCTACTATTTTGATGAGGGTACAACGGGCAATGTGACGCTTGAGCATACTCCGAGCAGCGCCTATAATACGGCCTGCGCAGATGCGGTACGGTTTGTCTGGAGCGGAGTCGGCGGAGCACATACCATAGACATCAAGAGGTCCCATTACTATGTCCATAATGATCTGGACGGCGACGATGCAATAGATGCCAACGAGGTCTGGCTGGTTGTTATTGACGGTGACGATGAGGAACTAAAATACTATCAATACTCGAACAATAATAATGAGATTGAAGATGAAGAGTTGATACCCGTGGAGCCCGCCAGTGTCCCTGGGGCCGTGCTCACAGGCCGGGATTATGACGAAGAGCGGCAAAATTTTGCCAACTGGTATTCTTACTATAGAAAGCGGTTCTATACGGCCCAATTTGCTGTGGGCTCGGTGGTGGACAATATGTCAGGAGTCAATATCGGCTACCACAGCTTCAACCTGAAGCTGAACCAGCCCGTTCTCCCTATCGGGGTAAACGGTGTGGATCAGACCGACACCCTCCTGGACACCCTGTACGGCGTGTTTCTACAGGCCCAAGGCACCCCCATGAGGCGGGCATTTGAGAACGTCGGGGATTATTTTGAACTGGAGGAAATTGGTGATGACAACGGCGGGATCGGTGATTCTCCCTACCGTACTGAGGCGGAGGGAGGGGCCTGTCAACAGTCCTTTGCGATTCTGATGACCGATGGATTCTACAACGGAAGCTCTCCTTCCGTGGGGAATGCCGATATAGGTGACGAGAGCAGCGGTGATTCCGAAGATACCGAATTTGACGGCTCTCCATACGGAGACAATTACTATAACACCGTGGCTGACATTGCCATGCATTACTATGAACGGGATCTTGTGGAGAGCCTGGATGACGAGGTCCCCACAAACCTGTATGATTTAGCTTCTCACCAACACCTGGTCACCTACGGGATATCGTATGGCGTTCATGGCAACATTGACCCGGATACCTATGACTTTGAGACGACATTTCCCACATGGACGAACCCTCAAAGTGGAGACGAGGAAAAAATCGATGACTTGTTGCACGCCACTGTAAATGGAAGGGGGGAGTTCATGAGCGCGGCAGATCCATTTGCCCTTGTGGATGCCATGTTGGATATCATGAATAATATCATATCCCGAATCGGATCAGCATCGTCCGTGGCGATTAACGGAAGTCAGCTCTACGAGATGCTGAGTGGAGATACCCGTATGTACCAGGCCTTCTATAACTCGGACGGCTGGTCAGGGGATCTGAAGGGCTATAATTTTGATCAAGACACGGGATCCGTCAACACATCCTCCCCCCTCTGGTCAGCCGCGGAGGAATTGGACGACCAGGATTGGGACACGGGCCGGATCATAGGGACCCATAACGGGACCTCAGCGATCCCCTTCAGGTATGATAGCCTTACCGCGGACATGAAGGCCCTCCTGGACAATGACTCCGACATCCTGGACTATCTCAGGGGGGACCGTTCCAATGAACAGGTCTATGGCGGCTCCTTTAGGAATCGCCTCCACGTCCTGAGTGATATTGTCGCATCCTCCCCTGTGTACGTGGACGGCTATCTGTACGTGGGCGGCAATGACGGGATGCTCCACGCCTTTGACGCGGACGACGGGACAGAGCTTTTTGGTTATGTGCCAAGCTTCGTGTTTGAGAACCTCAAGGAGCTGAAAGAGGTGACGTACGGCCATAAATTCTTTGTGGACCTGACCCCGTCGGTCAAGAAGATAGAAGATGGAGGCACGGACAAGAAGATCCTCGTGGGCGGCCTTGGCAAGGGAGGTAAAGGCTATTTTGCCCTGAACATCACAGATCCTTCTGCCTTTACGTCGGAGTCGGCTCTCGTGAGTAAGGTCCTGTGGGAATACCCGGGCCCGGCAGGTGATGACGACATGGGGTATTCTTACAGCCAACCCGTCATCATAGATTCCCATGCGGGTTGGGTCGTGATATTCGGAAACGGGTATAACAGTGTGAACGGTGGGGCGAAACTCTTTATTCTAAATGCCATGACAGGCTCTGTGGTCAGGGTCATTGATACGGAGGCGTCCGCCGATTGTAACGGGCTCTCAAGCCCCGCGGCCATCGATACGGATTATGACGGCAAGGTCGACTATGTCTTTGCCGGAGACCTTCAGGGAAACCTGTGGAAATTTGACCTCACCGACGAAAGTTCCGCCAACTGGGATGTGGCCTATTATGATGGGTCAACACCCAAGTCCCTGTTTCAGGCCATGAGCCCCGAAGGTACGGCACAGCCTATTACTTCGAAACCTTCGGTGATGTGGGCGTGTGGAAGTCACGGGTTCATGGTGACCTTTGGTACCGGGAAATGGCTTGGTTCCTTTGACCTTGAAGCCAACAGGACCGAGACCATCTACGGGGTATGGGATTACGGGGATGATGGGGACGATACCGAATATCTGGGTGAATTCGCGAGCGACAGGACCAATGAGACAGATCCTCTATCCAACCAACCGGATGGGGTCACCCTGTTGAAGCAGTCTGTGGTGGCCTGTTCGGGGGACTCATGCGATGGAGACTTCTTCGTCGTAAATGATGAAACCCTCAGAATTCTTACCGACGCCATGGCGGACGTCGTGGATCCCTGGCTCACCACGTCCCTTTCAGGGGAAGACTGCGGGAATGGGGACCGTCTGGTAGACTGTGACCCCAATGATACGCCCAGCGATCACGCGAATCCCGATCCACTCAATCTGGCGGGATGGTATTTTGATCTTCCTCTGACAGGAGAGAGGGTCGTCAGTGATCCCCTGATCAGGCAGGGAAGGGTGATATACATTGGCTTTACACCGGAGCAGGCAAGCCCCTGCGAGGCCGGTGGGAGTTCCGTTCTGATGCAGATGGATGCCTGTTCCGGCGGTCGGACCGAGGACCCCATGTTTGACATCGACGATGACGGTTATATTAATGAGGACGATTTGATTACCATCGGGGACGAGGATGTCTCCGTGACGGGCAAGAAGAAATCCGGAAGGCTCCAGACCCCGGCTATTGTGATTATGCCTGACGGAGAGACGGAAGTGATGATCCTGAGTTCTTCCGATTCTGCGGGCGGCGGCGGTGGCGGCGGTGGTGGCGGCGGTGGCGGTGGCGGCCCCGGTATAGAGCAGGAACAAGCACCCTCTGCGGATGTCGGCGTCAGTTATTGGATTGAATATGAGTGATACCCAATTGAGCGATACACCCTTATTACCCTCTCCCCATCCAGGGGGAGGGCAGGATGGGGGTGGTAACTGGACGAAGGCTCTTAAAGGAGGAGTTGTGGCTATGAATCAGCGAAATAAGGTGTGGTCTGGCGGGATTAAGAGATTCCTAATTTGTACGGGATTGGTCCTGGCTCTTATGGGCATGGTTTTCCCTTGTGAATTTGCCCACGCACAGGGAAGGCGGGTCAAACCGGAGATGGTGTTTCCTGAGCATTACCCCTATAGCGGCTTTCATGGGATGGGCTATATTTTCACGATCTCAAAGGATGATGCCGTGATCGATGATAAGGTGTTCGTGCTTTCTCCGGATGTGGCCTACCACACTCTGGAGATTGAGAATGCCTCGAGTGCCTTTTTCCGCCCTGAGATGAGGGTCGGATATCTCCTAGATTCAAAAAAGGAGATCAAATCCCTTTGGCTGATAGAGTAGGTGACAGCCTTTATCATAGACTCTCTTCTACCCTCGCCCAGCCCTCCCTTTTCAAAGGGGGGGCTGGGCGGGGGTTTTGTGTTGAGATAAGATTTTCATTGCCATATTGGGGGGAATTGAGTCATAATATATACTATTGAAGTTATTATTAATCCGGCAAATGAACCTCCCCGCCGCAGAGCAGCGGTGTATCAAGTCGTCATTCCGGAAAGCCCAAAGGGCTTATCCGGAATCTAGATTCCCGCTCCCCGATCGGAGTCGAGGACAGGTTTCGCGGGAATGACAATGGCACGACAGAATTTCGGTTGTTTAATTGCCACGTTGATAAGGTTCAGTGTTCCCGCCTTCGCCATGCTTCGGCGGGCAGGCACGGTTCCAAGGTTCAGAAGTTTAAAGATTCAGAGTTCATGAATTAACCCTGAACCCAGAACGCTGAACCCTGAACCTATGAACCTATAAGCGACGACCCTAGAATGCCGAGAGAATCAAAGAAAGGCTTATCCGAAGAACATGTCCTAAAGGTCCTGTCAAAGCTGCATCTGATTACAGACGATCAGCAAAAGGACATCTTTAACAAGAAGCGAAACATCAAAAGAAAGCTGGAACAGCTTCGGGCCGTGAGACAGGCTTCTACCTCATCAAGAGCTCGGATCATCAATCCCGTTAATATCGTGGATGTGATTACCGCCATGGAATTGAGACGGGCGGATGATCCCTCCAAACCCCTGGATGAAGAGACCATCTTTCAGAGCCTGGCCAGGGCCTGGAAAATCCCCTACAAGAAGATCGATCCCCTGAAGATGGACCTCAACCTGGTGACCACCACCATCCCCCACCGTTTTGCCATCAAACACCTTGTGCTGCCCATTGCCATTGAAGACGGATTCCTGACCGTGGCCACGCCCGATCCCTTTAATGAGGAGGTGATTCAGGATATCGCTCAAGTGAGTAAGCTAAAGGTGAAATGCGTGGTGAGCACCAAGACGGATATCACCAAACTCATCAACGAGTTTTTTGGCTTTAAGCGGTCCATTGTGGCGGCGGAGAATCAATTCGGCATTCCCACTATCGATCTGGGTAATCTGGAGCAGTTTGTCCGCCTTCGGGCGGACGATGAACTCCCCTCCACGGACCAGCATATTGTCAATGCCGTGGATCACTTGCTCAGTTACGCCTTTGACCAAAGGGCCAGTGATGTGCATATTGAACCCAAAAGGGGCAAGAGCGTTGTGAGACTGCGAATAGACGGTGTCTTGCACGGGATCTATGAACTCCCCAAGAACGTGCATTCGGCCATCGTCAGCCGAATAAAGACCATATCCCGACTGGACATGGCCGAGAAGAGAAGGCCCCAGGACGGACGAATCAAGATGGAAAAAGGGGGGATAGAGGCAGAGGTCCGGGTTTCTTCCATCCCCGTAGCCTTTGGGGAGAAAATGGTCCTGAGGATCATGAACCCGGACGTCCTGTTTCAGGATTTGGACGGCCTGGGCTTCACGTCTATGGACCTCATCCGGTACCAGCAATTCATCAATATGCCCCATGGGATCATTTTGGTCTGTGGGCCCACGGGGAGTGGTAAATCCACCACCCTCTATTCTACACTGCGAGAGCTTGCGTCTCCTGAAATCAACATCACGACGGTTGAGGACCCCATAGAGATGATCCACGAGGACTTCAACCAGATCGCCGTGCAGCCCGTGGTGGGGATTACCTTCGGGTCTATTTTGAGGAACATCCTGAGACAAGACCCGGATATCATCATGCTCGGGGAGATGAGAGACCTGGAGACCGCTGAAAACGCCATTCAGGCGGCCTTGACCGGACACCTTGTTCTCTCCACCCTGCACACCAACGACGCCCCCTCCTCCATCACCCGTCTTCAGGATCTGGGAACCCCCTCGTTTCTCCTGCAGGCGACCCTTGTAGGCGTCCTGGCGCAGCGTCTTGTCAGAAAGATCTGCCCCTACTGCAAGGAGCCCTTTGAGATGGACGGCGCAGAACTGGCCTCCCTGGGCCTGGATCTGGACCGAAAAGGTCCCGTGGAACTCCATATGGGAAAAGGGTGTATGAAATGCCGGGGAACGGGGTATTTGGGTAGAAGCGGTGTCTACGAGGTCCTTCCCGTGACGGAATCGGTCAAAAAGTTCATAACCCAGGAATCCGATGTGGGGGCCATCCTGGATACGGCCAAGAAAGAGGGGATGATCACCCTTCGGGAAAATGCCATCAAGAAGCTCATGGATGGGGAGACGACCTACCAGGAAGTCCTCAGGGTGACTTGGCAGCCCATGTAGAGTCTGGTTTTCCCCGTTTTGCCCGTGTCCTGTTGTGCATTGGAAAAGCAGGAACAGACTCCTCAACACGGAGCCAAATAGGTCATTCTCCGATGAATCGGAATCTGTAAGTTGCCCTATTCCCTGGATTTTCGCGTCCGCGGGAATGACATGATACGAATCAGAAGCCTGTCTATTTCATTTCCGTTCTAACAAAGAACATGCTATACGCTATCTCGATAAAGACGTTCTATGGATCATAGTCTTTTGATACTTTATTTTCTGAAGCGACGTAGTCGCGTCTTATAAAATCGCACAGCGATTTTATCCAGTGATAACGGTGCTTGCCCAACTGACCATTTCTGATTTCGCGATCATCAACTACCTGGAGATTATTCTCACCCCCGGGCTCAATATCCTAACCGGAGAGACCGGAGCGGGAAAATCCATCATTATCAATGCGGTCAATCTCATCCTGGGAGGAAGGGCATCAGCCGATCTCATCCGGAGCGGTTCCAATGAGGCCCGGGTAGAGGCCCTCTTCAGCCTTCCCGAACATCCGGCACTTAGAGAGCTGGCATCCCAATTCGATCTGCCCTTTGACGGAGAGCTGTTGATCAAGAGGACGATCTCCCGGGAAGGCCGAAACAGAATTATGATCAACGGCTCCACGACGACGCTTCAGATGTTGTCCAGGCTCGGGGCCATGTTGATCAGCATATCGGGGCAGCACGAACATCAGACGCTCCTGAGGCCCGACAATCACCTTTCTCTGCTGGACGACTTCGGCGGTCTGAGCAACGAACGCCTGAGGATGACGGCCTCTTTTGATCGATACCAGGCCTTGAGAGAGGATCTTCATCGCCATGAGAGGGAAATCAGGGAGAGCGAAGAGAGGCAGGACCTAAGAAGGTTCCAGATGAAGGAGATCGAGGCAGCCGCCATAAGGCAAGGGGAGGACGACCTCCTGGAGGAGGAGAAGAAACGGCTTCGATACGGGAAACAACTCATGGAAACCATCACGGAATCCTACCAACGCCTGTATGAAAAAAAGGATTCCGTCCTGTCAGAGATCTCCAGTTGTATCAAGGGAGTTGCAAAGGGTGCGGAAGCCGACCAACGGCTCGGGCCCATAAGGGATACCCTTGCCTCTTCCAAAGTAGAGCTGGAGGAGGCGGCCCTGGAGCTTAGAGATCTACGGAAGACCGTGACCATAGATCCCTTACGTCTGCAGGAGGTGGAGGAGCGGATTCAACTTCTAAACAGGCTGAAACGGAAATACGGCCCGTCCCTCGATGATGTGATGGCCTTAAAGGACAAACTCTCCACGATGATGGAGGACCTGTATGAAAACAAGGCAGAGCGGGACAGAATAGGGGTCAAACTCAAAGACATGGAAGAGGACATCCTTTCGCAGGCTGGCAGGTTGTCCAAAAAGAGGAAGAGGGCGGGCAAAGAGCTGGAGACATTGGTGGAGAAGGAGATGGAACTTCTCGACATGGTGGGAACCCGATTCGAGGCTCGTTTTCAGACCAATCCGTTGGGGCAGGCAGATGATGTGGAAAATAGGATGGAGGGGATGAGGCCGGATGGGTATGACGTTGTGGAGTTCATGATTTCACCCAATGTCGGAGAAGAGCTAAAACCCCTTTCCAGGATTGCCTCCGGCGGGGAGTTATCCAGGATTATGCTTGCGATGAAGACCATCCTTGCCCGAACCGCGTCCGTGGAGACCCTGGTATTTGATGAGGTCGACTCAGGGATTGGCGGGGCCACGGCGGAGGTGGTGGGAGAAAAGCTTCAGTCTTTGGCCGATTATCATCAACTTCTCTGCATCACCCATCTTCCCCAGATCGCCATCAAGGGGCAGACCCATTTTCTGGTAAAAAAGAGGATCAAAGACAACCGAACCCAGACCTTCATTTCGGAAGTCGGCTCAGAAGAGAGGGTCAAAGAGATCGCTCGCTTGCTGGGAGGAAAAAAAGTGACTGAGCAGGCCATAGCCCATGCCAGAGAGATGCTGGGGGGGTAGAGGTTTTAGATCTGGTGGCGGGGACAGTATCGCTTTGACTCCGAACAGCAGAATTTCGAACAAAGAGACACAAGGCGCAAGGTGCAGGGCACAAGGGAAACGTCCTTGACCTCTTGAGGCTAGTGTCTCGTATCACAATTCCTGAGATTAATACTCTGGGTTCTTGATGGAACACTCGATTGTTTTAATGTGTGATGAGGCAGGAACCATTCCCTCAAGACGATATCTATAGGGGCCAGTGGCGGTGATCTGAACTTTGAGGGTTTAAGAAGCTGTTTCCTCCAAGCGAGCTATACATTCTACCATAAGTTCTGAGGCGTAAACCCTCAAAGTCCAGATCACTGCGGAATTCAGTGGAACTCTTTTTGAGATATCGTTTTGAGGGAACAGCCCATGCCTCATCTCTTACTTGATCCGTGAATATATGAAAGAGCGCATTAGATTATCTTCCGTGGGTCGTTTTTTGTTTCAGTAGTGTCTTTCCGTGAGCCTTGCGCCTTGGGCCCTGAGCCATATCCGACTCGATGAAATGACGAGATGGATATTTGGCAGTTTATCTCAATGCGCCAATGCCCTATCTTTTTACCTGTATCACCTGCCCTGCCTCGAATGGTCCACCGCTCAAAGGTTTGGCCTCAACAGAAGCGTCTAGGACCTTGACCACCTCGATTTCCCCCACCTTGTCCCCTAGGAGGGGAAGGTTTCTGCCATCGAAGGATTGAATCGAGCCTCCTATCCCATAGACCTCGAAGACACTCCCATTTTCAAGACCGATATCTCTTCCCCCATCGACGAGAAGGCCTTCCGTGTCCACGGAAGTGACCCTACTGCGCCAGGGATGAGCCCTCAGTTCTTCCGTAATCACTTCAGCCTGGTTTTCGATAATTTCAGAGAGTGCCTCATTGAGAGTTGTTCTTTTTAGCGTTGACTTCCTTTCTTCTCCTTCGCCACTTGATGAGGCCTCGCTTTCTACACTCTCCAGATGGGAGAGAAGAAAACCGCCATTGATGACGTCAATGACATTGACAATCAGGGTAATATCCACTTTCTGTTTGGTCTTCCGGAAGGGCCATATTCC
>Ga0307419_10000535_pt1 | contig 19223 bp, 15 predicted proteins | sample SalMarWE160230MG_2_FD_202512 | JGI IMG/M metagenome (GOLD analysis project Ga0307419, IMG submission 202512) | Salt marsh sediment microbial communities from the Plum Island Ecosystem LTER, Massachusetts, United States - WE1602-30 | ecosystem: Environmental > Aquatic > Marine > Intertidal zone... | reverse complement strand
AGATATTAATAAACAGGGCTATGGGCTAAAGCCAACCATAACGATAAACATTTTCTCTCGCCCGTCGCAGCGATCAGAGAAAAACGACCCTCTTTTCTTTATTTCAAAAACTCTGTGGTCTCTGTGTGAGATATTGTTTTTTCTATTTTTTCAGGTTTCCCCGGATATACGCAACCACATCTTCCGTGTTGGTCCCGGGACCAAATATGGCGGCAATCCCGCACTCCTTCAGGGCGGGGACATCCTCGTCAGGGATGATCCCTCCCCCGATCACCAGCACATCCTCAATGCCTCTCTCTTTCAGGAGTTCCATCACCTTTGGGAAATGGTAGTCATGGGCCCCCGAAAGGATACTCATGGCAATCACATCAACATCTTCCTGCACGGCGGTCTCCACGATCTGTGCGGGCGTCTGCCTCAAGCCCGTGTAGATCACTTCCATGCCTGCGTCCATCAACGCGCTCGCAAGGACCTTGATCCCCCGGTCATGTCCATCAAGGCCGGGCTTTGCGGCCAATACCCTTATTTTCTTATCTTTGTCCATACCTACCTCTTATAAATAAGTGCATAGCTGTTTTTTTCTATGCCTTACGCCTGGTGCCCTACGCCTCTTACCCCAACGTCGAGGCGGCCCGGTACTCGCCAAAGACATCACGGAGCACATCACAGATCTCACCAAGTGTCGCGTATGCCTTGACCGCCTCAAGAATAAGCGGCATCAGGTTCTCATCCCCCTCAGCACCTCTTCTGAGCCCGGCAAGGACCGTTTCCACCACGCTTACATCCCTTGCGGACCGCAGCTTTTGCAATCTCTCAATTTGAGAGGTCCGCACCGCAGGGTCCACCCGCAGGAGATTGGTGGGCTTTTCCTCCTCAACCTGGAAACGGTTGAGCCCTACCACCACCCGCTCTTCCCTTTCGATCTCCCGCTGATACCGGTATGCGCTGTCCTGTATCTCCCGCTGCACAAAACCTTTTTCAATGGCCCGAACCGCACCCCCCATGTCGTCAATCTTCCGAATGTACTCCTCGGCCCTTTCCGAGGTCTCCTTTGTCAGACGCTCGATATAGTAGGAGCCTGCCAGGGGATCCACCGTGTCGACAACCCCGCTCTCATAGGCGATCAACTGCTGGGTCCTCAGGGCAATCTGCACGGCCTCCTCTGAAGGAAGGCACAGGGCCTCATCCATGGAGTTGGTATGCAGGGACTGGGTCCCGCCCAGCACCGCGGCAAGGGCCTGGAAAGCAACCCGAACAATATTGTTTTTCGGCTGCTGTGCCGTAAGGGTACAGCCTGCCGTCTGGGTGTGAAACCGGATCATCATGGACCTGGGATCCTTTGCGCCGAACCGCTCTTTCATGATCTTGGCCCACAGCCGTCTCGCGGCGCGGTATTTCGCGACCTCTTCGAGGAAATCCAGGTGCGCGTTGAAGAAAAAGGAAAGCCTGGGGCTAAAGGCATCTACCTCCAGCCCTGCCCGAACTGCCGCCTCAACGTAGGCAATGCCGTTGGCCAGGGTGAAGGCAACTTCCTGCACCGCCGTGGAGCCCGCTTCACGAATATGATAGCCACTGATACTGATGGTATTCCAGGAGGGAATGTTTTCAGCGCAGTAAGAAAAGATATCCGTGATAATCCTCATGGAGGGCTCGGGGGGATAAATGTACGTCCCCCGGGAGGAATATTCCTTTAAAATGTCATTCTGAATGGTCCCTCGCAGCTTGTCGAACGACACGCCCTGCTTTTCCGCCACCGCCAAATACATGGCCAATAGTACCGCAGCAGGGGCATTGATGGTCATGGAGGTGCTTACCTTGTCCAGCGGAATCCCGTGAAAAAGCGTCTCCATGTCTTCCAGTGAATCAATGGCGACCCCCACTTTCCCCACCTCCCCGATGGCCATCTCGTGATCGGAGTCATAGCCGATCTGGGTGGGCAGGTCAAAGGCCACGGAAAGGCCCGTCTGTCCCTGGTCAAGGAGAAATTTATAGCGCCGGTTGGATTCTTCCGCGGTGGCAAAGCCCGCGTACTGGCGCATGGTCCAGAAACGCCCCCGGTACATGGTCGGCTGCACCCCCCGGGTGTAAGGGTATTCTCCCGGGACCCCAATCTCCTCCACATAGTCAATATCTTCCGTATCCAGAGGGGTGTACAACCTCTTCAAAGGGATCCCGGACGTATTGATGAACTCGGGTTTCCGTTCAGGCCTCTTCTGGAGCTTGTCTTCCACCTTTGCGGTCCATTGTTCAAGGAGCTTTTCCATACGCTCGATACTTGTTTCCCGTGCCATTCATTTCCCTCCATCAGTCCTGATATTCCCGTCAAATCTCTGGCTTAGTTATCATGTTTCCTGATTTTTGAAAAGCCTTTCTTTGGGGAAGCCTGGCTGTCTCGGCAGGGAAAAACCGCAAGTACCAGCGACTATGAAAGAGTTGATAGTGCCACCTATTGATTCCATTGGGCAGTCCCTGATTTTTTTCAGGAAAAACGCGGTGCTTTTAATGATTTTCATCTTGACAGGAGTTGATAGCTGTATTACAGCTACAATCCGTTTCCACAATTTGCCGCTGACTGGCATTCCAGCCCGCACACATAAAATTCTACTTGGATCGAGGGAGAATGAGAGAATGACGTTCAATGAAATCCTGGATTTGCTGAACGGTATCATGCGTACAACAGGTGTCTTCAATTTCGACCCCAAAGTCATTGTCATGTGGGCAATCGCATCCCTATTCATTTACCTAGCCATCGCAAAAAAATATGAACCGCTTCTGCTGCTCCCCATCGGGTTCGGTATTTTTATCGTGAATTTCCCGCTTGTTCCCATGATGGGATTCGAACACGGACGGCCGCAACTTCTCCAGTTCTTTTATCACTATGGCCTGGAATGGGAGATCATCCCTTGCGTAATTTTTCTGGGGCTTGGGGCCATGACCGATTTTGGTCCCTTGATCGCGAATCCCAAGACACTCCTCATTGGGGCCGGGGCGCAGCTTGGCGTCTTTATAACATTCACCGGGACCGTGCTGGCCGGCTTTACGCTGAAAGAGGCCGCTTCTGTGGGCATCATCGGCGGAGCTGACGGGCCGACCACCGTGTACCTGACGACACTCCTGGCTCCACAACTCCTGGGGGCAAATGCCCTTGCCGCATACTCTTATATGGCCATGGTTCCTCTCATACAACCCCCCATCATGCGGATGATGACCTCCAAAGAAGAGCGTAAGATTCGTATGCGGCAGCTCAGACCGGTTTCCAAGAAGGAAAAAATGCTGTTTCCCATGGTGACGGCCGGTATCATCGCCTTGCTCGTTCCCTCGGTCATTCCCCTGATGGGTATGTTTATGCTCGGGAACCTGATGAAAGAGAGCGAGGTAGTGGGCAGGCTCACCGAGTCGGCGCAGGGCTCTCTCATGAACATCGTTACCATCTTTCTGGGTGTTTCCGTGGGAGCTACCATGTACGCGGACAAGTTTTTGAGCTGGAAACCCCTCTTTATTTTCGGGTTGGGGCTGGTTGATTTTGCAGTCTGCACCATCGGGGGAATCTTGACGGTCAAGGTCATGAACCTCTTTTTGAAGGAAAAAATCAACCCCCTCATCGGCTCGGCGGGTGTTTCCGCGGTGCCCATGGCGGCTCGCGTGTCCCAAGTGGAAGGGCTGAAGGCGGACAAAACAAATCACCTGCTCATGCATGCCATGGGACCGAACCTTGCCGGAGTCATCGGTTCTGCCGCTGCGGCAGGGATGTTTATTGCCATGTTCCATTAAACCCGGGTTTCAAAAGGGAATTATCTGTAGTCTGCCCTTGGCCGGGGCAAGGATTAAAGAAGAGAGAAGGAAGAAAAGATGAAAAAATATGTGATTCTCCTAATAGGGTTGGCATTCCTCATCCCTGCATCTGTCATGGCCGAGGATTTTCTGGAGGCTCCGGTTATACCGGGGGGGAAGGTGCTTTTGAAAACCGATTCACGCCTGGAGTTCACCGTGCCAAAGGGGCATAGAGAGGTCCTTAGGTATTACAAGGACGCGCTCAAGAAACTCAAGGACATCCGGATACGGGAATGGAAAAACGACACCTATATCGAAGATGACGGAAACCTCCCCTGGCATTCCATTACCATCTCCAAGGGCGATACCAGTGAAACAAAAATAATCATCGTGAAAGACAACTGGACCTGGATTCTGGGGACCCTTGTTCTCAGGTTCGTTGGTGTCTTTATTGTCCTGTTGCTCCTTTTTCTTGCGATGGGCATATCCGGCTTAATCATTTCAAAATCAGTTGCAAGAGCAGAAGCGAAAAAGGCATCAGCCTGACCAAGACATCATGTAAAAAGCCCCTTCCCTCCTGCACGGAGAAAAGGGGCTTTTTTTGCCCACTGGAAAACCCGGCCCTCAGGGACCGTCCCCTCTGGGAATAACGAAAGTCTTCGCCCTTTGGACCCGGATTCTCATTAAAGGGGTATGTTTCCGTGACGTCGCGCCGGAATCGAGTCCCGCTTATCCTTGAGCATGCTCAGTGCCTTTATCAGCCGTGTCCTCGTCTTTTCCGGGAAAATGATCTGGTCGATATATCCCAGCTCGGCGGCCTTGAACGGGCTCGCGAAATTACTCCGATACTCTTCAACAAGCTTCTCTCTGGTCCCCTCGGGATCATCCGACTCCGCAATCTGCTTCCTGAAGATGATATTGACCGCCCCCTCCGGTCCCATCACTGCGATCTCCGCCGTAGGATAGGCGTAGTTGATGTCTCCTCCATGGTGCTTGCTGGACATGACATCATAAGCCCCGCCATAGGCCTTCCGGGTGATCACGGTAACCTTGGGCACCGTGGCTTCGCAATAGGCATAGATGATCTTGGCTCCATGCTTGATGATTCCACCGTATTCCTGCTGCAGCCCCGGCAAGAAGCCGGGAACGTCCACGAAGGTCACCAGGGGGATATTGAAGGAATCACAGGTACGGACGAACCGGGCACACTTCATGGAGGCATTAATGTCCAGGCATCCTGCCAGGGACCTCGGCTGATTGGCCACGATACCCGCCACCGCACCGTTCAGCCGTCCAAAACCTACCACCATGTTGGTGGCGTAGAATTTCTGGACCTCAAGAAACTCCTTGTTGTCCAGAACCACCCGGATAATGTCTCTTATGTCATAGGGAAGCTTGGGATTGGTGGGGACCACCTTGTTCAGAGACTTGTCAACCCGATCGGGAGGGTCGGTACAGACCACCTCGGGTGGCTTTTCCCGGTAGTTCTGGGGCAGATACTGGAGCAGTTCCTTTACCCGGTCCAGGGCAGCTTTGTCGGAATCCTCGGCAAAATGCGCCACACCGCTCCTGGTGTTATGGGTCATGGCGCCACCCAGGTCTTCCGGGGTAACCTCTTCGCGGGTAACGGCCTTGATAACCTGAGGCCCCGTGATGAACATGTTGCTGGTCTTCTTGACCATGATGGTAAAATCAGTGATCGCCGGTGAGTATACCGCCCCGCCGGCACAGGGCCCCATAATCACTGAAACCTGCGGCACCACGCCGGAAGCCCAGACATTCCGCTTGAAAATCTCCCCGTAACTCCCGAGGCTCACCACGCCTTCCTGGATTCTGGCCCCCCCCGAGTCATTGAGGCCGATAATCGGCGCACCGTTTTTCAATGCCAGGTCCATGATCTTACAGACCTTCTCGCCAAATGGTCCGCTCAGGGATCCCCCGAACACGGTAAAGTCCTGCGAAAAGATAAAGGCCAGGCGGCCTTCAACGGTCCCGTATCCCGTCACCACGCCGTCACCCGGAATCTTTTTCTTGTCCATGCCAAAATCGTGACAACGATGGACGACAAACTTGTCGATTTCCTCGAAGCTGTCCTTGTCCAGGAGGTAGTGAATCCGCTCCCTTGCGGTCATCTTTCCCCTGGAATGCTGCTGTTCTATCCTTCTAGAACCGCCCCCCAGTTCAGCCTCTTGATTCCTCCGCTCCAGTTCCTTGATTTTGTCGCTAATATCCACGCATGGAACTCCGGTTGTTGGATTGTCAATACTTCTGAGCCAGTTTCAAAACGCCCCATTTTACCCGATCTCTGCGTCAGGTTTAAATTTTAACCCTCGAAAGATTGACTATATTCATGTGGTTAATCCCGCCATTTCGAGATCGCCTTTCCCCGCTCAAAGTCTGGGATCTTCGACTTGACCTCGAATCCCGCGGTAAACGGGAAACATTTTGAAACTGGCTCTTCTTGCATGATTTTCCGGAACGTCATGTTCTTGCCGCTCCGGCCAGAGCTGCGCCTCTTATTCCATCGTAACAAGGACGGCATCAGCTTCCACGGCATCGCCCTTCTTACACTTGATTTCCTTCACGGTCCCGCCTTCCGGCGCCACGATCGGCAGTTCCATCTTCATTGCCTCGAGGATCACCACCTCATCACCTTCGTTAACAGCATCACCCACATTGACTTTTACGTCGATCACTTTTCCCCCCATCGGGGCAGTAACATCACTCACTTTTCTAACCTCCTCCACATATTATTTTTCTTGAACGCAAAGAAGCCCTTCCTTTCAGGGCAAGAACGGGTTGCGTTCTCTGGATTTATCAAGATGCCCTTCGCTATGGACCATTTTTGATAAGATTTGCTTATACCATTGAACCATGATCTTTTGTCAAGAATAATGTAGCGCTCGATCATTTCCCCGTGTAAATCAGAAATATCCGGCTGCATTTCATCAGCCATGACAAAAAAGCTGCCGACAACGGCTTTTTGGAACCGAATTTGCATATCAAAAAGGTTTTTAGAATGAAAAGTCATTTGCCACTCATATCTTGACAGGGCAGATCAAATTTTCTACCCTTGCTCAGATGGCTCCATACACACATACGCCCTCAGGAGGACAAGCATGCCGGTATACAAGTGGGTTGGCGAAACGAGGAGAGGAAGAACCATCAAAGGAGAACTGGAGGCGGCTGATGAAAAGATTGCCCGGTTACAGCTGAAAAGACGCAATCTGACCATCAAAAAAATCAAGCAAAAGCCCAAAGATCTCTTTGCAAATGTCTCCTTTATGCAGCCGAGGGTGACGGCAAAGGATATTGTTATCTTTACCAGACAGTTTTCGACCATGATAGACGCAGGGCTTCCCCTGGTCCAAGGCCTCACAATCCTGGCGGAACAGACTGATAACCGGACGTTCCGGCAGATCTTGAAGCAAGTCACCAAGGACGTGGAAGGAGGTTCCACCCTTGCTGAGGCCCTGAAAAAACACCCCAAGGTATTTGATGACCTTTTTGTGAACCTGGTCGCAGCCGGCGAAGTCGGCGGTATCCTGGACACAATCTTCCAACGGCTGGCCGCCTATATTGAAAAGGCACAAAAACTTAAATCCAAGATCAAGAGTGCCATGACTTACCCCATCGTGGTAGTCTGTATTGCTGTTATCGTTATATCGGTCATCCTCGTTTTCGTCATTCCGGTGTTCGAAGATCTCTTCCGTAGTGCGGGTTCCGCGCTCCCTGCACCAACACAATTAGTCGTCAACATGAGCCGCTTTTTCAAGGACAATATCCTCTATATCATTGCCGCAATTATTCTTCTGTTTATCGCATTTAAAAAATACAGGGGAACCGTAAAGGGACGCAAGGCCACCGACTCACTTTCCCTGAAGTTGCCCGTCTTCGGTCCGCTCCTGAAGAAAGTGGCCGTGGCCAGGTTCACCCGTACCCTTGGAACCATGATCACCAGTGGTGTCCCTATCCTGGATTCTCTGGAAGTCGTGGCAAAAACATCGGGAAACGTTATCCTGGAGGAAGTCATCTTTGAAGTCCGCTCCAGCATTGCCGAGGGCCAGCCCATTGCGGAGCCGCTTTCGGAAACGGACATATTCCCCAGCATGGTTACTCAGATGATCGCCGTTGGGGAGGCGACCGGTGCTCTGGACACCATGCTTGAAAAAATCGCCGAATTCTATGAAGATGAGGTTGATACCGCGGTTGAGGCCCTGACATCCATGCTTGAGCCTCTGCTCATGGTGTTCTTAGGCGGATCTATCGGCGGCCTGGTGATTTCCATGTACCTGCCCATTTTCCAGATGGCAGCCGCATTCGGATAATCTCGTCGGCATCATGGTCGAAACACACAAAACCATCTCGAGAAAGGAACTTTTCGGGCGTCTCCAGACCCTCATGTTTTTGAGGGTCGTGTTTGTTTCAGTGCTTCTGGGGGCCTCCTTTTTTGTTCAAATCCGGGAAGCGCACACCTATTTCGGCTCCATTCAAAATGTCCACTTCTTTCTCCTCGCGGCTGTCCTTTTCCTCACCTTTATCTATGTGCTCATCCTCAAGCGTGGTCTCAATCTTTTAGGGTTTGCATACGTGCAACTCTGTGTGGATACCCTGATCATCACTGCCATTATCTTCTCCACAGGCGGAGTGGATAGCATCTTTTCATTCCTTTACATTCTTGCCATCATCGGCGCAAGCATCATCCTCTATAGAAAAGGAGCCGTATTCATCGCTTCTTGCAGCAGTATCCTCTTTGGGTTACTCCTGGATTTCCAGTTTTACGGCTGGATCCATCCCCTTGGAACCCGGACTGTCAATTTTTCTGCTGACCAGCGCATGCAGTTCTTTTTTTTCGCCCTTGTAAACATGGCTGCATTCTATCTGGTGGCCTTCCTCAGTTCCTTTCTTTCCGAGCAGACCCGCAGGAGTCGTGCCGAACTCAAGGCCAAGCAAATCGACCTGGACCAGTTGGAAATCCTCAAAGATTCCATTATCAACAGTATCACTTCCGGTCTGATAGCCCTTGATGCCAAGGCGAAGGTTATCCTCTTCAACCCCGCGGCCGAGGAGATGTTCACCAAAAAATCCTCCACCTGTCTTGGAAAATCTATTCATGATGTCCTTCCCGATATAGCCTCCAGGCTTTCGCAACCGGGAAGCACTTCGGAACTGACCCTCCGGGGAGGAGTCCCTTTTGCAGACATTCCCTATGACTCGCCCAGTCAGAAATCGATCCATCTCAGATTGTCCCTCTCTCCCCTCCGATTCGGACCCGATCTTGCGCAGGGACATATCCTGGTCTTCCAGGATATGACAACTATCAAAAAGATCGAACAGAAGATGAAAAAAGTGGAAGGTCTGGCGCTCATTGGCGAACTGGCCGCAGGTATCGCCCACGAGATACGGAACCCGATGGCCTCCATCAGCGGCTCAATCCAGATGATAAAGGGCCGGTTAGACGGGGACGATATCAACTGTCGCCTGATGGAAATCGTGCTCAGGGAGATCAAGCGGCTGAACGAGCTGGTAAATGATTTCCTCCTCTTTGCCCGACCTAAAAAGGCAAAATTGAAATCATTCAATCTGACGGACCTTATTCTTGAATCCCTTGAACTCTTCCAAAACAGCCAGCACTGGAGCGCACAAATCCAGGTATCCCCGGAAATCTCCGACCACCTCACCCTGATTTCAGACCCTGAACTCCTGAAGCAGATATTGTGGAATCTCTTTGTCAATGCCTTTGAAGCCATGCCTGCAGGAGGCTCTCTCCACATCAATGCGGTAAAGGAGAACGCGCTGGGAAAAGCGCCTGATGACCGGCAATGGGTGCGCATTGTTGTACGGGACACGGGAAGAGGGTTCGATGAGTCAGCCATGCACAACCTTTTCACTCCGTTCTTCACCACAAAGGAGGAAGGATCCGGTCTGGGACTGGCCATTGTCAAACGCGTTGTGGATACCCTACACGGCGAAGCCTATGGAGAGAATCACCCAAAAGGCGGTGCCCAGATCACCATTCTCCTGCCCTCCCTCTCCGACGAGTTCCTTCAGGAAGAATCGCAGCCGGGGAATAGGGCTTGGCAAATCCCGAATAATCTGACAGTATAGATGTGTCTTTTTAGTCTTCAGACGCCGTTTCACCGTAACCGACCCTTCAAAGAATTTTAATACGTTCAGGAAGCGATGACAAAACTTACTGACCAGACATGGTTTTCATCCATCATGCGGCCGAGCCGGTACCTCGGCGGAGAGGTGAACGCGGTCAAAAAAGACCCCTCCGAGACGGAAGTCTCAACCGTCCTCTGCTTTCCCGATGTCTATGACGTCGGAATGTCTCACCTGGGGCTGAAAATCCTCTACCGCATCCTCAACAGCAGGCCCTGGCTCGCCGCGGAAAGGGCATTCTCTCCCTGGAGTGACCTTGAGGAGGCCTTGCGATCATCGGGTTTTCCGTTACAATCCCTGGAATCGAGGAAGATTCTATCAGATTTTGATGTGGTGGGGTTCAGCCTGCAGCATGAACTCTGCTACACAAATGTGCTCACCATGCTTGATCTGGGGCGGATTCCGTTTTTTTCACGTGAGAGAAACGCCGTGGATCCCCTGGTGATCGCAGGGGGACCGGCATGCTTTAACCCCGAACCGGTGGCCGACCTTTTCGACGCGTTCGTCATAGGCGACGGTGAAGAGGCGGCGCTCTCTATCTGCAGGGCGGTCCGTGAGGCGAAGCGGGCCGATAACAAGGATAGGAAAAGCTTGCTCAAGGACCTCCGGAATATTCCCGGCATCTACATCCCTTCTCTTTTCCGGGTACATTACCGGCAGGGAGGGTTGGTGAAGGGTGTTGAACCCCTCCTGCAAGATTACCGGGAGGTCAAGAAAGCCATTGTTCCTGACATTGAGAGTTTTCCTCCTCCCTCTGCACCTGTGGTTCCTTTCACTGGGCTGGTCCATGATCGGCTGAGCATTGAGATCTCACGTGGCTGTACCCGGGGCTGCAGATTCTGTCAGGCCGGCATGATTTATCGTCCTGTGCGGGAACGCCATCCCGAAACCATCCTCAATAGCGCAGAAGAGGGTCTCAGGAATACCGGTCATGAAGATCTCTCGCTTCTCTCCCTCAGCTGCGGGGATTACCAGTGTCTCCTTCCCCTTCTTCAGGCGCTCATGGACCGTTTCGGCGATCAGAGGGTTTCCATCAGTCTCCCCTCCTTACGCATTGACAGTATTGACCCAGCCTGGATGGAGCAGATTAAGAGGGTAAGAAAGACAGGCTTCACTCTGGCTCCGGAGGCCGGGAATGACCGCCTCAGAAAAATTATCAACAAGGGTCTCACCCACGAGGATATCCTCCATACCGCGCAACAGGTGTTCGCAGCGGGCTGGAACCTCATCAAACTCTATTTCATGATCGGGCTTCCCGGTGAGAGGAAATCGGACCTGGAGGATATGGCCTCCCTGATCAAGGAAGTCGCATCACTCGCCGGAAAAACAGGGGGGAAAGCAAAGGTAAACGCCAGCGTGGCTACCTTTGTCCCTAAATCCCATACCCCCTTCATGTGGGCTTCCCAACTTTCCCCGGAGGAAGGCTGGGAGCGCATCAGTGACCTGAGGCATTCCCTGAAAGACAGCCGCGTTCGCCTGAAATGGAACAGCCCGAAACTGAGCTGGCTGGAAGGGATCTTCTCAAGGGGTGACCGGCGGCTGACCCCTGCTCTCGTCAAGGCCTGGGGACTGGGGGCGCGATTTGACGCATGGGATGAGCACTTCAACAAGGCAACCTGGGAAAAGGCATTTGTTGAGACCGGGATTGACCCAAGGTTTTATCTCTCCCGAGAAAGATCCCTTGAGGAGGTTTTCTCCTGGGACCACATCAACTGTGGGGTAACCAAGGGCTACCTGAAGAAGGAATGGAAAAAGGCCATCCGGGGAACGGAAACACCAGACTGCCGGCAAGGATGTCTTGAATGCGGCGTATGCGATCACGAGACAACCGACCCGCTCCTCGTTTCCGAGTGGATCCCACGGGCCCCTTTGCACTCCCCGTCCCCGGTCAATGACTCCGAGGCGCGGAAGTACCGTCTTACGTTCAAGAAGGTATCCCATGCCCGTTTCCTTGGACACCTTGAACTGGTCCGCGTATTTCTCCGGGCCTTCAGGAGGGCGGAGGTCCAACTGGTGTATTCAAAAGGATACCATCCCATGCCTAAAGTGTCATTCATGACAGCACTGCCCGTGGGAATGGAAAGTCATGTTGAAACCATGGACATACAAACCATTGATGCGGTGGAACCGTCTCGCCTGGTAAAAGACCTAAACAAGCAACTCCCCAAAGGGGTTTCCATTACCAGAGCTGCAGTCCTGGAAAAGAACCAGAAAAAGAGCCACCAGAAACAAAGCCAGTATGTCATTACGTTGCCGGAAAAACTGCTCAATGAAAGTGCTGTTGCACAGTTCCTGCTTGCCGATACCTGGCAGGTAACAAAACGGACTTCCAAGGGAGAAAGGGAGGTGAACGCGCGACGCCTGGTTGAATCCATCGAAATACTGTCGCTAAACTCCCTGGAGATGCGCATTCATCACAACAGCGGCCCCGGCCTTAATACCAAGGAAATCGTGGCAGCCATCTTTTCCCTCAATCCTTCAGAAACGGCCGGACTCCGAATTCTCAAGACCGATCAGGTTCTCGAATAAGTTCCGTGGCCATTGTCGGAATACCACAGGTAGGAAGGTGTTATTATGTCCAATGAACTCATCATAAATGCAAGGCACCATGAGACACGGGTTGCCTTGGTTGAAAACGGTCTCGTTGCCGAACTGCACATTGAACGAAAAACAGGTCAGGAACTCATGGGCAATATCTACCGCGGAAGAGTTGCGAGAGTTCTTCCCGGTATGCAGGCCGCCTTCGTGGATATCGGGCTTGAACGAACGGCATTTCTCTATGTGGCCGATGTTCACAAGGATGTTCTTGGTCTCGAACGCATAATGTTAAAGGAGCTGGAGAACCAGGAACAAGACGACGACTTGGAAGGGAACGAAAAGGCTCCAGCCCCCTTCGAAAGGATCGAGTTTCAGATTGAAGAATTACTGCACGAAGGCCAGGATATCATGGTGCAGGTAGCCAAGGAGCCCCTGGGAACAAAAGGGGCCCGGGTCACATCGCATATTTCCCTTCCCGGAAGACACCTCGTGTTTATGCCTACCGTCAACCATATCGGCATATCCCGCAGGATAGAAGACAAAGAAGAACGGGAACGGCTCAAGGCATTGATCGACGAAATCCGCCCCGGCAATTTCGGTTTTATCGCCCGGACCGTCAGCGAGGGCGACTCAAAGGAAAAACTCAAATCGGAAATGAACTTTCTTGTCAAGCTTTGGGGCAGCATTACCGAAAGAATGGATAAAGCCAACGAACCGGGCATCCTGCACCGTGACCTCAATATTTCCCTCAGGGCGGTCCGTGATCTCTTCACCAGGGAGGTGGACAGGCTCATCATTGATTCCCGGGATGAGTATAATAACATCCTGTCGTTTATCGACACGTTCGCGCCGAGCCTCCGCTACTCGGTGGAACTCTACGAAGACCCGGAACCCATTTTTGACGCCTACGGGATCGACCTTGAGATATCCCGGGCGCTGGGAACCAAGATCTGGTTGAAATCAGGAGGATATATCGTCATCGAAATGACCGAGGCCCTTACTTCCATAGATGTCAACACCGGCAGCTATGTGGGGAAGAGAAACCTGGAAGAGACGATCCTGAAGACCAACCTGGAGGCAGTAAAAGAGATCGCCTATCAGTTGCGCTTCCGGAACATCGGCGGCCTTATTGTCATTGATTTCATAGATATGGAGAAGAAAGCGAACCGGGAGCGGATTTTTACCGTTCTCAGGGACGCGCTGAACACCGACCGGTCAAAAACAAACATCCTCCCCATGTCGGACCTCGGACTTATTGAGATGACCCGGAAAAGGACGCGCGAAAACCTGAACAGGATGCTGAGTGAGCCATGTTTCTACTGTGAAGGCAAGGGGACGCTCAAATCCAAACGGACCATATGTTATGAAATCTTCCGGGACCTGGAGAGAGAATGTTTCGGCATGGCCGATGACGCGCCCGTTCATGTCCTGGTCAATCCCGAAATTGAAAATGTCATGCGGGAAGAGGAACAAGATTCGGCCATGGACCTGGAAAAACGGATTAACAGGCGGATCATCGTTGCCGCAAAAAAGGCCTTCCATATTGAACAATACGAAATCACGACGTAATACGAAAGGCCAAATGACAAATCAAAAAGGAGCCAACCCTGAACCGTGAATCTAACAACCTGAGCAGTTTTGTTTTTCTTTGACAGAAGGCCTGTATTTGGCTATTTTCCATTGATGGCACGCTGATGAAGGGGCAGAAAAAGGGGACAAAAAAGGTATATGACTGAAAATCGTATCAGGCATCAGGTGTTGCTTGGATTTGTGACGGTCGTGCTTTTCGGCGTGCTTTCTTTTGTGGATCCCGCGGTTTTCAGGGGGATCGACAGGGCTCTCTATCACTTTTACATTACTTTTTTTGCATCAACAATCGCCCTTGCGCCACAAGTGGGTGAGGCCGTCAATCAAATCCTTGATGTCCCATTTCTCGCCCAGCCGCTTCCGACCCTTCTTACAGAACTCGGCCTCCTGCTTTTCCTTGGGTGCGCTTTGGCTTTCTTTTCCTCGAGACTGAATGAAAGATATCGATTCTTTTTTTTCGTCCTCCTTGTGTGTGTGTCCCTGGCCACGGCCATGTGCTTTTTCGTCTTCCTGCACTCCTGGCTTCGCCTCGCCCTCCTGCTCAGCGCCCTGACCTCCATCTATCTCGCCATGACCTTCTATCGTGCCTCTGCCCTGGGGTCGCTGGCGCGGGAGAATTTTGAAGCCAACAGGACCCTGGGCCTGAGTCTCGAGCGGCAGGGCCACCTGGACGAGGCGCTCGAAAGATATCAGCGCTGTCCGCTGGACCGGGAAACCAGGGAACTGCTCTATCAGCTTGGGCTGGACTACGAGGAAAGGGGGGCGACGGATAAGGCCCTCTTGGCTTACCAACAGATAAAGACACTGGAATACAAAGATGTGCAGGATCGCATCCGTGACCTGAAATCGAATCAGCCTCCTGATCAGAGCTCACAATACCTTTCCGACAAACAGAAAGAGCTTTCTGAATCCTTCCTCCGGTCCAGGAAAAACGTCGGCAGATACCAGATCATAGAAAAACTGGGAAAAGGGACTACAGGCCTGGTTTACAAAGGCCTGGATCCCAAGCTGAACAGGCTTGTGGCCATCAAGATTATACGGTTTTCAGACGATTTTGATGAAGATATGATTGAAGAAATAAAGGAACGGTTTCTCCGGGAGGCGGAGATTGCGGGCAGGTTATCGCATCCCGGAATCGTAACCATCCATGATGTGGGTGAGGACGATGACCTGACCTACATGGCCATGGAATACCTGGAAGGGGAAAGCCTGATCCGCTATTGCTCAAGCGAGAAAAGACTCCCGCTGACCAGGGTGCTGGATGTGGTGGCAAAAGTGGCGGAAGCCCTGGATTACGCGCACAAACAGGGAGTGGTCCATCGTGATATCAAACCGGCCAATATCATGCTCCTGCACAATGGAAATATTAAGGTCACGGATTTCGGCATCGCGAAAGCCATGTCTTCAACCAGGACCAAGACAGGGGTTATCCTGGGGACACCCAATTACATGTCGCCTGAACAGATCATGGGACACAAGATTGACGCTCGTACCGATATCTTTTCCCTGGGGGTTCTTTTCTTTCAACTCCTCACCGGGAAACTGCCTTTCCACGGGGAGAACCTGAGCGGACTCCTCTACCACATCACCCAGGGAAAACACCCGTCACTCAGGCTCATTGAATCGGGCATACCAAAAGCATGCGAGCAGATCATCGATAAGGCACTGGCCAAGAATCCAAGAGATCGATTCAGGACCGCTGGGCAGATGGCCAGGTATCTCAGCATGATGCTCGCAAAGATAGAGGAACTCTCGAGGAAAAAGGACGCCGTTCCACCTAGTTAACGTGGTGCCCATCCACAAATTGATTTTGGGCACGAGTGAGTTTCCGATCCAGAAATGAGATATTTTCTTGCAAGATCAAGTCGAAGATCCCGGACTCTGAGCGGGAGAAATCAAGGGATTACGCGTCCCGCACATGTACGGAAACAAGTGATCCCGCCGATTGACGCCGAGATTGTGAAAAATAGCCATTTATGGATGGAAACTAACGTAGTTCCGGAGGCAAGAGAACATTGTTGATTAAAGCTTCAGGTATAACCGATGTTGGTCTTAAGAGAGAAGGCAACGAAGATTATTTCTCCACCGATGACGCGTTGGGCCTCTATGTGGTAGCCGATGGGATGGGCGGGCATCTCGCCGGGGAAATCGCCAGCAAAATGGCGGTGGAACTCATCTACAAGAGTTTCAGCCACTGGATGGAATCCGAGGCGGAACTGCAAGACGTTTTCGGAATGCCGGACCAGACCCTCACGAAAAAAGGGAATTACATCCTCAGCAGCATTCGTCTTGCCAACAGGGTCATCCATGAAATGGCGTTGATGCACGATGAGTATCACGGCATGGGCACAACCATCGCTGTGCTCGCTGTTTTTCAGGGGCAGGTCATCGCGGCAAATGTCGGGGACAGCCGCATCTATATGCTCCGGAACGGACACCTCGAGCGATTGTCAAAGGATCACACCATTGTGTCCGAGCAGGTAGAGATGGGTATCATGGAGCCCAAGGATGCCGAAACATCCCCTCTGAAACACGTATTGACCAAAAACCTAGGTTCCGCGGAATTTGTGACGGCAGAAGTATTTGAGTTCGAGCCTGCCGACGGAGACCGGTTTCTTCTCTGCTCGGATGGCCTGACGGACCTGGTGAACGATGAGGAACTCCTCCAGATGATACAGGCTGAAGAGAACCCGGAAGTCCTCTGCCGCAACTGCGTGGATGAGGCCCTCAAGAGAGGCGGGCATGACAATACAACCGTTGTTTCCGTGTTTTTGTCGGGAATTAATCCTCCCAAATATGGCCCCATGAAGAGATTAGGCATCTTTTTTGCAGATACTATCACCGGGGTGCAAAAAACCTGTAGAAAACTGAAACCGTAATTCATCCTCGCAGGTTGCAGGGAAAACGAACTGGAGGGGAACGAAAAGATGTCGAGGCTTGTTCTTCTGTTTAACAAACAGGTCATCAAGGAAATCCCTTTTGTGCAGGATAGTATAACAATCGGGAGAAAAGCCGAAAATACCGTCGCCATTGATAACCTGGCAGTCTCAGGCTATCATGCGCGCATTGACAAGACCGGCAACGACTATATCCTGACTGACCTGCAGAGCACAAACGGCACCTTCGTCAATGATAAAAGGATCTCTTCCCACCGGCTGAAGCATGGCGACAATGTGATCGTGGGAAAGCACGTGCTTCTCTTCATCGCCAGGGATAAGGAAGGGGAAGACGTCAGTGCCAAAATGGACCTGGATCAAACCATGATGCTGGAAACAGCGAAGCAGCGGGAGCTCCTCGCCAAAGAGCAAAACAAGACCGGTCCTCCCCCGAGACCTCGAAAAGTGGGGATCCTCAGCTTCCTGGATGGTTCAAGAATGGAGGATGTTGTCCTGACAAAAAAACTCACCAGGCTCGGCAAATCACCGAATTCCGAGATCAGGCTTTCCGGCTTGTTCATGGGAGCAACCGCCGCCACCATCAGCAAACGGCCAGCAGGATACGCTATAACCTTCACTGGAGGGATGGTAAAGCTGAGGGTAAATGGGGAAGTGATGAAAGGGAGCACACCCCTGAAAGATTTTGATACGATAGAACTGGGCTCTCACAAATTCCAGTTCTATCAAAAACGTACGAATCCCGCCTGATCCGTATAAACCGGAAGTGACAAATGTCAAGTAAGAACCAAATGCCTCAATGACAAAACATATCCCGCCAACCTGTCGCAACGTGGACATTGCTCCTCCAGCACTTCGCTATGGATTTCTGTAGGAGCGACCTCCCGGCCGCGACCATGTACTCTCTGAATTGCCTTATTCATTGAGCAGGTACCATTTGACATTGGGATTTTGAAGTGGGTTTACTTTTCTTTGTGCTTCCTCTTGAGCCTAACCAACCCTTCCTCAATCTCTTTTTTGGAGAAGGTCTTGTGGCACTTGGTGCACTCGTAGAGCTCGTCTATGATCTTATCGTAAATAAGATCATCTGAAAAATTGACTCCATGGAAAAGGAGAGAAAAGTTGTAGACCAGCTTGAATTCCTTGTTCTCACACTTATCGCAAACAAAAAAATCCTGGACAGAATTCATTCAATCGCCCCCCAGAACACCTATATCTTTTTCTCCCCGCTATTCAACGCACGTGACCGAACGCATATATCCCTGGCGCGGGTAAATAAAAAAATGGAGCCACCGTGCGGAGTCGAACCGCAGACATCCTCATTACGAGTGAGGTGCTCTACCAACTGAGCTACGGTGGCTCAAAAACAATGTTTTCTAGTACATGCTTAGGTTGCCGGATCCAATCTTCATCGCTCTTTAACCGTAAACCCTGAACCCCGGAACTATGAACCTGTTTTCTTAGGCCTTCTCTTATAATTTTTTTTCCTTGATGTCCACCGGTTTTTTTTGGAGTATGTGATAATGCATCAGTATTGAGTTTGGCAAGAAGCTTGGGTAATAAGGGCCTGTCATGAAATAAGTATTATATGACAGGCCCTAAAGACGGAATCCTATGAAAGAACCGAAAAATTACATTATTTTTCCCCTGGATGTGGCCTCCTACGAGGAGGCAATCCAATATGTGAAGACACTGAAAGGTCATGTCGGCCTCTTTAAAGTGGGACTCGAACTCTTCATCAGCCAGGGTCCGGCGATCCTGAAAGCCGTCTCTGAAGAAGGGGCTCCCGGGATTTTCCTTGACCTCAAGTTACATGACATACCTGCAACGGTCTCCAGGGCTTTTCAGGCCGCAACCAGGTACCGTCCCATGTTCATTACTGTCCATTGCGATGAAGGGGAAGGTATCCTCAAGGCAGCCGCACAGGACAACCCCGCAGGCACGAAGATACTGGCGATTACGGTTCTTACCAGCCTGAGCAGCAACAACTTGACGCAGCTCGGTTACGACCCTCGATTCGAGGACAACATAATTGACCTTGTCCTCCTGCGGGCAAGAATTGCGCGGGATGCCGGGTGTCACGGAGTCGTGTGTTCCGGTCACGAAGTGGCAGCAATCAAACAGGAATTTGGTGACGATCTGCTCATCGTGGCGCCGGGTATCCGGCCTTCATGGGGAGAAGTCTCGCAGGATGACCAGGCACGTATCGTCACACCGCAACGGGCGGTCAGAGATGGTGCGGATTACATTGTCGTGGGCCGTCCTATC
>Ga0307419_10000533_pt1 | contig 19272 bp, 18 predicted proteins | sample SalMarWE160230MG_2_FD_202512 | JGI IMG/M metagenome (GOLD analysis project Ga0307419, IMG submission 202512) | Salt marsh sediment microbial communities from the Plum Island Ecosystem LTER, Massachusetts, United States - WE1602-30 | ecosystem: Environmental > Aquatic > Marine > Intertidal zone... | reverse complement strand
AAGCATCTGGCCTTTCTGGTAAAGGCGGTGCTGAAAAAGGTCTCGTGACTGTTGATGATGCCTCACTTGGTATGTTCCGATTTAATAATGGAGGATTGGGCACGATCGAGGCAACCCGTTTTGCCACTGGGCGAAAATCACTCTGGCAGATCGAAGTCTATGGAAGCCGTGGGGCGATCCAGTTTGAGCTGACAGAGAATAATATCTTGCAGTATTTCTCTCTGGATGATCCGCTCGAGACCCAGGGTTTCAGGACCATCCTGGTTACGGAGGCCGAGGTGCATGACTGGATCAAAAACTGGTGGCCCCCGGGACACATGCTTGGCTGGGAGCACCACCACTGCCATACCATTTTCCACTTCGTGAATTCTATTGCCAATGATATCGATGTTGCGCCCTGGGGCGCGAACTTTGACGACGGCCTGGAAGTCCAGCGATTGTTGACTGCCCTGGAACTATCCAATCAGGAAAAATGCTGGATCCCCATGGATCAGATCTAATTCGCCAAATCTTATTAAAACTGGAGAAGACAATGAAAATAGGAATGTTTACTGCCAATTATATGGATACAGACCTGGATAAGGTCTTTAAGATGATGGCCGACTACGGGTACGAGATGGCTGAGCTGCCGGTTTTTTATGGCAACCCCCATTGTGATATTGAAGAAGTCCTAAAGGATGGGGGGAAGAAGATCAAGGATCTGGTTAAGAAATATGATATTCCAATTTCGGCCCTCAGCAACCATACTGACAGCCAGCTTGTTCTTGGCCCTCACACTGTTGATACGGACGGCCTCTACAAGGGTACACCAGAAGAGAAGATCAAGTTCGGGATTGAGAGGATGAAAAGGACAGCTGAAGCCGCCAACGCCCTGGAAGTTCCAGTTGTGTGCGGTTTTATCGGTTGTGAGCGTTTCTCCCGATGGTTCCCGTTTCCGTATCCTCAAGGTTGGGATGAAATGGGGAAGGATTTTGTGGATCGTTGGGGAGAGATCCTGGATGTCTTTGAGAAACAGGGTGTCAAATTTGCTCATGAGCCTCATCCCAATGAATATGTATATAACATCGAAACTGCCCATAAAAGTGTTGAGCTGCTCGATGGTCATAAAGCCTGGGGTTTCAACTTTGACCCCGCCAATATCATCTTGCAGGGCATCGATCCGGTGATCTTTGTTCAAGAGCTGGGTGATCGCATCTTCCATGTGCACGCCAAGGACGGTGAGATCGTGGAACATAATGTCAAGCGCTCCGGCCTTCAGCCCACAGGTCCATGGGACCGGATTGACCGAGGCTTCAGGTTCAGGATTCCGGGATGGGGTTCTGTGCCCTGGAAAAGAGTTATGACCGAACTTGCCCTGGTTGGTTATGATTATGTGGTCAGTTATGAACATGAGGACGTGGTCATGAGTCGGGAAGATGGCATAGAAAAGACCATCGCATATCTGAGGCCTTTGATCATCAAGGGCAGGTACGAAGGTCGGGGCGACAAATTATTCGATTAACGATTAACGAATAATCCTTTCCCATGAGAGCCGATTAAATTTGGCCGCAGGGGAGATTTTACTAAGTTGAGTGACAATAATACCCCAGGAGGGGAACTATGAGCGTAGATACACCTTTATTCCAGGAATTTAAAATTGGCCCCAAGACCTCCACCAATCGCATTGCCCTCAATGCCATGGAGTGTAATGACGCTGATGACCAGGGGAATCCCACTGACCTGACCTACGAAAGGTACAAAAAAGCTTTCAGGGGCGGAGCTGGTGTGATCTTTATGGAAGCCATCAGCGTGGTCGATGAATCCAAAGGACGCATCAACCAGCTCATCGGCACTCGGGACAACCAGGAACCCTTATCCAAATTGATCAAAACCCTTCGACAGGAAAATGATGAGCCTCTGCTCTTCATTCAGCTGACCCACAACGGTGAGTTAGGCAATGCTGAATTTTCCCGCAAGGTATGTGTTAAACCGCTGCCAGGATTTGGTGGAGATTTGCTTACGGAAAAGGAAGTGGAAGTCATCATCGATAAATTCGTCACCTCAGCCAAGGTTGCCCATGACGCCGGTGCTGACGGGGTTGATGTCAAACTCTGCCATGGCTACCTGGGCTCCCAATTCTGCCGTCCTTATAATGATCGAGATTGGAAATACGGCGGCGCTTTTGAAGATCGCATGCGCTTTGCCTATGAGATTTATGAAAGGATCGATAAAGAGATCAATGACCCCAATTTTATCGTTGGTTCCAAAATTTCAGTCTGGGAAGGTTTCCCGGGAGGGATGGGCACTGCTGGCCCGGACACTCCGGTGTTAGATTTCAGTGAGATCCAGAAAATGTGCCAGGGCCTGGAAGAGCGGGGAGGTAAGTATATCCTGCAGTCTGCCGGAAGCCCATCCATTACTCTGGCCCTGACCCAACCTGACAAGGCCATGCCGGATTATGGCTACCTGCATTTTACTTTCCAGAAAGTGATCCGGGATGCTGTTAAGCCTGAGACGGCAGTGATCGGATCAGCATACTCGATCTATGCAGATGGCAGGCTTAAGTATCATGCGGTAAAACCCGAAGAGACCACCTTTGTTCATTGGGCCAATAAGAACATCAGCGACGGTTATGTGGATCTGGTTGCTATTGGCCGCCAGTCCCTGGCAGATAGCGAACTTCCTATAAAACTTAAAGAGGGTAGGGAAGACGAGATCCGGTGGTGTAATGTTTGTGATAACTGTGTTGAGCTGCTGATCAGGCAAATGCCGGTCGCCTGCGCAACCTATGAAAAACCTTATGCCAAAGCCCTCTCTGAGGCTCGGAAGAGAGAAGGAAAACTGAAAGAGAAAAGGACCTAGCTCTGGTCATCTCTTATTTACCTGCAAACCCCCCGAAAGGGGGGTTTGTGAGATTTTTTAATAAATATGTCTTTATAGGATCCTTATGTATATCAGAATTGAAGACTTCAAAAAGAGAATCGAATTCAGCCTCTGCCAGCAGTTTGCCTCGGAACAGGATGTTATAACCTTTGTTGAAATGGCTAAAACCAGCGGGGTGGGAGTTGTTTGTGTGAATCCGGTCAACGTAGGTCAAACAGCCAGACTATTAAGGAATGAGAATATCGAGATCAGCGGAAACGTCGGTTTTCCATTTGGCAGCCATCCTGCAGAATCCAAGGCCTTAGAAACGGCTTATTGTGTCCAGGCAGGAGCCACCCAGATTGATATGGTGATGAATATCGGAGCTTTGAAATCAGGTAAAGACAATCTGGTTCTGGCGGATATCGAAGCTGTAGTGCAAAAAGCGGAAGGTAGGATCGTAAAGGTGATCATCGAAACCTGGGTGCTGGGAGAAGATGAAAAGATCCGGGCTAGCAGGCTGGTTGAAAAAGCTGGGGCCCAGATGGTGAAAACATCTACAGGTGTTCGAACCCAGTATTTGAGTCTGGTCAATCCTGATCCCCACGGTGCTACTCTGGAGGATATTGCCCTGATCAGATCGGCAGTTAGTCAGAAGATGAAAGTAAAAGCCTCAGGTGGGATCTATACCCTGGATGATGCAATTGATTTCTTAAAGGCAGGAGCGGATCAGCTGGGAGTCAGTAAGGGCGTAGAATTAATCAGGGATTTTGAAAATCGGTTTCCAGATGGCCTTGTGATCTGATCTTCTTTGAATTTCAGCAAAGGATAGCTGCATGAGAAAAAAAATTATCGCCTACGACCTGGGTACAAGTGGCAATAAAGCTTCATTGTATGATAATGAAGGGATCTGTCTGGCCAGCACCTTTCAGGCTTATGAAACGTTGTATCCAGGATCTGGCAGGCATGAGCAGCGACCGGCGGATTGGTGGGATTCGATCGTAAACAGCACCCGGCAGCTGCTGGAAGAAACTGGTGTTGATAAAAATGAGATCGAGAGCCTGGCGATATCCGGCCACAGCCTGGGTGTGGTGCCGATTGATAAAACTGGGAATTTGCTGAGGGAATCCACACCGATCTGGTCTGACTCCCGGGCAGGAGCCCAGGCGGAAGCTTTTTTCCAGAAAACTGATGAAAAGAGCTGGTATATGACCACCGGGAATGGGTTTCCAGCCCCCTTGTATTCAGCATTTAAAATCCTCTGGTATAAGGACAATGAACCTGATGTATTTAAGACTATCCATAAGGTAATTGGAACCAAGGATTATATTAATTTCAGATTGACCGGGAAGGTTGTGACGGATTATTCCTATGCTTCCGGAAGTGGGGTTTATGACCTGAAAGGTTGGGGATACTCAGATGAACTGCTCCAGGCCAGTGGGCTGGATCCGGATATATTCCCTGAGATCGTACCATCCACAAAGATCATTGGTGAACTTACCGCCGAGGCTTCAGAAAGTCTTGGACTCCCCCGTAATGTGAAGGTAGCTGCAGGAGGAGTGGATAACTCCTGCATGGCACTTGGGGCAGGCAATATAGAAAGCGGCAGGGTGTATTTATCGCTTGGATCATCAGCCTGGATCGCTGTTTCTGCAGAAGAACCGGTGCTGGATGCTGCGAGCAGACCTTTTGTTTTTACCCATGTCATACCGGGAATGTTCACCTCAGCTGTGAGCATTTTTTCTGCCGGGAATTCTTTTCGCTGGCTGCGGGATACTATTTGCCCTGACCTGGTAGAAGAAGCTGCCCAGTCTGGAAAGGATGTATATGAATTGATGACAGAAATGGCAGCCAGTTCAACCATCGGTGCCAATAAGCTCTTGTTTAACCCCAGCCTGGCTGGCGGGTCTTCCCAGGAGCCCACCCCCGATATCAGGGGTGCTTTTTCTGGCCTGGACTTGGGCCATACACGAGCAGATCTGATTCGGGCCGGGATGGAAGGCATCGCCATGAATTTAGGTGCAGTTCTGCAGGTTTTGAGGGAATTCACCACTTTGAGTGATGAGATGGTGATCGTGGGAGGCGGCAGCAAAAGCAGCCTCTGGCGCCAGATCTTTTCGGATGTCTTTGAGATGAAGATCGTTAAAACCAATATCGGTGAAGATGCCGGCTCCCTGGGTGCTGCAGCTCTGGCTGCTGTAGGTTCCGGGCTCTGGCCGGATTTCTCAAGGATGGATGAGATCCACCTGGTGCAGGATATCAAAGAACCCATCCCAAGCAATACTGAAGGATACAAGAAGATCTATCCGGTTTTTGAAATCTTGAGAAAATCCCAGGCAGAGATCGGGGAGCTGCTGGTCCAATTACCTATCTGATCGGATCTGATTGTTTTTCCATTTTTACCCCTGGTTTCCTATCAGCTTTTCCTGAGCTCATCCAGGATCGGCCCCAGCAAGCTGCTGTAATCTTCTAAAGCTTTTTTCCCTGCAGGAGTAATGCTGGCGATGGTTTTGGGTACTCGTTCGATGAATTTCTTTTCAATCTTGATATAACCAGCTTCTTCCAGCTTGGTCAGGTTGGCAGACAGGTTGCCCCGGGTTAATTCAGTGGCATGGGTGATGAAAGTAAAATCAGCTTCTTCCACACTCATCAACACCAGCATGATCTTCAAGCGAGCGGGAGAATGAATCACTCGATCCAGACCAGAGATCTCCCGGGGGTCGAGCGGATAATCTTCTGTCATGAGAGTTCATCCTCATCTTCAGGTTCGGGGGGATATTTCTGGAGGAATTTCACAAAGAGGTATATACCCAGTGCCATCAGCACAGCTCCGACCAGGATGACTATGGCGGGTGTAAGTACCTTCAAACCCAAGCCGATGATAAAAAAAAGGGGAATGAAGATGGCGTAAACGGTGAGCCGATTAAAACCTCTGTCAAGCACAAACAGCAAGGCCAGGCCAAGCAAGGCGGCGATGATCGGCACCCTGGATTCCTGGCTCCCCAGAAAAGTGACCAGCACAGAGCCGATCAGGATCACAGCACCGGCGCCGATCAGAATGGGGCGGGGGATCGAGGCGGGTTTTGAGAATTTGGCGTAGCCGATGCGTGGAACTACAAATCGCTGCTTGAGGGGGGCGATCAGAATGATCGGCATCCAGCCCGCAAAGGAAAATATTATTAAACTGGTCAACAGATAAATCCCGGCTGAAACCAGCGCCCAGCCGACAAAGAAATCCAGCAGCCCGTCATTATGAAATGTGCGGGCATAATGCTTTCTCAACTGTTTGGTTTGTTCCGTGATCTGGTCGTTCATGTTTGCTCCAAGTTACTAAGTTAGACATGTTTATAAACTAAACATGATAACATAATAAACCGAGGTGAGGCCTTTGTCAAGTAGGTATTTTGCCTCGCTGAATAATCAGTTTTCTTGTTAATAGGATCTTAATTGGTCTTATCCATTTTGTTATCTATAGGATGAGGGTTTCCCCCTCATCTGGTGGTATGATTCAAAGCAGAGAGCAAAAAATTCACAAACTGGCAGAAAATCGTTTTTCAGCCGGGTTTTTTGCTTGAAAATTGCTGTTTATGAAATCAAAACTGCTGCTGGTGATCTTTTTTGTGTGTTTCAGCCTGTTCCTGTTCCTGGGGATCAGGGCCAGTCAGATTGTTTTTGATGAGGACCAGCCTTATACCAGAGATGTTCAGGGCACCAATGCTCCGGTATTGATCCAGGAACAGGGAGCTGAACCAGCTCCCCTGAACCCCTTCACTCTGATCATCCTGGTGGATGACCTGGAAAACCTCAATCCACTTCTGGAGGGAGTTTGGCTGCACCGCTCCACGGATGGTGGGGCAGGGGCGATGTTCTTCCCGATCTTCCCCTCTCAGGCTGATGACGGCCTGGAACGGGACCTGAACCTGCGGGGCGCTTTCTGGCTCGAGGAAGCCAATCAGCCATCCCAGCAGTTCTTGACGATCCTTTCGGACAGGAATTTGTCCTGGCACCAGGTTTTGCTGCTGGATCATGCTGTTTTAAACCAGATCGGCTTGATTTTGACTGAACTGGATCCATCCTATCAACCCTTGAACTCGGTCGGACTGGCCGGTCTGGCATACAGTGTGGAAAATCGCCTGAATGTGCAATCCAACCAGGCCCTTTTTATCCACGATCTCTGCCAGCTATTTCCTTTCCCGGCTCACAGTGATCTCCTGCAGCGGTTCCTGGAAGGATTTGCCGGACATGTGCAGCTTAGCGGCACCACAGCGCTGGACTTTACCCGATCCTGGCAGACAGCATCTTACTGCCTTTTCCCAACCATGAACCTGCCAGCGGAATAAAAAATTATGAGATCAACTGCCAAAGCTGCCGCGCATCCAAATATTGCCTTCATTAAATATTGGGGCAACAGGGACAATGATCTGCGAATTCCCGCCAATGGATCCCTGTCCATGAACCTCGAGGGCCTTGAAACCCAGACCACGGTCAGTTTTGATTCTGCCCTTGAACAGGATCAGCTGGTTCTCAACGGCGAGCCTGCCGGGGAGGGGGCTCTGGAGCGAGTAAGTTCCCTGCTGGACCGTATCCGTAATCTGGCAGAAATCAACACCAGGGCTCGAGTTATGAGCGAAAATAATTTTCCTACTGGAACGGGGATCGCTTCCTCGGCCTCGGCTTTTGCGGCATTAACCCTGGCATCGGTCACTGCACTGGGTTTATGCCTTACGGAGAAGGAATTATCCCAGCTGGCCCGCACTGGGTCGGGAAGCGCCAGCCGTTCAATTCCGGGGGGATTTGTAGAATGGCAGGCTGGGACCGATCACGATTCTTCCTATGCGGAGACCATTGCTCCCCCGGAACACTGGGATCTGGTGGATTTCATCGTTCTGGTCAGCCGGGAACATAAAAAGACCGGCTCTTATCAGGGACACAGGCTTGCTGATACCAGTCCGCTGCAAAAAATCAGGGTAGCAGATGCCAAACGCCGACTGGATATCTGCCGCAAAGCCCTGCTGGAAAAGGATTTTCCGACCTTTGCGGAGATCGTGGAGCTGGATTCGAATATGATGCACAGTGTAATGATGACATCTACTCCGCCTCTGTATTACTGGCAGCCAGGTACCCTGGAGATCATGGCTGCGGTTCAATCCTGGCGGATGGAAGGCCTGCCGGTTTGTTTTACCATTGATGCAGGTCCAAATTTGCATTTGATCTGCCTGAAAGATGCCTCAGAGGCTGTGAAACGGAAATTGGGCGCTTTGATTAATGTAAAATCGATATTAACATGTACTCCCGGTGGACCTGCCTACCTTCTCGAACCTGAAATCACTGGTGTATAATTTGTTGTTACTTCAAAACAAAAAACCATTACAGGTTTTGGATAAAAATTGGATATGACTATGATTGTAAATTTGCTTCAATTTATTGCTGTTCTGGCTTCGATGATCATTCTTCACGAACTGGGCCATTTTGCCGCTTGCCGGCTATTTGGTGTGGAAGTGGAGGAATTTGGATTTGGTTTTCCCCCCCGCATCACTAAATTATTCACCATGCATGGTACAGAATACACCCTGAACTGGATTCCCCTGGGTGGTTTTGTCAAACCGCGCGGTGAATCCCAGCCCGAAGTTGAAGGCGGCCTGGCGGCTTCTAAACCCCTGGTCCGGATCGGCGTTTATATTGCTGGACCGCTGATGAACCTGCTGGCCGCCGTGGTTATCTATGCGGTGATTTTCAGTCAGCTGGGCATGCCGGATACAAGTGTGGTTCAAATCGGTGAGGTGGTTGCTAATTCACCTGCCGCGGAAGCCGGGTTAATGGCGGGAGATACTATTCTCAGCATCAATGGAGTAGCCTCTGACAGTTACGATGCCTTAAGGGGTGAAATCTATGAAAACCTCGGGGAAGAGATCACGATTTTAGTTGACCGGGAAGGAAAGACCTCCGAGGTCGCGCTAACTCCCAGGGAGAATCCGCCTGAAAATGAGGGCGCTATCGGTATTTTGATGTCCAACCCTGTGCAGGAGATCAATTGGTTCCAGGCTTTACCCCTGGCGACTGTTGCCACAGGGCAGCACAGCCTGGCAGTGCTGAAACTTCCTGGCCAGCTGATCCGCGGATCAGCTGGCCCTTCGGGCCGTCCTGTTGGCTACAAGGGTATGTATGATATCTTTACTGGTGCTAAGGAAGGCGCGCTGCTGCCAAGCACACCGGCTTTAATTAACGTGCTGCTGTTCCTGGTTTCGATCACTGTATCCCTGGGTGTGTTGAATATGCTGCCTATACCAGCTCTGGATGGCGGTCGGATCCTGTTTGTGCTGCCGGAATTGATCACTGGCCGGCGCATATCCCAGAAAATTCAGAACGTGATCAATATGGTTGGATTTTTCGCTGTCATCCTGTTGTTAATTTATTTTAATATCCTGGATTTCACTTCACCGGTACAATTACCTTAATGGAAGAACCAATTTTCGCCCCTCTGGAAGAATTACCTTTTAGCGAGGTGCTGGCCGCCCTGCTGGATGCGGATCAGGTCCTGGATCCTCTGAACCTGTACAGGCTGTCGGATATCTCACCGGATGACCTTTCGGAATTGCAGAAAATCTGGACTGAGATCACCCTCGAACGGCGCAGGGCTCTGATCGAAGATCTGGAGGAGCTGACCGATACCAATCCTTTGTTATCTTTTGAGCCTGTCTTTCGGTTGGCTTTGAAGGATGAAGATCAGCAGGTGCGATTTTTCGCCACCCGGGCAATCGAGATCTTTGATACCGATGACTTGATTCCCTATTTCCTAGCGGTTTTAAAGGGAGAAGAATCTGTTGACCTGCGGGCCGTAACAGCTTCTGTGCTGGGAAAATATGTTTACCGGGGCGAATTGGACAAGATCAGTAAAAAACTGAAGAAACAGATCGAGGACCAATTATTAGATATCCTGGAAAACGATCATCCCCTCGAAATTCAACGCCGAGCTTTAGAAGCGATTAGCTATTCTTCTCGTAAAGAGGTCCGGGACCACATTCTTAAAGCTTATAATAACGAACTGGACGAATGGGTAGCCAGTGCCCTGTTTGCTATGGGCCGTTCCTTTGACGAAGAGTACAGCGAACTGGTTTTTGAAAAACTTCAGCATACCTCTCCAAAAGTGCGCCTGGAAGCAGTACGGGCTTGTGGTGAATTGGTTCTGGAGGAAGCTGTCCCGATCATCATAGATCTGTTAAACGATCTCCCGGATATCCGCGGCGCTGCCATCTGGGCTTTATCTCAGATTGGAGGAGAGGATGCCGGTCCTGCCATCCATGGGTTAATGGATGATGAAGTGAGCAGCGATGAAGAGGAGCTGATCCAGCAAGCTCTGGAACGTTTGGATTTCCTAGAAGACGGTTTAGACCTGTCTATGTTTGACTTGCCATACTCTGACGATGAAATCATCACGGATGATTATGATTATCAGCAGGATGGTTATGATGATGACTTTGATGAGGATGATATCGGCCTGGAGGATTTTGACTTTGATGATGACCTCTGGCTGGAGTAATCCCTGAGCCCCTTTTATTCACAGACCTCAGCAGAAGAAATATGAAAAAGATTATCGCTTTCCTGTTAATCCTTATTACTGTAGTTCTCTTTCCGACCCAATCTTCCGCCCGGGCAGATGGCCTGGTTGAGGTTGTAGATCAATCGGTAGAATTTAACTTTGGTGAAGAGATCAGTTTCCAGATCGAATATAAAAGTGATCAACCGATCGAGAGCATTACCCTTTCTATCCATGCCCCCGGGCTGCCGACTTTTGTGGGTGCGGTTTCCATTACTGGCGATGGGAAAGGGGATTTTGTCTATGCCGTGTCGGATCGGCCGCTGCCAGCTTTTTCCAGCATCAGCTACAATTACCAGTTCATCCTTAAAAGCGGTGAGATTGTGGAATCGCCGGATTATGAATTCACCTACCTGGATAATCGCTACAACTGGCAGGAATTAATTGAAGAACCTTTTAAAATCTACTGGTATGAAGGGGAGATCAATCTGGCCCAGGAAGTGCTTGATGCTGCTCTCCACGGCCAGACCAAAACCCTGGAAATACTGAAGCAGCCGCCAGATTTACAGCCCATCGTGATCTTTATTTACAGTTCTGCTGAAGAATTACAATCTTCCCTGACCGCGGTAGGACAGACCTGGGTTAGCGGTTATGCTGATCCAGCCCGGGGTTCGGTTGTGGTCGCTTTGCCGCCAGCAGTGGATCAACCCCTGGAGATCCAGCGCTTAATTCCTCATGAAATTGCTCATATCCTGCTTTACCGTTTTCTGGGTCCTGAGTTCTCCTATTTACCTGCCTGGCTTAACGAAGGTTTTGCCTCTCAGATGGAGATCTACAGCCTTCCTGAATATAAACTGATCCTGGAGCGCGCTTATGAGGGGCGGGATTTGATCCCTTTCCTGCATCTCTGCCAGGCTTTCCCGGCTGATCCAGAGCTGGCCCGGCAGGCGTACGCCCAGGCGGACGCCCTGGTGGAATACATCCAGCAGGAATATGGCCTGCCGGGTTTGCAGTCTTTGATCTATGCCTATGACCAGGGAGTCAGCTGCGAACGGGGGGTGGAAATGGCTTTTGGAATAGACCTACAGACCCTCGACAATAATTGGCAGAGGGATACCTTCGCTCAGGATACGATCAGGCTTTATATCTACCTCCTGGCCGGATTGCTGCTGGTCCTGATCCTGGCCCTGTCTGGTTTCATCATTTATAAAAAAAGACAACCTTCCTCTCAAGGAGACTGGGACGAAAATGAAACCCTCTGATCAACAGCGGCTTCATGCCCGGGTCTACGGCCGGGTTCAGGGAGTTGGTTTTCGTTATTATGTGCTGAACTCTGCGGTCGAGTTGGGGTTAGTGGGTTGGGCCCGCAACCGCAGGGATGATACAGTGGAAGTCATTGCCGAGGGGGAATTGGAAGTACTTAAGGAACTTGTGCGAGCGCTGCAGCGCGGCTCCAAATCCTCTTCTGTGAGAGAAGTAAAAACCGATCTGCAGGAAGCCAGCGGTGAATTTGGCTCCTTTTACATCCGCCCTACACTTTAATCTTCTGAAAAACCCAGACCTCTCCTGTTGAGGGAAATAAAACGGCCCTGGCCGATGATCAGATGGTCCAGTACCTGGATATCTAATAATTTACCGGCGCTGATTATGGCCTTGGTGATGGATACATCATCCGGACTGGGGGAAGGATCCCCGCTGGGGTGATTATGGATAATAATGATCGCTGCCGCGTTTTCCCGGATGGCGGGTCTGAATATTTCACCCACCCGCACCTGGGAGGAATTCAAGGATCCCTGGTAGATGGTTTTTACACCCAGGATGTGATTGCGGGTATTGAGCGTGATCACTCGCAGCTGTTCCTGGTCCAGGGCGCTCATTTCGTACTGGACAAGATCGGCAGCATCTTCGGGACTGTGAATAACCGGCCTGTCTTTAGTAGACTGGGAGGCCAGGCGCCGACCCAGGTCAATGGCGGCTTTGATCACGGCCGCTTTGGCTTCTCCGATGCCGTGCTGAGCTTTGATCTCGGAATAACTGGCCCGCTGCAGGCCGGCCAGTCCATTAAAATCGCCTAAAAGGCGCTGTCCAACCTGAATGGCGTTCTCTCCTTCCACCCCACCTCGCAGCAGGATAGCCAGGAGTTCAGCTGTGCTTAACACCCCGGCGCCCATTTTTGCCAGCCTTTCCCGGGGACGTTCGTTTATTTGCAGATCTTTGATCCCGTATTTGGAATTATTCCCTTCTTTCACCATCTCTTTTCCCCCCGTCTTCTGTATCCGGGCAGGAGCGAAGCTCCCCACGGTCTTTTTGTATAATTTCCTTTATAGATCATCCCGTCTTAACAGACAAGAGGTTGGCATTTTAATCTCAGTTGAAAAAGGGTATAATCGAACTGAGGAGGCGGTTTATGAGTTTTGATCCTTCATCCCTGAATAATTTTTTACTGATTGCAGCTGCTCTGGGCGGTGCTTTTCTGGCCGCTTTATGGTTAAGTTTAATGGTTTGGACCTACCGGGACATTAAAAACCGGGTCAAGGATCCTCTTGTGCGCATCCTGGCAGTGCTGGTAGTAGCCGTTTTGTTTTTACCCGGTATCGTGGTCTACCTGATCCTGCGTCCGCCCCGCACCCTGGAAGATGAATACCAGCACATGCTTGAGGAAGAAGCCCTGCTGCAGGCCATCGAGGAACGCTCTGCCTGCCCGGGCTGCGGTCGGCATACCAGGGAAGATTGGGTGGTTTGCCCCAACTGTTATACCAAGCTCATGAAATCCTGCCATTCCTGCGGCCGATTGATGAAGCTGCCATGGAGTTTATGCCCTTACTGCGGCACCCCCGAGCCGGGTAAACGCATTGAGGACCTGACATTTACGGAAGCTGCCCGGTCAGTGGATATCCGGGAAGTGGAAGAGGATTGGGAGGTGGATCCTGGGGGAGAAACGACCGTCCCGCTGGAAGAGATGTCGGATGAGGATTTGATAGACCAGCTATAATTGAAAGGGACGAAGTCGATAAAAGAACTTCCGAAGTCTTGATAGGGCCAGCTTGTCATAATAGCTGCCTGAAGACTTCGGAAGTTTGTGTTTTGCTAGTTCTTTTATTTCCTAAACGGCTTCCATCCGGCATATTCTGCCATGCTGCCCAGGCTCTCTTCGATGCGCAGGAGCTGGTTATACTTGGCTACCCGGTCGGAGCGGGCGGGGGCGCCGGTTTTGATCTGGCCGGTATTCAGCGCCACTGCCAGGTCAGCGATGGTGCTGTCCTCGGTCTCGCCGGAGCGGTGGGAGGTGACTGCAGTCCAGCCGGCCCGGTGGCAGGCTTCCACGGACTCGATGGTTTCGGTCAGGCTGCCGATCTGGTTGACTTTCACTAGCAGGGAGTTGGCCGCTTTTTCCTTAATGCCTTTGTGAACTCGTTCGGGGTTGGTGACCAAAAGGTCGTCACCCACGATCTGGATCTTGTCGCCCATTTCTTCCACCATCAACTTCCAGCCGTCCCAGTCATCCTGGGCCAGGCCGTCTTCAATGGACACAATGGGGTATTTCTCTACCCACTCTTTCCAAAAGGCCACCAGTTCAGCGCTGGTCAGCTTTTTACCTTCTGTGCGAAGGTTGTAAAGGCCGGTTTCCTCTTCGTAGAATTCGGAGGCTGCCGGATCGAGAGCGATGGCGATGTCCTCGCCTGGTTTGTAGCCAGCTTTTTCAACTGCTTCAAGGATGATCTCAACTGCTTCCTCGTTAGATCCCAGGGCAGGGGCGTAACCACCCTCGTCGCCAACCAGGGTGGCGTAACCGTGAGATTTCAGGACTGTTTTGAGGGTGTGGTAGATCTCCACACCCCAGCGCAGGCCCTCGGAATAAGTTGGAGCCCCCAGGGGCATGATCATAAATTCCTGGGCGTCGGTAGACTGCCAGTCGGTGTGCGCGCCGCCGTTGAGGATGTTCATCATCGGGGAGGGCAGTAAATGGGCATAAATGCCGCCGATATACTGGTAGAGGGGCAGTTCCAGGGAAATGGCTGCCGCTTTGGCAACTGCCATGCTGGTGCCCAGAATGGCATTGGCGCCCAGCTTGGATTTGTTATGGGTTCCGTCCAGCTCGATCAGAATGCTGTCAATCCCAATCTGGCGGGTAGCGTCTTCGCCGGCCAGGGCGTCAAAGATCTTGCCGTTGATGTTGTTGACTGCTTGATAAACGCTTTTGCCGTGGTATTTCTTCTTATCGCCGTCACGCAGTTCCAGGGCTTCGTGGATCCCGGTGGAAGCGCCGGAGGGTACGATCGCCCGACCCAGGCTGCCGTCCATAAGCTGCACATCCACTTCCACTGTGGGGTTGCCACGAGAATCCAGGACCTGGCGTCCGGTGATCTTTTCAATTCTTGTGTACATGTTATCTCCAGTCCTAAAAGGTTAATACCGCGCCTATTGTAGCCTATCCGGCGTGTTTAATAAATACCAAAGCTGGTACAGTTTTCAGCCTTTTGAATTTTCCAGTGAGGCCTTAATGAAAGCTGCGAAGAGCGGATGGGCCCGATAGGGGCGAGACAGGAATTCCGGATGGAATTGGGTGCCCAGCATAAAGGGGTGGTCCTTGATCTCGGCGATCTCTACCAATCTCTCATCCGGAGACAGGCCAGAGAAGACCATGCCGGCTTTCTCCAGCTCCTCCCGGTAGGCATTGCTGAACTCAAAACGGTGGCGGTGGCGTTCCTGGACTACTTCTTGCCCATAAGCTTCTGCGGCAGCCGTTCCGGGCTGCAGATGGCAGGGGTACAGGCCCAGGCGCATTGTGCCGCCCTTGTCGGTGATATCGCGCTGGTCTGGCATCAGGTCGATCACCGGATAGGGGGTACCCGGGTCGAACTCGGTTGAGTTGGGGCTGGATTCACCGAAGTGATAGCGGGCCAGCTCGACCACCATCAGCTGCATGCCCAGGCACAGGCCCAGGTAAGGGACTTTATTCTCCCGGGCGAATTGGATAGCCCTGATTTTGCCTTCAATGCCCCTCTTCCCAAAACCTCCCGGCACCAGGATGCCGTCAAAACCTTTCAGGACCTGCATGTCAGCATCCCCTTCCAGGCTGGTGGAATGGATCCAGGTGATAGCTACATCAACTTCGTTGGCCAGGCCGGCATGCCAGAGCGCTTCCCTGACGCTCATATAGGCGTCCAGCAACTCGATATATTTACCCACAACAGCGATCTTGACTTTTTCCTTCTCGCAGCGGATATTCGTTACCATCTTATTCCAGGCACCCCAGTCCGGCTTCTGGCGTTCCTGGAGTTTAATCCTTTTGAAAATGAAGTCGCCCACCCCGGCTTCTTCCAGTATAAGGGGGATGTTATAAAGAGTGTCGGTGGTCTCCATCGGCACTACGGCTTCTTTTTGAACATCACAAAAGAGGGCGATCTTATCCCGCAGATCTTCCGGGACCGGGTAGTCCGAGCGGGCCATGATCATATCTGGTGAGATACCTATTGATCGTAATTCACGGACCGAGTGCTGGGTGGGTTTGGTCTTAAGCTCACCGGTAGCGCCGATATGCGGCAGCCAGGTGACGTGGATATATAAACAGTTCTTGCGGCCGATATCGCCCCGCATCTGACGCAGGGCTTCCAGGAAAGGCAGTGACTCGATGTCACCCACTGTGCCGCCTACCTCACAAAGCACAATTTCCGCCCCGGTTGTTTCCGGCACCTGGAGGATGCGTTCCTTGATGACATTAGTGATATGGGGAATGACCTGGATGGTTCCGCCCAGGTAGTCGCCCCGCCTTTCACGGCTGATGACCTCTTCGTAGACCTGGCCGGTAGTGACGTTGCAGACCCGGTTGAGGCTGGTATCGATAAAACGTTCGTAGTGGCCCAGGTCCAGGTCTGTTTCAGCGCCATCATCCAGCACATAAACCTCGCCGTGCTGGTAGGGGCTCATGGTTCCGGGGTCAACGTTAATATAGGGATCCAGCTTCTGGATGGCAACGCTGTAACCCCGTTCCTTCAATAATCGTCCCAGGGCAGCGGCGGTAACACCTTTGCCTACCGAACTGAGCACACCTCCGGTCAAGAAAATGTATTTCGTTTTCATGGTCAGTCCCATTTTCTGATAATTCTCTAAATTAAGTGGAGAGGGGAGGACCTGGTGTGCCAGCCCTCCCCGCGAAGTTTTAAGTGGTATGGTGTATTGTTCATCAGTCTATAAATTTACTGAGGTCGTCCGCAGCGCGGCGCATTTCCAGGAATACCAGCCCCAACTTGGCTTTTTCCTTGGCCAGGGCAGTGAGTACAGCTTCTGTTCCAATGGCAGAGAGAATCACATAACCGGAATCCCCGTGAATATAGACCTGGTCCAGCGCGCCCCGGTTGAGTTCGGTGGCGATGCGCTCTCCCAGGCTGAGCATAGCGGCCGACATGGCAGAGACCCGGTCCTCCTCGACATCGATGGGCAGCGCTGACGCGATCGTCAACCCGTCCACCGAGACGACGGCTGAAGCCTCGATCTCTGGTGTAGCAGCCTGCATTTCCCGCAGGCGCCTGACCATTTCTTCCGCACGTGATGTAGCCATAAATGATTCTCCTTCTGAATCTCTCCCTTGAAGTTTACCATAATTTTAAGGTTCTTCTTCCTATCAAAACCCGCCTTACACGGTCGTAAACTGGGTTTTAAGTAAGGTGTGAGGAGTAAAGGGTATGTAGTAAATCGTAAGTCGTCAATATTAAGTCGTCCCCTGTCTTCCACCTCCCATCCTGCAGGATGGTACAATATCAACCTCTGGTATTCCTTGTATTTTGGCAGGTACTGAATAGAATAGAGATGAAAAATTAACCTGCTGAATAGAACATTTAAGCAGCTATTAACAGTTGGAGTTGAGGGATGGGATGTGAAATAAAAACCTCACAGGATGGAAAATATATCATTCAGATCGTATCTGGGGACTTGACTGGGAAACTGGCCCTGGAATACAACCTAAAGACCCATGCCCTGGGAAGGGAGTTGGGTATCGATCATTATCTGGTGGATGTGACTGAGTCCCGCAATGTGGATTCGCCCCCGGCGGATTACAGCTTTGCCCATTTCAGCATGAAGAATAATCCCGCTATCGACCAAACAGCCCGGGTGGCCATCCTCATTAGACCGGGGGATCGCAGCCATAACTTCATCGAAACCGTCTCGCGCAACAGCGGCCTGGATGTGACGATCTTCACCGACCGTTATCAAGCCATTCGCCATTTGACCAAAGATTAAAGAGTAGATCGTAAATTTATTCAAATCTCTGAGGGAAGGCTCTCAGGATCGCAGCCGAAGGGCCATCTCCCTTCTCACCGGACTGCAGTATCTTTTTCCCCAACCCCGGTTCTTTGTGCAGCGAATACCCGATCTCCTCACTCCCGTCTCTTAATTCCGGTCTTTATTCCCCCGTCCCCGGCCTTCGGTTCATGACCTCAGCTCTGTCACGATAACAAAATCCCGTTATTGGACAATTCTATATATAATACAGAATGTTGCTATAGTATCTCCAACCGAAGCGTATTTCGAAGGATCCAGGATCATTTGATGAGTTATCCGATCACGCGGACAAAAATCATCCGACCCAGGCGTCAGCAAGATCTTCTCAGCCGTCCCCGGCTGTTGGGTATGCTGGATGACCTGCTGGAATACCGGCTGACGCTGATTGCTGCGCCGGCTGGTTATGGGAAAACTTCTCTCTTGGTAGATTTGGCACACAAGGTGGAATATCCCGTCTGCTGGCTGGCCATCGACCCACTTGATCATGATCCCCTGCGTTTTATCAATTACTTCGTTGCTGCAATCGCCCAGCAATTTCCCGATTTTGGAGGTCCGAGCAGGTCTTTGCTCAGCAATCTGGGGGCCATCGATCTGGATCAGGAGCAGGTTCTGCGGACGATCATCAACGATCTCTACGACCAGGTCCAGGAGCATTTTGCCCTGGTGCTGGATGACTTCCATTTGATCGATGACAGCCCCGAAATCAACTATTTTATTAACCATTTCATCCAGGACATGGATGAAAACTGCCACCTGGTGATTGCGACCCGCTCCCTGCTCAGCCTGCCGGATCTGCCCCTGATGGTTGGCCGCTCCCAGGTAATGGGCTTGAGTTTTGAGGAGTTGGCCTTCCAACCGGAAGAGATCAAGGATCTGTACCGGATCAAATACCAGCATTCCCTCAGCGATCAGGACACTGAACGGATCGTGGATGAAAGCGAAGGTTGGATCACAGGGCTGCTGCTGACGGCAGAAACAAGCCATCAGGGTGTAACTGGCCAGCGCCAGGCGGCCCGGGCAGCCGGGATCGACATCTACGATTACCTGGCCCGGCAGGTGCTGGACCAACAAACCCCCTCCATGCAGGATTTCCTGCTGCGCACTTCGCTGCTGGAAGAGTTTAATGAGGAACTTTGCCAGCAGGCGCTGTGTGATGCTGAAGGAGATCAAAACTGGGGCGATCTGGTCCGGCAGCTGCTCCACAAGAATCTTTTTATCCAGCCGGTGGAAAGTGGGGGAACCTGGCTGCGCTACCACCAGCTCTTCCGCGACTTTCTGCAGCAGCATTATCAAAAACATTTTCCGGATCAGGTGAAAGAACTGCTTCTAAAGCTGGTAGATGTCTATCAGGATCTGCAGTGGTTTGAAAAAGCCTATGCTGTATGCCTTCAGCTTGATATAGATCAGCAGACGGTAGATTTTCTCAAGGCTGTCAGTCCATCCATGGTCCACAGCGGGCAGATCTCACTGCTGAAAAGCTGGCTGGACGAACTCTCCCCGGCTTTAATTGAGCAGAATCCAGGATTGCAGGTCCATTGGGCCGGTATTGCCAGTCTGTCCGGTGATGCCGAATCCAGCCTGCGCATGTTGAATCAAGCTCTGGAGGGGCAAACCAG
>Ga0307419_10000530_pt1 | contig 19308 bp, 20 predicted proteins | sample SalMarWE160230MG_2_FD_202512 | JGI IMG/M metagenome (GOLD analysis project Ga0307419, IMG submission 202512) | Salt marsh sediment microbial communities from the Plum Island Ecosystem LTER, Massachusetts, United States - WE1602-30 | ecosystem: Environmental > Aquatic > Marine > Intertidal zone... | reverse complement strand
CCAACCCTCGTTATGGTTTCCCCTATACCATGGCAACCACCAGTGGTCATAATTGAGCGGCTAATGTTATCTTCATACATAGCTTCAATTTCAAGCTCTAAGGTAGATTTTTTATGATCTTGGCAGGATTGCCACGTACAACTACATTCGGCGGGATATCGTTCGCCACTACACTACCAGCTCCAAGAATGGAATTTTCCCCTATTGTCACACCTTTCAGTATAATACAGTTGACGCCAATCCATATATTTTTACCAATTTTAACTCTTCTATCTCTTTCATATCCCATGTTATAGGTTCGGTTCTCCGGCGGCCAAGGTGCGTGAAAATCAGAATCTATAATTATGCAGTTTGAGGCAATGATTGTTCCAGCACCTATTTCAATACTGGTAGTTCGACAAGTAATCGCTGTTCCATTCAGGGCAACATTATTTCCGATGATAATTTTCGATTGAGAAAATGCTCGAATTTTACATTTCGAATATAAGCCGATACTGGCCCTCACATAATCCGAAACGATGCGAACATTGTCACCAATTACTATGTTACTGTCAGGACTTTTTGAAATCACAATTCGCCCCCAACATTTTACTTTTTTACCTACCTTTATATGTCGATACAGCAACTTATAAAACAAAAGCCATATTTGACCCGTTAGTTCTGGAATTAAATAAACAAAAAGTTTTTCGTAAATCACCCCTTGTAATTTACCACTAAAAAAAAGCTTTATAATCTTGATGATTTTCGGATTCATTTGATTACCAATCTTCCCGATGTTTTTGTATCAATATTTTCAAGCGCGACACCACAATGAGAAACGACCCTTAGACTTTTAGTTCCTTTAGAACTGAGGAACCTAAAATGCTGCCCCCGCAATAATTCCAGCAGCCTCTTTTGCAATTTCAAGAATTTTTCCATCTTTAATATTATTCCTTAATGATTTCAAGTATATTTTGGTTCTTCTTCAAGTTCTTCTAAAGAGCTGCGATCATCTTCCAAGAGACGATGTACTGATAACGACTTTCATCCTACTCGCCCTTCAACGCTGATAATGCTTTGCATACCGCATCACTTAAAAAAATAGTGTCAAGGCTGAAAACAAGGAAATTATATCCTTGTTCACACCTTTTTCTGGCCTCATCAGGATTAGATGAGACGGAATGAAAGCCAGCTGATATGTTATGCCGCGAAGCAGCGATCATAACTTTTTGTAAAGCATCCGTAACTTCTCCATTATCAAAAGCACCAGGTTTCCCCAAAGAGCCAGACAAATCGTAAGGACCGATCATAAAGGCATCAATACCTGGGGTTGACAATATATCATCAATATTATTTACTGCATCAATATGTTCTATTTGAATAATAACAACAGCTTCTTCCGCTAACCAGCTTTTATAGGCCTCAAATTCTCTGCCAAATTTTTGTGCCCTATAAAGGCCAACCCCTCGTGTTCCTACTGGAGGATATTTGACAGAATTAACCGCGGCTTCAGCATCATCCCTATTAGAAACATTTGGGACTATTACCCCATAGGCTCCTGCATCCATAACCCGCTTGATTAAATTTTGATTATTTTCTCCCACACGAACCAAGGGGACCATGTTGTTGGCTTCGATTGAAATAATGAGGGGTAAGAGGTCTCTCAATTCTATAGAACTGTGTTCCATATCAACAACTAACCACTCGAAGCCAGCCAGAGCCAATATTTCTGGAATCAATACATGAGGGATCGTAATCCAGGAGCCATATGTTTGTCTCTTCTCAGAAAGAATTGTTTTTAAAGGGTTTTTTTTCATTTATACATGCCTCCAGAACTTCGAAAAAAGATTTCTCTTCTGAATCTTTAATGCCCAGTAATTATTTACTACAAGAGGCTAAAAAATCGCTGATATTAATCTGGCTTAAAACTATTACCAAAACCTGAAGATGCTCACGAAAATAAATTGAAATCATTTGGGCGGTCAAACCAAAGCGGCTTTTTTTAATAAAAGCATGTTTTTGATTATAACAAAATTTTCCATGGTCATTACTCTTAATTTAACTCCAAGATAAAAATAGGATATAATAGACATACTTTTAACAATTAAACGGACTTCATAGGGGTAAGAGGCGGCTATCCGTAATAAAAGTATCAGCATTGCTGAAACAAAAAATAAGCCATAAATTGCACCGATTTTATTGTATTCCCACTTAATCTCGTAATAATACTGAGAGACCAAGAAAGAAATTACTCCAGAAATCAACCCGGACAGGAGAGTTGCCCATGCTGCACCGATGGCACCCCATTTTATGATAAACGGTATATTAAGAGCAATATGCAGTTTTGTTTATGCTATCTTATAAACCAGAAATGGCCCATTTTACCCACTCACTTCCACGATGAGTCTTTATTTATTTGAGTGTTTTGACGGCTCGATTTCTTTTTCCTTCTGCTGCTGATATAAATCAAAGTAAAAACCTCTTTTTTTAAATAATTCATTGTGCTTTCCCTCTTCGGCGACCCTGCCATGATCGAGCACTACGATCTTATCGGCATGCTCAATGGTACTGAGCCTGTGGGCGATGACGATGGTGGTCTGATGTTGACTTGCCATTTTGAGTGATTTCTGGACAATTTTTTCCGAGATATTGTCAAGAGAGCTTGTTGCCTCATCGAGAACCAGTATCTCCGGTTTTCTTATCATGGCCCGTGCAATGGCGATTCTTTGTCGTTGCCCGCCGGAAAGCTTCACTCCCCTGTCGCCAAGAATCGTATCATATTTTTCAGGAAGTTCCTCGATAAACTGATCAGCGTTGGCGATCCTTGCCGCTTCCCTGATTTCTTCCGGTGTGGCGTCTGGTTTTCCAATCCTGATATTATCCTCAATGGATGCATGAAAAATAAAGGTGTCCTGACTCACCATGCTCAAATGTTTCAGCCATGAAGAGCGAGAATAGTCTTTATAATCAACTCCATCGATAAGTATTTTACCTTTTGATAAATCATATAAACGTAGCAGTATATCAGCCAGGGTCGATTTCCCTGAACCCGATTCACCGACGATGGCCACTGTTTGGTTTTTCGGTATGATGATATTGATATTTTTCAAAACATCACTTCTTGTGGAATAGGAAAAAGATACATTGTCGAGTCTTATCTCACCCCTCAAACCAGAGAAATCTTTTCCGCCGTCATCCGTCTCATACTGTGGATCGGCCAGCGTCTCATAGGTAATCCGCACACGAGGTGCTAGTCCCTTGAGCCCCATCCATTGATGTGCTATCTCCTTGACAGAAGGCATAAGTCTCATCAATGCGCCCACATAGACAATGATGATAGGAAATACCTTAACAAAGCTATCCGGCATATAGAGTTTTGCGTAAATGATGGCGAGGATCGTACTTAACGAACCTATCGATAGTATTAAATGGGATGAAAAATATGACGGAGCAGTATAGAGAAATTGTTGTTTCCGTGCAGTATTGGTCTCTCTGCGCAATTTTTGAAACCAATGGAGATAATTGTCGAAAATCTTAATCTGCCGGATCCCGGAAAACGATTCCGAAAAAAATGTTGTAATATTCGTATATGCTACTTGCGCCCTTTGAGCAGCAGGATTAATAATCAGATTTGAAAGCACATAGACGACGATGCTGAATACAGCAATGACTGCATACAATATAAGGGTATATTTTATCGAAATAGTAAACAACAGAACGGTTATAATGATTATTCTGAAGAACTCTACACCCGCTTTTGGAAAGTAAAAGAACATTTCTCCTACGGATGACGATGCCTCTCTGCCAATATACATGAGTTCTCCGTGTTTCTTACTGTGGAAATAACTGTATTGATTAAGGAGTATCTTTTGAAAAATCCTGTTCTGGAGATCAGCGTAGAGGCGCAAATGGTACCAGAGTGAAGCGCTTTCCGATATAATCCCGAAAATTCGACTGAGGATTATTAATATGAGAAGGAGTAAGCTTGCAGCGACGAGTTTATCACTGACAGGCAACAGTGCTGAGACTGAATCCAGATATTCCAGTATTTTTCCACCGTATTGGACAGTTGAATCGGCCCCGGAAAGAATCTTGCTCACAAAGGGATACAATGCGCCGACGCTGAGCGTCTCAAGAGAAGCATATATAAAAAGGAGGGTGAAGAGGAATACTGCCTGGAACCGATAAGGCTTCAGAAACCAGGCCATTATACTTAAGTCGTTGACTTTACACCTTCCTTCAGTCAATGTTTCTTTACCGTTCCTCTTTTTTTCACAAAAATACTCAGAAACATGGAATTAAAGAAATGTTTCTTCTCGTCATAAAATTCTTTCGGAAACTCAAAATTATGTCCCTCGCCGTAAAACAAACGAAACAACACTTTCTTGTATCCAAATTTATCGAACATTTTATCGTAATTATAAGGATATTGCCTTGAATTTGCTCCAGTTATAATTGCAATATAACCTCGTGTTACCCTCGCCATATCAAAATAAAGACTTTTATCTTCAGGAGGAATATGCTCAAGAACAGCTATTGAAAATGTCACATCATAGCTTTTGGAGGGTATTTTTTTTATTTCACGTGCTGCATTCCCTATATAGAATCGGCCTGTATTGTAAAGATCGGGAAAACGCTCCTTCATGGTCTTATTTATTGATAGTTCATTTATTTCTATCCCTGCAAGGTTCCTGTACCCGAAGTTGTAGAGGAAGTTGAGGTTTCTCCCAGCATTACAGCCTATCTCAAGAAAAGAGGTATCTTTACCGACAACCTCCAGAAGGTCTTCAAAAAGTACATATGTCGAATTATCTTCCTGCAAGTATTTTTCGGGACCGTGTTCATCACCTAGGGTCCTCGACTGCCAGTGTTTTCTCGAATCTGTCATTTTCCAAAGTGGATTTATACCGAATGATGCTGATAACCAAGATAACCTGTATTCAATTTTATTGATCGTATGGCTTTTTCGGAGCTTGATCACAATCTTCTTCATGGGCAGAAAATTGAGAAATCTTTTTAAAACTGGTATCATAAATTATCCTCAGAAAAAACATTATTAATTTTATCGTTAGGCCAATTATAAACAATTTCTTCAAGAATACTCTGGATATTCCTCTTAACCTTTCCATGAAAACAATCACTATAGAATTCTTTCTGTATCCTCTTCATAGTATCGTTATCCAAATAAATGCCATTAATAAAATTTTCAACATGGTATTTAAGTTCATTATAATTACGTGCAATAATTGGGTGTTTAATGTAATCCAGAAATAGTGTATCCAAGGAATCAGTTATCTCGTATATAATCACTTTTCTTCCAGCAGCCAATAATTCATCGCACAGAGATGTATAGCAAGCAATCGTTAAGTCAGCCTTTTCCGATATAAAATGTGGGTTATATCTTTTTAAATCAATTTCAATTTTTATGTTGTCTAGTTGATCAATTTCTAACAAAATATCTTTTATGAAATGGCTGCTATATGAATCCAGCCCTTTACCTTTTATGACAATATAAAATGAAGGAAAGTCTTTGGCTAATTTTATGAGATCTTTATAGAACTGCCTTGTCTCGCTTATTTTAGCTGCTGACCAATTTACATCTGCAATGCGATCTGGTGGCAAGATGTAATCAAGGGCAAGGATTAGCTTTTTTGTTTTTTTTATTTCGTCATATTTTTCATCATATAATTGCTTCTTTTCGTATTCATGCAAAGTATCCACCCTTACTAAGCCAACCGGTATAAAATTGTCAACCATGGAGGTTTTCATGCACGGTTCCTTAACTATATTGCTCGCAACAAAGTAATAATCAAAAATTAAGTAATTATCCGGGAAAAAAGCGATAATAAACCTCTCCTCATTTGCGCATATCCGTACATTTTTCAACGTTAATGCCATTGCAAGTTCACGGGGAAACAGCCAGTCGTATCCAGCGAGGGCTACCCTTAAATTTTTGAACTTCGACAAAACCAGATAGTACCTCTTGATGCGAAGAAAAAGATACAACGAAAGGAATATATACCAGAACCCGAAACGGTAAAAGTCTGAAAAAAGTCTGAAATTCATCCTTCCCAGCAACTCCAAAAGGCTCTTTATCAAATCCCCCTTGCTGTAATCCAATTCATAGAGATCTGAATAGGGGATATCATTTTCCATATAGTATTTATAGCTGGCCAACATATAGTTGTCGACCTGCTCTCCCAGAGACAGGTGCAATATGTTCGACCTATAAAAAGGTGATTCCGAATTCTCACTGTAAAAATGACCTTTTTTGAACATTTCCCCATAGTATATACCCTGATGTGGGAAATAAACGACCTTACATTTTTCAAAATCTATTTTTCTTTGTAAATTCGTCCTCTGATATAATGGGGAATTGCTCGTCTCACTTTTCTCGGTCATGCTCAATAAAGACTTCACTTTTCGAAGTGCCATGCAGGCGCTGCTATAAAACATGCCGAAACCTTTATAAAAATAAAGACCGGGTAAGATAATTGTCTTAATACTCCGATCATCGATCAATCCTTTTAAAAAATAAGCGAGGGAATTAAAAGACACAATTGTTATCGAAGAATATTTTCGCGTGTCCCGGAGATACTCACCAGCAGCATATTGCTCCGCAAAGGAATTTATAACCCGATTGATATAATATTTCCAAACTATATCCATTTTATTTTTCTGGCTTTTTTCAATCCTGAGTAATTTCTCTATAGAATGATTAATAAAAGACGAACAAACTTTTTTATATATAATCTCTGAATATTCAACTGCCAGAACCTGGCTTCTGTGATATTGAGCAAATTTAGTATATTCTCTCTTCACCCATTTAATGCCCTTATCTTCAAGAGAATGCATTTTATTCATGTCTCTAAATGCCTCACTCATATCAAGAAAAAATACCTCGCAGTTTCTCAAAAATTTCAAAAGAAACAGAAAAGGCAGGGCAAGTCGGGTAAGACGATAGATTAAGAGGGCATTCATTCTACATACTCCATGTTCATCGGTGTACCCCTCGATATGTCTCTTCTTGCCTTTTTCCCGATTAAGTCCTTTATGTGCCTTGGGTGGAGGCCAAATCCAGGTCTAATTGATTTCACATTTTCTTCAGTTATAATTTCGCCGTTCTTTATATCTTTCACCGCAAAGAGAGAGCGAGAAAAAATCCTGTTTTTCTTAACTTGTTCTGTTATTTTGTAATCAACTTTGCCAAGCGCCTTTTCTACTTCCCTTACCGCATTCGCCATCTTTTTAAACTCCCCTGGTTCCAATGAAAAAGCAGAATCTGGACCTCCAAGCTTTCTATTCAAAATAAAATGCTTTTCTATAATCTTTGCGCCAAGCGCAACCGCTGCTATTGGGACTGATATCCCAAGTGTATGGTCAGATATTCCCACGACTACCTTGAATCTCTTTTTCATGTCTGGGATAGTCATCAGGTTTGCTTCTTCCAGTGGCGCAGGGTATGCAGAAGTACATTTTAGCAGTGCGATTTGCCTGTTTCCTACGTCTTTACAGGTCTTTATCGCCTCTTCAATATCCGAAAGTGTGGATATGCCTGTAGATAGTATTACCGGCTTCCCCTTCAGCGCAATATACTCTATGAGCGGTATGTCCGTTATTTCAAAAGATGCAACTTTATAAGCGGGAACATTCATCTCTTCAAGAAAGTCTACAGCTGTTTTATCAAAAGGGGTAGAAAAGCAAATAAGCCCCAGGCTCTCGGCTATTTTTTTAAGTTTTGGCTGCCATTCCCATGGAGTATATGCCTCTTTATACAGCTCATAAAGAGTCCGCCCGTCCCACAGGGTACCGTGTTTTATCTGGAAATATTCATTGTCACAATCCATGGTGATGGTGTCAGGCGTGTAGGTCTGGAGCTTGACTGCATCGGCTCCCGCCTCTTTCATGGCGCGGATGGTTTTCACCGCAACGTCGTAGTCCTGATTATGGTTTGCCGACAACTCGGCAATGATGAAAACCGGGTCATTCTCTCCTACAATTTTATCGGATATTTCTAGCCTCATTTCCTGGTCCTGTCCCCTGTTTTTTTGAAATAGCGTTCATTTCGTCCCATGTTGTCCAATGTTTGGTTCCGTTTCTTATAAGCCTTGCCGTTTCCTGAGGCCCAATGTTGAACAGTGCATCGAGCACGGATAGATAAGGGATGAAACCATTCCCGGACCCCACCTGCGGGTAAGGCGTAGGTTTGAAATCCTGAAAAGAGACCTCCACGCTGACCAAAGGGAAGAGACCCTCGTCCCGCATATAATCAAAAGAACCTCTCGCACAATAGTAGTGATCCCCGTGGTTCAACCGCAATAGCTCCGCTACCCGTTCGGATCTCTGGGCATCAGAGGAAAATTGGGAACTCAGGACAAAATTTCTCTCAAAACCGATCATGCCGCACACCCACCTGATGAAGGCCATGTTCAGGGCAGCCAGGGATTCCACCGGATTGAAAAGCCACCCCTCTACAGAAGGTGATATTTGCGCATAATACGGCGCCCTGGAGTAATTCTGCTGTATCCTCTTCCACATTTTCAGTCGCCACGGAATATCTTCGTTTATCAGCGTCTGATTGAGAGCGGCCCCGAAGGATACCGACTTCCGGATTGGCACCGAATACCAGCCAACCCGACCCTTGTTGACGAAAAGCCGGTTTCTCTGGTGATAACTCTGAACTGAAAACTGAAAATCATCGAGCATTATGAACTGTTCAGACTGGTAGATCAACTCGAAGTAACCCTGCCAAGGCAGGAACGTAGGCTGCATCATGGCCACTTTCATATTTTGTCCGGTCATAAAACCTTATTTCTTTCTTTCGCCTATTTTCCTCGCGGGACTCCCTACATATATGCCCCAGGGTTCCACGTCTTTGTTTACAAAGCTTGCGGCGCCGATTAGAGCCCCCTCGCCAACCGTGATGTTCGGCATGAGCGTGCAGTTTGCCCCGATATATACATCATCTTCAATGACCAGTTTTCCATATAATGCTTCTGAAGAGCCCTCGGGCAGCCCGTCCACCATCTTCAACCCTGCGGCGTGGGAATATACGGCTGACAGCAAAACGGTACCGGGACCCACTGACACGCGGTTTCCGATGATCGTTTCCCCGCCCCCCCAAATCACCACATGGGGTTGTATATCGCTGTGTTGACCAATTTTCACGCCCAGGCCAGCAAATATGAATACGAAATCCCGAATACGGCAATGATCATCCAGCTCTATTACATGGGGATAGGCTAACTTGGCCAGTGGGTAAATCCGCACATCCTCTCCGCATTTCTTCAACTTATCCCGTACATTGTGTCCCATAAGCTCCATATCTGCAATACCAGTTATCATAGATTCTCCCTTCTTTTCTCTCCCTTCAATCGTCTTCGTTTTTCAAGAAGGAAGCTGAATCTGCCGGTCTCCATTTCTCGCTTGTAATCGATAAGCATGTCTTCGAAAGAATACTGCGGCACCCAGCCGAAATCTCTTTTGGCCTTGCCATTATCATAGAGAAAAGGTTCAATGGAATTGGGCCTTCCGGGCTCGTGCCTGATTTCCGGTTTACCATTCTCCCCGGAAAACACCTTGACTATCGTCTCTGCCTCTTCTCTCAATGAAATCGATCTTCCTGATGAAATATTGTACAGGCCAGCCGTATTTTCACTTTTCAGGGCCATGGAGAACGCCGATACGACATCCTTTACATATATGATATCTCTGCCTTTTTCACAGTCGCCCCACAACTCGATAGTTTTACCCGCCACTGCATTCTCGACGAATATTTGAAAACCTGTCTTAATAGGCTTTCCCTGCCAGAAGATCTCCGTATGAGGCCCATATCCGTAAACAGGGGGCAGTCTGAATATGATTCCCCGGATACCGTATTGCTGCCGATAATGCTTGATGCAGTCCTGGGCTGCGCTTTCCGATATGCTGAACATGGCGTATTCGCCCGTGTATTTGAGAGCCCTGCCGTCTTCCTCGCGGATAGCCTTCCTATGCCGCCACAGTCCCTGGGTATTCCTGTGTGAACTGGCATAGATGATTTTGTCTACTGACACCATCCTGCAATACTCCAGGATATTGAGGGTGCCTATAACATTGACCTTTATATAATCTGCTGGATCATATGCTTCCTCGCTCACGTTTGCCGGCTGTAAGCAAGCCAGATGAATCACCGCTTCTACACCGTCTTTGGGCAATGCCTTAAGCTCATTCTTTCGAGTAATGTCAAGGTGCATATAAGGGAGGCCCTGCTCCTTGAAGTACTTTTCTCCCACTTCGCTGATGTCGGTAGAGAAAACGGATCGGCCCTCTCCTATAAGGCGCTCCACCAGATAGGTCCCGATAAAACCCGCTGCCCCGAAGATGATTATCATTGTCTCACCCCGTGGCGGCAGACCTCGAAGGAGCGCCTTTTCAGGCCCTCTCGTATCCCTTTAATCCCTTTCCATGATTGCATAGCCAAAACCGGTCCTCCCATATCCGTTTCCGCAATAAAGCATGATTTTTTTGCCTTCATATAGAAAAACGTATGGGTAACAAATCATTTCAGAATCCCATCCATTTTCAGATACGTCAATACCAACCTTATCATCCATTCGGTGAAATTTAAAACCATCTTCTGATTCAGCATAACCCATATTATATCCGCCGCTTCCGATAGCATAGCAATACCACATTTTATATAGACCATCTTCCTTCACGATACTCGCTCTTGATACGCGGCTTTCTCCTGGATACATATAGTCCACAGATACCAAACCTGCCCGCTGCCAGTGGATGCCGTCTGCCGATTCTGCATACTTTATATTGTATTTTGGTAAATCATTGTTTGTCCATTCATCAGCAGAATCGTACCACATTCTCCATACCCCATTTTCAATCAGAATGCAGGAAATTACTAAAATCGTATACGGTTCGGCATTTGTTCTATCGATGATCGGCGCCGCAAAGTGCCTTTTAAAAGTTTTTCCGCCATCTTCACTAATTGCCAATCCGGAAACCTCTGCGGCACGCACTGTTGAACCTTTATTCCAGCCGAAGTAATATAAATACTTCTTATCATCGTGTGTTACTATCCATGTTGGGCTGACACCATTATCATCAAAGCAGCCAAGTTTCCCCAAGTCGAGAATGGGATTCTCCGACAGGTATAAGATCTTATCCGGCTCATTAATATCAATTTCTATATATCCTATTTTTGATCTATTAGATATATCGCGCCCGGAAAAATAAATTCTGTACAAAGCATTTTCTATCTTATCGGCCACGGGAAGCATCCCATGTGTTATCACCCATGGATATTGACCTGTTGGATTAAATATTAACCCCCTTTTTACCCATCCCATTATTTTACCCATCCTTTCAGTTTTTATATTCGTAGCCTGGTAGTTCTAACTTAGAATCGCATGTATGATCTCGACCTTACCTTGCCCAATTTCCATAGACGCAATCAAAGGATCATCAGGGAAAATAAAGGATTTATTTTCAATAATTGAAGAGAGTCTGAATAGTTCGCTTTTATCCAGCGTTGTCAAATATCCTCTATAAACATCACGCTGTAGCTCATTCTGATGGAAGCCGACCACGGGCGTTCCGACTGCTAATGCCTCAAAAAAAGAAAGGCCAGGCGAGGCAAAGACGACATCTGATCTATGCATTGCTTCAGCAACGTCCTTTAAGTTATGGACGATCTGGACATTGCTTTGAGTCTTTCTGTTTTGCTCTATGACCGCATTTATTTCTTCATGATGCTTAAATGCTGCGCCCACGACAGCCATAATCTCAAAGGTGGAACCCATACGGAGAAGTTCATTGAGGACTGCGGAAGTTAAATTCGAATGATCCGCTCCTCCAAAAATCAGCATAACGTTTCTCACACGTGATAACGGTTTCTTCGTCCTTTTGGTGTATATAAAGAATTCAGGACGCAGCATCCAATACTTTGGGCCATAATAATGAACGGCGCCAGATGTTGCATCTTTCTCACATACATTTTTGAAATTACTACCTATATCAGCAAGCACCGTCATATCAGCATACTGATTTGCCGTCGTTAAATTGGTGAAGATGATGAGCTTACAACCAATTGTTTCTTTAATTTGTCTTGCTAACAGGGGAGAGACATCGAGTTTATCAAAAATGATGCGGTCAGGCACTTCACTGACCAGGGCATTCAAAATCGCATCGTCATCGGAATATTGATAAATGTCGAAGCCCGTTTCGGATAACAGTTCAATTGCTATACGATCACTCTTGGTGATAAAGAATATTTTGGGTTGGTAGTCCAATTTTTTCGATAGCTCACCTGCCAACGTGACAGATTGATGAACATGACCCATGCCGAGGGTGTTATTGCCGTCTGTGATGATGGCGATTTTCATGATGACTAAATATCCTTTTGAACAATATGCTTGTTAATTGATTGCAAATGAGTATTGCTGTCAATAATCATGATACCTTTAGTCGATTGACGCAAATTGGACTTCCAGCGGACATCCAAGGCATAGTGGTTATGAAGATCAGCCAATCCCAATTTACATCAGCCTGTGTCCGAATGGTATTTTTCTCATCTTGGGCTTGACTCGTACCAGCCAATGTGATTGCGCCCACCCATCCTGAATCTCGACGCAACTCTCTTCAGTAATTCGTACAAGCTGATAGCCTTTTTGCGCTACTACGCTGGCGAGGCTGTCCGAGATATGTCGGCAGACAAAACGAACGGTTACGCCACGCGAGATCAAGACATCGGCCAAGGCAAGGCATCACATGGCCGGTACTAATAGTCTGAGATGCTTCAGCACGGAAAGAAATGTGCATAAATGCTACTTTCCAGAGTCCATAGATTGGATAACTTTCAATAAAATCTCCGCCCGTTCCCAGTCTTCAAGTGTATCTATATCCTGAACTCTCCAACGAGGGATAAAGATAACTGTTGATTTGGGCCCAAAAACAGTTACGTTGTTCAACCATGCATCGGCTCGCCCCCAGTAAAACATTCCCGCATCGTGAAAAGCTTTCGGAAGATCTTGCGAACGTGTATTGAAGTAGTTGGGAAAGAACATTTCCAATCCGTCAGAATTCTTATTCCGGAAAGATCGAAAGATAGGATAGGCAAAGTCCGTCGCAGAAAATACGTAGTCCCATTTTCCAGTTTCATAAATTTTAAAAGACGCTAAAAGATCCACATCACGGATAAAAGGTGCCGTAGGGAAAATACAACATACCGCAGATAATTTTACTCCCTTCGATAACAACCAATCAATGGCATGTGCAATAACTGCGGCAGGAAAAGTAAGATCATCTGAAAGATTTGCAGGACGCATAAAAGGCACTTCGGCACCACAATCTCTGGATATTTCGGCGATTTCAGCATCATCGGTAGAAACTATAATATGATCGAACAATTTACTGCGAATGCTGCACTCGATGCTGTAAGCAATCATTGGCTTACCGGCAAACGGACGAATATTTTTGCGGGGAATGCGTTTACTCCCTCCCCGCGCGGGGATCACAGCCACCCTCATAGGATCTCCTGCATACATAAAGTTCTGCGATACGAAGAGTTACTTTTCATTCAAATATCAGCAAATTGTTGTTAGAACGCCACCATCGATCGCAACGCATGTTCCGTTCATATAATCAGCATGCTTACTTGCGAGAAATGCCACAAGAGCCCCGTATTCCAGCGGATCGCCAAACCGTCCAAGCGCGGTACTTGCTTCTGCCTCGCTCTTCCATTGGTCAAAGGAGATCCCCTCCTGCCGCGACGCTGCAAGGCCAAGCTCTTTGACGCGATTAGTATCGAATGGTCCGGAAAGAACGGTATGTACTCTAACCCCCTCCCGCGCATACTCCATCGAGAGTGTCTTAGCAAAGGCCGCTACCCCGCTTCGGAACACGTTTGATAGAACCATATTCTCGAGTGCGCATTTGACACTTGTGCTCTCGACGTTGATGATCCTCCCCCAACGGTGCTCCAACATCGACGGAACAACACGGCGGCAGGAGCGGACCACGCTCATAAGGGTGAGGTCGAACGCTGTTTTGTAATGGTCATCCGTTAACTCAAGGCTTTTCCCGGGAGGCGGGCCACCCGCGTTGTTCACGAGGATGTCGACCTTTCCAAAAGCACTAAATACTTGATCGAAAAAACTATTAAGTGCGGCCGCATCCGCAACATCGGCAGCTTCGGCAAATACGTGCATGCCTGTATCAGCACGGATTTCTTGAGCAACTGATGTAAGACGCGCCGCGCCACGCGCACAGATAGCAATATTGCAACCCTCCTGTGCCAGTACTTTTGCAATGCCGCGTCCGATTCCGGAACTCGCGGCCGGCACAACGGCAACTCTATCCTTAAGTCCAAAATCCATAACAACCTCCATTAATTAAGGGTTAATAAAAACTAAACCAGATCATTAAGCTGGAGTTGATACCCCCCAACAATGTCATGCGCAACCCGGCGGCCCACGAGGTCGTGGATGACCCGAGGATCAATGCCTCCCTGGCCTGGGCGCAGAGCAACAAGGTCGCCTGCTACGATCTGGTGGCCCTTCGAAAGAGCCATCGCAGTGTATATACTGCGTCGATGAATGCTGCGGTCCTTGAATTCTGCCTGCGAAATTTCTTTGGATGCCCCATTTGCCTGTGCCGCAAATCGGAGCATCAACCGAGCTTCCCGCCAACTGTCGGGATCGAGACACACAACCCAGTCCGGGCCCTGCCAATCTATATCGGGTGCAAGGTGCTTCATGATCAGAGCTGCTCCTTTTGCGGAGGCAATCGCAGGAACGAATGAGGTTGCCGTATGGTCAACGAAGCCGGTCACTAGACCGTAACGACGCTTGAATAACTCTATGCAGTCGAGCTGGAGAAGCTTTGAATGCACGCCCCTGCTTACATCGGAAGACATAACATGCTGCCCATGCAGGAGACCAATATCTGATCGGCTATGCGACAGCGAATAGTTAACCGCCCAGTCTATCTCATCAATTGATGCCATGAGCGTCGCGAGCCAGAACGGCCTGCCGGTTTCGGCAACAGCGTCGATAATCACGGGATTCGTCAGATCGGTTGCATTTACGCAAAAGACATCTGCCCCGGCGTCGGCGCAAAGCTCAATAATGCTGGGCGAAAAGCCTGCAACCTGAAAAAGCAAACCCTCTTCATGGGCAACCTTGACCAGTTCACGTATCTGCTCATTCCGTAACTCCCTACTTCGATAAATAGCATGACCAGGGTCACTGCAAACATACATGTCGTCAGCGAGAAAAAGCTGAAACTCTATACCATCAGCACCAGCAGCAGCAGCCTTCTTGCACATATCCACGGCGATACAGATATCCCCCTGATTAGCCTGCCCCTCCTCAGCGAACATCAAGGGCTCTCGGCCCTCACCGACAAATATACTGCCAATCCTCATTAGTGCCATCTTAATTCTCTCCTTTACAAACTATTCAGTAGTTTTTCATTCTCACCGTAAGCAATGCCGGTGCCAAGGCGTTATCGACTCCATCCACCACGATGCGCTTTAAATTTCTTGCTCCTCCTCGCAGACGACTTATAGCCAGATCAATTGGCCATGCCGTAAAGCAGGCAGAACGGGACGTGCCGATGGCAAAAAGAAATCTCTATCATGGTCCTCATTCGTCATTACTTAATGAATCAGGTATCGCTATTACGATGCTATCTATCAGTTTAGCCTGCATAATTCTTTCAACGACATGCCAAAGTAATAGTTTCCCACATAAATCGAGCATAATCTTCTTCGGCAGCCTCGCTGATGTCATCCGCGCTTGGATAATAGCAACTTTTATTGGCATAAGACCCTCAAAGACTATATCGATATTACTTTTTTCACTTTTTGAATAACCTCATCTATCATCTGTTCAGACATGGTAGGATGTATAGGAAGACTAAGGATGTGTTTGTAAGCTTTTTCTGCTATCGGGCATAAACCAAGTCTGGTTCCATATCTATTTCTATAAAAGGGATGGAGATGAACGGGAATATAGTGTACATTGACACCAATGCCTTCTTCTCGTAAAGAATGAAAAACCATGTCTCGATCCATATGCGTACCATTGAGGTTAAGACGGATTACGTACAAGTGGTAAGCATGAAAGACCTCGTTGCTAACCGATAAAGGCTTTATTTGAGGTATGTCACGAAATGCAACATCATAACGATAGGCAATTTCGTGTCGACGATCAATCCATAAGGGCAATTTTTTCAGTTGGCTCATCCCTAGAGAACACTGGAAGTCGGTAAGTCTGTAATTGTAGCCAAGATCAACCATCTCATAGAACCAGGAACCCTGGGCCTCTCGCTGGCGGTGATCCGTGGTAATGCCATGATTACGAAAAGTACGCATTTTTTCAGCTAGGTCGGGGCTGTCTGTTGTAATCATCCCTCCTTCACCAGTGGTAATATGTTTTACAGGGTGGAAGCTGAAGGCATTGAGGTCTGCGTGGGTACCCACATTTTTTCCTTTATAGGTAGCTCCGAGGGAATGGCAAGCATCAGCAACAAGGAAGAACCCATGACGGTGGGCAATATCCTTTAAAACATCATAATCACAAGGCTGTCCGGTATAATCCACAGCAATAATTGCCTTTGTCTTTGAAGTAATTTTATTTTCGACTTGTTCTGGGTCTATTAACAAAGTATCATGATTTACATCAGCGAATACAGGAACACCACCCTGAAAAACTATACAATTTGCACTGGCAGCAAAAGTCATCGGGGTAACCACGACCTCATCTCCCGGGCTAATACCTAATGCGTACATAGACGCATGGAGGGCTGCTGTCCCGCTACTAACGGCTACAGCGTATTTGGAACCTACATGCCGCGCAAAAGCTTCTTCAAACTCTGCAACCTTGGGCCCTGTCGTGAGCCAGTCGGACTGAAGCACTTGAACAACTGCCTTTATGTCATCTTCGTCGATTGATTGTTTCCCATAAGGAATGAGTTTCATAAGCAGGATTAGGGATTAAGGATTAAGTTAGAACCTTTTTTACTTAAAGAGGCTTGCAGACCAAAGAGCATCTTGCCGATTTCATCACATAGTGCTTCTACTTCTCTTCCTTCTTCATCTTTGATGTAACTCAAATCCTTTGAAAGAATAAGCCAATATTTTGTCTCTTCCAAAGAGCTTTCTGCTATATTCAAAAAATGTACGAATTCCTTTCTACTTCTCCTCTTGAAACCCTCAACTATATTTGTTGGAACGGAGCTTGCCGACCTCCTAATTTGAGATACCAAGCCATATCTCTCTTCATCTGGAAAGCTACCTGTGACCCTATATATCTCTATCACCATATCGTGGCTTTTCTGCCACACCCTTAAGTCCCTGAAAGTTTTCAATCTTACCCTTTAATCCTGACTCCTTAATCCTGTACCATTCTTACCAGTTCTTCTACGGTTAACCATTTATCATTTAGATTACTCGCATAGGCAAATCCTTCTTTTACTGGCTTCCCTCCGTTGGATATGTGAGTCTTCTCAGACCACCACTGAAACTCCGGTTCGACAATGAAATAATCATTGAATTCAAGGGTGTGACGTGCATCGTCTTCAGTAACTAAAACCTCGTGTATTTTTTCTCCTGGCCTGATACCTATGATCTCATGTTTGCAATCAGGTGCGATGGCCTTAGCAAGGTCCATAATATTCATACTGGGTATCTTCGGTATGCATATCTCTCCGCCCTCTGCAAAATCAAGACACTTCAGGACAAACCTAACGCCCTCCTCAAGGGTTATCCAAAAACGGGTCATTCTCGGATCCGTTATGGGAATAACCCCGGTCTCCCTCATCTTTTTAAAATAGGGGATGACGCTCCCCCGACTGCCGATGACATTACCATAGCGGACCACGAAAAACCTCGTCTCTTTCCACCCTGCATACGAATTCCCCGCGATGATCAATTTGTCGGAACATAACTTTGTAGCCCCATAGAGATTGATGGGATTGGCTGCCTTGTCGGTGCTTAATGCAACAACCTTTTTAACGCCGCAATCGATAGCAGCGTTTATAACATTTTCAGCACCCATGACATTGGTCTGAATTGCCTCAAAGGGATTTCGCTCACAGGCAGGAACCTGTTTGAGAGCAGCGGCGTGAATAACGTAATCGACACCGTAAAAAGCCCTGTACAATCTATCTTTGTCCCTCACATCGCCGATGAAATATCGAAGGCACCCATAATCTTTTTCGGAAAAGACTTGTGACATTTCGAATTGTTTTAATTCATCACGACTAAAAATAATAAGCTTTTCCGGAGTATATTCCTTGAGGATGATTTCTACGCACTTTTTACCAAATGACCCCGTACCTCCCGTTATTAATATTGTTTTATTATCAAATATCGACATAAATAATCCTTAATTTTTATCGAATCCTTTCTTCAATCTTTCTGCAACTATTTGCCAAAATAAATTTTCTTCACTGCCCTCTTTTTTAATGTAATCATTTCTATATCCCATATATAATTTTTCATTTACTATTAATTCCTTTTCTGTATTAATATCAAATCGCTCATCGATATTAATCGGCTTTTTTCCTAATATCGTTGCCATAGCATCTATGATTTGTCCCTCCCTTGTTTTTTTTAGACGATTTGTCGTTATAAAAATTATTGGCTTCTTTAGCAATACGGCAAAGTTTATAGCCGTCGAGGAATGGGCAATTACAAATGTTGATTCCTTGATTAATTCAAAGGTTCTGTTTTTGGTAACTAATCTTCCATCGTAAAAATCGTCATTCTTTTTATAATTCGATCGAGGATGAGCTGCAATTACTATCTTCATGTTATACTTTTTCTCGATCTTGTCGAAAAAATTACAGATCAGAGGATAGTACTCTTCAGGGGTAGCATAGGGTTTTATATTAAGATAAATGTAATCAGAATGAAACGGTAAATCTTCATCGAGAAAAACCGCTTGCCTTTTGTCCTTACTATAAATCATATTTCTATACTTCATATAGATATCGTAGTCCAAGGCATGAGTCCATAAGACTTCACTTTCCTTAGAAAATGACAGTTGCGATTTGGGGGAGCGTTCACCCCCGGCCAGAATCAAAGTCGGCGGGGTTATGCCGTCAATGAGAATAAATAGTTTTCCAACAATATATGCAAACAATTTCCTAGGAGTCAACTGCAGAATGTGTTTGATTTGTGCCAACGACATCATTTTCTCTCGCTTAACCGGCAATGCATTTGCCAAAAAAATCGCATAATTAATTTTATATTGAGAAATCATGTGATACACAAAATTTGGATATGGAATAAAACAAATTACAAACGTTTCTTTGTCGAGCTTGCTC
>Ga0307419_10000528_pt1 | contig 19346 bp, 13 predicted proteins | sample SalMarWE160230MG_2_FD_202512 | JGI IMG/M metagenome (GOLD analysis project Ga0307419, IMG submission 202512) | Salt marsh sediment microbial communities from the Plum Island Ecosystem LTER, Massachusetts, United States - WE1602-30 | ecosystem: Environmental > Aquatic > Marine > Intertidal zone... | reverse complement strand
CGCGGTGATGCTCGGGCAGCTGGGCCACAGCCTCCTCGACCTTCTCCCGCAGGTGCCGCTTCCGGAACAGGTCGTCCGGCGAATAGGAGCTGTCCTCCCACTGCAGCGGCCGATGATCCGCGTCCCAGTTCTTCTTGATGGCCTGGAACAGCACCATCGGATTGCGGGAGCGGTTCCGGAGCTCGTTTTTGGCCAGGTTGCTGGCGATCGTGTAGATCCAGGTCGAGAACTTCTTCGTGGGGTCGAACCGGTGCAGATGCCGGTACACCCGCACGAACGTCTCCTGGACCAGATCCTCCGAGCGGTCCCGATCGCCGATCGTCCGGTAGATGAAATTGAGCAGGCGGTCGTGGTATCGATCCGCCAGCTCCTGGAAGGCATAGTGCTGCCCGTCGAGATACCGCTCGACGAGCTCCGCGTCTTCGAGCTGCTTGAGCTCCCGGCGCGGCGGCACCTCCCTCTGTCTGCGTGCCTCCAAGATGTCGGCCATGTCTATCTCGCCCCCCCTTCGCAGCCGTCCCTGGCGCTTCGCTCGGCGTCCTCGCGAGGGTTCGCGAGCGACCGGTTCCGCCGTCTCCCCCGCACTCACACTATAGACGCATAGAAGCTGCCAAACGTCACCGTGCCAACAGTCTGGCCACCCTCAGCAGGCCGGCGACCGCGATCCCGTTGGTGATCGCGCCGTCCTCGATCAGCTCGAGGCAGCGTGACAGCGGCAGCCGATGCACCTCGACCGTCTCGCCCTCCTCGAGATCCGGCTCGGTCTGCTCGAGCGCGCGGGCCAGGAACAGCTCGACGCGCTCATCGCTGAAGCCCGGGCTCGTGTGGATCGTGAGCAGCCGCTCCAGCGTCCCGGCCAGCAGGCCCGTTTCCTCGCGCAACTCCCGGCGCGCGCAGACCTCGGGGGTCTCACCCGGCTCGACGATGCCCGCGGGGATCTCCCACAGCACCGCGCCCACCGCATACCGATACTGCCTCAACAGGTGGACGCCGGGCTCGGTTCCGGGGCCTTCTTCGAGCGCCACGATGGCGGCCGCGCCCGGATGGTGGACGATCTCCCGCTCGGTCTCGGTGCCGTCGGAGAGCCTCACCCGGTCCACACACAATTCGAGGAGCCGCCCCTTGAACATCTGGCGGCTCCCGATGGTTGCCTCCGGACTCAGCTCCACCCGCCGGCCCCCTTCACGGCGCGAAAAGTAACCGAAAACGACCCGAAAGTCAAGGGCGGGTTGGCGTAGACCTCATCTCCACCCGCCCGAAGCGCTCCGCGAGCGGAGTCTCGAGCTCCTGCCCGTCTCCGACCACGATATACGCCATTTCGGCAGGATCCAGATGAGCCCGCATGGCCTCCAGCACGCCATCAGCGCTGACCCCTTCCACCCGCTGCCGATAGGTCTCCCAGTACTCCTCGGGGAGATCGTAGACGGCCTGCGTGGCGAGCTTGGAGCTCACCTGGCTCGCGGTCTCGAACTGCCGCGGCAGTGACAGGACCAGAGAGTTCCTGGCCAGCTCCATCTCTTCGGGGAGCGGAGGCTCGGCCAGGAGACCGGCCGTCTCGCGGACGAACTCGGACAGCGCCTCGGCGGCGACGCCCGTCTCGACCGCCGTCTGACCCACGAACGGACCGGCAGCGCGACGGAAGTGGAACGCCGTGCGCGCCCCGTAGGTCCAACCCCTCTCCTCCCGCAGGTTCATGTTCACCCTCGAGTTGAACAGCCCACCGAGAATGGCGTTGCCGACCAGGAGCTCGAAGAACGCCGCGTCCGAGTAGGAGGCGCCCACGGCCCCGAGCCGGATCTCCGCCTGGGCGCTGGCCGGCCGGTCCACCAGAACCACCGCGCCCGGCACCGTGGCCGCCGTGTCGAGCGGCACCACCGGAACGCGACCCTCGCCGCCGCTCCAGTCGCCGAACCGCGTCTCCACGGCCTCGAGCAGGGCCCCGGCCTCGACGTCGCCGCACACCACCAGGGTGGCGCCCCGAGGGCCAAAATGCCGGGCGTGGAAGTCCGCCACGGCGGGGCGACCCAGGGCCTCGACCGTGTCCCGGGTTCCCGCCGCCGGAATACCGTAGCGATGCCGCGCATAGAGGGCGCCGATGAGCGCATGGTCCGCCAGCACCTCGGGTCGGTCGAGGTCCCGGTCGATCTCGTCCAGGCGCTCGCCGAGCACGCGCTCCACCTCGGCCTCCTCGAACGACGGCCGACGGACCACGGCGGCCAGGAAGTCCAGCGCCCCGTCCAGCACGTCCCGGAGCAGGTGCAGGCTGAGGATCGTGACGTCGTAGCCGGCCGAGACCGAGAAGCCCGCCCCGAGCCGGTCGAGCCAGGTCGCGACCTCCCGGGCGTCGCGGCCGTCGGCGCCCTCGGTCAGGAGGCGTCCGGTGATCTCGGCCGCGCCCTCCAGGCCCGACGGCTCGCAGGTGGCGCCCGCCTCCAGCACCAGGCGCATCGACACCTCGGGTAGCTGGTGGTCCTCGGCCACCAGCAGCCGCAGGCCGCTGCCCAGCTCGATGCGGGCGAGCTCGGGGAGCGTCAGCGGACGGAGCTCCCCCGCCTCGGGAGGCGTGGACCGGTCCAGCGTGGAGCCCGAGGGTGTCCGGCTCCCTCGCGCGCGGTTCACGCCGCCCTCCCCTCGGCGCCCGACTCCTCGGGTACCACGTGCAGGACGGTGCGGCGGGTCGACCTCAGCACGGCGCCCGCCACGTCCGCGACATCGGGGCGAGCGACCGTCTCGTAGCGCTCGAAAGCGTGATTCACGTAGGCCGGATCGTCCCGCAGGACCGCCGCATCCGCGAAGGCATCGGCCCGGTCGCCGACGCTGTTGAGCCGGCGGATCAGGGATCGCCGCGCCCGGTTGCGGGCGCCTTCCAGCTCCTCGTCGGTCACGCCCGATTCGCGCACGGGCTCCAGGACAGCGTTCACCGCCTCCTCGAGGCGCTCCGCATCCACACCGGGTCGCGCCGTGGCCACCACGATGACCATCCCGACGCTCTCCAGCGGCCACGTGAAGCACTGCACCTCGCCGGCCAGCTGCCGCTCGTACACCAGTTCGCGGTAGAGGCGCGAGCTCTTGCCCTCCGCCAGGAGGCTCGTGAGCACGTCCGATGTCTCGAACGCCGGGTCGTTGAAGGAGGGACCGTGGAAGAGCATGTAGACGCGCGGCACCTGGACGGCGTCGGTGATCACGGCGCGCCGTTCACCGCGCTCGTCCCCCACCCGCTCCACCCGGGGCGGAGGCGGGACCTCGCGGGAGGGAAACTCACCGAAGTACGCCTCCACCCGCTCCATGGCTCGATCGGTCTCGAAGTCGCCGGCCAGGACCAGGACGCCGTTGTTGGGAGCGTAGTAGTCGCGGAAGAACTCGTGGACGTCCTCCAGGCTGGCCGCGTCCAGGTCCGACATGTATCCGATCGTCGGATGCCTGTACGGGTGCCCGTCCGGGAAAGCGTGCTCGAGCAGTGTCTCGAAAGCCAGGCCGTAGGGACGATTCTCATAGGACTGGCGCCGCTCGTTCTTTACCACCCCTCGCTGATTGTCGAGCTTCTCCTGCGTAATCGACTCCTCGAAGAAGCCCATGCGGTCCGACTCCAGCCAGAGCGCCAGGTCGAGCTCGTTGGAGGGCAGTACCTCGAAGTAGTTCGTACGGTCGAACCAGGTCGAGCCGTTCAGGGTGCCGCCCGCGCGCTGGATCAGGCGGAAGTGCTCCCCCTTGGGGATGTGTCCCGAGCCCTGGAAGAGCAGGTGCTCGAACAGGTGCGCGAACCCCGTGCGGCCGCGGCGCTCGTTCTTGGACCCGACGTGATACATCACGTGCACCGCCACGACGGGCGTCGAGCGGTCCTCGTGCAGGATCACCCGGAGGCCGTTGTCGAGTCGGCGCTCTTCGAACTCGAAGCGAACGCTGTCGGAGTGCAAGACGCTAGCCTTCCTGCCGATGAACGAGACGCGGGCCGACCCGCTCGAGACGCCCGGGCGATCCCCTTCCCGAGCGGCGCGAAGGTACCGGCCATCCCGCCCTACCTCAAGACGGACCGCCAGAGACCAAAAGGCCCGACGGCCGGCCCACCGCCCGAGTGGGGCGACGGGACCGGCCGCCGAGGGAGGGTCGTAAGCCGGGTTCTGTGCCGGGCCGAGGCCCGGCGGGGTCATCTGTCTGGGCCACCGGTTACCCGGCGGCTCGTGCGGCCTACCCGGGGCTCGGTGCGGCGGGCCGCCGCTCGCCCCTGCTCGGCCTTGCTCCCGGTGGGGTTTGTCGTGCCGCGGCCGTCACCGGCGCGCGCGGTGGGCTCTTACCCCACCGTTTCACCCTTGCCTGTGCGGCGGCCGGGACTCGCGTCCCGAACGCGCCGCCATCGGCGGTCTGTTTTCTGTGACACTGTCCGTCGCCTCGCGACGCCCGGGATTTCCCCGGCACCGTGCCCTGTGGAGCCCGGACTTTCCTCGAGTCGCGCCGCGCGGACCACGCTGCGCGTGGTGCCCGGCCGACCCGCGACCCCGTCTCCCTCCATCCACTGATACAGGGGAGAGGCCGCCGGGTTTCCGTCCGGGAACTCGACGCGGCCCGGGGGTACGGGTCGTGGACGCCCGGGACCACGTCGACCTGTCGCAGCGCCGGATGGCGTGGTACTTTAGGCGGACGTACGTGGACGATGCGGATGAGGGAGCCGTGCCGAAGGGGCCGCCCCTCCCCCATGCCTCGCATCGACCGGTCACACGGACACGGAGGTGGCGAGCCGCGCCTTCCATGGTGAGTACCCTCCAACGCCGTACCCTGCACCGGTCCGGGTGCCTCCAGGCCCCGGGCGCGACCGGGTTTTCGCTGTCGCGAGGCCTGCGGGGGCTTCCTGTGTCCGTCGTCGTCGCGTCCGCGCTTCTCCTGGCGAGCCTGGCGGCGTGCGGCGGGGACGCCGGCACCGACGTCACGGCGGCGCCCGCCCGCATCGTGCGTGTCTCCGTCGCCCAGGACTCGGTGGCCGTGGGCGCCGCGCTCGATCCGCCCCTGGGGGTCCGGGTCGTGAGCTCGCTCGGGGATCCGGTGGAGGGCGTTCCCGTCCGCTTCGCCCTCATTTCCGGCCCCGGCCAGGTTCCCACCGGGCTGGCCGTCTCGGACACCAAGGGGATCGCCGAGGGCACCTTCCAGGCGGCATCGGACCTGGGCGAGAGCGTGGTTCGGGTGGACATCCCGAGCGCCTCGCAGGTCGCTCCCCTGCAGTTCCGGGTCACGACGGTGCCGGCCGGAGAGGTGCGGCTGACGACGTCGGCCGGGGACGGCCAGAGTGCCGAGTCGGGAACCCAGCTCCCGCTCCCCTTCACGGTGACGGCCAAGACGCCCGGGGGCGTGGCGGCCGGCGGCGTCCGGATCGTGTGGGCGATCGCCAGCGGTCCCGACGGCGCCCATCTCACCTCGGACACCACCTTCACGGGAGCCGACGGCCACACCCAGAACCTGCTCACCCTGGGATCCGGACAGGGCGACTACGCGGTTCGCGCGTTCGCGACGGGGGGCGTCAAGACGGATACGGCCACGTTCACGGCGCACGCCGTGGGGCAGCTCCAGAGCTCCGTCCACGTGGACTCGGTGAGCCCCAGCCCGATGGTCCCGGGACAGGACGCCACCCTGTACGGCAGTGGGTTCGGTACCGGCGCGGCCGAGGTGCGGATCGAGGGAGCCTCGGCGCAGGTGCTGGCCGTGGAGCCGGGCCGGCTCCGCTTCCAGGTCCCGGCGTTCACGGACCGCTGCCTGCCGGCGCGCAGCGTCGGCGTGAGAGCCCTGGTCGGGGGACAGCCCAGCAACGGTGAGCTGGTGCCGGTCCGGCCATCGGGTACGGCCCTGGCCCTGGCGGTCGGCCAGACGGCCACGCTTTCCGGCCAGGCGGCCCTGGCATGTCTGCAGCTCGCCGCTTCGGACAGCGCCAGCCACTACCTGCTCGTGGCGGGCAACGCCGACCGCACGGCGGAGGGCATCACGCCGCTACGGCTCATCCTGCGCACGGCTCCCGTGACATCCGCGGCCGTGGCGAGCGCCGAAGTCCGCGTCCGGAGCGCTGCCGCCGAGCAACCGGCCCGACGCGCCGACCTGTACGCCATGGCCATCCGCGTGCGCCAGGCCGCCCTGGGCGAGCTGGCGCGGCGGCGCGTGGCCGGGACGGGGCTGGCGCTCCGTCGCAGCCAGGCCGCCCGCTTCGCCACGGTGCCAAAGACCGGTGACACCCTCAGCTTCTCCTTCGCCGTGAAGCCCGATCTCACGGTCTCCTGTGACGCCACGTCCGACCGGGTGCACGGCGTGGTGCGCGTGGTCACCCCCCACGCCCTCGTGGTCGAAGACACCGCGGCGCCGGCCGGGGGCTTCGACGGCGCCACCCTCGACCGGCTGGCCACGGAGTTCGAGGACGTCGACTACCCGAGCGACGTCCAGTACTTCGGGACCCCCTCCGACCTGGATGGCAACGGGCGGGTGGTCATCCTCCTCACGCCGCGCGTGAACGCCCTCACGCCCCGCGGATCCAGCGTGATCGCGGGCGGCTTCTTCCTCCCGCTCGACCTGGTGGACAAGGGCGATGCGCAGGGAGGCGGCCTGAAGGGCCCCGATGGGGAGACGTGCTCGGCCAGCAACGAGGGCGAGGTCCTGTACATGCCGGTGCCGGACCCGAACGGCCAGTACAGCGACCCGGCTCGGACCGACCAGATCCTCCGCAGCGACCGCAACACGATGCCGCACGAGCTCCAGCACCTGATCAGCGCCGAGGTGCGGCTGGTGCAACGTGGCGGGGACTTCAACAGCGTCGAGGAGGTGTGGCTCGGCGAGGGGCTCTCGCACATCGCGGAGGAGGTGGCCGGATTCCGGGTCATGCAGCGCTCGGCCGGGCAGAACCTGGCGTGGAGCCCGATCCTGAACGACCAGCGGACGCTCGACCAGTTCAACACGTTCGAGCTCGACAACTTCGCCCGGCTGGAGTTCTACATGCTCCAGCCCAACGCCGCCCCCGCCCTCGCCACGACGGATCCCGGCGGGGCCTCCAGCCTCCAGATGCGGGGCTTCGCGTGGGCGCTGCTCCGCTGGCTGGCCGACCGTCTCGGGCCGGGCGCCGAGCCAGCGTTCTTCCGGAGTCTGGCCAGCGGCGGAAGCGGGCTGAGCCGCGGGATCGCCAACATCGAGCAGGCCACCGGCATGCGCTGGGAGGACCTCCTGGCCCAGTTCGACCTGGCCATGGCGCTGGACGACCAGGCCCCCGCGGGCTCGAATCCCGCCTACCAGGTCACGACGTGGAACCTGCCCAGCATCTTCCAGGGCCTGCACGACAATCCGACGTCGGGGAGCCGGTTCCCGCTCGCCTATCCGCTGGTGATGACGTCCCTGGGCTTCGAGACGGGAGCGGTGGACTTCGACGTGCACGCCTCGACCAGCGCCTACTTCGACATGACGTCTGATCAGGCCTCACCGGCCGTCGCGATCCAGCTGGCCAGTCAGAGCGGTGGAGCGCCACCGGCTTCCAGTTCCCCCCAGGTGCTGGTCGTGCGTCTACGCTAGCCCGAGAGGATGAGCTACACATGACCCCAGCAAGCCTTCGTCGCCTTCTCCCGCTTCTGACCGTGCTCTGGCTGGCGGTCGCCGCTCCCGCGGGGCTCCGGGCCGCGCAGCCCGACACGGCCGCCACGATGACGACGCCCGACTCGGGGATGAGCTCGATGCCCTCCCTGGCGTCGGGCGGAGGCCGCCTCCTGGAGGCGGGCCCGGAGGTCTTCGCGCTCGGCGGTGGCCTCGCGCCCCTCGCCCGGCTCTCCTCGGACCCGGGTTCCTTCGCGGTGCAGGTCTCGTCCGCGCCCCTGGTGGGCGGCGACATCGGGTGGTGGCTGCGAAACGGCTTCGGCGTGGGCGCGGAGGTCCTGTACGCTCCCGCGAGCCTGAACATCATCCCCACGTCCTTTCAGGGTCCGATCCCGACGGACCTCGGCGACGCGCGCTACCTGGCCGCCACGTTCGAAGTCCGTTACCGCCTCCCCCTGCGCGGGCCGGCCGGAGTGCTCGCACCCTACGTGGCCCTCGGGGGCGGCGTGCGACACCTCAACTTCGATCCGATCGCCAGCCTCGATGTCAAGGACACGACCGGCCCGGTGGGCACGATCGCCGGCGGGGCCGAGGCCCGCCTCTACGGGCCGGTCGCCATGCGGCTCGAGCTCCGGGACTACGTCTCGCGATTCAAGGCTGCGAGCGGTGCCGGATCCCGGGTCCAGCACGACGTGGCCATCACGGTGGGCTTCGGCGTCCTGCCCTGATTCGCAGGGCCATCTCCTTCCGCTGGCACGCGGTGCGGGAATCCTCCCGCTCCGCGTCGGACTCGTGCATCACCCTCCCCCGACGGTGCCCGCGTCCCCGTTCCCGGTGAAAAGCGCACAACGGCCATAAGACAGTACGATATAATGTCTTATGCGCACCCATGCCTCCGAAGGCCGGACTAGCATATTTTTTGACACCCTGCGGCGGGCTACCGGCTCCGCCGCCGCCCGCTCTGGCGGGGTGCGCGGGCCGTTGCACACACACCCTTCGGGCCAGAACGGGTCCCGGAGTCCGAGTCAGCGAGGAGAACACACGTGCGAACCGCGCGCCGCACATGTTCCGGACGATCGTACGTCCGCCACGCTGGGGTACGTCCGGGCGCCGCGACCCTCGCGCCGACGCCATGAGCGGCGACAGGCCCCCTGGGCACGGGGGTAGCCCGCGCGGGCTACCGTCCGAAGCGCTGCGAGCGGCGATCGACACGGCCGGCGACGGCGTGGCCCTCCTCGACGCCCGCGGTCGTATCGTGTACGCCAACGAGGGCTACGCCCGCCTGTTCGGCTTCGACGATCCCCACACCCTCCTCGGCCTTCACTGGTCCTTCCTGCACCCCGATGAGGAAACGGCCCGACTGCGCAGCACGGCCCGCGCCGCCCTCGAGGCCACCGGCGCGTGGCGAGGCGACTGCATCGGGCGCCGGAAGGACGGCACCACGCTCCCGGTCGAGCTCTCGGTGGACCGGGGCGGCGGGGGACGGCTCCTGATCGTGGCGCGGGACATCAGTCGGCAGCGGGCCCGGGAGCAGCGGCTGGAGCGAATGGCCTACCGGGATTCGCTCACCGGCCTGGCCAACCGGCGCGTACTGAGGGAGCGCGCCCAGCAGGCGCTCGCCCTCGCCCGCCGGGCGGACGGGCAGGTGGCGCTCCTGTTCCTGGATCTCACCGGCTTCAAGCAGATCAACGACCAGCTCGGACATCTGGCGGGGGACGAGGTCCTGGTGGAGGTGGCGCGGAGGATCTCGGACGCGATCCGGGATGCCGACACGGCCGCCCGCGTGGGCGGAGACGAGTTCGCGGTCCTGTTGTCGGAGATCGAGGGAGAGAGCGGCGCTCTCCAGGCCGCGCGCCGCGTGCAGGAGGCGTTCGAGAGACCGTTCCAGACCGAAGGACACGCCCTCGACGTCACGGCTACCATCGGGCTGTCGTTGTATCCGACCTACGCGTCGAACTTCGACGACATGCTCGAGCAGGCCGACATGGCCATGTACGGGGCGCGCCGGACGGATGCCGGCGGGATCCAGCTGTTCAGGGGAACTGGGCAGATGGTGGGGTCCGAGCACGCGGAGCTCCTGAACGAGCTGCACGAGGCGCTCCGCTACTACCGCTTCGCCCTCCATTACCAGCCGGTGCGGGACCTGGCCACGGGAGAGCGGGTCGGGTCCGAAGCGCTGCTCCGCTGGCCCCACCCGCGCCTCGGGATCCTGTGCGCGTCCAAGTTCCTGCCGCTCATCGGCGATCCGACGCTCGCGCGACGGCTCGACCGCTGGGTGCTGGCCTCCGCCCTCGTCCAGCTCCAGACCCTTCAGGCCGCCGGCGCGGACGACTGGATCGCGGTGCACCTGTCGGAGGGCGCTCTCGAGGACGCCCGCCTGGAGGCCTACCTGCGCGGCATCCTGGGCTCCATGCAGGGGGTCGATCCCCGCAAGCTCCTGGTCGAGCTGCCCTCGCGGAGCGTCCTCCGGGGCGACGACGCCGTCGGCGACCGCCTGGCGGCTCTGCGGGGCCTGGGCGTATCGGTGGCCGTGGACGGGCTCTCCGGCGGCCACTCCTCGATGGCCTTCCTCCAGGGCCTGCCGGCTTCCAGCCTCAACCTGGAGCGCGGCTTCGTGGCGGGCATCGGGGGGGAGAGCTTCGAGGAGGAGGTGCTGCGCACCGTGATCGACCTGGCGCATGCGATGCGGTTGCGGGTCCGCGCCAAGGGCATCGAGCGGGAGTCGCAGCGTGCCTGGCTCCAGGAAGCCGGGTGCGACCTCGGGCAGGGCTTCCTGCTCGGGTGGATCGTGCCCCCCGATCGGATGTCCGGCTGGAACGGGAACGGTGGGGGGGCTGCCGCCCCCCCCGCGCCCCCGTCACCGCCCTTCGGCCGTCTCCGCTGAGAGATCTCGCGGTGCCGGCTTTCCTCAGGCCGCGGCGCCGGCCGGTATCTCCGACGTGCAGTGCGGACACCGCTTCGCCTGGATCGGGATCGCCATGGCGCAGAACGGGCACTCCTTCTGGGTGGGTGGCGGCGGAGCCTCTTCCGCCTGCCGACGCATCCGGTTGTAGGCGCGCGCCAGAAAGAAGATGGCCAGCGCGATGATCAGGAAGGAGAGGATGTCGTTGATGAACACGCCGTAGTTGATCGTCGGCGCACCTGCCGCCTGGGCCGCGGCCAGGGACGGGTAGGAAGTGCCCGACAGGTTGAGGAAGAGGTTCGAGAAGTCGAGCCCCCCGGTGGCCAACCCGATGGGGGGCATGAGAATGTCGGAGACGAACGACTTGACGACGGTGCCGAAAGCGCCGCCGATCACGATGCCGACGGCCAGGTCGAACACGTTTCCGCGCGCGATGAAGTCGCGGAACTCGCTCCGGATGCTCATGGGTTCTCCCGGGGTTGGAGGCGCGAAGCCCTTCCGTGCCTCCAAGTTAGCACCCTGGGGATCATTCACAAGCGATGGAGCGTTCGCGGACCCGAGCGGAGATGGAGCGAGCCCGGCGCCGACGAGCTCCCGGGACCGGGAGCTCAGGATTCGTCGAGCGGTGCCTTCCAGGTGCGGGAGATGATGACGTCGCGGGCGCGCTCCTCGAAGCGCCCCGCCAGGCCGCCATCCGCGCGAAAGTCGGCCGCCACCATTCGATAGTAGCGAGCGGCCAGGCCGGCCAGAGCCCCCCGGTCGAGCGCAGTGGCCGCGTCTTCCGGCCAGGCGACCTCCACCTCTCCCTCTCCGTATGGCACGTCATCCGCCTGCACGACGTCCACGCGCAAGGTCCGGCCCGATGCGTCGGGACCCCGCACCTCGAAGTACAGGCGCGAGGCAATCCGTCCCTCCGCTCCGATCCGGGTCGCATCGAAGAGGCAGCCGTGAAAGACTATCATGGTCTCCGCTTTCTTCATTCACCACCACCGGTCGGGATGAGTCGCGACCTACCTGACGCGACGCCGCCGGCCCGAGATGCGGGGAGGCAAGAGCCGCACCCCTCCGTGCCGGTAGGAACACGATCGACTAAGCCCTTCCGTCACAGTCAGGTACGACATCGCCCGGCTCCGCTCACCGCAAGTCGTTGCGTGACGGCCCCTTGCATTCCGACACTCCGCTTGCAGGACGAGAGGCACGGAGCGCCCGACGGGCGGTGGACGTTGGGCCAGCCGAAGCTGCATGTTCCACCCCCGATCCGCGGCCCGGCGCCGCCGGCGCCGAAGCGGAAGACGGGAATCGAGCCCGCGCGGACGGGCCGCGCGGTGCCCCGGACCGATGAACCGAGGAGGGCCTCCGGTGGAGTCCAGCGTTCGCTGCAGCGCCACGAAAGCCGGCCCGCGTGCCCGCCGGCTCGTCTACCTCCTCCTGGCGACGGGAGCCGTGTCGCTGGGGGGCGCCGCGGCCCCTCTCGCCCCCGGAGGGCCGCGGGCCGCGGCCCTGGAAGTCCCCGGTCGCAAGCGGACCACGCCGGACACGACGCCCAACCACGAGCTCACGGCCCAGCTGCTCGAGCCGTTCCACTACCGATTCATCGGACCCGCCAACCCCTCGGGCCGCGTCACGGCGATCGCGGTGCCGGACAGCGCCGGTCACCGGACCGTGTACGTAGGGACCGCCTCCGGTGGGGTGTGGAAGTCGATCAATGCGGGGACCACCTGGACCTCCCTCTTCGACGACGAGGCGAGCCCGTCGGTGGGAGACCTCGCGGTGGCGCCCTGGGACTCTCGCGTGTTGTGGGTCGGCACCGGAGAGAGGAACTCGCTTCGCTCCCAGACGTGGGGCGACGGGGTGTACCGCTCCGCGGACGGCGGGAAGACGTGGAAGAACGTGGGCCTGCGCGATACGCGCGAGATCGGCCGCATCGTCATCGACCCCGTCGACACCGGCGTCGTGTACGTGGCGGCCCTGGGCCACCTGTGGGGCCCCAACTCCGAGCGCGGCGTCTACAAGACCACCGACGGGGGTCGGAGCTGGAAGAGGGTCCTGTTCGTGGACGACACCACGGGCTTCGTGGACCTGAAGATGAACCCACGTGACCCCAAGGAGCTGTTCGCGGCCGGCTGGCACCGGCTGCGCTGGGGCGGCGGGAAGATGGAGGGAGCCGGGACCGGGAGCGGCATCTGGCGTACCCGGGACGGCGGCGCGAGCTGGACCCGGCTCACGGCACCCGGGAACGACCACGGCCTCCCCTCCGAGGCCCTGGGGCGCACAGGTCTCGCGATCTACCGCCACAGCCCCAACGTGGTCTACGCCGTCATCCAGGTCGCGCACGGCTCGACCGAGCCGGACGTGAGCCCGCACGGCGGCCTGTTCCGAAGCCTGGACGATGGCGACCACTGGGAGCGGATCAACGACCTCTCGGCCATCCCCGACTACTACTACAACGAAGTCTGGGTGAACCCGTCCGACAGCTCCGACATCTACCTCGGCGCCACGCGTCTCTTCCATTCGACGGATGGAGGCCGGAGCTTCTCGCCGGTCCGCTACGACCGCGTGCACGTGGACAATCACGCCCTGTGGTTCGACCCGGACGATCCGAAGCACCTGTGGCTCGGGAACGACGGAGGTGCCTACCAGAGCTATGACGGCGGCGCGACCTGGGCCCACGCCCTCATCCCCGCCAGCCAGTTCTACGAGATCGATGCGGACACCACCAAGGTGCCCTACCAGGTGTGCGGCGGCCTCCAGGACAACGGCGTGTGGTGTGGCCCGAGCCGCACTCGGGAGAAGCTCGGCATCACGACGGCCGACTGGTACACGATCTACGGCGGCGACGGGATGCACTCGGCCGTGTCCGCGGACAGCCCCTCGATCCGCTACGCCGAGTACCAGTTCGGCAGCATCGGTCGGCTGGACGTCGACGACTGGCACGTCGACCGGATCCGTCCGGAGGCGGAGGACGCCGGGGCCGAGAGCGGCTATCCCTTCCGGTGGGACTGGGACACGCCCTTCATCATCTCGAGCCACGATCCGACCGTGCTCTACATGGGCGCGAACCACCTCCTGAAGCTCAGCGACCGCGGCCGGGACTGGCGGATCCTCGGGCCCGACATGACCCGGGCCAACCGGTTCCACCCGGAGCCGGACTCGGGCCACACCTCCTACCACTCCCTGCACTCGGTGGCCGAGTCCGCCCTCGATGGCCGGGTGCTGTGGACGGGCTCGAACGATGGGCTCCTGTGGGTGAGCACGGACGCCGGCCGCACGTGGCGCAACGTCACCGCTCGACTCCCGGGCGGCGGGCCCACGCCGCCCTGCTGGGTGAGCGAGATCGAGCCGTCCCGCTTCGAGGCGCGGACCGCGTTCGTCACCTACGACTGCCACAGGAGAGACGATGACCGCCCGTACGTGTACCGGACCGCCGATGGCGGATCGACCTGGTCCGCCATCACGGGAGATCTCCCGGACGGCGGCTCGAGCTTCGTGGTCCGCCAGGACCCCGTGAACCCGGAGCTCCTGTACGTGGGCACGCACGACGGCGTGTACGTCACGATCCGTGGCGGGGGACACTGGGCGCGGCTGGGCGACCTGCCGCGGGTGGAGGTGCGCGCCCTGGCCGTGGTGCCGCGCCGGCGGGAGCTCGTGGTGGGGACCTTCGGCCGCGGCGTCTACATCCTGGACGTGGCGGCGCTCGAGCAGGTGAGACCGGCGACGCTGACCGACTCGGCGGACCTGTTCGAGCCGCCGCCGGCACGACAGTTCGAGCCGCGCGACACCTACGGCTCCCAGGGCGACGCCTTCTTCCACGCCGGCGCCACTCCTCCGGCCGCGACGCTCACCTACTACCTCGGCTCGGATCTGGGGAAGGACGTGAAGCTCGAGATCCGGCGCGTGTCGGAGGACACGACCACGAGCGCGGCGCCCGACTCGGCGGGGCGGCCCGGCGCCCCCGCGGCCGGCTCCGATACGTCCGAAGCCGGCGGCGGGAAGGGCGACCTCGTCCGCACGCTCACCGTGCCCGGCTCCGCCGGTTTCCACGTCCTCACGTGGGACCTGGAGCGGAGCGAGCCGCGGCCCCGCGAGATGGGCGGGCCCACCAGCCCGTCGGCGCTCCGGAGGGCCCGTCCCGGCACCTTCCGCGTGGTGCTGCGGGCCGGGAGCCTGACGCGAGAGGCCGGGCTCGTGGTGCGGGGCGGCTGGCCCGAGCGCATGCCCGGTCGTGTGCGGTAGCGTGGCGGACGCCATCGGCAGCCCGCGGCCCCAGTCCCGATCGGGCTCCGGAGGGCGGCCGCGGCCGCGCGGGGCCCTTCCTTCGACCTTTTCCGTGGAGCCAGCATGCGAATCGTGACATTCGAACGGGAAGGCGCCACCGCCGTCGGCGTGGCCGCCGAGGGCGGCGTCGTGGACCTGGCCGCCGTGATGGACGCGCCCCCGTCGTCCGTAAAGGCGCTGCTGGCCGCCGGCCCCGGGAGCCTCCGGGAGGCCGCGCGCGCGGCGGAGGCCGCCCCGGAGAGCCTGCGCACGCCGCTGGAGGACCTCTCGCTCCTCCCGCCCGTGCCCGAGCCGGGGAAGGTGCTCGGCCTGGGACTCAACTACGCCGAGCACGCGGCCGAGAGCGGTCACGAGCCCCCCGCCCACCCCGCCATCTTCATCCGGAGCCGTACGACCCTCGTCGGCCACGGCCAGCCGATCGTGCGGCCGCGCCTGTCACCCCAGCTCGACTACGAGGGCGAGCTGGCGATCGTCATCGGTCAGCCCGCGCATCACGTACCCGAGGAGCGGGCCCTGGACCACGTGGCCGGATACGCGTGCTTCGACGATGCCTCCGTGCGCGACGTGCAGTACTGGACCGGACAGTGGACGCTGGGGAAGAACTTCGACTCGACGGGAGGCTTCGGACCCGCCCTGGTGACGGCCGATGAGCTTCCTCCCGGCGCCGCGGGCCTCCGAATCACCACGCGCGTGGACGGCGAGACCCTCCAGGACGGGAACACCGCGGACATGCTGTTCACGGTGCCGCGCATCGTCTCGCTCCTCTCGGAGGTGTGCACGCTGGAGCCGGGCGACGTGATCATCACCGGGACGCCGTCGGGCGTCGGCAAGGCCCGCACGCCGCCTCGCTGGCTCGTGCCCGGCGAGGTCGTGGAGGTCGAGATCCAGGGGATCGGGGCCCTCCGGAACCCGGTAGTAGACGAGGAGGAGGCATGAGCGAGGAGGTGCGCGGACCCGGAGCGGCAGGGGCGGCCTCGACCGCCGGGGATCTCGTCCCCGTCGAACACATCCGCGCGGCCTTCCCGGCGCTGGAGCGCGTGCACGGGGACCGGCCTGTCGCCTATTTCGACGGCCCCGGCGGCACGCAGGTCCCGCGGTCCGTGGCCGGCGCGGTGTCGGACTGTCTCCTCCACCACAACGCGAACGCCGGCTGGGCCTACCCGACCAGCGTCGAGACCGACGCGATCCTCGACGGGGCGCGGCGCGCCATGGCGGACTTCCTGGGCTGCGCGCCGGACGAGGTGGCATTCGGCGCCAACATGACCACGCTCACCTTCCACGTCTCCCGCGCGATCGGCCGCGGGCTCGCCCCCGACGCGGAGATCGTGGTGACCGAGCTGGATCACCACGCCAACGTGGACCCGTGGCGGGAGATGGCCCGGGACCGGGGTCTCGTCGTTCACACGGTGCCTCTGATCCCCGACCGGGGAACGCTCGACTACGGAGCCCTCGAATCCCTCCTGTCTCCGCGCACCGGGGTCGTGGCGGTCGGAATCGCGTCCAACGCTCTCGGGACCGTAAACGACCTGCCGCGCATCGCCGACCTGGCCCGGAGCCGGACCGACGCTCTCCTGTTCGCGGACGCGGTGCACTCGGCCGCCCATGAGCTCGTCGACGTCGCCGACCCCGGCTTCGACTTCCTGGTGTGCTCGCCCTACAAGTTCTACGGACCGCACGCCGGCGTCCTGTACGGTCGGCGAGATCTGGTCGAGGCGCTGGACATCCCCCGGCTGCTCCCGGCCCCCGATGCCTCTCCGGAGCGGCTGGAGACCGGCACGCTGAACCACGAGGGGATCGCGGGCGTCAGGGCGGCGGTGGACTTCCTGGCCTCGCTGGCGGGCTGGAGGGACCTCGATGCGGACGCAGGCGCCCGGATCCCCCGGGTGCCCGGCTGGAGCGCCAACGGGCTCCCCGAGGAGGGCGGCGGACACGTGCGGAGGCCGACGGAGAGCTCCGGAGAACGCTTCAGAGGTCCCGAGAGCGCGCGGCGGGCCGCCCTGCGCCGGACCTTCGAGGGACTCCACGCGCGCGGCGAGAGCCTGTTCGCCGCCCTGTGGGAGGGGCTCGACGGTCACCCGGCCGTCCGCCTCTACGGCCCTCCGCCCGGCGAGCCGCGCACGCCGACCCTCGCCTTCGCGGTGGAGGGACTGGAGGCCCGGGAAGTGGCGCGCCGCCTGGCGGGCGAGCATGGGGTCTACTGCTCTCACGGGGACTTTTACGCCTCCACCGTGATCGAGCGGCTGGGCATGACGGGTCCCGGTCTCGTGCGCGCCGGCTGCGCGTGCTACACGACCGCGGAGGAGACGGACCGCCTCGTCGAGGGGGTGCTCGAGATCGCGGAGACGCGCGGAGGCTGAACGGTCGATCGCCACCGCCACTCCCGAACGGTCGGCGTTCACACCGGGTGCTCGGCGTCCGGCCGACTAGAACCGGATCGACCAGCCGAGCGTCGTCGCGGGACCGACGCGGAGTCCGAGCCCCGACGAGGGTGCACGGCCCGGGAGCCGGACCGCGTGCCACACGTCTCTCCGGTACGCGCTCCCGACCGCGGCGCCGAGCCCGCCTCCCACGAGCGCGCCCACGCCGGTGCTGACGGCTACCGTGGGCCATCCGAGGCCCAGGCAGCCCCACCCTTCGCAGGTCGCGGAGGCGATCGCCGCCGTCACCCCCAGGCCGAGGCCTCCGATGAGAGCGCCGATCACCGCCGCGTGCCCGACGGCCGAGTGCCGGCCGCGCTGGACCTCGAGCGCCGCGATGTCACGGTAGGGAATCGTGCGCGGCCCCGTGAGTCCGTCCATCCGCAGCATGAGCCCGTCCCGGTCCTGGCCGATCACGGTCGCCGTGGCTCGGGGCAGGTACCACGAAGGGGCACGCACGCGGACGCGGTCTCCTCGTTCCAGTCTCGAGACCGGCTCCTGGGCGGTGGCCCGCGCCGCGCCTCCCGCCGCCAGCAACCAGCCTCCCAGGACCAGCGTCCAGCCGATCGCCCCCGCGGACAGCCTGGTCATGTCACCCTCCCCCGTCTCGAGCTCGATGGATTCCGGCTGCGGACGCCAGCCGGACGACCCCTCGCGTTCAGCTTGTCGGCGACGGGTCAAGCCCGGGTCAAGGACCGGTGGGGACGAGGTCATCTGACGGCCCACCGCCCAAGCCCAGACCGCAGAACGCGTCGTCGGAAAGCTTCCGGTCACGGGGTAACGTGAGCCCAGGACGACCGTGGCCGAGGGACCTCGCAGCTCTTGCGAACACGGCTGAGGATCGATCCGGCAAGCGGGGCGGGGTAGAGCACTGGGCCGGCCGATCGCAGGTCTCGCCGAATACGGGCGGGGTCCTGCCCGCCACGCATCCAGCGCGCCCGGACGGAGTCGAACCCACAGCCTCCGGATCCGAAGGCGGCTCCAGAACCCCCCGAAATGCCGGAAGTTCGGTAGGGATTCCGCTCAGGTAGGGCGAAGTTCGGTATCCTGCCCCCTTGACCCCTACCGAGGTTCGGGCATTCATTCAGTACCAGATTCGGTGCCACCCCTGGCGGGTCGCTTCCGCGGGCCGTAGTGGACCTTGCTCGTGCCCCTCCTCGCCGAAAGCGGGTGCGGAGGGCGAGCCCGTGACGATGCCCGTGAGCTTGGGCAGCTCCAGGATGGATTAGAGTGGCATCTGAGGGGGATTCGACCATGTTGGGTGATGCCAAGATCCCGTGGCGAGCCGCGCTGATCGAGGGCGCGGTCGTCGTCACGTCCATCCTGTTGGCCTTTGGCCTCAACGCCTGGTGGGCCAGCGTCCAGTCGAGGCACCAGGAGAGGCAGTATCTGTACGCGCTGCAGCGAGAATTCTCGCTGGCTCGGGACTCCCTTGAAAGTCAGAAAGTCCGACGAACGTGGGCAAGGCATGTGGCCGAGGCGTTGATCGCGCAAGTCCAGGGAGCGCCCAGAGCGCCGGATGACTCCCTGTTGTTGTGGTCGTCGGGCCTCTCGCTGCAGATCGACTTCGACCCTGCCAGGGCCGTCTACGATGACCTGGTCTCGTCGGGCGGTACGCAGCTGATTCGCTCCGACAGTCTGCGCATGATGCTCGCCCAGTACGCTTCCCAGCTCGAGCTTGTCCGGCACGCGGACCAGCAGGCATGGAGCACCTGGGAGCAACGCACACAGCCCTTCCTAGAAGGCCGAGTACCCCGGGTGGACCGACTCCGTAAGGGCGTCGCTGGACTGTATGCCACGATACCGTTTGGTCCCTCTCCGCATCCGAGTCAATGGAAGAGCGTTCTCGCCGACCCTGCGTTCGAGGACATGGTGGCCGAGCGCTGGCTGCGGCTGGGGGTCGCATCCCGGAGACTCTCGCAGGTCGCTCCGCTGATCGACTCGATCCTTCGCCTGATCGACGAAGAACTGAACGATCACTGACTTCCAACATGCGTTCCATCGGATCGAGTTCGGCGGGGTGCGGTTCGAGCCGGGGGACGTGATCGATCTGGCAAGCGCGGGGAAGGCGAAAGACCGACTCTCCCCTTCAGGAGTTGCCGCCAACTCGGCGCCAACGCTGGCACCATCGCAGAGCGCTGCAGTAATAAGTCGTTGCAACGCGCCCGGAAGGAGTCGAACCCACAGCCTCCGGATCCGAAGTCCGA
>Ga0307419_10000527_pt1 | contig 19346 bp, 16 predicted proteins | sample SalMarWE160230MG_2_FD_202512 | JGI IMG/M metagenome (GOLD analysis project Ga0307419, IMG submission 202512) | Salt marsh sediment microbial communities from the Plum Island Ecosystem LTER, Massachusetts, United States - WE1602-30 | ecosystem: Environmental > Aquatic > Marine > Intertidal zone... | reverse complement strand
CATCCCCTCGAACTTCCTGGAGCTGATGGTCCCCGACGACCGGGTCGCGGGCGGTGGCTGGGACATCTACCTGATGCACGATCTGGCCATCTTCGGGCTCCAGGGAGCGTACGATCCCCACGTCCCCAACATCCTCACCTCGGAGGCGACCGGCATCTTCGGCGATCCGAACTACGTGATCCTCGCCCACGAGCTCGGCCACTCGTTGAGTCTCCTCCACGTGGACTGCACGAAGGGGGCGAACCTCATGAACCCCGGAGACTGCAGCCCCCGGCCGAAGGGCGATCGCACCCACCTGACGCAAGCCCAGGTCGATTCGGCCCGCGCCCATGCCGAGGACGGCGAGCCCTGGGTTCCGGCGCAGGCCCGTGGCGCCGCGGCGCGCGTGATTCCCTAGAGCCAGAGACTCGAGGCGGCGGAAGTCTACGGAACTGGCGTCCGCGTCCCCGCGGGGACGCGGGGGACCGGCCACCTCATGAACTGGCCGGTACCCCCTTGACAGGTTTTCGGGTGCACTCCGGGTGAGGTCCGAAACGTGCCACGAGCTGCGCGCTGAGGCGGCCTCACGGGTCTCCTGGCGTCGATCGCCGCCTTTCCCACCCCGAGTTTGGTCCCGCGTCGGTGTTGATGGCGCCTTCGCCGCCTCAGGAGCCCGGAAAACCCCCTGCTACATTGTAGACAACGACTTGCGTAGCTTCGGCGGGGGCGGACGATGGGCGGCAGGGCGGCGGCTCGGGCGTGGATAATGGAAGATCCGTACGGCTTCGAGACGGGCCGGCGGGCGCGGGCGGCTCGGGGGAGCGCGGGGGTGACGGTCCGTCGCTGGCATGCGAGCGGTCGGCGGCCCGGGACGCGGGCCCCCGGCTCGTGCGCGACCGAGCGGCGGCTGCCGGCGCCGCGCCCTGGCTGCTCCCTTCACGCCTCCCGGTCGGCCGGGAGGCCGGGGCGCTCTTCAGCGAGGGTCCGGATCGGGACCTGTACGCCTACGCCGAGGCGCGGACCACCGAGCAGCTGGGCGAGGAGATCGCCACGCTGGCGAGGAAGATTCACGTGGCCACCCACCGCATGCTGGTGCTGCTCGCCCGGTTCGACGCGCACGAGGGATGGAAGGCAACCGGCCACCGAGGTGGCGCGGAGTGGCTAGCCTGGCGGACGGGCATGGACCTCCACACGGCGCGCGAGCACGTGCGGGTGGCGCGGAGCCTCCGTCAGCTCCCCGAGACCAGTGCCTCCATGGCGAAGGGCAAGCTCTCCTTCTCGAAGGTGCGAGCGCTGACGCGGGTGGCCGAGCCCGAGAGCGAGGCGGAGCTCCTGGAGGTAGCCGAGCAGTGCTCGGCGGCCCGGCTCGAGCGGGTGGTGAGGTCCTGGAAGGCGGAGAACCGCGAGGACGAGGCGGCCCGGGCCGAGCGGCTCCACCGGAGCCGGCGGCTGTCGGTGTTTCCAGGCGAAGACGGCATGTACGCGGTCCAGGGCCGGATGGAGCCCGAGGTCGGGGCGCTCCTGATGCGGGCCATCGAGGCGGCCAGCGACGCCCTCTACCGGGAGGAGCGGGGACGTGAGGCTTTGGGCTCCGGCCGCTCGGATTTCGAGCGCTCGCTTTCCAGAAGGTCAGAGACGCCAGGAGGCAGGAGCGGTGAGCTCGGCCGCCGGGCTCCGGTGCGCGACGCCCGCGCGGAGGCCGCCCGCCGCCGGGCTGATGCCCTGGGGCTCCTGGCCGAGCGGGCCCTGGCGGCCGGGTTCGGGGGCGGGAGCCCGCGACAGGGCTCCGATCCGGCAGCGGAGAGCGGCGAGGAGGTCTCTTCGGACGCTTGCGAGAACGCCGCGGCCGGGGAAGTGGACTCAGGAGGGGTCGAAGCCGTTCTGGGAGCGGACTCCGGGAGCGGAGCGGCCGCGGACTCCGGCGGCCAGACGACCGAAGTCTCCGCGATCCCCGCCCCGCTCAGCGGCACCCGGGCCGAGCGCTACCAGGTCCTCCTGCACGTGGATGCGGACACGCTCTCGGCCGACCGGGAACCGGGCCGCTCGGAGCTCGAGGACGGCACCCGCGTCCCCGCGGAGACGTCCCGGCGGCTGGCGTGCGATGCGGCGGTAGTGAGGGTCGAGCACGGACCGCACGGCCGCGTGCTCGACGTGGGCCGCCGTACCCGCTCGATTCCGCCTGCGCTGCGGCGGGCACTCGAGGTCCGGGACCGCGGGTGCCGCTTCCCGGGCTGCGGGCTTCGGTTCACGGAGGGACACCACGTCGAGCACTGGGCCGATGGTGGAGCGACGAGCCTCGACAATTGCCTGCTGCTATGCCGCCATCACCACCGGCTCGTCCACGAGGGCGGGTGGAAGATCGAGTGGCGCGGGGCGGGTCGTGCGGTGTTCGTGGATCCCCGCGGGCGCCGGCACGGCGACGAGCCGCCGGAGGAAGAGATCCGCCAGCGGCGAAGGAAGCTCTGGACCCAGCGCGGGGACCAGATAGCGTTCCGGGTCCTGGATTAACGTGTCGGACGCCGAGCCCTGGAGTGAGTCGTCGAACGCCAGGCGCAGCATCGAGTCGCCAGACGCAGGGAAGACGCGATCCAGGGCTTCCCGGGACCCGGCGAGGCAGGCGCTTCGTCCACGGTCGCTGGGAGACCGCAGCGGCGAGCGCGGGAGCGGTCGGCGGCCAGAACGCCAACCGCCGGTCAGCCGGTTCGGACGCCTCGGCGGCCGGCCCACTCCTCGCCGAGGCGTAGCAGGTCCGCGTGCTCCATGTGCGCCTCGGCGAAGGGGAAGACGGCGACCTCCTCGCGCTCGAAGTGGTCGCGGGCCGCCTCGAGGAGCTCCTCCAGGAGCTCGCGGGCGCGGGCCTCGTCCCGTTCCCGGCCCAACCGCTCGAGCCGGGCCTCGATCCCGCGGTGCTCCTCTTCCATGGCCTCGAGGGGCCCCGGCTCCGCACCGGTGAAACCGGCGAGGAGGATGCCATCTTCGATCGAGGCATGCGAGTGGAGCACGGACGCGAGGAGCGTGCCCAGCAGCCCGGCCAGGCCGCCGAAGGCCGGCGGCCCGGAGTCGAGCATCTTCCGCATGGCGTCAAAGAGCGCGTACAGGGCCCCGTGCTCCCCGCGGAGGGCGTCGGTGATGGTGGGAGCGCCTCGGTCGGCCGCCCGGCCGCCGGGCCCGCCCACTTCGCTGGCGTTCACCGATCCACGGCGCAGCCGGCGCACGGCCGACCCGACCCTGACCGCGTCTCCGCGGAGCCGCTCACGCCGGCACCGTGGCCGGCCCCGGGGTCACCACCGCCCGGATCGCCTCGCCGGCGCGGAGCGTGTCGAACGCCCGGTCGATCTCCTCGAGCGGGAAACGGTGGGTGACCAGCTCCGTGACGCGGACCCGGCCCTGGCGGGCCAGCTCGATGGCACGGGGGTAGTCCACCGGTCGGCAGCCGAGCGAGCCCACCACCTCCAGCTCCCGGAACATGACGCGGCCCGCGTTGAGGTCCATGCTCTCGGGGCTGTAGCCCACCAGCACCAGGCGGCCCCCGGCGCGCAGCGTGCCGAGCGCCAGCTCCTGCGTCGCGGCATGCCCCACCGCCTCGAAGGCGACGTCGGCGCCCCCGGCCGTGAGCTCGCGGAGCGCGCGGTCGGGCCGGTCCGTGGAGCCCGAGTCCAGCGTCTCGGAGGCGCCCAACCTCCGGGCCCAGTCCAGCTTGTCGGGGTTGAGGTCCACGGCCACCACCCGAGCCCCGACCGCCGCCGCCATCTGGACCACGTTGAGCCCGATCCCGCCGCAGCCCACCACCACGACCACGTCGCCCGGCCGCACCCGGCCACGATTCACGACGGCGTGGTAGGGCGTGGTGAGCGCGTCGGCGATGATCGATCCCTCCACCAGCGGGATCTCCTCCGGAAGCAAGAAGGCGTCCCGGGCCGGCACCCGGATGAACTCCGCGTAGCCACCGTCGATGTGGTTGCCGAGCATGAGGCCGCGCTCACAGATGTTCTCGCGGCCCATGCGGCACATGCGGCAGGTCCCGCACGGGAGCACGGCGGGCAGGAGGACGCGGGCACCCGGCTGAGGGCTGGTGACGCCCGGACCGACCGCCTCCACCGTCCCGGCCACCTCGTGTCCGAGGATGAGGGGAGGCTCCTTGAAGGTCGGCGTCCCGTGGTCGATGTAATGAAGATCCGTATGGCACACGCCGCACGCGGCCACCCGGACCAGCACGTCGCCCGATCCCGGCTCGGGGACGGCCACGTCCTCGAGCGTGATCGGCTGGCCGGCCCCGTGGAAGATGGCGGCTCTCATGGCAAGCTCCTGGTATAGACGGTCCGGAACAGGCCGAGGGCGAGCGCGCAGTCGTCGCAGCCCTCCGGCAGGTCGGCGGGGGCCGCGGGCTCGACCCGCACCTCGAGGCCCAGGCTCCGGAACAGCGCCTCGGCCTCGCGGGCGCGGTCGGGCATGACCACGAAGCGGCGGACCCAGTCCTCGCCGGCCTCCTCCGTGGCGTTCATGAGGTGGTGCGGGCCCCGGACGGCGCGCCGGCCCGCTCCAACCGGTGGGCCGAGAGGACGGCCGCCCCGATCGCCCCGGTGAACTGCACGAGCTCTCCCTCGGGGACGTTCACGTCCTCGGCCAGGTCGCGGCGCATCACCTCGACCATGGTCGGGAAGCGCATGATGCCGCCCACCAGCGTGAACTCGGGCTCGAGCCCCACGCGCTTCAGGAGCCGCACGGACTTCTCGACCAGCGATTCCATGGCGCCGCGCAGGATCTCGGGGGCGCCACGCCCCTGGCTCACGTGATTGATCACCTCGGACTCGGCGAACACGGCGCACACGCCGGAGATCGGCACCGCCTCGCCGGCGCTCTCGGCCACGGCCCCGATCTCCTCCACCGGGTGACCCAGGTACCGGGCCGTCTTCTCCAGGAAGGCCCCGGTACCGGCGGCGCACTTGTCGTTGAGGCGGAAGGACAGGACCCGACCCACGTCGTCCAGGCGCAGCGCCTTCATCGTCTGCCCGCCCACATCCAGCACCGTGCGCGTGGCCGGGAAGAAGCGGCGCGCCCCCCACGCCTGGGCGGTGAGGTCGGTCACCTGCAGGTCGCGGTCGGCGATGCGGTTCCGGCCGTAGCCGGTCGTGGTCAGGTAGTCCACGTCGCTCGTGGCGGCGCCCGCCGCCCGACACGCCTCCTCGAGCGCCTCCCGGGCCGCCTCCTCCAGCCGGAAGCCGGTTCGCCGAATGGCCGTCCCCGCCAGCTCTCCGTCCACCAGGACGGCCGCCTTGGTGTGCGTGGAGCCGACGTCCACGCCCGCCGCGACCGCCGCGCCGATCGTGCTCATGAAGCCTCCTTCCCGGCCGCCGCGCCCTCGGCGCCCGCGTTCGTGCCGGCCGCCGCGCGCTCGAGCGCGAACAGCGCCGCCCCTAGAGCGCCCATGTAGTGGGAATCCTCGCTCACGTTGAGGTGGGCCCCGAGGATCTCCTCGAGCACGGCCACCATGGCCGCGTTCCGGGTCACCCCGCCGGTGAACGTGATCTCGTCCTCCACGCCCACCCGCTTGAGGAGGCCGAAGGAGCGCGAGGCGATGGAGTGGTGCACACCCGCCAGGATGTCCTCGACCTTGCGGCCCCGGGACAGCCAGGAGAGCACCTCCGACTCGGCGAACACGGTGCAGGTCGTGGTGATCTCGACCGGCCGCTGGCCGCGGAGCGCCGTGGGTCCGAGCTGATCCAGCCGTAGCTCGAGCGCCGCGGCGGCCGACTGCAGGAACCGGCCGGTGCCCGCCGCGCACTTGTCGTTCATGCAGAAGTCGACCACCTCTCCACCCGGGCGCACGCGGATGGCCTTGGTGTCCTGTCCGCCCATGTCGAGCACGGTGCGGGTGCCGGGGAACATCTTCGCGGCGCCCCGCGCGTGGCAGACGATCTCGGTCACCTGCGTGTCGCCGAACTCGACCTTGTAGCGTCCATAGCCGGTGCCGATCACGCAGCCGACGCTGTCGGCGTTCACCCGCGCCTCCGCCAGGGCCAGGTCGTACGCCTCCTGGGCCGCGGCCACGACATCCGCGCCGGTCGGGATGAGGCTCCGGCCCACGATCTCGGCGTGCGTGTCCACGACCACGGCCTTGGTCTGCGTGGATCCGACGTCCACGCCCGCCGCGTAGGTCATGCTCCCCTCCTCAGCTTCCGGGACTCGAGTCCCTCGAAGAAGGCGTCGATGCGGTTCTTGAGCTGCGCCTCGGACACGACCCGCTTGTCCATCATGTCCGACTCGATGTAGAGGCACTGGACGTCACGGGCGTCGAGGACGGCGCGCCGGCTGGCCGCGAGACCGGTGGAGACGGTCCGGCAGCTCTTGATCGGGTGATAGACCACGCCGTCCACCGCGTAATCATCCACGGCGCGGATGAGCTCCCGGTCCTGGAACATGAGGCTGTCCATGGCGTGCCGGACCGACAGCAGCACTCCCTCCGCCAGGCTCTCGATCGGACGCTCCAGGTCGTACTCGAACTCGCGGTCGAGCCCGCCCGAGGCGAACCAGGTGTAGGTCGAGCCCACGAACACGCCGCCCCACTCGGAGAACAGCTCGTAGAAGCGGCGGAACATCGGGTAGCAGGGGACGCCCACGAACACGAGGCGGTGCTGCTCCTCGGCCCGGGCGCCCAGGGGCCCGCGGCCCTCGCGCTCCCGGAGCTCCATCTCCTCGACCAAGTCGCGGAAATAGGTGGCCCCCTCCTCGGTGCCGCGCAGCACGTTGGCCACGCCCAGGTAGATCGTCCCCTCCAGCATGGCGTCGAAGGCGGCCGGTCGGTGACGGTTGAGCTCCAGGAGCCGCCGCCAGCTGGAGGCCATCTCGTTGGTGAGCCGCAGCACCTCGCGCAGCCGGTCGATGTCGAACGGCCGGCCCGAGACCTCCTCGCACGCGCCGATGATCTCCCGCAGCTGTCCCTCCACGTAGCGCCGGTCGCGGTCGAAGCCGCCCGGGTCGTGCGCTCCGTTCCCGGGGCCCATGCCCTCCCGGTTCACCGGGCGGCGCGTGCCGGGGACGTCCAGCGTGAACACGGGGGTCCCGTACAGGCGCTCCCAGATCTCGGCCCACTTCAGGTAGGTGTTGCAGGCGTTGGTGACGATCGCGATCGCGGGCGGCGGGATGCGGCCCATGGGGTGCTCGCCGCCCCGCAGCTGCAGCGCGTAGTCGGCCTTCACGTAGCCGCACACGTCGGGCGAGAAGCCGTGGTCCTCCGCCTCGCTCAGGTACTCGTCGGCGACGCGGCGCACGGCCGTCTGCAGCGAGTGGATCTCGGGGAAGACCGCCGGCAGGTCGAAGGTGCGCAGCACCTCGCACAGGCTCCCCATGACCATGACGTAGGCGGCCGGCCGCTTCTCCTCCGCCGCGCGCGTGAGGCCGTCGAACCACTCCTCGAACAGGCGGCGGCCCTCGCGGGCGCCGCGGCCCATGATCTCGTCCGCGCCGGTCGTCCCCCGTCCGCCGACGCCGTCGGTCCCGGTGGCGGTCTCCGTGGCGCTCATGTCTCCACTCCTTCGAACAGGAGGTGGTTCTCGACGAAGGTCTCGAGCTGGATCTGCAGGTGGCTGAAATTGCGCATCTGCTCCTCGAACTCGGTGAGGAAGAACGGAATCCCCTCGCGCTCGAGCGCCTCGGCGTAGGCCACCTGCTCATCGAGGCCGGGCTCGCACATCTTGGCCGCGGACACGATGGCGGCCTCCGCCCCGGAGGCGCGGATCCGCTCCAGGAGCATCTTCTCCTTGGGCTTCCTGAGGTCGTGCTGCACCGGGCTGTAGGAGGAGTGGTCCAGGTAGGCCCGGGCGAGGGCGGCCAGCGGGTCGTCCGCGTGGGCGGGGACGTCGTCCAGGATCCACCGCAGCCCGATCAGCAGGTCATCGTCGACCACGTAGCAGAACTCGGAGATCGCGCTCAGGAGGTCGAGCGGCGGCTGCTCGCAGAAGCCCCCCTCGAACACGACCCGCATCCGGTCCTGTCGGTGCGCCTCCCGCTCCCGGATCCGCGGGAGGACGTCGGCCAGGAGCGCGTTGTGCTCCTCGCGGGTCACGAGCCCCCCGACGACGGTGAGGACGTAGGCCTCGTGGACCGGCAGCTTCCACGGCTCCTCGCGCTTGATCCGGTACAGGTCCCGGAGCAGGCGCCGGTTCTCGTCGAACACGCGGATCGAGGCCCGGAGGTCCTCCCTGGACACGCGCCGACCGGCGATCTCCTCGATCCCCTCCAGCACGCGGCCGTACTCGGCCGCCAGGTAGTCGGCCGAGAAGCTCGAGTTCGGGTTCTGCGGGAAGTAGAGCGTGTCGACCGGCGTCTCCAGGTTGCGCGCCCAGATCCCGGCCAGGTTGCGGGCCGCGTCGCAGATCGGGTGGGTCACGAACAGGTCCGGCGCCAGCCGGCCGGTGAGGGCCAGCTCGAGCGTGGTGCGCAGGACCGAGCAGATGTAGGAGCCGAAGAAGGAGTCGGCGTCCCGGCGCTCGACGGTCCCGCCGCGCATCTTGACGGGAAGCATCCCCGCCGCGTGCGCCAGCTCTTCGGGGAAGTAGACCTGGAAGTGACCCAGGACCTTGCCGCCCCGCTCCCTCCACGCGCGCACCGTCGGGAAGTCCATGTCCTCCACGACCTCGCGCAGGGCGCCGAACGTCTCTTCCAGCGGCGCGCCGGGTCCGACCGGGAGCAACGGATCGTACGCGGCCGCGGGCGGCCCGCCGTTGCCCAGAGGACCGGAGCCCGGACCGGCCGACCCCGCACGCGGCCCCGGACCGGCGGTCCCGCCGGTGGAGCCCGCCGCGGCGCTCACGAGAATCCTCCCGTGACCGTGGCGATCACCAGGTCGACCGCGAAGGCCAGGCACCCGGCCACCCACCGCACCCATCGCGTGCCATTCATCGCAGTGCCTCCCGCGAGCGCTCCCGGGCGCGGCGCCCGGGAGCTTCCCGCTACGCGTCCGTCCAGACCGGCTCCCGCTTCTCCAGGAACGCGGCCACGCCTTCCGCCGCGTCCCGGAGCGCGAGGAGATCCTCCACGTACAGCGCGTCCGCCCGGTCGAGGGCCGACTCGATCGGCAGCTCCGACCCGGCCCGCACCGACCGCCGAGCCAGGGCCACCACCGGACGGCTCAGCCCGGCCAGCTCCCCCGTCCACGAGCGCACGTCCTCCTCGAAGGAGGTCGCCGGCGACACGCGGGTCACGATCCCCAGCCGCAGGGCCTCCTGCGCATCCACCACCCGGCCGGTCAGCACGAGGTCGAGCGCGGCGGCCGGGCCGACCCGGCGCGGAAGCAGCGCCGCCGCCGCGGGCGGGAAGGCACCCACCCGCACCTCGGGCTGCCCGAAGCGCGCATCCTCGCGGGCCCATGCGAGGTCGCAGGCCAGCGCCAGCTCGCACCCCCCGCCCAGCGCCGCGCCGTGCACCACAGCCACCGACGGCACCTCGAGCGAGAGCAGCGCCCGGATGACCGTGCCGAACACCCGGATCATCTCCGGCGCGCGCGCCGGCCGGTGGTCGGCCACGTCCGCCCCGGCGCAGAAGGCCCGACCCGCTCCCGCCAGCACCACGACACGGGTCTCCGGGGAGCGAGCCTCCGTTCGGAGCGCGGCCTCGAGCGCCTCGAGCATGGCCAGGTTGGCCACGTTGAGCGGCGGCCGATCGAGTACCAGCCGGAGGACGCCGCCCTCCCGCTCGCATCGGACCAGGGGCGCGCTCACCACGTCGCCCGCCGCCCACTCAGACACCGGACTCGCCGGCGGCTCCGGCCGCCGCGGGGTGCGCGGTGCTCGAGTCGCCGTTCGTGCCCGACTCGCCCAGGGGCGCGCCGCACGCGCCGCAGAAGGTGAAGCCGGCCGGGATCCCCTCGGCGCCGCACGACGGGCAGGTGCGGCGGTAAGGCCCCCACACGAACTCGCTGGAGCCGCCCGTGGCGCCCAGCTCCCGCAGGTGGCGGTAGCGGGGCGCGCGCTTCTCGACGAAGGCCCGCATGCCCTCCCACGGCTCGAAGCCGGTGTAGTGGACGGAGAGCCAGTCGCCGGCGGCGCCGATCGTCTGGTTCCAGGCCATCTCCTTCCACACGTTGACCTGGAGCTTGGTGAAGCGGGTGCACTCGGCGAACTTTTCCAGGAGCTTGTCCACCACCTCGTCCACGGCCCGGTCCAGCGCCTCGAGGCTGAGGCCGTAGCCGTCCTCGCCCTTCCGCGCCTTCTCGATCTCCTCCTGGGTGGCCCCGTGCACGAACGAGCCATCGCGGACCACCGACGGGACGACGCGGTTTACGAGCCCCCAGTCGAGGGCCTTCTGCGGGGAGATGCGCTCGTTCAGATACAGGATCTCCCGGGCGCGCCGGTCGCCGACCAGGATCGGGAGCCACTGCGTGGCCCCACCCGCCGCCACGCTCCCGACGCGCGTGCCCACCTGCCCGATCCAGGCGTGCTCGGCGATCAACGCCAGGTCGCAGGCCATCTGCGACTCGTTGCCGCCGCCCACCGCCATGCCGTTCAGGCGCGCGATCACCGGCTTGCCGCAGCGGAGGATGCTCTCCAGGTAGCTGCGGAAGAGCTGCATGTACTTCCAGTAGTCGCGCGGCCGATCCGTGTAGAGGCGCTCGTACTCCTTCACGTCGCCCCCCGTGCAGAAGGCGTCCGTGCCCGTGCCCGTGTAGACGACCACGGCCACCGAGTCGTCGAAGGCGGCGTCCTGGAAGGCGGTGGCCAGCTCGCGGAGGGCCGGGGTCGAGTAGGCGTTGTAGTTGTGCGGGCGGTTGAGCGTGACTCGGGCCACCCAGTCCTTCTTCTCGTACAGGATGTCCTGGAAGTCGAAGCTGCCGGCCGGCCGGGATTCGAAATGCGACATGGCTCCTCCGTGGGTCTATGCGATCATCGCCTCATCCGGCTGCGACGCTCACCGTCGAGTCGGTTTCCTCCTGAGCCCGCGCCAGGACCCCGTCCACGAACGACTCCGCCGGTGTGGCCAGGAGGTCGTGCAGCCGCTGGAAGAGCCCGGCGGCGCAGTCGCCCGCCCAGTCGTCCGGCAGCAGGCGGCGGGGGAGGTACGGGTCCTCGAACGGGAACTGCCGGTACTCGTGCACGAGGTCGAAACGCTCCACGAATGCGCGCTCGCCCGCGGAGGCGGCCGCTTCGCGTCCGTTCCAGCCGGATATCTCTCCGCGGCCGTTTCGGGCGGCTCGCGCGCCCTTCGGGGCCGCCCGAGGAGCGCATCCGTCGGGGTCCGCGTTGGTCCGCCGGCCTTCCAGCTCCGCCTCCCAGCGCCGCAGCCGTGCCAGGTGACGATCGATGAAGTCGAGGTACCGGCCGTGCACGGACGCCAGGTCCCAGCTGCGCCTCACGATCTCTTCGGGTCGCTCGAAGGCGGCCCGGGCCGAGCCGAACACCTCCAGGCCCTCCTCGATCTCCAGGGCCGCGGCCAGCGCTTCCACTCGATCGGTGAGGTCGTGGGGGGTGATCCACAGGCCGCCGCCCATCGACCCGCACCCGAGCCAGGAGAGTCGCAGCCGCAGGCGGTCGCGCAGCGAGCGGTCCTCCTCGGGAATCGAATAGTGGACCAGGCACCAGGTTCCGTCCCAGGGCCGGTCCCAGGTGGGCCTGTAGATCCGTGCCTCGCCCTCCTCGAGCAGAGCCCGGCCCTTCCGGGTGAGGGAGTAGAAGGCGTTCCTCCCGCGGCGCTCGGAGACGAGCCAGCCGCGGGAGCTCATGCGGGAGAGGGCGGTGCGGGCGGCGCCCTCGGACAGGCCGAGAGGCTCGAGCAGCGCGATCAGGCTCCCGACCCAGACGGCGCCGGGACGGTGGAGGAGGTACTCCCCGAACAGGGTGAAGACCAGGTCCCGCGGGCTGCGTGAAGCGGGCATATCTCTCTCCTTTATATCACGGTCGTAATCTACTTGTAATATATTTTGACGTCAAGAGCGCCCGGGGGCGCGGATCGGCAGCTTCAGCTGGTGGCGGGCGGCGCCGCGCGTCCGGCCTGCGAGCGGTCGGTGGCCGGCGTCCGACGGCGTGGCGGGACCGGACGTCCCGCGCCCCCGGCCGGCGAGGCGGCGTTGGGCGGACCGGAGAGGGAGAGGGGCGGGTGATCGCGGAAGGAGAACAGCGGACAGAGCGCCCCGGTGCAGCGGACTCCGTAGTCCAGGCAGATCACCCGGGCCGCGTCCGCGGGCGCGAAGCGCACGCCTTCCTCGGCGGCCGGATCGAGGAGGACCGGAACCGGCCGGTCGCACGCGGAGCAGTAAGCGGTGCGCCTCTCCATGGCGTCCCCTGCCTTCGGGGCGGTGACGCCGCCGGCATCGCGCCGCCGGCCCCGCCCGGCCCGAAAGTTAGCCGACAGGGAGCGCGCCGGCCAGTTCAGTGCGTCGTCAGGGCCCCGATCGCGCCGAGCATCATCGCCGGGATCACCACCACCAGCCACCCGATGACCGCGGTGGCCACGGCCTTTCCGGTCGAGACGTCGAGCGCCTGCCGGAGCCCGACGATCACCGTGGCCAGGATCCAGAAGAACAGGGCCAGGCGCACCAGCCCTCCGAGCAGGGGGAGGATGCCGAGCACGGCCAGGACACCCGGCGCCTGCGCGAAGCCGACCGTGCGCAGCACCTCGCCCCAGGTGGCCTCCGCCTCGAAGAGACGGGTGCCTATGAAGAAGGTCACTCCGGACCAGGCGATCCAGCCGATGAACGCCCACACCAGGCCGCCGAACACGGCGAAGCCGCCGTGGCCGATGGACCCGATCGCGCTGGCCGCGGCCGAGAGCGCCACCACGCCGGCCGCCTGGCCGGTGGCGTGCAGGTCGTGCTCGACCTCCTCGTAGGTGGGGATGTCCAGCAGGGCCGCTCCCTTCATGCGGTCCGTCATGCTGCGTCCGGCCACAGTGCTCATGGGCTCCTCCGGGGTCGAAGGAACGGTGCTGCGGGGTCACCACCCAAGCTGGGCCCGCGCCGGCAGGGTCGCCAGTCGAGACGTCGCCCTCGCGAGATCGACCGCTCGGCGTCAGCCGCGAGAGCGGGATCGCCGCCAGACGTGGTAGGCCGGGACGGCCAGGAGCATGAGACCGAAGCTCAGGAGGCTGGAGACCGGGCGCTGCACGACCGCGTTGGCCAGGAGCCCGACCGAGGCGGCCAGGAAGACGAGGGGCACCCAGGGGTGGCCGGGGACGCGGAACGGGCGCGGCGCGTCGGGTCGCCGGCGGCGGAGGACGAACAGGCCCGCCACGGCCAGTGTGTAGAAGGGCCACATGCCCAGCACGTACGCGTCGGCCAGCTGCTCGAAGCTCCGGAACGAGACGAAGACGATGGCGAGGCCGCTGGTCACGAGGATGGAGATCCAGGGCGTGCTCCAGCGCGGGTGCACGGCCGCCACGGGGCGGAAGAACAGACCATCGTCGGCCATGGCCCAGAACACCCTCGGCACCGTCATCATGGACCCGTTGAGGGAACCGAAGGTGGAGAGCACCACCAGGGCCGCCACCGCGGCGGCGCCCGGTCGACCGAACACCACCGTGGCCGCGTCGGCCGCGACCAGCCGCGAGCCGGCCATGCGATCCAGCGGGAGGAGCCGGAGGCAGGCCGCGTTGACGAGCAGGTAGACCAGCCCCACCACCAGGGTCCCGCCCAGGAGGGCCCGGGGCAGCGTGCGCCCGGGATCACGCACCTCCCCCGAGATCTTGGTGAGGTCCGCCCACCCCGAGTAGGCCCACAGCACGGCGATCACCGCGAGACCGAAGCCGCCCCACGACGACGGCGCGAAGCTCAGCGGACCGGACAGCGCTCCGGGCGCGGCGACCGCGCCCGCCGCTCCGGTCGCCCCCTCGGCGCCGGCCGGGCCGCCGGCCGCTCCACCGAGCGCGAAGGCCAACGCGGCGAGGCCCACCAGGGCGAGGGTCTTGGCGGCCGTGGTCACGTTCTCGAGGCCGGCCCCCCACAGCACCGAGCGGACGTTGGCCGCCCCGACCACTGCGATCGCGCCGGCGGCGGCCAGGTGGACGCCCCTGTCGGACAGGGGCACGAAGGCGCCGAGGTATCCCGCGAAGACCATGGCGATGGCTCCCGTGGCCGCCGGCGCGGTGAGCAGGAGGTCCACCCACCCGTAGGCGAAGGCCGCCACCGGTCCGAAGCTCTCCCGCAGGAAGACGTAGAGGCCGCCCGATTCCGGGAGCATGGCCGACAGCTCGGCGATGCTCAGCACGCCGCAGGCGACGATGACGGCGCCCGCGGTCCACGCGAGGGCCACGGACCCGACGGACCCGACATCGGCGGCCACCGTGCTGGGCACGCGGAAGATCCCGCTCCCTATCGTGATGCCGACGAGCACCGCACCCGCGCTCCAGGGACCGAGGCGCCGGGGGAGTCGCCGGCCCGAGCCCGGCGGTGCGCCGCCCGGCGACGGAGCCGAGCGGACCGCGTCCCGCCCTCCCGGCGTGATCCGGCTCAGGGGGCTCCGTGCTCCCGTGCCCCACCGAATCCGCGCCACAGCCAGAAGACCGGGATGCCGAGCAGGATGAGACCGAAGCCGAGGAGGGTGGAGCCGGGCTGCTGGATGGTGGCGTTGACCAGGAGCCCCAGGGAGGCGAGCAGGAAGACGAGTGGTACGACGGGGTAGCCCGGGGTCCGGAAGGGGCGCCGGGCGTCGGGTCGGCGGCGGCGCAGGACGAAGATGGCCGCCACGGCCAGCGCGTAGAAGGGCCAGATCCCGAGGATGAAGGCGTCGGCCAGCTGCTCGAACGTCCGGAAGGACACGTACCCGATCCCCAGCGCGGTGGCCAGGAGAATGGCCGCCCACGGCGTGCGCCAGCGAGGGTGCACCGCCGCCACCGGGCGGAAGAAGAGGCCGTCGTCGGCCATGGCCCAGAAGATCCTCGGTCCGGTCATCATGGACCCGTTGAGCGAGCCGAAGGTCGAGAGCATGACGAGGGAGGCCACGATCGCCGCTCCCGCTTGCCCGAACACGACGGTCGCCGCGTCGGCCGCGACCAGCTCGGAGCCCGCCATCCGGTCCATGGGCAGCAGGTAGAGGTACGCGCCGTTGATGAGCAGGTAGATGACCACGATCGCGAGCGTCCCACCCAGGAGCGCGCGGGGGAGCGTCCGCGAGGGGTCCCGGACCTCCCCGGCCATGAACGTCAGATCCGCCCAACCGTCGTAGGCCCACAGGACCGCGATGAGCGCCACGCCGAAGCCACCCCACGTGGTGGGCTCGAGGCGAAGCGGACCCGCCAGGGCGCCCCCACCCCCCGCTCCCCCGAACAGGAAGGCGACGGCGACCAGGGCCACCAGGGCCAGTACCTTCGCGGCCGTGGTCACGTTCTCGAGGCTCGCTCCCCACACGACCGACCGGATGTTGGTCGCTCCCACGACGGCGATCGCCGCGGCCGCCACGACGCGGATGCCGGTGTCCGACAGGTGGGCGAAGGTGCCCGTGTAGCCCGCGAAGACCATCGCCAGGGCCCCGAGGGCCGAGGGCCGGATGAGGAGGATCTCGGTCCATCCGAACAGGAAGGCTGGCAGCGGCCCGAACGCCTCGCGCACGTAGACGTAGACGCCCCCCTCCTCGGGGACGAGGGTGGCGAGCTCGGAGAGCGTGAGGGCCCCGCACACCACGATCGCCGCGCCCAGGATCCACAGCAGCACCAGCGCGCCCACAGTCCCCACGTCGGCGGCCACGGTGCTGGGCACGCGGAAGATGCCGCTCCCGATCGTGCTCCCCACCAGGACCGCGGCGGCGCTCCATACGCCCAGCCGGCGCGGGAGGCGTTCCCGGGCCGCGGGCTCGGAAGCGTGGGGATGGCCGGGGGCCGGGGAGGGCTGCGACATGCCGCAAGCTGGGTCGCCGGCGGTCCCTCCGCCAGCACGCGGCCGCGCGCGCCGTTGCCGGCGGCCGGGACACCGGCCAAGTTGGGGCGATCCGGATCCCGGTCACGATCCCGTTCCCCCCTACGGAGGCGGCTGGCTCATGCTCGACGATCCCACGCGGGCCCTCCCGGCCCTCGCACTCCCGCTCCTGCTCCTGATCGGCACCCCGGGCCGGGGCGCCGAGCTCCGTGTCGCGCCCGCTCTTGCGGCCGCTCCGGCCGACACCTCGGGCATGTTAGGCTTCTCCGCCGAGGGGTCTGCTCGCGAGCGCTCGCTGGAGGCGAGCTTCGACTCGGCCCTGCACGAGAGCGACCTGGAGGCCTGGAACAAGCGCATGAGCTCGGAGCCCAACCAGGTGGGCTCCCCGCACGGGAAGGCGAACGCGATGTTCGTCGACTCGCTGTTCAGGGCGTGGGGCTTCGAGACGCGGATCGACACCTACCAGGTGCTCTTCCCCACCCCGAAGGAGCGGGTGCTCGAGCTGGTGGCCCCGACCCACTACGCGGCCACGCTCAAGGAGCCGCCGGTCGACGGGGACGCGACGTCCAGCATCTACGAGCACCGGCTGCCGCCCTACAACGCCTACTCGGCCGATGGGGACGTGACCTCGGACCTGGTCTACGTGAACCAGGGCATCCCGCGCGACTACGAGGAGCTGGCGCGGCTCGGGATCGACGTGAAAGGGAAGATCGTCATCGCCCGCTACGGGGGCTCGTGGCGCGGGATCAAGCCCAAGGTGGCGGCCGAGCACGGTGCGATCGGCTGCATCCTCTACTCGGATCCGCTGGACGACGGATACCACGCCGGCGACGCCTATCCGAAGGGTCCGTTCCGGCCGGCCGAGGGCGTCCAGCGGGGGTCGGTGCTGGACATGCCGCTCTACCCGGGAGATCCCCTGACGCCCGGCGTCGGTGCCACGGCGAACGCGAAGCGGCTGTCGCGCGACTCGGCGAAGTCGATCATGAAGATCCCGGTCCTCCCGATCGCGTACGGGGAGGCGCAGCACCTCCTGTCCGCCCTGGGCGGGCCGGTGGCCCCGGAGAGCTGGCGCGGCGGGCTACCGATCACCTACCACGTGGGCCCCGGCCCGGCCAGGGTGCACCTGAAGGTCGCCTTCGACTGGAAGCTCACGCCGGCCTACGACGTGATCGGGATGATCCGGGGCTCCGGACGGCCCGACGAATGGGTGGTGCGCGGCAACCATCGGGACGCGTGGGTGTTCGGCGCCGAGGACCCGCTCTCGGGGCAGGTGGCGCTGCTGGCCGAGGCGCAGGCCATCGGGAAGCTGGCCAGATCCGGCTGGAAGCCGCGCCGCACGATCGTCTACGCCTCGTGGGACGCCGAGGAGCCCGCCCTCCTGGGCTCCACCGAGTGGGGCGAGGACCACGCTCAGGAGCTCCGCAAGAACGCGGTCCTCTACATCAACTCGGACAGCAACGACCGCGGCTTCCTGGGCGGCGGCGGCTCGGGCACGCTGGAGACCTTCTTCAACCAGGTGGCCGGCGACGTGCCCGACCCCGAGACGGGCGTGAGCGTCCGCCAGCGCGAGATGCTGGCCCTGGCCTCCATCGGGCGCGGCGAGGAGGTCGAGCACGGCCTCGCCCTCTCGCCGCTCGGCTCGGGCACCGACTACACGGTCTTCCTGCAGCACCTGGGGATCGCCTCGCTGAACGTCGGCTACGGCGGCGAGGGCGAAGGCGCCGGGATCTACCACTCGGCCTACGACTCCTTCGACTGGTACCGCCGGTTCGGGGATCCGGGCTGGCACTACGGCGTGGCGCTCGCCAAGACAGGCGGCCGGCTGGTCCTGCGCTCGGCGAACGCGGCCGTCCTCCCCTTCGCCATGGGGCCGTTCGCCCGGCACGTGGGTGCGTACGCGCACCAGGTGATGGGGTTGGCCGACTCGCTGCGGAGCGCCACCGAGGAGCACAACCGCCTGGTGGGAGAGAACGCCTTCCGCATGGCGCACGATCCGACCAAGCCCTTCACGCCGCCGGACAGCCAGGCGACCGTTCCCTACCTGGACTTCTCTCCCCTGCAGAACGCGGTCGCGCGGCTGCAGGCCAGCGCGAAGGCGTACGCCGAGGCCTATGCCCGCGCCACCGCGGGCGGGAAGAGCCCGCCGGAGGCCGCCTCCGGCCGTCTCAACGACATCCTCCAGGGCCTGGAGCAGACCATGCTCCGGGACGACGGCCTTCCGCGCCGCCCCTGGTTCCGCCACCAGATCTACGCGCCCGGCTTCTACACCGGCTACGGGGTGAAGACGCTGCCCGGCATCCGCGAGGCGATCGAGCAACGCAGCTGGGACGAGGCGACGAAGGAGATCGGAATCGTGGGCGGAACGCTCCGGGCGGTGGCCGATCAGATCGACGCGGCGCGCACGGAACTGGAGGGCGCCGGCGCCAATTGAGCCGCAGGAGGCCGGTGCGGGCGCCTCTTGTGCCGGGCGCCCCGCACCGCTTCCTTTGCGCGCTGGCCTGGACGTGACCCCGGCCTCCCGTTCGCGGGGAGGCGGCCGCGTCGATCGACTCACCCAGGGGGCTCGCCCGTCGCGGGCCGGGAGGTGCACGTGAAGCTGTTTCGTCGAAAGACGGTCACGGATCTCCAGAACGAGGCGCGGACCGACCAGACCCTGCGGAGGGCCCTGGGCGCGCTCAACCTGACGCTCCTCGGGGTCGGAGCCATCATCGGCACGGGGATCTTCGTCCTCACCGGGACGGTGGCGGCCCAGAACGCCGGTCCGGCGGTCGTTCTCTCCTTCATACTGGCGGGCGTGGCCTCGATCTTCGCCGCGCTGTGCTACTCCGAGTTCGCCTCGCTCGTCCCCATGGCGGGGAGCGCCTACACGTACGGGTACGCCACCCTGGGCGAACTCATCGCCTGGATCATCGGGTGGGACCTGATCCTGGAGTACGCGCTCGGCGCCGTGACCGTGGCCATCGGGTGGTCGGGCTACGTGGTGTCCTTCCTGGACGGAATCGGGATCTACATCCCGCCCGAAGTGCAGGCCGCGCGCGGCACGCACCTCATCCAGGTGCCCGGGCACGGCTGGCAGGTGATGAGCACGGACCTCATGCACAGCCTCACGCAGAGCGGTGTGAACGCGGCCGCCCTGCCCCACGCCACGGCGATCTTCAACCTGCCGGCCGTATTCATCATCTTCTGCGTCACCACCCTGCTCGTCCTCGGGATCCGCGAGTCGGCCACCGCCAACAACGTCATCGTGTTCATCAAGGTGGCCGTGGTGCTGCTCTTCATCGGCGGGGCCGTGGCAGCCATCAACCCCGCCAACTGGCACCCCTTCATCCCGCCCAACGCCGGCACCCGCGAAGCCTTCGGGTGGACCGGGATCATGGCCGGCGCGGGGATCGTGTTCTTCGCCTACATCGGGTTCGACGCCATCACCACGGCGGCGCAGGAGGCGAAGAATCCGCAGAAGGACATGCCCAAGGCGATCATCGGGTCGCTCCTCATCTGCACGGCCCTCTACATCGTGGTCTCCCTGGTGGCG
>Ga0307419_10000526_pt1 | contig 19349 bp, 18 predicted proteins | sample SalMarWE160230MG_2_FD_202512 | JGI IMG/M metagenome (GOLD analysis project Ga0307419, IMG submission 202512) | Salt marsh sediment microbial communities from the Plum Island Ecosystem LTER, Massachusetts, United States - WE1602-30 | ecosystem: Environmental > Aquatic > Marine > Intertidal zone... | reverse complement strand
TCTTAGTTTAGCACTATGGTAGGAACGCTTTCATAGTATCACCCAACTTAACTGAATTGGCGGCTCGTTTTTGACTCATAACAAGCTTGTCTTATATAATAGTGTTAGGCTGTGTCTTTGATTCTAGAAAAAATCCTACACATGATTGAACCTGTTCAGCAATGAAATCATATATCCTAAAGATAGGTCACTATCCATGAATCTCGAGCTACTAACCAGAAAAGTTGTAATAAAAATCAATCAACAAGCGATTCACCTATTGATTGGATTGATTATTGTCTGCGGTTTAGCAGCATGCAGCGGTGAAGGAGAATCAAGCGATTCTTACCTGCCAACTCATACAGACCAACCTGTTCCCACACCATCAATTCCGATAACCAATAACCTTCCAACGTCTGCTTCAACCATTACAACGTCATCCACGCCTGATTTTGATCTCTACCCTGAAGGACTCCAAATAGCTTACACGATAGATAACACCTTATACCTCTGGTATAACGGTCAAACACAAGAATTGGTAAACCAACCTAAAATATTTGCTCCCCAGCTATCTTCTGATGGTGAGTGGATCATCTATCACCAAGACTTTGACTTATTAGTACACGACGAAGAGTTCTGGGCAATAAAAACCGATGGAACGGAGCGTCACCCAATCCTGATCCTTGATGATCTGGCTAACCTCATAGAAACTGAGCTCAGGGTATTAATCAGTGAGTTCAGCTGGCTGCCGCATACACACACCATTTTGTTTAATACTCAACTTTACAATAACATGGTTGATGGCAATCCCTACGAGGCAAACAACGACCTCTACTTATTGGATCTAGATGGCCAGATAACCCAAATTGCACCAGCTGGATTGGGAGGAATTTTCACACCTTCTCCAGACGGACGATATGTAGCTGTATCCACGCATTCAGAAATTGGTCTTTGGGATCTTGAAACAGGAATAAGACAAACCTTACTTGAATTCAGTCCGCTACGGAGGGGTTGCGATTGTACATATTATCCCCAGCTCCGATGGGACAGGGCTGGAGGGCACATCATTACCTCTATCCCGTCTCCATTCATACATTATCCAGATTATTTTGGGGGAAAACCGGAGGAAATTTGGCGGCTTTCTGTGAACGGCTCTGCGGAGGTAATAGCCCAGGTGGCACCTTCTCAGATGCTTAACAGCGTTGTGGATCTGGGACCAAATTTAACCCATAATTTTTACTATGATGACAGTGGATGTGAAGGTGGATATTTTTCTATCCACCTTCGTGAACTGGAGTCTTCAACTGAGCTGCGCCAAATTCCTTGTGCTTCATATTTTCCGGTTTGGCTGCCAGATGGAGAGCATTTCCTCATTAAGGGTGAAGATTGGGAACTTGGAAATATCAATAATTCCACAACAGAGGTTTTAGAGTTTCTTTCTTCGGTCAACAGAGAATCTTTCGGATCTTCATATCTGACCTGGATCGATGATACCCATTTCCTTTTAGAATCCTATAGTGATGATTATCAGACCATCAGTTTAGCGACTCTAGATGGTATTGTCTCCCAGATCATTCACACTCCACAAGGTACTCCTGCTCAGTTCAGTATTAGCGTATCCAAGGATTAAATATCAATCCTCTGGCTATGAAGCAATCAATCGCTCAAACAATTTAATCCACCTTACTTCCTAGCATACAGAATGAATTCCTGACGGTCAGTCAGACGACAGTTTACACCTGCGGTGTGGTGCCTTTGACACCGTAATCTCGTCAACTATAAGCTGACTAAGTTTTCCGCCCCTACCAGGTTTCTCAGCAACTCAATCGGTTTATGGTTTACAGTTTACGACTTGCGCTCCGGTCTTCCGTCTTCGGTCATCTGTCGGTCGCGCAGCGACAATTCCATCAACTGGTTTGGCGGCTCTTTTACCTATATCAAATTCACATATCTAGGATCGGAAAAACAAGGTGTAATAAACTATGGACAAGAATATTGTATAATCCTTATTTATGAACGAAAATTATGGATTCCAGGGGAATCAAATCAGGATCCTGCTGATCAATGAAATTCAGCTGATCAGCAATGTGATTGCCGCCTCACTTGAAGATGAACCGGATATTCATATTGCGGAATGTGTGTCCTCTATTGAGGAAGGTTTGCGGATTATTCAAGAACAAGAGATCGATGTGGTCTTGGTGAGCATCCGTTTATCGAACAGCGGCGCGCTGCAGTTCACAAGAAAGGTAACCATGGATAATCCAGAAACCAAAGTGCTGGTTCTGGGTCTTTCAGAGGATAAAAAACAAGTCATCCAGTTTGTGGAAGCCGGCGCATCCGGGGTCGTATCAAAAGATGATTCGATCACCGAATTACTGGAAACGATCCGGGCCGCCAACAATGAAAAGGCATTCGTGTCGCCAGAACTGGCCTCAGCCCTTATGCATCGCCTATCAGAGGTTACCCGATTATTGATGGATTGCAGTGACAGTTTCCCGGAAGAGGCAAATTTGACGCCGAGGGAATTGGAAATCCTGGAGATGATCGGAAATAAAATGACCAATCGGCAAATAGCGGATGAACTGGTGATAGAGGTTGGTACAGTAAAAAACCACGTCCACAGCATCCTCGAAAAACTGGGCGTTCATAGCAGGGAAGATGCCCGCGCTTATCTGGCCTTTATCAATGAGTAGTTGAAAGAATTTTGATTGAAATCAACCCACCAGATGGTGGGTTTTTGTTTTTTATATATATCCTGAAATGTATCCCTAATCCTATAACTGGATACATGACAGCCGGAACGATCTTTGCTAATCTTATTGCAGCTAGCCGTATCAAATAGGATTTCCAATGGCAAAGTCAAAAATCGTTCTTGCGAACCAATCCAAACTGTTACGCGATATGCTTTCCAGGGTGTTTGCTAAGCTCGAGGATTTTATTATCGTGCAGGAAATTGAGAATCCCTCCCTGCTGGCAGATTTCCTTGATCAAACAGATATCGATTGGGTTCTTTTTTCTTCCATGCACCATCGTGCAAAACGGGAATGGATCGATGACTTGATCCGTACCCATCCCTCAGTATGTTTTGCAGACATCGCGCTTGATATGAGCGAAGTAACCTTTACCTTGATGAATAATCCCGATACTGAGGTAAACGATCTATCACTCGAGGAGTTCATTGCCATCCTGGAATCAGGGTGTTTATGTCAATCCAATCCGCAAGACCCGCAAGTACTGTAATATCTGGACCAAATATAGAACTTATAAGGAGATATCGTAATGAAAAACCAAACCACTGAACCTTCTATCCGGAAGAATGCCAGAATTGCTGGTGTTCTATATCTGCTGATCTTCATTGTCTACCCCTTGTCAGCATTTATAGGCAAGGCTGGGATTGTGGTTTCGGGTGATGCCGCGGCAACTGTCGCTAACATCGCAGCCTCTGAAAATCTCTTCCGTTTGGGAATCGCCGGCGAAGTGGTCATTTTCCTGGTCGAGATCATCATGGCGGGGATCCTCTATGAACTATTAAAACCTGTAAACCCCGCCATGTCATTCGCTATGGCGCTTTCCCGGGTTGCTGAAGCTATTATCCAGGCTGTCAATCTGCTGCCCTCCATCCTGGCCTTGATCCTGGTCAGCGGAGTGAGCTACCTGACCGTTTTTGAGGCCGATCAGCTTCAAGCTCTGGTGCTGCTTTTTTTGGGTGGTTTTGATTACTTGATCCTTGTATGGGGATTCCCCTTTGGGCTGCATCTCCTGCTGCTGGGCTATCTGGTGTATAAATCTGACTTGTTCCCCAGGGTTCTGGGAATTTTGCTCGTTCTGGGCGGTATCGGCTATCTGCTGCAGAGCTTCGGAACCTTCCTCGTGCCGCAGCTGGATCAAATCATGGAAACCGTAGTATTAATTCTGGCTGTCCCCGGTGAACTTGCCTTCACACTCTACCTATTGATCAAAGGAGTAAAAACACAAAAATCAAATGCGACAGTGTCTTAGGTGACAGTTTAAATTGAAAATCATATTTACAAGGAGAAATCAAATGAAATCAATTCAACGAAATGCGCGGTTTGCCGGGGTTCTTTATCTGGTGATCACTGTTGCCGCTATCCTGGCCCATATATATGTTCCATCCCTTATCATCGTGCCCGGGGATGCGGCAGCCACTGCCAATAACATCAATGAATCTGCGACCCTGTTCCGGCTTGGAACAGTAGGGGGCGAATTGGTCGTCCTGTTAAGTGAAGTAGTTCTTGCTGTGGTGCTCTATGTGCTACTTAAGCCCGTCGACAAAACACTTTCATTGATAGCAGCAGTTTCCAGGCTGGTGATGACCACCGTCCACGGTATCAATATGATCAATTACTTCTTTGCCATACTGTTGGTGAGCGGGACGGGCTACTTGTCCGTCTTCTCCGCAGAACAAGCCCAGAGCCTGGCCATGCTCTTTCTCGATGCCCATGGCTATGGCTTTACGATCGGCATTGCCTTCTTAACGATCCATGTCTTTGTGCTGGGCTACTTGATCTTCAAGTCCGGATATTTTCCAAAGATATTGGGCGTGCTGTTCATTGCTGCGGGCGTGGGCTACCTGGTTGACAGTTTTGCCCTCCTGCTGTTGCCTTCATACGAGACAACCCCGGGGATCATTGCTGCGACCATCGCCATCGCAGAGATTGCCTTCCCCGTCTGGCTGCTGATCAAAGGGGTGAACAAAGAGGGCTGGGAAAAAAGATCTCTTGAATCCGCCTGAATCATCCGTCTGCGGGGAAGATGGTGGCTACATCTCTTCCCCGCAGAAGATAGATTTTTGTTCCCCAAGAAAATTCAATTGAAAGGAAATTGCCATTGGATAATAAAGACAGGATCGTTCGAGTTCTTAGAATAGTCATGCCCCTTATCGGATTACTCACAGTCGTAATCATTGCCCCTCTGGACCTGGTACTGCCCTGGATTACGCCCCTACCAGACACGGTGCAGGATCAGATCGATGACGGGATCGGTCTCGGGCTGGATGGCATTATTGTGTATGTAGATCAAGGTGGAAAAGCGCCAGAATTCTATGCCGCTGGCTGGAAAAACAAATTAACTAAAGAACCAGCCGACCCGCACGCTTTATTCAAAATCGGTAGCATCAACAAACTGTATATCGCTACTGCGATCGCCAAATTGGCAAGTAATGGGAGTTTGTCGCTGGAAGATACCCTGGTGGATCACTTTCCCAAACTGGTGGGAAGAATTGAATATGCTGATCAAATTGCTCTTCGTATGCTGGTTCAGCACCGAAGCGGCATTCCCAATTTCACCGACAACCCGGATTGGGATTGGTTCACCCCCCAAACTGAGCAAACCAGGAAACTGGAACTGGTCCTGGATCAACCTGCGGATTTCAAACCTGACACCAAATACAGTTATTCAAACACAAATTATCTCTTGCTTGCCCGAATTATTGACCAGGTATTGGGATACAGCCACAGCGAATATATAGAAAATGAAATTCTGACCCCACTCGAGCTAACAAACACATATACCACGCTTGACCAGGCAGATTACGATAATGTGGTCAGCGGGTACTGGTATGGATATGACGATGATCTCCGGTTCCTTGATAACTGGATGGTTGCTACCGCAGAAGATGTCGGCATATTTTTAAGAGCCTTAAATGTTGGTTCCTTGCTGAATGACGATGAACAGGCGATCTATTCCTCCATTTATGAGTATGAACATACCGGCTGGCTGCCCGGATACTACAGCATCGCCCGCTATCACGCAGATATTGATACGATTGTTGTTCAGTTTGTGAGCACAACCGGTGGAGAAACCAGGGGCTTAGCGAATGTGATCGGCGGAAAGGCCACCGGCCTATCGAATATTGTCTATAACCGAATTGTCCGAATTCTCCATAGGCAATAGTCATGATGCTTAACCCTCCAAAACATTGGAATAGAAGGAACATAATGAAAGCGATTGTAAGTCTTAAACACGGTACTCCTGAAGTTCTCCAGCTACAGGAAGTAAAGAAACCAAAACCAGCAGAAGGTGAAGTATTAGTAGCTGTACATGCTGCCACGGTCACGCAAGGGGATATCATGCTCCGCAAACTACATCCTCTTCTCTATCTACCCATGAGTCTATTCGGGATTAAAAGAAAAAGGATCCCGGGGCACGAGTTTGCCGGTATGGTTGAAGAAATCGGAAAAGGCGTCGTAAGATTCAAACCAGGCGATAAAGTATTAGGAACGACAACCGGATTGAAGGCAGGCGCTAACGCTGAATACGCCTGCGTGCCGGAAAGCGGAGAAAAATGTGTACTTGGGCACATGCCGGCCAATGCAACCTTTGAAGAAGCAGCCGCACTCCCGGTAGGAGGGATGACCGCCTTGGAAATCCTTAGCAGAGGAAACATTCAGCCCGGCGACAAAGTGCTGATCTATGGGGCTTCAGGAAGCGTAGGAACCTATGCTGTTCAAATCGCCAGCAGCTATTACGGCGCAGAAGTCACCGGGGTCTGCAGCACATCAAATATTGACCTGGTCCATTCTTTAGGCGCAAAACATGTGATTGACTACTCTCAGGAGGACTTCACCCAGGCTGGAGAAACCTACGATGTCGTTTGTGATGCTGTGGGCAAGATTTCCCTTCCGGAAGTCAAGGAAAACCTCATTGAAAGTGGGACCTATCTCACCGTGCAAACGACTACCCGGGAATCCCTGGATAATCTAAAAATCATCAAGGATTTATTCGAAGCAGGGAAGATCAAACCTGTCATTGATCAGCGATTTCCATTGGAGCAAACGGCTGATGCTCACAGATATGTCGAAACCGGACATAAAAAAGGCAACGTCGTCATCACTGTGATCCCATCTTGAACAAGGAGCAACCCGATGAAAGCAATTGTATGGAAAAAATATGGATCACCAGAAGGCCTCCAACTCCAGGAGATAGAACAACCAGTACCTAAAGACGATCAGATCCTGATCAAGATCCATGCAGCTGGTGTTACCGCGGGAGATTGTGAGATGCGGAGACTTCAACTCCCCCTCGGGTTGTCATTCCCCGTGCGGATCTATGCGGGTCTCATAAAACCCAAACGGGTCCCAGTCCTGGGCCAGGAATTTGCCGGGGAGGTCGTGGAAGTTGGGGAAAAAGTGACATCTTTTAGACCTGGTGATCAAGTATTCGGTACAACCGGTTTTGGGTTTGGCGCTTACGCGGAATACATCTGCCTCCCCGGTGAGCCCGGAGATGCAGAGGGTGTACTGGCCCTGAAACCTGCCAATCTTAGCTTCGAAGAAGCAGCCGTACTGCCTACAGCTGGTTTGGAAGCCCTGCACTACCTCAGGAGAGGCAAAGCTGGACCAGGAAAGAAAGTATTGATCATCGGCGGAGGAGGCAGCATTGGAACCTTCGCCATACAGCTGTCCAAATACTATGGAGCAGAAGTTACCGCTGTTGACAGCACTGAAAAACTTGATTTGCTGCGCTCACTGAGCGCAGACCATCTAATTGACTATACGAAAGAGAAGTACACAAAAAATGGCTTATCCTACGATTTAATCATCGATGTCGTCGGGCGAAAGTCTTTGATCCAGCGCTTAAAACTTCTAAATCACGATGGGGTTTATTACCTGGCTTTTGCGAGGTTGGCTGATGTATTCCTCAGCTTATGGACATCGATCACCAGTGATAAAAAACTGCGCATCGAATCTTCCAACCAAACAAAAGAGGACTTGGCCCTTCTCATAGATCTCATTAAAAAGGGAAAACTCACACCGGTAATTGACAGCACCTATTCTCTTGAGCAGGTTCCCAGAGCTCATACCTATGCTGAAAAGGGAAAAAAGACAGGAAATATAGCCATTCGCGTTAGACAAGGCACCGATGAGTTGGAAAGGAATTGAAAATGAGTTTCAAAAAAAATTTCTTTGTTGGAATCGTTATCCTAAGCCTCGCGGCCTTAGCCTATATGACCCTCCCTCGAAGCAATAGTTCTACCAATGGCCCTCCGCTTAATCCCAGGGATGTACCCTACAGCCGACCAGGAACCTTTCAAGTTGGCCTGCTGACACAACAAATCGCCGCAGATCCTCCGCTTGAATTAACGATCTGGTATCCAGCTGAGAAAGGCTCCCAACCCGAAAAATACCTCAATTATCCGTACAAAATTAAAATGGGAGATCCCATAGGAATGGTTACGATCGCCCAATATCCAGGAATTTCAATCCCTGGGGCAAGCCCAGACAACTCAGCTGCCCCCTACCCGCTGATCATTCTTTCACCGGGTTTCTCTATCAGTTCCACTTCTTACGCCTGGCTGGCAGAGCACCTGGCCAGCTATGGTTTTGTTGTGATCTCACCTGACCACAACGAGAACCTGGATCCCGAAAACCAGCTTTGGCGGAGCGCAATTACCAGACCTCAGGACGTTCGTGCGGTACATACTTATGTAGAGCAGAAACTACAAGTGGAAGGGGTACTCCAGGGCTTGATAGATATCAACTCCGTGGCTGTCATTGGCCACTCCTATGGCGGGTATACCGCCCTGTCAGCTGGAGGAGCACTGATCGATACAGAGAGTTTCCAGGCGACCTGCCAAGAAGTAAGGGGGACAGAGAAGCCTGGCGCCTGGCTGTGCGATATGCTTCTGCCAAAGATGGCAGACATGGCAGAACTGGCGGGCCTGGATGATGTTCCTGATAGTCTCTGGCCCAGCTGGGGGGATGAGAGAGTGAAAGCCATCGTCCCCATTGCTGGCGATGCCTTCTTTTTCGGCCAACCAGGTTTATCAAAAATCAATGTGCCCGTGCTGGCAATTGGAGGGACCGCAGACGTCGATTCACCTTATTTATGGGGAACCCATCCCAGTTTTGAATATTCCTCTGGACCCAGAAAAGCCGAAGTTGCCTTAATAGATGCGGAACATATGATCTTCACAGGACCGTGCGAATCGATCCGCTGGTACCTGAGCTTCTTATCAAGGGAATTCTGCTCAGATGCTAACTGGGATAGATCCTACGCCCATGAGATAACAAAACATTTCACCACAGCCTTCCTCCTGGTGGAATTGAAAGCGGACGAAGAAGCGCTGCGCTTTCTTGCTCCAGGGGTTGTGGCGTTTGACAACATACGGTATGAGTCCTTCGGGTATTAATCTTGTTTTGATCATTCCGTCTTTTGATGATCATTTTTGGAGAATTCAGACAAAACAAGGTGAAAAGAAAACCTCATTAACGATAAAAAATATGATGACTGTAATTTGATCTCATTCACAGAAGGGAAAGACATGACTACACCCAAAAAACGTTTAGGGGAATTGGTGCTCCGGAGTGAAAATGCAGAAAGATTGGTTGATTTCTATACGAATATAATCAACCTGGATGTTTACGCCGCGTTTGGGTCTGTTACGTTCTTGAAGATCGATAATGACTGCGAGGGTCATCCTCAACTGCTTGCAATTTTCCAGGAAACCCATACATTCAGTGGGCCGAAAGATGTAAACACGGATACAGCCAGTTCAAAGCTGGGCACTCTCCACCATTTTGCATTTGTAATCGACCAGCAGGGTTTTGACTCTGAAAAGGAGCGGCTTACTGGCGAAGGCCTTAACCTCTGGTTTACAGAACATACTCAGTTTGGTTGGCGTTCTATGTATCTCTTCGACCCGGATGGCAACTCTGTTGAATATGTTTGTTTTGATCAAGCTGTTCTTGATAAATCAATCAAGCAATAAATGTCAGCGTTATCAATCAGGACTATCAATATGGAAGAAATTGAAATCTTAGAACTTCGAGTAGCATTGACATCAGAGGATTTTGAGAGATTATCCAATTTCTATTTGGAAGGCCTGGGGCTAAGTCCCTCCCAACACTGGCCGGAAGATCAAGGCAAGGCACTTGTTCTGGACCTCGGTCGGGCAACCCTTGAGGTATTTGATGAAAAACAAGCCGAGACTGTTGACCAGATCGAGGTTGGAAGACGGGTTAGCGGAAAATTCCGCTTCGCGCTCCAGGTGCCGGATTTAGACGCATCCGTTGACCGTCTACTTAAATATGGCGCTGAGCAGGTTAGTGCCCCGGTAGAAACCACCTGGGGTGATCGCACAGCGCGGTTCGAGGACCCTGAAGGCATGCAGATCACTCTCTACGAATTATCAAACTGATCCAGGATCAATTCCCAAAAGCTGAGTGGATAAACATCATATCTTGACTGGCTGTTAGACGCCCTGACGGTTAGTCAGACGACAGCTAGGTTTTCCACTTTCAAAGTAAATTTCCTGTTTATTGCACCAGGATTGCACCAGGAGACTATCCGTATCTACCCAAAAAACACGACAAACTAAGGTTTTCTTGACTTTTACCCTCTGAAAAGATACAATCTTGCCACGCGCATCCGTAGCTCAATGGGGGTCCTTCGCTACGCTCAGGATAAACGTCTGACTTCGAATCCGATGGGGTGACTGAACACAGTGTTTATGGGGGGTTTTTCCGTCTTTTCTCTCGATGGATTCAACTCATGATCGTCCATTGAGTCCATAATTTCCATCCTTCCCACCCTGATTGCACCGAAATCGCACCGAAAAAACGTCCTGTGGGTGGACCGGATGGCAAGCGGAGTTTATCCCGAGTGTAACGAGGGACTACCGACCGTATGGGCACTTCGTGGCCGACCGGAGTGGCCTGCAGCCACGACGGGGACAAACCGGTCTCGTCACCCCGTTCGTGAGCGTAGCGAACAACCGGTCTCTTCATTCCCGTCGGCCGCAACGCGGCCTCTCAATCAACTGGTTCGGCGGCTCGATTTCAAATTAATCACGATATCCCCCTACTCTATTCACCCAAAATATTTCCCCTAAGTAGTTGTTATTATTAAGCAACAAACTATTAAGCAGAGGTTACAAGTCAAATCCTATGCGGGAAACGGCGAAGAACTGCTCCCTGAAGCAGCGTTTTTCCAGTAGCTATTTAGCTAAAAAAATTATCCAAATATCAGATGTATTTCTTTTTCTTGGCTGGTTCACTTCCTCCTCAGCCTCAAGGAGTTGCCTACCACAAGCAGGCTGCTGGATGCCATAGTTATGGCAGCGATTACCGGGGTGATGATCCCCAGCGCTGCCAGCGGCAGAGCCACCAGGTTATAGGCGAAAGCCCAGCCCAGGTTTTCATAGATGATGCGCCGGACCCGCTTGGATTTGCGAACGAACCAGGGAATCAGCTCCAGGTCAGAGCGCATCAGCACGATATCTGAAGTCTCACCAGCCACTGCTGTGCCGCCAGCCACCGTGATGCTCAAGTCTGACTGTGCCAGAGCCGGGGCATCGTTAACTCCGTCCCCCACCATGGCGACCAGCTCTCCACTCTCCTGCCAATCCTTGATCCGACCCGCTTTTTCTGTTGGCAGTAGACCTCCCTGATAACTCGCTAAACCGACCTCTTCAGCAATTGCCCGGGTTGTTTCCGGACTGTCTCCAGACAGGAGGGTCACTTTGATTCCCAGGTCCTTCAAACCTTCAATAGCCGCCGCAGCGCTCTCGCTGGGCTGATCGCGGAGCGAGATAAATCCTCTGACCTTTTCACCCCATCCCACCCAGACAACCGATTCCCCATCCTGACCGCGGGACCGGGCTTTTTCTAACAGTTCTGACCCCTCTGGAAGCTGGAGGTAGTAGGCCGATCCCACTTTGACAACCTGCTGAATCTCTCCAGCTAGCATTGCCTGCACCCCTACCCCGTGCTCCGAGCGGAAATCTTCGGCGGCAAGCAATTTGCCCTCAAACTCCAAGGTGATTGCCCTAGCGATTGGATGCTGAGAGAATTGGTCCACTGAGGCGGCAGCAGCCAGCAGATCCTCCGCTGAGATATCTACATCTGGTGCGACCTCCACCACCTGAACCTGCAGCACTCCCCGGGTCAGCGTGCCGGTTTTATCCAGAACCATCCGCTGAACCTTTGAAGTGGACTCCAGGGTGGTTGGATTACGGACCAAGATGCCTTCCTGAGTGATATTCCCCAACGCGACCGTGATTGCCAGGGGCGTTGCCAAACCCAACGCGCAGGGGCAGGCAACCACCAGCACAGCCACGGCATTAAGTAGCGCCTGAGATATAGAAGCTCCAGAAATCAACCAGCCAGCTAGGGTGAGTACTGCAGCCACCAGAATCCCAAAGGCAAAATAAGTAGAAGCTTTGTCAGCCAGGCGCTGGATGGGGGGCTTGTGGGCCAGGGTCTGATCGACAATTCGTGTAATCGCAGCCAACCGTGTCCTCTCGGCCAGGTCAGTGACCCGGAACTGCACCGCATTATCCGTCACCATCGTACCTGCATAGATCTCATCTCCAGGTTTTTTATCGATTGGAAGGGATTCGCCAGTGAGTACAGCTTCATTGAAGCTGGCTTGACCACTGACAATCTCGCCATCCACAGGGACACGCTCTCCAGGTTTGACAAGCAGCAGATCATCAATGGATATGTCGACGACCTTGACCTCTTTCCAATCCCCATCAACTTTGCGCCAGGCTTTATCAGGCTGAAGATCCAGTAAATTGCGGATGTCCTTGCGGGCTTGGCTGCCTCCAACTGCTTCCAGGTAGCGGCCAATCATAATGAAAGCAGTGATCATAGCCACCGAGTCAAAGTAGGTTTCCCCGCTCACTGTCAGAGTGATATATACACTGTAGGAATATGCAGATAAGGTTCCCATTGCCACAAGAGTGTCCATAGTGGCAGTGCGCCCCAATAAAGCCCGCCAGGCGCCCTTGATAAAAGAGATTCCCCCGATGAAAAGCACCGGTGTGCTCAAGGCCCAGACCATATACTGGAGGTTGCGGACTTCAAGGGAAGTGAACTGCCCCATGTTATAGAGAGGATAGAGCCGTGTGAGATAGAGGACCATAACCTGCATACCAAAGGCCATGGCCGTGATCAGCTGCAGCAGGGTTTTCTCCTGCTTCTTTTCCCTCTTGCGTTGAGCTTCATCACTTAGCACCCGGGCCCGGTAGCCAAGCTTGTCCAGTTTTTCTAACCCGGCATTGACATCAAAAGTCTCCGGATCAAAGTTGATTCGACCCCTTTCAGCCGCAAAGCTGATATCCACACCATTAACCCCCGCCTGGTTTTTTAGGACATTTTCAGCAGCGATCGCACATCCGGCACACCACATGCCTTCCATGGAAAAATAGGCCATATCCTTCTTACCGCGGGTCTTTTTTTCAGAAGTTAATTGACATGAGTTGTTTGCGTGATGGGGGTGGACTTCCCCCAATAAGTCGGCTTCATGCGCATTTTGATAAGCCTTGGAGCAGCCCCCACAGCAAAAATAGTGGGTTTCACCTTCAATCTCCTTGACGATCGGCTCATCTTCAATTGCCATGCCACAAAGATCACAGGTCAGTCCAGCATCTAACACGGTCTCACTCTCCAGTTAAAGGATCTGGCGCCGCAGTAATCTTTCATGCGGTGCCAGAATTCATTCAGGTTATTTCATTATAGATCTGGGTGGATAAACCTTTCAGTTCGATATAGGGTTTGAACTCCTCAAGGATCTTTTCCTCCAGCAAGGGTGAGCTGCGGTGGCACTCCAGATCTCCCCACTCCTCCCATTCACTCCAGAAGACGACCCGGGTGTCCCCGTCATTCTCTACAGTGTACAGAGCACGAGAGGTAATATACCCTTTCTCACTAGGCAGCAAGGTCCGCAGGTAGCCAAGGACGCGTTCCAGGGAAGCACCGATCTTCAACTCTTCAAGCTTGTTAGTATCGATCTCAAAGCTTATTTCGTAAATGTACGGCATCGCCTTCCTCCTTCACGGCACCCAGTTGAGAATCAGGTATAGCAGCCACCACAACAGCACGCCCGGCACAGCCAGAGCAACTACCGGAGGTAGCCCCCCTCCAGCCTCCTCGATCACACCAGCGAAGCTGTCAATATAGCCATCAGGCTGGATCTCCTCGTGTCCTTCCTGATCCTCCTCGCTGCGGTGACCGCTGCTGCCTGGTAATTTTTTGGATTTATGCGAGATAGCGACTGTCAAGGCGAAAAGGAATAGCACGACCGCCCCTGAAATGACAGCCCAGATCTCCGGCCGAAGCTCTAACGCATTTTGGGTCATGATCTACCTCCTTTTTGATGAGGCCAGGGTTGGGGTTCTTTCTCCTCCAGCATTTTGTACTTGGCCTCTTCGACATTCTTAAACTGGCCGGTTGTTATGCCGAAGATCAGAAAGCCAATGCCTGTCAGGCCAACAACCACCATGCTTCCGAACAAGACGATGGTCCCAAGAGACATCAGTTACCTCCCTGGGATGAACTGGTCATCCCGTCCACATAAAGTGTGACTGCCCACATCTCGTCTGAGCTCATTGCCCATTGGAAAGGATACATGATGCTCTCCGAGACACCTTCGTTAGTGCGCCAGAAGATATAGGCCTCGCCCATATCCCGCGGGAATGGGGACGGACCGCCGCTGGCATTGCCTTCCATGCCAGGTCCATTGCCCAGCCCAGCTTCCCCATGGCAGGTGGTACAGTACCGATCATATAGATCCGGTCCCTGTTCAGTGGGAATGGAGTGTCCCTCATCCAGGAAGACCTGGCTGCTGGCAGTCAGATAGTTGGTCGCGATCATGCCGTCATTGTAGACGCTGTCTGTTATCGCCGGCTTCCCCATCATGAAGGAACCCACTAGGAAGCGGATGGCATCCCAGCGCATACTCTCCGGCATCCACTCGCCCCAGTAGGGCATGGCTGTATCCTTAATCCCGAAAGTTAATTTCGCCAGATGTTCTCCCAGGTCAGTTGGTCCCATGGTCTTTCCTGCTATATCCCTGAAATCCGCCGGGGTGGGATTGAGGTATAGACCATCCCATCCCTTGCCGTCTCCTGCTAGGCCGTGGCAGTGGGCACAATTCTCCAGGAAAACCTGTTTTCCGTCCTCATAGGAAGCATTTTGAGGAAAATCAAGATCCTTGTAGACATCAGGGAAGGTGAAATCCTTCCCTTCCTCTGGGGCAGGTGGAGCATCTACTGTCTGGGTGAAGAAGACCCGGATGTAGTTCACAAGTTTCCAACGATCCTCCTCGCCATAGTGGATCTTCCAGGCTGGCATGGCGCTCCAGGGCACACCCTCACTGATACGCCAGAAGTAATCCGCATCGGTGTAATCACCATAGCTTCCGTTCCCGAAATCAGGCGGACCGGGCTGGATGAACTCCCCATAAGGACCGTTCCCACGACCGGCAGATCCATGGCAGACCATACATTCCCGGATAAAGATCTGCTTACCTTCGTCCAGGGTCTCTATGGTCACCTCGACCGGACTGGTCAAGCCGGCGTACTCCCCACTGGGATCTCCTTCATCTGGATCATGCATAACCGGACGGGCAAAAATCTGTTGAATATACCGAGTCACTTTCCAGCGCTGGTCCTCGGTCAGGCTGGTCTTCCAGGTAGGCATCAGCGTGCCAGGGACACCTTCGGAGACATGCCAGAACCATTGATCGTCAGGCATATTCTTGAAAGGCTCCTGTTTGAAATCAGCCGGCGTCACCACCATTGTCCCGCCGTAGCTGCCAAGACCGTTGCCGGAGCAGCCATGGCAGGTCAGGCAGTTGGCAACATAAATTTCCTTACCTTCCTGCAGGCCGGCAGCTTCCCAGGCAGCCCAGCCCTGCGGCGATCCATCGGTGATCGGCTGGACTTCGGGATAGGGAATGGGATCAGCCTCCTTTTGATAAGGCTCAGGAGGAAGAATCATTCTCTCCTGGGCAACGCGGTCTCCTAAAGCAAATAAGTAAGAGGCAATCGCCTGCAGGTCTTCCTCGGGCAGGAATTCCCAGTTGGGCATAATCGACAGCGGTGACAGGCTGCGGGGATCCTTGAGGTGTTCGATTTCCCAGCTCTCGCTGCGTTTGCGGCCAATATAGGACAGGTCCGGGCCTGTCCTTTCTGAACCCAGAATCAGCGGCTCGTCAAAGACATAGTTTCCTCCCTGAGAAACCGGCCCCATAGCGGTATCTTCCTCCCGCACATATTGGGTATGGCAGTAGTTGCAGCCGTTGGAGTAGAAAAGCTCTCGGCCGCGTTCTTGCTCTGGCGTGTATTCGTGGGCGATCACTGTTTGATCAGGTTTCCAGATAATCCCGGGAATGAAGACCGCCGCAGTAACAACGGCCAGGAAAACAATCACACCGCCGATCACCGTTACTTTGAATGTCATTTTCATGGAATTATCTCCTTAACTGCCGGTTCCGGCTGAAACTACGGTCGTTTCCGCCAGGCGGTTGGGTGTAATAATCTTGCGTTTCTTCAGCACTGTCGCGTAAATGTTATAGGTGAACAAAATAAAGCTGACCACGATCAGCGCTCCACCCATAGCCCGCATAGCCATATAAGGCCGCAAACCGGGAAGCACGCTCCAAACAGGCAGACCCTGGTGGACCCAGGCACTTCCTTGGACCAGGCCGGTTAGCAAGAATCCACCGAAGAAAAAGGTGAAGCCGATCACGTACAGGCTGTACTGCACGTTGGCCAGCTGGCGGCTGAAGATATGGCTTTCGTACATCTTGGGAATCACGTAGTAGATTCCACCAATAATAATCGAGGCTGAGAAGAACAGAAGGGCCAGGTGGGCATGACCGGGAACATACTGGGTGAAGTGGGTCAGCAGGTTGATGCCCCGCAGCGCTTGGTGAGAACCTTGATAAGAAACCAGGAAATAAGCGACCCAACCAGTGAGTATAAAGCGCAGCGGGATGCTGGAAAAGAACCGATTCCAGTTGCCCCGCATGGTTAAAAAGATATTCATCATGAAGGCAGCCACCGGCAGGATCATGCCAATGCTGTCAGCTACTGCGATGGTTTTTAACCAGTAAGGTATAGGCGCCCACAGCAGGTGGTGGCCACCAACCCCGGTATAAAAGAAAGCGATGCCCCAGAAAGCGATCAGGGACAGCACATGGCTGTACAGCGGTGTGCGGGTCTCTCTGGGAACGATGTAGTAGATCACCGGTAATAAGCCAGTGGTGAACCATAGGCCCAGCACATTATGACCGTAGAACCAGTTGAAGATCGAATCGTTAATCCCTGTCAGCGCCCCCGTACCAGGGTTCCACATCACGTTGCCGATAAAGTAAAGCATGGGCATCCAGATCAATGTCCCGGATATATACCACAGCGAAACGTAGAGCTTCTGTTCCACCCGGTTGCCTATCGTCATATAAAGATTAAAAAGATTAAGGATCAGAACAATCATCACCCCCACATCGACGATCCAGATCATCTCGGCGTACTCCCGGCTCTGCGACCAGGCATTCAGCAGACCGACGATGCCCACAACCAGGAAGAAGTTCCAGAGCAGAACACAGATATTTCCCATGACCTCACTCCACAGGCGCCTCCCGGTCAGCTGGGGAACGATGTAGAGCCACAAGCCCATCATTCCCCCGGAAAGGAAGGCGAACATCACTGTGTTGGTATGGGCCTGACGCAAACGGCTGAATACCAGCCAGGGTACCCCTCTAAACATGTCCGGGAAGACGAATTCCAGGGCCAGGATCAGGCCCATAAGGACACCTAATACGATCCACGCCGCAGCAGTTAGCATAAAGTTTCTGCTAGCGCTGCCAGGTCGATTAAACATTCTTCGCCTCCTTAGCAAGCATTTAGATAAAACGATTATAAGAAAACGAACTCAACTGCTCAACCGATAAGTTGGATTATTAATGGAATTGGTAACTTAGATGTTTTGATTTTAGGATAAGAAATTTCAGATTTCAAGTAGGAAAAAGGTCACATCTTTGGCAGATCACCACCCCCTAAGACCATCCGAATCTTCCTTCTATTGATATCCGGCAGGAACAGGGATTAAAAAATAGACATATTTATAGCGTTTGATTTATGTATAGATAATAAATGAAAAACAGCTGGCACAAGGAATACGGGGGAATGGATGGTACCCAGGCCAGAAAGCTCAAAGAAATGGAAAAAGAAAATGTCCAGCTTAAGAAGGTGGTAGCTAATCTTTCTTTGGACAACGCCATCCTCAAGGAGGTACCGGGAAAAAATAATCTCCCCGACAAGAAACGAAGGGCTGTGCTGCAGTCTATCCAGGCTTTGGATGAATATCCTATGCCTGGCTATCAGACGCCTAAAATTTACTCCTAATCTCGTGTCAGACGACAGCAAGAATAAACCTAACGTTCAGAATAAATCTTTGAGATGCAGTCTAGTATGTGATAATCTATAGATAACATATTTGATTATCCCTCTAAAAAAACTCATTACTGCTGCTGCCGTCTTCCTCTTTGCCGACTATAGGGATGGAGGTAATATTATGTACGATCCCCGTCACGCCAAACTCGCCAAACTTCTTGTTAACTACTCTGTGAATGTTCAGCCCGGAGATCTGGTTGCTATCACTTCCCTAACATCAGCCGAAGCCCTTATCATAGAGATCTATCAAGAGATTTTGAAATGCGGTGGTTTTCCTTACTTTCTAGCAAGAGCTTTTCCTCCAACTATACCAGGACTTGAAAACCCGCTCATAATGCGGATCAATCTAGCCAACGAGGATCAACTTAATCATGTTGATATACTCTGGAAACAGGTTGTGGAAGAATTTGATGTTGTGATCAATATACTCAGTGAAAGCAACACCCAGTCCTACGCCAATTTGGATCCTGAGAAAATGGGGGCCTTTGGCAGGGCTCATGCTGGTGTTATTAACACTTATTTTGAAAGGCAAGCCAACAAACAATTAAAAAGGGTGACTACTCTTTTTCCAACCCAGGGAATCGCTCAAGATGCGGAGATGCCCCTGGAAGATTACGAGGAGTTTCTTTTTAGCTCTTGTTACTGCGACAGAGATGAGCCGGGAATAGAATGGCAGAGGACTAAAAAGGAACAACAAAAAGTAGTCGACTACCTGAATGGCAAGAATAAGATTGAGATCAAAGGTCCTAACATAGAACTATCTCTGTCTGTTGAGGGTCGCACCTTCATCAACTGTGCGGGAGAGGTAAACATGCCAGATGGTGAGATTTTTACCGGCCCCGTTGAGGATTCAGTCAACGGTTGGGTTCACTTCACCTACCCGGATTACACCTCAGGTCGGGAGATAAGGGATATCCAGCTGGAATTTAAAGATGGCAGAGTGGAAAAAGCCACTGCAAGCAAGAACCAGGATACCTTGTTTGCAGAACTGGACCTAGACGCTGGATCCCGCTATCTGGGTGAATTTGGGATCGGCACGAGCTCTCGGATCAATCGGTTTACCAGGTGCATGCTCTTCGACGAGAAGATTGGAGGAACGATACATTTTGCCCTCGGGCATGGTTACCTAGATTCGGGATCTAAAAACGAAAGTTCCATTCACAAGGAC
>Ga0307419_10000525_pt1 | contig 19403 bp, 25 predicted proteins | sample SalMarWE160230MG_2_FD_202512 | JGI IMG/M metagenome (GOLD analysis project Ga0307419, IMG submission 202512) | Salt marsh sediment microbial communities from the Plum Island Ecosystem LTER, Massachusetts, United States - WE1602-30 | ecosystem: Environmental > Aquatic > Marine > Intertidal zone... | reverse complement strand
CGAGGGCATCGCGCCCGCCGTCCAGTCCGTGCTGGCGGGTCAGATGGGCCGCCTCCGGCGGTACGTGGAGACCGGGAAGCCGGAGGCTCCGCCGTCTTCCGGATCGCCGGACCGCACGCGCGGGCCTGCGTCCCGCGGGTCCCCCGGGGCCTACACCGACCGGACGGTGAGATAATCGGGAAGCCCACGGTCGGCCGCGCGGGCGGCGAGGTTCGGGACGGTCGTGACGAGCGCCGAGCCGCGAGCGCCGCTCACCAGTGCAGGAGGAACACCGGCGCCGCGGCCGCGAGGGCCGCCCCCACCTGGAGGGCCAGCACGAGCACGCCTCGCCTCGGAGCCCGCGGCAACCACCGGATCGCGAAGTACCCGATGACCGGGAGCTGGAGCGCCATCAGGAGCTGCCACAGGTGGGCGGCCGCCCCCTCGTCCGGCTGGGGCGCCGTTCCGGCGACGGCGATGTGGACCAGGACCGTGACCACGGCGGCCAGGGACATGAGGATGGGCACGTAGGCGCTCGGCCGCCGGGTGATCGCCGGTGCGTTCATCCCGAGGTTGGGCGCGGTCCCGTGATTCGGCGGGCCATGGCGCCGGCGAAACAGCCCACCGATGCGAACACGAAGGCGATCACGGCGATGAGCGGATCCACGCGGACCGGCTCGGGAGTCGGCGCGCGGAGGAGATGGCCGACGATCGCCATGGCGGGCAGGCCCAGCGCGAGCGGCACGGCCCAGCGCCAGGCGGCCCTCGGCCGCAGGAAGCCGAGAGCCAGGCCGGCCAGGAGCAGCGCCGACACGGTCACGAGGACCTCGGTGGTATGGAGGTCGAGCCATCCGATGCCGAGACCGAGCGCGACGGCCAGTGCCGTGGGGCCCGCGTCGTGCCGCCAGCCGGCGCCGGTCACACGTACCCGAACAGCGGCGGGAACACGAGCACCACGATCGCCGCCCACGCCGCATAGACCGGCAGGTAGTCCGTCTGCCACTTCTCCAGGCTCGCGAACGGGCGCCGCCGGCGCAGGAAGCCCAGATAGAGGACGGCCGACCACGCCAGGTTCACCAGCAGGACCACGTTCTCTCCCAGCGCGGCCACGCGGTTCGGGGTGAAGCCGAACGCGGTGATCCGCGCGGCGATCGCCCACAACGCCACCGCGTCGGCCAGGAGCGCGCTCACCAGCAGAAGCACCTGCATCCAGTCGAACAGCCCGGGGGGAGAGCGGGGATCCCGGGCGGAAACTGAGTAGAGGAGGAGCCCCAGGACCACCACGAGGAGCAGATCGAAGGCGATGAGAACGTTCCGCTCGATCTGCACCCCGCGGCCGGTCCACAGCACGGTGGCCAGGAAGACCACCAGCACCGCCGCGAACAGGGGCGTGAACAGGCGCGTGAGGACGGGCGCCATGTTCTCGATCACGCTCTGCTTGGCCTCCACGAGCCAGGAGGCGACGATGACGGCTCCCACGGCGCCGCACGGCATCAGCCACTGCTGGAAGAAGGGCTCGATGTCGACGCCGATGGCCCGGAACGTCATGGCCATGAGCCCCGAGAGAACGGCGCCGCCCAGAGCGATGAGCGCGTAGTAGATGACCAGCTCGCCCGAAAACCGGATGTAGTCCATGCGCCCGGCCACCTCGCCCCAGCGCCCGCCCGCGTACGAGATCCCGATCACCAGGAGGAGCGCGATGGGCAGGTGCAGGGCGGTCAGAAACTCCGTGTTGCCCGGATCGTGGCTGGCCGAGCCGGGCACGTGGGCCTGGAACGGGTAGACGTTGGCGAACACGGCCGCTACCACGAACGCCAAAGCCAGCCACCGGATGGTGACGGGATCGAGCTTCCGCTTCCAGGCGAAGTATCCGGCCAGGAGCGGCAGCACGAACAGGCTCGCGTTCCTCAGGTAGAAGCCGGCGTCCCGGACCAGGTCGAGCCCGAACAGGGCCGGGATCTTGATGGCCACCGCCGCCGCGACCGCGAGCGCGAGGGCGACGAGGGCCTCCCGGCGGGCACCCGCGCCCTCCTCCGCTTCGTCGGAGGAGACGACGACGAGCTGCTTCCACAGGCGCTCGGAGTGCTCGCGGGCGAACTCACGAGAGAGAGCGTCGAGGCTGCCCATGCGCTTCACGGCGACGAGGAACGCCTCGTCCTCGGCGAGGCCCGCTTCGATGAGGCCCGCCACCTGCTCGCGCAGGTGGTCCTCCAGCTCCGCCACGTCCACCGCGTGAATGGTCTGGCGCCGGCGGAGGTAGCTGCGCCACTGCTCGATCTGGCCCTCGAGGAGGCCCGCGTCGTCCGGCGTCGGCATCGCTCAGGCTCCCTGCGGAAGGGGTGTGGTCCGGCCCGGTGGGGCGGTCCTGCCGGGCGTCCCCCCCGAGCCTCCCGAGACGGCCGGACGGACCGCGCGCAGCACTGTCCACAGCCCCCGCAGCGTCTCGTTCACGGCCTCCCACTGCCGGTGCTCCTCGGCAAGCTGGTCCCGGCCGGCGGAGGTGATCCGGTAGTACTTTCGGCGACGGCCGTTCTCCGCCTTCTCCCATCGCGCCTCCACGTACCCGAGCCGCTCGAGGCGGTGGAGAACGGGATACAGCATGCCGTCCGTCCACTCCATGCGCCCCCCGGAGAGCTCCTTGACCCGCTGGAGAATGGCATAGCCGTAGCTGTCCCCGTCGGCGAGGATGGCCAGGACGATGGGAGTCGAGGAGGCGGCGACCAGGTCCTTGTTGATCTCCATGATCCTTCGCGTGGTTGGCGGCGTGGAATCCGCGTCCGGCGATACCGAGGGTCACGGCCCCGGATGATACATAAGGGCTCTATGCATAGAACTATGATGCATAACGGTGCCATGCATGTCAAGAGAAGAGCCCCGGAGGCTGCCGGAAGCGGGGGCGGGGCGAGACGTCCGCGGCGGGCGCCGCGGCGGGTCCGCTCGGAGAGGTCTGGCGGACGCCGCCCCCTGCAGTGACGTTGTCCAGCGGCGCTCCAGGCCTGGCTGCGCCGTGCACGGCATTGCCCGCCCACCCCGGGAGCGTTCATGGGCCCAGACGACGGTCGGTTCGCGGTCCCGGTGGTGGTCGCGCCGGCGTCGAGTCCCGGGCCGTGACGGGCCCCATGCCCGAGAAGAGCCGCCTGGCACGCATCGGCGAGCTTCTGGGACTGGTCGGGGTGATGGGCTCGCTGATCTTCGTGGGACTGGAGGTGCGCCAGAGCGCCATCGCGACCCGGGCCGCCGCGGATGCCACCATCGCCAATTCGTTCCTCGAGGTGAACCAGGCGATGGCGACGACTCCATCCCTGGACCGGGCCCTGACCGGGTGGCGCGGCAGTCCCGACAGCGCCTCGGCGGCGGACCAGGTGCAGCTCCTGGGGCTGTGGCGGGGCCTGTTTCACGCGTGGTCGAACGCCCATCGGCAGCATCTCAACGGGACCATCGACCCCGCGCTGTTCCAGTCGGTCTCCCAGGAGATCGCCGCCTACGCGGCGCCTTCCTCGGCCCTGGGGGACTCGGCGGACCTGGCGCGCCGCGGCGCGCTCATGCGCTGGGCCTGGTCCCGGGAGCGCTTCCTGTTCAATGCGGACTTCCAGGCCTTCGTCGACAGCATGCTGAGCCCGGCCCGCCCGTGACGGATGAAGGTGGGATGAAGGTCTACGTCGCCCTCCTCCGGGCCGTCAACGTGGGCGGCACGGGAAGGCTCCCCATGGCCGAGCTCGTGCGCATGGCCGAAGCGGTCGGCTTCGTCGACGCGCGGACCTACATCGCGAGCGGGAACCTCCTGTTCCGGAGCCCCGGGAGCGAAGGAGAGGTGAAGGCGAGGCTGGAGGAGACGCTGGCCGAGTACGCCGGAAAGCCGGTGGGCGTGATGGTGAGGACGGCGCCGGAGCTGGCGGCGGTGCTTGCGGCCAACCCCTTTCCCGAGCGAGAGCCCAACCGGACGATGGTGATCTTCCTGGACCAGCCGCCGCCGGCCGAATTCGAGGTCGTGGCCCCGGACGGCGAGGAGGTGCGGGCGGGCGCTCGCGAGTTCTACGTCCACTATCCGATCGGCTCGGGGCGCTCGAAGCTCAAGCTCCCGGCCGCGCGAAGCGGCACCGCCCGCAACATCAACACGGTCGCGCGACTGGTGGAGATGACGAGCGAGCCCTCGGGGGAAGAGCGGGGCGCGACCTGAAGCTCGAGGAGGTGGGCGAGGCGTGACGGCCCATGGAGGCCGCCGAGCGCCACCGGCGCCGTATCAGCGATTCGACGGGGGATGGCCGGCCGGGACCGACCCGCGGATGAACGTTCTCACTTCTGCGACAATGGGCTCGAGGCCGATGCGGGGATAGAAGGTGGCTTCCCGCGCAGAAAGGCGCGCAGCCCACGGGTGAGTCCAACGGCGACCATCGACGTGTGTGTTTCGCCATCGAAGACCTCGGCCTGAACCTCAAGCGAAGGGTAGTTGCGAGCGCTCAGATGCGCCGCCAGCGCACGTACGTTGGAAACGAATCCGAATCGCGACAGAAACGGGACGCCCTCGGGTTCCTCCAGTGCTCCCACCGCCATGAACAGCCTTCCGGGGACATCCTCTCGGTCTTTGGCGCCTTCCTGCGCGAGCTTCAACACGGCCTTGCCGTCCCACCAGAGTGCCGGACTCACCGCAATCGTATGGTCGAAGGCTCCCGGCTGACTCAGCAGAGACCAGACGGCGAAGAGCCCACCAAGCGATGTCCCGAACAACGTTCCTCGTCCTGCAGCAACAGTGAAGCGACCTTCCACGTATGGACGCGCCTCTTCGACGAGGAACCGAAGGAACGCCGCCGCTCCTCCCATGCGCTCGCCTTCAGGAAGTACCGGTTCCGATTGAGGGTCCATCTGCCGACGCATGGCTCCATAGCCACGGTCGGCCGTGGGGGTGAAGTCCCTCGCCCTCAGTTCTCCCTGCACCCGTGGGTCGTCGGTGCCATAGCCGACGCCGACCACCAGAACTGGAGGCAGTTCTCCATAGAGCTGGTGCATCAGGCGCGTTAGCTCCAGCGCCGTTCCGAAGAAGAGGTCGCCGTCCAGCACCCACAGGACGTGTGGTGGCTCGCCCGAGGGCGCGAAGCCGGCGACCGGCTTACCGATCCAGAGGTGAAGATCCCTTCCGACATGCTGCGAGCTCAGCACATGGTCTTCCGTGTGATGTAGCGTCACCGGACTGGTCATTGAGCCGCTCCTCTGGGGGTGATGCTGAAAGCGGCAGACCACCTCGAGGGGACCCGCGAGGTGGAGCTCAGGTGGCCGCGACGTCGGATCAGGCGGGCGCGGAGGCGGGGCTCAAGGAGCCCCGCTGCCGCCCTCGGTCCGCCGGGCGTTGGCCCGGATCGCCGCCGCCACGAACGCCGCCAGGCCCTCGGCGCGCTCCTCGTAGTGGGCCCGGAAGCGCGCATCGGCCTCGTACATGTCGGCCAGCCCGGCGTGCATCCCGGGAGCGCAGTCGTAGAACGACGCGCTGATGTGGCGCCGGTGGCGCTCGGCGGCCGCCATCGCCTCCTCGCCCTCGGGATCGGCGCCCGCGGCCAGAAGGCCGGCCATGTCCGCCTCGATGGCTTCCTGCTCGGCCCGGATCCGCGCCCAATCCTCCTTGCGATAACCCCGGGCGCGGCGCATGGACTGGCGGTACGCGTCCGTCTCGCCCCAGCGACCCCGCGCCTCGGCCCCGTGCTCTGCCTGCTGCGACTTCACCTCGTCGGGCGCGTCCCACGACTCGAACCCCTCGAACAGCTCGTCCGTGCTCATCGGCTCCCCCTTCTCCATGGCTTCCAGCGTCCGGTCCACCGCCCGGGCCACGCTCTCCAGTCTCCTCACCTTCCGGCCCAGCAGCTCCCGCTGCGCGCGGAGCGCCGTCGCCTGCTCGGGCGCCGGTACGTCCAGGAGCCCGGCGATCGCCTCCAGCGCGAAACCCAGCTCCCGGTACAGGAGGATGGATCGCAGGCGCTCGAGGTCGGCGTCGTCGTAGCTCCGGTATCCCGCCGGCGAGCGATCCGCCGGGGTCAGGAGCCCGATCTCGTCGTAGTGGTGGAGCGTGCGCACCGTGACGTGCGCCATCTTCGCCACCTCGCCGACCGTCCAATGCCCGTCCATGGGCCCAGTCTAACACCTCACGTAACGTGAGGGTCAAGGGGCCGGCTTTCGGGCCGCTGGGACCGCATGCCCGTGCCAGCCTCGGAGGCGGGACCGAGCCGGCTCCGGAGGCAGGTCGGCGCCGGCTCCGGAGGCGGGACCGAGCCGGCTCCGGAGGCAGGTCCGTGCTGGCCCAGGGTTGCCGCGGACCGTTGGGTGGTCGAAAATCGTAACTGTGCCCGGCAGCCGCGGCGCGTGGCACGCCGGAGCCTTTTCGTGGCGGCGGCGCGCGTCCGCTTCGCGGCCGACCTCCGACTCCCCTCCTGCGAGGAGCCGATCCATGCCTGGAATCCGCGAGACCGCCCAGCGCTTCTTCGACGCCTGCGAGACCGGACAGGGGTGGGAGGGCTGCCAGTCCTACCGTCATCCCGACGCCACGTTCTCGTCGCAGACTACGGTCCTGGACGGCGTCGACACGCTGCAGGCGTACACGGACTGGATGGCCGGCATGACCGGCCCGTTGCCCGACGCGAGCTACGAGATCCGCGCGTTCGCCGTCGATCCGGACCGGAACAACGTCTCGGCCTACGGCGTCTTCCGCGGCACGCACACCGGAGAGGGCGGTCCCGTCCCACCCACGGGGAAGTCGTTCGAGGCCGACTACGTCTACGTGATGGACTTCGACGGCGACCGGATCCGGCACATGACCAAGATCTGGAACGATGGCATCAGCCTGAAGCAGCTGGGTTGGGCCTGACGTCCCGGTCGGACGGCTCCGCGGAGGCCGGGAGCGAATCCGGCGAACCGACCCCGTGACCTATCTCTACCTGTGGCGCTACGAGGTCCCGGCCGAGTACCGGCGCCGGTTCGAGGAGGTTTACGGCCCGGAGGGCGATTGGGTGGAGCTCTTCCGCGACAGCCCCGGCTACCGCTCGACCCGGCTGCTCCACGAGCCGGCGGGCGCCGGGCGCTACCTGACCATCGACGAATGGGAGTCGAGGGAGGCCTTCGACCGCTTCCGGGCCGAGCAGGCGGAGGCGTTCGAAGCGCTGGATGCGCGCTGCGCCGCGCTCACCTCCGCCGAAGAGCTCCTGGGACATTTCGAGGCCGTCGACCGCCCGTCCGGGTAGCTCCCGACCCGGACCAGAACCGGTTGGCGGCGCATCGGACGGGCTCCTTGCGTTGGAACAGCGAACGAGATGGCGGCCGACGCGAACGTGGAGGAGGCGGGCGCATGCGAAGACCCGCGTGGATCCTGCTCATGACCCTGCCGATCGTGGAGTGCTTTCGAGACGCGGAGCGACAGGTGCGCTTCCACGTGGGGGGCCAGGTAGAGGGGCTCCAGCCGCTGCTCACGGTCTCGGCGACGACTCACGGCTGGTCCCTGATCGTCCGCGGCGAAGACATGGTCGCCGACTCGAATTACCGGAGCCGCCCGTTCGACATGCCCGACGGTGACATCCTCTTCGTCCGAGCTGTGCTGGCGCGCCCCGGAGGCCCGCCGCTCGCGATGGGCTCCACGCACCTCCCGATCCATCGATCACCCGGGGGCCTGGTGACGTGAGCCTGGACATCCGAGCGGTCCGCGCCGACGACCGTGACGCCTGGCTCCGACTGCGGCGCCTGTTGTGGCCGGAGGGCGGCGAGGAGCACGCGGCCGAGATCGACGGCTTTTTCGAAGACTCGACCTCCGTGCCACACGGCGTCGTGGTGGCCGAAGAGGATGGATGGGTGGTCGGCTTCGCCGAGCTGTCGATACGACCTTTCGCCGAGGGTTGCGTCACCGACCGGGTGGGCTACCTGGAGGGCTGGTTCGTCGATGAGCGGTACCGCCGACGGGGCATCGGCCGGGCCCTGGTGACCGCCGCCGAGGCCTGGGCCCGGGAGCGGGGATGCGTCGAGTTCGCCTCGGACGCGCGGGCCACCAACCGGACGAGCGTTCGCGCGCACATGGCCTGTGGGTTCGAGGACGTGGGCACGGTCCGCTGCTTTCGAAAGCGCATCGGGGCCGACTGATCTTGGGGAGCGTGATGGGCGGCCTTTCGGGTCGCGTTCGCCGGCTCGTCCCCGCCGCGTGCCTGTGCGCCGCGGCGTTCACTCCGATGTCACACGGGTTCGGTGTCCACATTCAGATCGCCGCGGAGCCACGCCTCGAGGCAGACGCGGCCCTCGAGCGGCGCATGCGCGACCGGGTGCTCCGGGACCGGCGCGCGGAGGGGCACGGCGCCCTGGCGTGGGACTCGGCGCTGGTGGCGGCCGCCCGCGAGCACGACCGGGACATGGCGCTCCACGGCTTCGTGGGGCACGTCTCGCCCACGCGCGGCGGCCCCGACGAGCGACTGACGAGGGCCGGCTACCACCACCGGAGCGTCCGGGAGAACATCGCCGTGGCCCCGTCGGTCGAGGAGGCCGAGCGGGGCTTCCTGGACAGCCCGCACCACCACGAGAACTTGATGGCGGAGGATGTCACACGCTTCGGCATCGGCATCGTCCACGCGACGGACGAGCGCGGGAACCCGACCCTGTACGTGACCCAGCTCTTCGCCACGCCCTACGCGCCCCCGTCGCCGGACGCCGTGGAAACGGCGCTTCGCCGCGCGATCGACGCCGCGCGGGGGAAGGCCGGTCGGCCGGGCCTCCAATCGTCACCCGCGCTGTCCCAGGTGGCGCGGAGCTACATTTCCCGGCTCGAGCCTCCGGTCGCGCCGACCGTCCTGTCGGAGATCTCGCAAGCCGCGATCCGGCGGACACAGGGCTCCGAGCCACTGGGAGGGATCGCCGTCTCCGTCCAGACGGCATTCGAGGCCGGCGACGTGGAGGTCCCCGACGCCGCGCTGGGTCCGGACGCCCGGTGGATCGGGGAGGCGGCGGTGCGCCGCACGGGCCCGGACGGACAGCCGCGGGTCGTCATCCTGCTGCTCGTGGGCCAGGCACGCGAGCCGTAGCGGCCGAGAGCGCCCTGGCGGACGCCACGTCCGGGAACCTGATTCTCCGCATGACGTGGTCGCGGGCGTGGCCCCTTCGAACCGTTCGGCGGGTACACGGAGCACAGGTTCGCGGGTGACGACGCCCGCGGGTTACGACGCCTGCGCCTGGCGGGACACTCCCCCGATCACCGGATCACGGCTGCGCACCATACTTCGGAAGGACCGCCCATGAAGCGAGGTCGCAAAGCACTCATCGACGAGTACAGGCGGACGCCCCGGACGATGGGCGTCGGCGTCGTTCGCAACCACGCGAACGGGAGGGAGCTCCTCGTCGCGGGGCCCGACGTGACGTCCCTCCTCAACCGGCAGCGGGCGCAGCTCCGACTGGACGCCCATCGCAACGCGCGGCTCCAGGCCGACTGGAACGCGCAGGGTCCCGATGCGTTCGAGTTCGCCGTGCTGGACACGCTGCCTCCGTCCGACGTGCCGGACTACGATCCCACCGAGGACCTGCGCGCGCTCGAGGAGATGTGGCTGGAGAAGCTCCAGCCGTTCGAGCCAGCCGGCTATCATCCCCGGCCCCGGGACCCCCGGTGACGCCGTCGGAGCCGGGGCGCGGGCCGCCACCCACCGGCGGCCGCGTGGGCCGCTTCCTGCGCTACGCGCTCGGCGAGATCGTGATCGTCACGATCGGGATCCTCATCGCCCTCCAGATCAACGCCTGGAACGACGCGCGGGTGGCCCACGGCCGCGAGCACGACTACGTCGCGTCGATGCTGGGGGACCTCCGCGCGGACATCGGCACCATCGACCAGACGGTCGCGGGAAATCGCATCGTGCTGGGCGGGCTCGACTCCCTCCTCCACCAGCTCGCCGACCCCCGGGACGACGCGGCGTACGTGCGTCACCTCTATCTGACGTCGCTGGTCCGCACGTACTGGTACCTGGTCGCCGACTTCCCCGAGCTCACCCTCACACAGCTCGAGAACAGCGGGAACCTGCAGCTCATCCGGGACGACAGCGTGAAGGTGGCTCTCCTCGGCTACCGGCAGACCATCCACGCGAGCCAGTACCAGTACGACGAGCTCACCCGGTATTTCCACGTGGTCGAGGCCACGCAGAAGCGGATCTTCGACTATCGGCTCGGCCGACGGGCCCTCGGATACATCGACGCCGACACGAGGCACATGTTGGAGCCCCTGGACGCGTTCGAGGCCCTGCTGCCGGAGGGCCGGTACATCCTGGACGACGATCCTGCCCTCCTGGCCGAGTACTACGGCGACATCCTCTTCTACCGGTCGACGCTCACTCTCACGGTCCATTTCCTCCTCGCGCAACGACAGACGGCCGAAGCGCTCATCGAGCTGATCGGGCGGCGGTACCCGTAACGGATCCGGCGACCTGAGGCTCCGCATCGGCACTCGCGAACCGAGGGCCCCGTTATACTGGGGGAGGACCCCGTGCGACCGCGGAGGGAGGTGCCATGGAGAAGATCAAGATCCGCCACTGACCGTTCCGGAAGCCCATAGCCGCCCGGGCGGCGGCACGGCTGCGGGACTTGTATCCTGGCGTACAAGTCGAGATCGAGCGCGGAAAGCTGATGGAGATGACCGTGGAGGTGGACGGTGAGATCATCCATTCCTCACGCGCGCTCCGCTCCCCGATGCCGGGCGACATTGTCGAGATGGTGAAGGGGGCATCCGGTCCGGAGGGAGAAGCCGACCCCAGCGATTCGGGGGATCCATGACCGAGTCCGGACGCGGGACCGTCGACTGCGAGCGCTTCCACGCCCGGGTGTCTGTCCGCGATCTTCGGGCCTCGATCGACCACTACACGGAGAAGCTGGGCTTCAGCCTGGGCTTCACGTGGCAGGACCCGCCGACCTTCGCTGGGGTGAACTTCGGCGAGGCGCAGCTCTTTCTCTCGCCCGGTGAGCCGGCTCCCGGAGCCTGCTCCCTCCACTTCGTGGTCGACGACGCGGATGCGCTCTTCGCCTATCACGTGGCCCAAGGGGCCGAGGTCGTGGTGCCCCCGGGAGACCGGGAGTACGGGCTCCGGGACTACGCCGTCCGCGACCTGGACGGCTACGATCTGGTGTTCGGGCACTACATCCTCACGGAGGGTCCGCCCGTCGAGATCGAGCGCGTCGACGTCCCCGTGCGGCTCGAGCGTCGCCTCGCCGCGCTCGTCCGGGACCTGGCGGAGCACAAGGGGCTGTCGGTCGATGGGTGCCTGGAGGAGATCCTGCTCCACACGTGCGAGCCGTACGGCGACGGCGTGGCGAGCCCGCACACGAAGGCGGACCTGCGCCACATCCAGCGCCTCAAGGAGAAGCACGGGATCGACTATGACACCCACGCGAGCTACCGGTTCGTGGAGCGGACGGACGGGGCCTGATGCCACGCCGCATCCGCTACCAGGTGGCCGCCAGCCTGGACGGTTACATCGCCGGCCCGGGTGGGGAGTACGACTGGATCCCCCGCGATCCGGACATCGACTTCGAGGCGATGTTCGCGGAGTTCGACGTCCTCCTCATGGGGCGAAAGACGTACGAGACGTACGCGTCCGGACCACCGACGGGACACCGGGTCGTCGTTCTCTCGCGGACGCTCCGGCCAGAGGAGCATCCCGGCGTGACCGTCCTGGCGGACCACGTGGCGGAGGGCGTCGAGGCACTGCGGCGCGAGGAGGGCAAGGACATCTGGCTGTTCGGCGGCGGCGAGACGTTCCGGTCGCTCCTCGGGCTCGGCCTGGTGGACCAGGTGGAGGTGGCCGTCGTGCCCGTGCTCCTCGGCGGCGGCGTGTCCCTCCTTCCCTCGCCCGCGGGGCGCGCCACGCTCGAGCTCCGCTCCCATCGCCTGCATCCCGAGAGCGGGATCGTCACCCTGCGGTACGACGTGCGGAGCTGAGTCCGGGGGAGACGACTCCAGGGCACCGCGGCGGTCCGGGACGCCGCCCGCCGCGCTGGAAGCCGTGACCACGTTCCGCGCCTTCTCGGCCTTCCCGGCGGCGTCCTGGTCGTGGACCCCGGGAGCGTGGGCCTCCCGGCGTACACGGAGGACCTTCCCTTCCCGCACGCCATGGAAGCGGGAAGCCCGCAGGACTGGGCGGTGTGGATCGGCTCCGGGAGTGGGAGCTCCCGGGAGGCGGACGCACCCGCTCTCGAGAGGAGGTGAGCCGTGCTGACCGACGCGTCCCCCTCGACCCGGACCCTGGGATTCTGGTCCGCCGTCCTGGCCACGGCGTTCAGCCTGGGCTACGTGGTGGCGCAGCTGGCCGAGTGGATGGGGTGGCTGGGATCGGCGGGCGGGCCCGAGAGTGCGAGCACGGTGCTGGGCCTGGGCGTCCTCCTCACTCCCTCCCTGTTTCTGGGCCCCGCCTTCCTGGCGCTGATGGCGTGCGTCCACCAGGTCGCTCCGCCGGACCGCAGGGCCTGGAGTCTCGCCGCCCTGGCGTTCGCGGCCGTCTACTGCACCCTCATCGGTCTCAACTACTACGTGCAGCTGGCCTGGGTGGCGCCCCGGCTCGCGGCCGGACGGACCGAGGGGTTGGCGCCGTTCCTGTTCACTCCCTTCGACTCCTTCCTGTACGCCGCGGACATCCTGGGCTACAGCTTCATGAGCCTCTCGACCCTGTTCGCGGCCGCGGCGTTCACGGGGCCGGGACTCGAGAGGACGGCGCGCCGGTTCCTGGTCGCCAACGGTCTCCTCATCCCCTTCCTGGCCCTCCAGATGTACGTGCACGGCCTCCTGTGGATCGCGTCGCTGTGGGCCGTCACGTTCCCGGGGGCCACCTGGACGCTGGCGGTGCTGTTCCGGAGGATGGGGCGGGACACGAGGCCCGCGCCGGCGGCGGAACGTGGTGCGGTCGCGACCGGCGAAGCCTGAGCTCGGTCCCAACTCCGCGGAGGCGCCATGGCGATCCCTTTCACGCACGGCCAGTTCCTGGACGTGTTCGCCGCGTACAATCGGACCTGGTGGGTCGTGGCGCTCGCCTTCTGGATCGCGACGGCGGCGATCACCGTCGCCTGGCTCCGCGCCCCGGAGCGACAGAGCTCGTGGGTGGCGTGGCTGCTGGCCGCTCACTGGGCATGGTCGGGCGTCGTCTACCAGTTCGGCTACTTCCGAAGCATCAATCCCGCGGCACGGATGTTCGGCGCTCTGTTCGTGCTCCAGTCGGCCCTGTTCGCGGGTCTGGCGTCCGGCCACCGGCTGGCGTTCCGGCGACCACGGGGCGCCTGGGGTGTGCTCAGCCTCGTGTTCCTCGCCTACGGCCTCGCGTATCCGGCGTTGGGCCCGGCTCTCGGCCTGGCCTACCCGCGCATGCCCACGTTCGGCGTGCCGTGCCCGACCGTGCTCCTCACCGTCGGCTTCCTCCTGGCATCCAACCTGGAGGACGCGAGATGGAGCGCCCTCGTCCCGCTGCTGTGGACGGCGATCGGGGGGTCGGCGGCGTTCGCGCTCGGGATGCGAGCGGACCTCGCGCTGGTCGCGGCCGGCGTGGCGCTCCTGGCACGGCTCCTCGCCTCGCTCGGGAACCGGGAGGCCGCCGGCGCCTGAGCGCGGGCGCGGCCTTGCTCCTCCCGGCCTTCGCGGCCCATTGTCCGAGCGGGAATGTGCCGGGCGGGCCGTCGGAATCTCCGTCTCCAGAGGCCTCCGAGCGACGCTGCCATGAACGACCCCAGGCGCCTTTGGACCTCCGTGCGGCGGGCCCGCCTCGTCGAGGTGCTGGCGGTCTACGCCAGCGCCTCGTTCGTGGCCCTCCAGGTGGTGGCGCTCTTCGAGGACAAGCTCGGGCTACCCGCCTGGCTGTTTGGAGCCGTCCTGGCCGTGCTCGTGCTGGGGCTCCCGATCGTGGTCGCGGTCACGCTCGCCCAGGACGCGCGGCGGCGACCGGAAGCCGGTGGTCGCGACGGCCCCGGCGACCCGGACGCGGCGGCCGCACGACGCGGCCGCTGGAACGCGGCCTGGCTCGTGGGCGCGGGCGTGGCCGTGGCGGCGGCGCTGGCGCTCTTCCCTCCCGCCCGGGGCGTGTGGCACCGCATGCTGACCGGCGGCTCGACCCCCGACGTCGTGAAGCTGGCGGTCCTCCCGTTCGAGAACCTCACCGGCGACTCGACGCAGGAGTACTTCAGCGACGGGCTCACCGACGAGATGACGTCCCAGCTGGGCCGGCTCCATCCGGAGGGCCTGGCCGTGATCGCGCGCACCTCGGCGGCCCACTACAAGCACTCCGACGAGCCCATCGCGCGGATCGGCCGGGAGCTCGGCGTCCAGTACATCCTGGAAGGAAGCGCGCGCCGCGAGGGCGACACCGTGCGCGTCACCGGGGAGCTCGTCCGGGTGAGCGACCAGACCGCGATCTGGACCGACAGCTATCAGCGGAAGATGTCAGGGATCCTGGCGCTCCAGAGCGACGTGGCACGCGCCATCGCCCGGTCGCTGGCGCTGACCCTCCTCCCGGGAGAGCGGGCCCGGCTGGCCCGGACCCGGACGGTGGACCCCGAGGCCTACCGGGCCTACCTCCAGGGCCTGGAGCGCATGCGCTCGTTCGCAGCCCCGGACCTTGATGCCGCACAGCGATACTTCGAGCTGGCGCTCCAGAAGGACCCGGGATACGCGCTCGCCTACTCGGGCCTCGCCTACGTGTGGAGCGTGCGCCAGCAGCTGGGCATGGTCTCGGTGAGCGATGCGAGCCGCCAGGTGCGAGCTGCGGCCGAGCGAGCCGTGAGCCTGGACAGCACCCTGGCCGAGGCCCACCTGCAGCTGGCCAACATGCGGGCGTGGACCGACTGGGACTGGGCCGGCGCCGAGCCCGAGTACCGGAAGGCGATCCGGCTGAATCCGAACCTGGCGGAGGCCCGGGCCTTCTACGGGCACTTCCTCCTCGTGCGCGGGCGCCGCAGAGAGGCGATGGCGCAGCTCGATCGAGCCCTCGAGATCGATCCCCTGAACGAGACCGTCCATCTCATGGACGCTGTCGTCCTGGTCGGGGCCGGCCGCTTCGATTCGGCGGCCGGCCAGGCTCGGATCATCCTCCGGACGGAGCCGCAGAGCCCCGTGGCGCGGAACGTCCTCGCCAAGGCCTATGCCCTCGCAGGCGAGCTTCCCAGGGCCTTCGCCGAGGAGCGCATCCTTATCGCGGGCGACGACTCCGCCGTCGCCGCGGTCCTCGACAGCGGCTACGCGGCGGGAGGATACGCGGGCGCGATGCGCCGCGCCGCCGACCTCGTCGCCGCGCGGTCCCGCGCTCGGCACGCGGCCGCCCTCACCGTCGCCCAGTACTACCTGCTCGGTGGCGACAGGGCCCACGCTTTCGAGTGGCTGGAACAGGCCTTCACCCAGCACGATCCCAACCTCCCCTACATCGCGGCCCTGCCCCTGTTCGACCCCATCCGCGGCGATCCGCGCTTTAAGGACCTGGTGCGGCGGATGGGACTGCGCTGAAGGTGCGGGATCCGGGGCGGATCACCGTCGAGCGACTCCGAGCAGGCGCCGAGGCGCGCGTCCTGACGGCGGGCCACCTGTTCGACCGGCCACCGGACCCGGCCGCGGTGGCGGACTTCCTCGGCCGACCCGACCACCACTTCCTCCTCGCCTCCATGGACGGCGAGCCGGCCGGATTCGCGCTCGTGCACGAGCTTCCCCGGATCGACGGTCCGCGCCCGAAGCTCCTCCTGTACGAGATCGGCACGGCTCGCGCCTACCGGAGGCGGGGCGTCGGTCGCGCCCTCATCGAGGCCGTGAAGGAGCTGGGCCGCGCACACCATGCGCGGTGCGTGTTCGCGATCGCGGACGAGGAGAACGGGGCCGCTCTCGCATTATACGCGAGCACGGGAGCCGTGCGGCCGTCACCGAGCGAGGCGGTGGTCGAGTACGAGCTGTAGTCGGAGTGGTGCCGTTGGGTCACTTCCACACCGCTGATCACCCGCGCCAGTTCTGCGCTCGAGGCCACCGGAGGGAGAGACTTCGATGAAAGCTCCCGGATTGTCGCGGCTGCTGGCCGCCGCCGCCCTCTGGGCGGTCGCCTACAATCTCGTGTGGGGCATCGCCTGGTTCGCGTTCATGCACCGGGAATGGCTGGAGGCCACCGCCGCGATCGAGCGGCCCCTGCCCTGGACTCCCCCGTTCTGGATCGCCTGGGTGATGCTGACTCTGCCGATCGGCGTGGCGGTGGTGGCCTACGGCGTGGGCCGCGCCCGCTCCGTCGGCGCGACAGCGGCGCTCGCCGTATGGGCCATTCTGACGGCGGGGATGGCTAGCTGGGGCTGGCGGACCGGCCTTTTCAAGGCGCGTCCTGGCGCTGGACTCGGTGGTGAACCTGGTGGCCCTGCTGACGGCTTCGCTCGCGGCTCGGCCACCTCGCGTCTCCTCGTCGTGAGCAAACGGAAGGTGGGCGCCGCGGCGTCGAGCACCAGGGTCCGGAGCCCCGCGCTGCGCCGCCCATTGCGCGCCGCGGGCCCGGTTCGTATCACGCACCGTGGCACCCCACCCGAGTCCGGAGAGGAGACCCGCGATGCGCATGATGCTGAGATGGACCGTGCCCGCCGAGAAGGGCAACGCCATGATCGAGGACGGATCCATGGGGACCGTCATCGAGGAGGTCGTGGCGAAGACGAAGCCCGAAGCCGCCTACTTCCTGGCCCAGGACGGCAAGCGCTCCGGAATGCTGTTCTTCGACATGAAGGAGCCGGCCGACATTCCGCGGATCGCCGAGATCCTCTTCCAGGGCGCGAACGCCTCCGTGGAGTTCATCCCGGTCATGAACACGGACGACCTGCACAAGGCGCTCGACTCGCTGTGAGGCTCCGCGGAGAGGGCGCGGCAACCCGCCGCACTCCCCTTCGCTTTCACCACGGAATCGGGGCTGTGTGATATGAGTGAGTCAGCCATCAAGGTCGGGGTCATCGCCGACCAGACCGGCCCGCTGTCCTTCATGGGAATCGCCGACGCCAACGTGGCCCGGATGATCGTCGACGAGATCAACGCCAGCGGCGGCCTCCTGGGTCGCCAGATCGAGCTCCACCTGGAGGACAGCGCCACGGACGATGGACTGGCGCGGGAGAAGGCCGCCGAGCTGTGCGGGGGGGTCGGAGTCGACGTCCTCCTCGGCGGCATCTACAGCTCCACGCGGCAGGCGATCATGGGGCCGGCCGTCGAGGAAGGCGAGACGCTCTACATCTACCCCGAGCAGTACGAGGGTCGGGAGTGCCATCCTCTCGTCTTCTGCACCGGCCCCGTACCGGCGCAGCAGGTCGCGCCGCTCATCCCCTGGGTGATGGAGCGCACGGGAGCCAGGAAGTTCTACCTGCCGTCGGCCGACTACATCTGGCCGCACGTCATGAACCAGAAGCTCCGCGAGGTCGCTTCGGCCCATGGTGGCTCGGTCGTCGGCGAGGAGTACTTTCCGATGGACCAGGCGGACTACGCGGAGACGATCCACAAGATCGACGCCAGCGGCGCGGACATCGTGTTCAACACGATCGTGCCGCCGGGCCTGACGCCCTTCCTCGAGCAGCTGCACGATTCGGGCTTCACGAAGCGGGGCGGGCAGCTCGTATGCTCGTACTTCGACGAGAACTTCTTCAACCTGGCGCCCGCCGAGCACGTCGAGGGACTGTTCAGCTGCCTGGACTTCTATCAGAACATCTCCGATCCGTTCACCCGGAAGCTGCTGGCCCACTATGACGAGCTCTTCCCGGGCGCGGCGAAGTTCACGGCCGGGAGCGCGTGCTCGGGCCTCTACCGGGGGCTGAAGCTGTGGGAGGCGGCCGTGAAGGAGGCGGGCACGGTGGACCGGGACGATGTGATCGGCGCGCTCGATCACGCCAGGATCGCGGAGGGACCGGGAGGTCCGGCCACCATGGTGCCCGGCCAACATCACGTTCGCATGAACATGTACATCGCCCAGGCCCGGGGCGGCCGATTCGAGGTCCTCGAGAACCTGGGCCCGATCGATCCACAGGAGTGCGAAGGAGGAACGCGCCGATGAGCAACGTGGACGTGGTGAAGGAAGCCTACGCGGCCTTCGGCCGGGGTGATATCCCCGCCGTGCTCGGGGCCATGGCCCCGGAGATGGAGTGGTACGAGGCCGAGGGCAACCCGTACATGCCGAGCGGTGAGGCCTGGATCGGCCCGGACGCCATCCTGAACAGTCTGTTCATGCGGCTGGGCTCGGAGTGGGAAGGCTTCACCGTCCACCCGGGCTCGTTTCACGAGGCCGGCGATGTGGTCATCATGGAGGGCCGGTATACCGGGACCTATGGCTCCACGGGCCGAAGCCTCGATGCCCAGGTGTGCCACGTGTGGACGGTGCGGGACGGCAAGCTCGTGAAGTTCCAGCAGTACGTGGACACCGGTCAGCTCCAGGAGGTCATGGGAGCGGGGTCCTGAGCCATGGGCCAGCACCCTCGGAGCCCGGGTGTTCTGCCTCCGCCGGATGCTCGCCTCGACGCGGAGGCTCGTGGGAGCGCCTGAGGAGATAGCCCGATCGTGATGCCATCCACCTGCAGGTCCGCTTCGCTCGCCCGGCGAGCGGCCGTGGCCGGATCGGCTCTCGGCATTCTCCTCGTCGTGTCCACGCTCCCCTGCCGGGGAGCGCTCGGGGGCACCCCGAGCGCCGAAGCCGCGTTCCTCCCCGCGGCCGGACCGAGCGGCCCGGGCGTCGCGGTCGGTGGCCACGGGCCGGGCGCGTCGCCCCGCCTGGTCGTCCTCCTGGTCGTCGACCAGCTGGGCTGGGAGGTCTTCCACCACGACGCCCCGGCCTTCCAGGGCGGGTTCCGCCGCCTCCTGGACCAGGGCGCCGTGTACGAGAACGCGGTCTACGACTACGCGGTGACGACCACGGGGCCGGGCCACGCCACGATCGCCACCGGGGTGGATCCGCGACGCCACGGCATCGTGGACAACGAGTGGTTCGAGGGTCCTCCGGGCCGCCAGCGCGTGGTCCAGAACACCGAGGACCCCGGCGTCTCCATCGTCGGGAGTCCGGGCGAGGTCGGCCGCTCCCCGCACCGGCTCCTCCGGGACGGGCTCGCCGACTGGCTCCGGCGGAGCCGCCCCGGAGCCCGCGTGGTGTCCGTATCCCGGAAGCCACGAGGCGCGATCCTTCCCGCCGGCCGCGGACACGATGGGCTCGTCTACTGGATCTCCTTCCCGAGCGGTCGGTTCGTCACCTCCACGTGGTACCGGAACCGGGATCCGGCGTGGGTCCGGGCCTTCGACCGGGACGAGATGCCGCGCTTCGAGGCCGACACGGTGTGGCGGGTCCAGGTGCCCGATTCGCTTCGGCGCCTGTCCCGGCCCGATGCGGCCAGTTACGAGAACGTCGTCCGGGGGACCGGCAGCACCTTCCCGCATCGCTTCCGCGACTCGGGACCCGGCGCCGGGGGGCCTTCCGCGCACGAGA
>Ga0307419_10000521_pt1 | contig 19430 bp, 15 predicted proteins | sample SalMarWE160230MG_2_FD_202512 | JGI IMG/M metagenome (GOLD analysis project Ga0307419, IMG submission 202512) | Salt marsh sediment microbial communities from the Plum Island Ecosystem LTER, Massachusetts, United States - WE1602-30 | ecosystem: Environmental > Aquatic > Marine > Intertidal zone... | reverse complement strand
ATACATATCCGATTTCATTAACAAAATCCTCTTTAATTTTATCAGGAGATGTAAATAGTAATTCAAATTCTTCTCCGGATGTTAGAATTTTTTCTTTTAAATCGAGAGAATGTTTTTCGGCAAACCCTTTACACTCGGAACAAATAGGAATGTCTTTAAAGTTTATATCGAGCCTTTTACCGCTTTCTTCCGCTATATGGTTAGAATCTATTAGCAAACCATCTGATATATCTATCATAGAATTTATTCGGTATTTACGTGTAAGTTTCAAAGCTTCTTCGCATCTTATTTCCGGAGTTAAGTGGTATTTCGTTATGTTAGATTTTATCTTTTTCTGAAGAGCAATGAAGCCCATAATCGCGCCGCCAATGTTACCCGTAAGATATATTCTATCATCCTTTTTTGCCCGGTAACGGGGAATTTGGTTTTTTGTTGTTCCTCCGACCGTAATGCTTAGAAACAAAAACGGCGATCTTGTAGTATCTCCCCCAAGTAGTTTAATAGAATATTTATGTTCATGGTATTGTAATCCCTTGAAAATCCCTTTGATTTCTTTAATTGTTTGGTTTTTCTTTATTCCAAGATTTAGGAAGTACCATGTTGGTTTAGCGCCAGAGGCTGCGATATCCGATAGTGCCGATCCAAGAGCTTTGTATCCAATATCGTAAGGAGAAAAAATAGAGGGAGTAAAATGTACTCCCTCTATAAATGAGTCTGTACTCACGACCTGGTTCTTATTTATTTCTACTGTGTCATTTCCGATCCATCCTCTACTTTTCCTCAGAGTCTGGATTATTTGATTTTCCAGATCTTTAAATATTTTTACTAAACTACCTACTTTACTGCGTCTTTAAGGTTTTTTCCTGCGCGGAATACTGGCACATTTCGGGCTGGAACCTTAACTGTCTGATTAGGCTTCTGAGGATTCCTGGCAATTCTTGCTTTCCTATGCTTTACATCGAAAACTCCAAATCCTACTATAACAACACGGTCTTTCTTTTTTAAAGATTTAACTATGTTGTTAATAAGACTTTCAGTCATCTCTTTAGCTTCCGATTTTTTGCACCCACAATCCTTTGCTACTGCGTCGATTAATTCTTTTTTGTTCATTAAATAGCCTCCTTTTATTGTTATAAAAGGAGTTTAAGCATTTTTGCTCATATGTCAAGGGGTTTTTTTGAAAATCAGCAAAAATTTTATGTCAATCAGTTTTTGTTATTTTTGGTCAATAAATTGTTTTTTCGTCTCTATATTGACTGTTTTATTTTTCCGGAAGAAGTCTAGAGCTATAAACCCATGTAATATAAGGTTTTTAGCTTTAGGGGATTGAGAAAAAAGAGCCCAAAGTCTTTTTAATTTTCTTATACAAATTCTACAAATCGTTAGAATAGTTGATTTGTTGAGTTATTAAAAAAACTTGAAATTTTGTATTTTGTGTGTGTTTTTTTGCGTTATGAGTCAAAAATTAGGATTTGGGATTTAGTTTTTGAGATATGGCATAGACAACAAAATACAGTTTTTATAAGTTCTGTATGTGAGTATTTTGGTTGGGGTCAGGGTATGAACAACACAAATATTTTTTTGTTTTATTTCTCTGTGTCTCTGTTTGAGAATGTTTTTTATAGGTGTGAATCCGTGGTGGATTTTTTTTAGGTGTAGGGTGGGGCGTTGACATTTAAAAGGGAAACTCATATCTTGTATAATGTAATGAAAATACGAAAAAGATTATTGGGCCGATTTTTATTTGAGATTACACCTGTAAGGGGTTATCTTGGTGTAATTTTAATATATTTTTCTTTTCTTTTTTTAATTCCTTTAATTGTAGATTATTTATATCTTAGAGATCTTATAAACTTAAATGCTTTTTTGGTTCCGGCTGTTCTTTCTTTAGTTTTAGGTCTTATTTTAAAAGGTCGAAATCCTGTGGAGAGGATTAATCATAAACAGGGAATGTTAATTGCGTCTTTGTCATGGATTATTGTTTCTTTAATTGGTTCATTACCGTACTTGATTGGGTTTCAATCGGGTTTTGTCAATTCTTTTTTTGAATCAGTTTCGGGTTTCACTACTACGGGGATAACATTGCTCACAGAACTCGAAGTTAAAAGCCGTTCGATACTTTTTTACAGAGCCTTAACTCAGTGGTTTGGAGGTCTTGGAATCTTAAGTTTCGCTTTATTAATTATTTATGAGGGAGGTATTGCTCCAAAGCTTTTTGCGGGTGAAAGTCATAAAATCAGAACCAAAAGAATAGCTCCGGGGTTATTTAATACTATAAGAATACTGTGGATTATATATGGAGTATTAACTTTGGTTCTTGTATTTCTGCTTAAAATAGAGGGTTTAAACTTCTTTGATGCGATCACGCACTCCTTTACAACTCTTTCAAGTGGAGGTTTTTCTACACATGATTTAAGCATCGGATATTATTCTTATATGAATTATCCTTTATCGAATACAATTGAGTGGACTATAATTATCTTTATGTTATTTGCGGGAATGAATTTCCTTTTTCATTACAGGATTTTTCAGGGAGATATCAAGGCTTTATGGGATTCTTTTGAAATTAAATTATTCTTATTTTTTATATGCTCGGCTTCCGGTATTATCATTTTGAAGCAATTTGCTTCCGGTGAAATTTTTTCTCCTGGTTTAGTTAGGACCTCGATTTTTCAGGTTGTAGCGATTATGACTACTACAGGTTACGCGACCCGTGATATTGGAGCTCCTATTTACGGAGGCGTAGCCAAGCAGATTTTTCTTTTTTTAATGATTATAGGGGGATGTGTTGGTTCTACTTCTGGAGGATTGAAAGTTTTACGTATAGGTATTTTATTTAAACTAATCAAATTTAAGATTTTATCGATTATTTATCCTCTTCATGTAGTGCGTTTTATTATGGTGGATGGAAGTAAAGTAGATTTCGATGAGGTAAGAAGAGTTACAGCTTTGTTTACAGCCTGGATGTTTTTATTGGCAACAGGGGGTTTAGTAACAGCGTTTTTTAGCAAACACGGAGCTTTGGAATCTTTTTCCGGTATGGCTTCAGCTCTTGGTAATATAGGGCCTTGTTATATTTCAGCTTCTGAAATAATAAAACTTTCTCCTGTTATAAAATTAACCTATATAATAGGTATGCTCGCGGGAAGATTGGAAATTTTGCCCATTCTTATGTTATTTTACAAAAACACTTGGAAATAGGAGGTGATAAATGTATGTGATTATCGGTGGTGGTGGTCTTCTTGGCAGAAATGTTGCCGGCAAATTGAGTGCTTCTAAACATGATGTGGTAGTTATAGAGGAAAGATCGGAAGTTTGCGAATATATTTACGAAAGATTGGGGGTAGTGGCAATTAAGGGGAGCGCGACCGAAATAAGTACATTGAAAGAGGCAGGTGTAGAAAAAGCAGATGTGACGGTTGCATCTATGCGTTCTGATGCCGACAATCTTTCACTTACAATTATTGCTAATAGTTTTGGAGTTCCCAGAATATACGCGAGAATGAGAGACCCTTCATACAAACCTGTTTATGAAAGAGCTGGGGCTACCGATACTATAGATGTTGTTGAACTCAGTGCTACACCTCTTGTTTACGAAATAGAAGAACCTGAAGTTTCTATTGTTTATACTTTTAGGGGTGGTAGGGGGGCTATTGTTATTATTAAAATTCCTGAAAAATCTACAGTTACAGAAAAAACTGTTGCCCAGATTGCTTCCGATGATAGATTCCCCTCAGATTGTGTTATAAACGGGATTTTTAGAAAAGAGGAAGATGAATTTTGTGTACCGAGAGGAAATCGTAAGATATATGGGGGAGATGAAGTTTTTATAACTGCACCTCTCGAATCGATAAGAAAGGCCGCAAAATTTTTGGGAATAAAAAGAAAATTAAAAATTTAGTTATGGTATTTTGCCACCAATTTTTCCAGTTCTTTTTTCAATTCGGTCTTGAAAGAATCTATATCTCTTTTGACTGAGAATCCGGATGCAGTTCTATGTCCTCCGCCACCGTATTTTGCGGCAAGTTCCTGGACGGGTACGTTATTCTTAGAGCGTAATGAAATTTTCAATATTCCGTTTTTTCTTTCTTTTATTATCGCGGCAGTTACAATACCATCAATTGCGAGACCATAATCGATAAACTCTTCTGTGTCTTCTTCTTTCGCGCCGTGTTGTTTTAGCATTTCTCTTGTTACTGTCATTATACTTATTTTGTCATATAAATTCATTTTCCGCAGAACATTACCTAAAAGCTTAATTCTTGCTTCTGGGTCTGTAAACCATATAAATTCAGAAACTTGTGAAGCAATTACTCCATACGCGACCAGTTCCGATGCCACTCTTAAGGAATGGGATGTTGTGTTTGGATATCGGAATGCTCCTGTGTCGGTCAGTATTCCTATATACAAGTAAGTAGCTATTTCTTTATCCATTTCAATTTCGTCTTTTAGCATTTTGTAAATGATCTCGGCTGTCGAAGAATAATCCGGTTTTAAAACGTTTACTGTACCAAATTCTGTATTACCAATATGATGATCGATATTGATGATAGGTTTCGAGAAATCAATATCGTCTTTGATTTTCCCGATACGTTCTACTTCGGCGCAGTCTACAAAAAGAGTTACATCTTCTGTAAAATTTTTCTTCTCCGTTTGAATTAAAGACGCTTTAGGAAAATTCGAATATCTCTGAGGTGGGGGGTCTGAATTGAAAATATATGTCTGTTTATCCATTTTTTTTAGCGCCAGGGCCATTGCTATTTCTGAGCCTAAAGAATCTCCGTCTGGGTTTTTATGTGATACGATTAAAAATTTTTTATTATTATGTATTATTTCGAGTGCTTTTTCCCAGCTTTTCAAATTTCTTCCTCACTTTCCTTTTTTAATAGTTCATCTATTCTTTCCATTTTTTGCGTTATTGAACTATATTTGAAGTGTAACTTAGGCGTATTTCTCATTTTGATACGTCTTGCGAGTTCATGCTGGATAAATCCACTCGCGTGGTTTAAGATTTCACTATTTGCTTTTCCAGCTTTTTCTCCGCCATGTACAGTAAAATTGATAGTTGCATGTTTTAAATCAAGGCTGATTTCGACGGATGTTAAGGTGATCAGTCCTATTCGTGGGTCATTCACCTCTTTGTCTATGATTTCAGGAACTATTTTCATTATATATGAATTGACTCTTTTCTGTCTCAAAGTCATTGTTTATTTTTATACTCCAATCTAAAATGTTAATGTTTCTATTATCTCTTATATGGTTTACAACCTTATTTAACAACGATCGTAGAAATTTGGAATCGTTAGAAACAGCTACAATACCTATTATTGAACGCTGCCATTTATCCAAAAAATCAATTTCGTTTACTCCGACGTTGAATTTTGATCTTATCTTATCTTTAATGCTATTTATAATCCTTCTTTTAGATTTTAGAGATCTTAATCCTGGAAGAAAGATTTCGACTTTCCCAATACCAACGAACATATTCTTTTAAAGTTTTTTCTCTTTTTCCACCAATTCATAACTTTCTATTATATCTCCTTCTTCAAAATCATTGAAATCTGCAAGTCTTATGCCACATTCGTATCCTTCTGATACATTTTTGGTATCCTCATTAAATCTTTTAAGATTAGCAATTTTAGTTTTAATGAGCTCTTGTCCATTTCTGATTAAATACGCTATATCATTGTTATGAACTTCACCGGAAAGGACAAAACATCCGGCGATTTTACCGATGTTTGAGCCTTCAAATACTTTTTTAATCTCGATTTCACCGCATTTTATTTCTTGTTTCTCCGGTTTGAGTATTCCCAGCATAGCTTTTTTAATATCTTCAGCTATTTCAAAAATCACGTCGTATGTTTTAATTTCTACCCCACGTTTTTTTGCTTCTTCTTTTGTTTGCGGGTATGCTTTCACTTTAAATCCAATGATTATTGCTTCAGATGCATGGGCAAGCATTACGTCGCTTTCTGTTATTGGTCCTACTCCGGAATGAATGACCTTAATTTCAACTTTTTTCTTTGGTAAATTTTCAACGGAATTTACGAGAGCATCAACCGAACCGGCATCAGCTCCTTTTATTACTATTTTTAAAATTTGTTTTTTATCTTCTTTTATTTTTTCGTAGAGGTTTGAAAGACTGACAGTTGGTATTTCTCTTTTTTCCTTATGCCGGTCTTGTCTTTCTTCGGATATAATTCTTGCTGTTTTTTGATCTCCTACAACTCTAAATATGTCTCCTGTTTGGGGTAAAGAATCGAATTGAGATATTTGAACAGCGGATGATACTACTGCAATTTTCAATCTTTTGTCATGTTCATCGAGAATCAACCGAACTTTTCCTGAGGCGGAACCCGCGACAAAAGAATCGCCCACTTTAATTTGTCCTTCTTTAACGACAACCGTAGCGATGATCCCAATCCCCTTTCTTAGTTGAGTTTCTAATATTATTCCGCTTCCAAGTCCTTCTGAAGGAGCTTTAAGATCTAAGTCTTCGGATTGTAGAATAATCGCGTCTAGCAACTCTTCGACTCCTATGCCTTTTAGAGCGGAAACATTTACCGCAATTACATCTCCGCCATATTCATGGACCAATACATCTTTTTCAGCTAAATCTGATAAAACTTTCGAGGGGTTGGCTGCAGGGAGATCTATTTTATTGATAGCCACAATTATGGGTACGTTAGCTGCCTTAGCGTGGTTTATTGCTTCGATTGTTTGCTCTTTCACTCCGTCATTAGCGGCTACTACCAGCACTATAATATCTGTAACATTCGCTCCTCTTGCTCTCATCGAGGTAAATGCTTCATGCCCCGGTGTATCTATAAATGTGATTTTATGATTATTATAGTTTATATGATACGCACCGATTTTTTGAGTGATTCCTCCTGATTCATGGTTGGCAACGCGTGTTTTCCGTATATAATCGAGTAAAGTTGTCTTTCCGTGATCTACATGTCCCATGATGGTTACTACCGGTGGTTTTTTTTTGACATTGTATGTTTCTTTTTTTATTTCCAGAATTTCTTCCGGTTCATGTAGTTTTACTTTATATCCGAATTCTTCCGCGATAAGATGAGTGGCATCAAAATCCAGATTTTGGTTTATTGTAACCTGAAGACCAAGCTTTAGACATGCTTTTATTATATCGCTTGGTGGTATATCCATAGAATCTGCAAGTTCTTTTATGGAATTTACTTCAAATACTTCTATGGTTTTATCTTTTTCTTTTTTTTCTTTTTCTTTTGGTTTTTCGTGTGCTTCTTCTTTTTTCTTTTCTTCAGGTTTTTTTTGTACTTCTTTTTTGGATTCCTTTTTTTCTACTTTTTTCTTTTTCGTTGTTTTTTTTGTTTTCTTTTCTTTTTTTGTTTTTTTAGTTTCTTCAGATTTTTTAACTTTTTTCTTTTTTGTTGTTTTGCTTTTAAGTTTATCTTTTATTTTATCAACTTGGTCATTACTTATTGTCGAAAGAGCGGATTTGACTTTGAGCCCTTCTTTTTTTAGAAAACCTATCAATTCATTGTTTGTAATATCTAAATCTTTTGCCAATTCGTATATTCTTATCGTTTGCTCTTTCTTTTTAGGCATGTCACTCCTTATTGATTTGGTTATGAATAGATTTATGAATCGCTTCTAATTTCTTTTTTCCTATGCCCTTAATTTCTATTAATTCCTCATCGCTCCTCGATAGTATATCCTGAGCGTTCCTTATACCTGCTTTTTTAAGGATTTTTTTAACGTGGTCACTTATATCTAAATCTTCTAATTTTATTTTACTTCTTTTTTTGTCTTCTTTTTCTTTGTTGTATTCACTTTTTACCTTGATGTCGATCTTGACATTAGTTAATTCCGAAGCCAAAGAAACATTTTCTCCTAATTTTCCAATTGCTCCGGTTAATTCATCATCCTGAACTATGCAAAGTATTTTGTTTTTACCAATTACTTTAGATTCAATAACTTTTACCGGAGACAATGCTTTTTCGGCATATTTTGCCTTGTCTTCTTTCCAATGAACAACATCGACTCTTTCTCCGGAAAGTTCTCTTACTATAGATTTAATTCGGCTTCCTTTGTGTCCAACACAAGAACCTACCGCATCAACTTTTTCATTTTGCGAATAAACTGAAACTTTTGTACGTTCTCCCGGTTTCCTTGCTATATCTTTTATGTTGACTTTTGAATGAAGTACTTCTGGTATTTCGAATTCAAGTAATCGGGTAACAAATTCGGGCTGAATTCTGGATAGATAAACAACTGGTCCTTTTATTCTAATTCTATCCTCGTCGCCTTCTTCCGGAGTCGGTGTGATTTTCTTAATTAAAGCTTTTATTTGAGAACCTCTCCTGAGACGTTCATTTGGGATCTGTTCTTCTCTTGGAAGGAAAGCTTCTATATCACCAATCTTTATATATGCTCCTGTTGAATAAATTCTCGAAACTGTTCCGGAAACTAATTCGCCCTGTCTGTTTTTATATTTTTCAAAAAGCATTTCTTTTTCATTAGTTTTAATTCTCTGAATTAACGTATTTTTTACAATGTTTATTGCGTTTCTTCCGAATTCATCTACGGGTATTTCTTGTTTGAAAGTTGCTCCTATTTCTATTGTAGGTTTTATTCTACGGGCTTCTTTAAGAGCTATTTCCGTATCCGGATCTGTAACATTTTTTGTTACAGTCTTTTCTAAAAAAAGTTTTATATTTCCTGAAGCTTCTGATATTTCACAATCGAGATTTTCAGCTCGCCCATATTTTTTCCTGGCTGCTGTTATTAAACTTTCTTTGAGGGTTTGGAGGACAAATTCTTTCCCTAAATCCCTTTCTGCTGCCAATTCTGATAGCATTGTAACTATACTCTTATTTATCATCTTTCCTCCTTGTTTTCAGTTCCGGGAGATGAGACCTCCAGCCTATAAGGTCCGGGTAAAAGATCGAGAATTTCGAGATGCACGGATAACTTTTTAGATATATCCACACAGTCATCTATTGTAATGCCTCCAGGTCTGTCTACAAAAACCTTTACAAGATTTGTTTTGTTCTTTGTTATAATATCCAGCCCCTTGAGAGAAAATTTTTCTCCCATGCTCGAAAGCGCGAAACCGATTTTTTCTTTTAATTTTTCTTTAATTTTCCTCATATTATAAATTAAACGATGGATATATCCACCCCTTTGACATTTTTAAATATATGTCTTTACATATTTATTTTTTATTGTCATATAAGCAGTTCAGAGTTTTCTGGTATAATTTATATAAATCTTGATATAACGCAACCCCCCTGATATTTGTAATGTTGACTGTAAACGCTTTGTTTTTTGCAAAGAAGCATAAAGTTGAATTTTAGTTTTCTTAGGAAATAAAATATCAAAATTTAAAAAGCAAAATAACTAAGTTAGGTCTTAGGTTCTGGGTTTTAGGTTTTAGTTAAAACAAAAATAAAAACTTTGCGGTTTTTGGGCGCAACATTAATTAAGTCTACGTGCTTGACAAAAGTTTAGATGGGGCTATTATTAAACCGCTATGTTTAGGAAATTTATAGATGATTTAGGAAAAATGAAAACTCCCTTTTATATTTACGATAGAAGGATAATAGATAAGAAAGTTGGTATTCTTAAGGAAAGTTTTTCTGAATTCACAGACCTTTTTTTCGCGGTTAAGGCGAATTCTTCTATTTCGATTTTAAAAATCTTAAAAGAACATGGTATCGGTGCAGAGATAGTATCTCCCGGAGAGCTTTTTATGGCTCTACAGGCGGGAATCGCCCCGGAGAAAATTCTTTATGATAGTCTTGCCAGAAAAAAGGAAGAAATAAAATACGCAATCGATAAAGGCGTAAGGTTCTTTAACTTTGAATCTTTCGATCAGGCTGTTCTTCTTGATATTTGCGCGACTGATTTAAAACAAAAGGTTAAGGCTTTTGTAAGAATTAATCCGGGAATATTTCCAAAAACACATTCTCATCTTTCCACAGGTTCGCCGTGGAGTAAATTTGGGATTCCGGTTCAAGATTTGGATAAGGTATACGACATAGCAAAAGATTTCAAAACGATTGAACTCGTTGGAGTGCATTATCATATTGGTTCACAGCTACTTGCACCAGAACCTTATTTGGAGGCTCTCGGAAAAATGGAAGATTCAATAGAGTTTTTTAATAAAAAGGGTTTATCGATAGAATATGTAAACCTTGGTGGAGGATTTGGAATTCCGTATAGGGAAGGGGAGAAAGGATTTAATGCGGGTTCTCTCAGTGAAACTTACAGAGAGATTTCAAATAAATATAATGTAAAAATATTTCTTGAATTAGGGCGGTTTTTGGTAGCGGAATCAGGATTTATTATTACTGGAATTATCGATGTAAAAGAGAGAGAAGGGGTACCTCTTTATGTAGTCGATTCGGGTATGAATGATAATCCTCGTCCCGCGATTTATGATGCGTACCATCATATAGAACCTCTTTTTGAAGAAATGGGTGACAAAATAAAATCCCGGGTTGTCGGTCCTATCTGTGAAAATTCTGATGAATTCGGAACTTATGAGCTTCCTTCACTTAAAGTGGGAGATTTGCTAATAATTCATAGTTGTGGTGCGTATACGAGAACAATGGCTTCCAATTATAACGGTAGGCTTTTGCCAGCCGAATATTTGTACGACGGAGATAATATAAAGAAGATTAGAGAAGAGCAGAAACTGGAAGGATTAATAACAAACGAGAAATTGTAAAGCCCCCAAAACCATTCCACTCCAGCTATTTGCTATTAGCCATTTGCTTTTAGCGTTACCCCCTAACAACACCAGAAAATTCAGATTGCTATACATGTAAATATTGTAGTTTTATATTTGTTTTTTAAGCTAATTGCCAAAAGCTAATATCTAAGAGCTTAGTTTAAAAAGAAAAGCTTGACAAAGTATATTATGTGTTTATATCATATAAAAAAGGATAGAAAATGAGAAAAACTAAAATTATCGCCACTATTGGTCCTTCATCGGAAGATAAAAAAGTAATAAAAGAGATGGTAAAAAGTGGGCTTAATATTGCCAGACTTAATTTTTCCCACAGAACGCAAGAAGAAGCGCAAAAAACTTATGAAAATTTAAGGGAAGTAACTCCTCATATTGGAATAATGATGGATACTCAGGGTCCGGAAGTAAGGTTAGGAAGGATTAAAGAAGATACAGAGTTATTAAGAGGAAATGAAGTTGAACTTGTCAGAGAGGATATTCTGGGAGATGAAAAAAAACTGCCCGTAGATTATCCTAAGTTATTTGATTATCTAAAAAAAGACGATACTATTCTTATGTCCGACGGTAGTTTAGAGCTTAAAGTTGAAAAGGTTAGCTCTTCTGTCAAATGTAGGGTAGTTTACGGAGGTAAAATATCTTCCAAAAAATCCGTTAATATACCCGGAAAAGATATCGGTCTTTTTGCTCCGACTAAAAAAGACCTGAAAAACATCAAGTTTGGCGCTAAAATGGGTTTTGACTTTGTAGCTGCTTCTTTTGTTAAAAGCGCAAAAGATATCAACAAAATAAGGACCGTTTTGAAAAAAGAAAAATCAAATATGCAAATTATTGCAAAAATAGAACATATAAAAGCAGTGGAAAATCTTGATGAAATCCTCGCGGCTTCGGACGCGGTTATGATAGCTAGAGGTGACCTGGGGGTTGAAGTTCCCGCGTCGGATGTTCCGCTTTTACAGAAGACTATAATACGAAAATGTCTGGAGAATGAAAAACCTGTTATAGTAGCGACTCAAATGTTAATGTCTATGACCGAACATCCGAGAGCGACAAGAGCCGAGGTTTCAGATGTTGCCAATGCGGTTGAAGATGGGGCCGATGCGGTTATGTTATCCGAGGAAACCGCGGTTGGTAAATATCCGGTAAAATCCGTTCAATTTATGGCAGAGACAATTCAAAAAATGGAAACTTACTTGCTTGGTAGATTGCCGGATGCTTTAAAATCGGTGAAATGTGAAATAGCGGATATTATTGCGAAGAATGTATGGCAGGCGGCGAGAGACAGTTCGGCCAAATTTATAATAGCGCATACTTCTTCCGGTTATACGGCAAGAAAGATCGCGAAATTCAGACCGGATATCGATATACTTGCCTTTACGGACAAGGAAGTTGTTGAAAGGCAGATGAATCTTATATGGGGTGTAAGACCATTTATGGCTAAGTTTTATAAACATGTTGATGATATGTTGTGCGATTCCGCGGAATTCTTGTATAAAAAAGGTCTGGTTAACGGAGAAGATATTGTTATTTTGTCTGCGGGAGAACCTGTTTCCGTTTCGGGAAGTACGAATATGATGGAAATTCGAAAGATAAAATCTCTCTTAGAGCAGAAAAAAATTTTTCTTGGTAAAAAAAGAAAGTAATAAAACTTTATTCTGGAATCAAATTACATCCCCTGTAGGGGATGTAATTTTCGTTTGGAGGAAAGAAGGCGTTCTAATGGTAAGTTTTATCGAAGGAGATTACGGAGAAAAAATTTCAGATTTTATTAAAAGTGATTTCAAATTTATACGTTCGAATTCTCATGTTGAAAAACAACTAAAAGAGTACTTTAAAGGGGAAAGAAAAGAATTTGATTGCAAATTATCAACAAAAGGAACACCATACCAAGAAAGAGTCTGGAAAGAACTATTAAAAATTCCTTACGGGGAAACCGTTTCTTATGGTGAACTTGCAAAGAGAATCGGTAATCCCAAAGGTGCCAGAAGTATTGGTATGGCAGTGCATTTTAATCCCATAGGAATAATAATTCCCTGTCATAGGGTAATAATGAGTAATGGCGAAATTGGTGGATACGCTAGCGGAGTCGCCAAAAAGAAATGGCTGCTTGAACACGAAGGAGCGTTTTAGGTCTTAGGTTTTAGGTTTTAGTGGAAAACCAACAAAGCAATCTTGTGTTAATCTGTGTGATCTTGTGGTTCCTGTTGTTGTTTTTCTTGGCTTGACTGATTAACTTTAAACAATTATAATTATAATATGATATTAATTTTCCTAACCCTTGGTAGCTGGTTAAGTCTTCAGAACGGCAATGCGAAAAACATTCAATGTAATGTTTCTGGTAATAGTTTTGAAAACACACAAATAGAATTTACTATTCCCGGTTTCTATCTGGATACTGTCGTGATTAATGGAGAAAGCTATTCAAGAGTAAATATGCCCGGTGTTGTTGATTATTTAAGAAAAGGTTATCCTGGGCTTCCAAGAATTGCTAAAAGCATAATTATTCCTGATGAGAGGGAGATGAAATTAAGGATTATTAAGGAAGATTTTGAAAGAGTAAAAGTTCCGCCTGTTATGCCTTCCAAGGGAAATATTTTACGAAATGTGTCTCCTTCATCTGTACCGTATACTTTTAGCGATTTTTATACGTCAGATGACATTTTTCCGGCTGAAGTTGTAACCATATCGAATCCATTTATCATTAAAGACTTTAGAGGAATAACTGTTTATGTTAATCCGATTCGTTATGATGCCGGGACAGGAGAACTTATAATACTTAATAAACTAATTATCGAGATATATTCGGAAGGTATTTCCTTATCAAATGTTAAAAGCCGGTTAGTAAAAAGAGTAATTTCTCCGTCAGTCAAGAATTTATACAGGGATTTCTTTGTTAACTTTTCTGGGAGTAATTTAAGATATGACATGCTCGAAGAAGATGCCGGTAGAATGATTATTATATCTGCCGATCAGTATCTTTCTGAAATGGATTCTTTCTTAGTTTGGAAAAGAAAAAAGGGGATTCCGACTGATTTATATAGTTTGTCGACCGTTGGCAGCGATACTGCTTCGGTTAGAAATTTTATTCAAAATCAATATGACAGTTTGGGTGTTGCTTTTTGTTTACTTGTTGGTGATGGGGATGAGCTCCCGCCTTATAAAGGTACTGTTGGATTGGCTTTGGGCAAGGATGCTGATCACGTTTACACTTATACGGATGGAGATGATAAATATCCGGATCTTTTTATAGGTCGATTTTCATCTAACGGGGGAGATGTAAATAATATAAGGAATCAGGTGATGCGCAGCATCGAATATGAAAGAAATCCGGAAGAGGGAACAGATTGGTATAGTAGAGGTCTTATGGTTGCCAGTGACCTGAGTGATGATGACGATACAATAATGGATAAGCAGAGATGTGAATGGTTGAAAGATACTTTGTTGTATGATATTTCTCCATATTTTACTTATACTTCTATCGATTCGAGTTATGATCCCTGGGGTACTTCTTCTATTATTTTCAATTCAATAAACGCGGGTGTGTCTAATATAAATTATATCGGACATGGGAATGCCTCAGGTTGGGGAAGTGGAGGGGGTTTTTATAGGAGTAATATTGCGGCGCTGACTAATTATACGATGCTTCCGCATGTGATTACAGTTGGGTGCCAGGTTGGTAATTTTAACGGTAGAACTTGTTTTTCCGAAGATGCTTTAACCGCCGGCACACCTGAGTCGCCTACGGGTTTTATTGTTACCCTGGCTCCTACTATTGATCAAACCTGGATTCCTCCCTGTGTAGGGCAGGAAGGTGCTGTTAATTTACTTGCGCATTACGAGGCGAGTACTGCCGGAAGTATATATTTTAACGGTTGTTGTTATATGATTGAACAATATGGAGGAGATACCTCCGAGCTTGGTGTGGAAATAGCTCAAACATGGCATATTTTCGGGGATCCTTCGATCGAGCTTAGGACAAATATTCCGAAAAAGTTTAAAGTTAACAAGCCTGATGTTATTTATCCTGATTCTTTAGTGTACGAGATAATAATTTTTGAGGAGGATTCCGTTACTCCCGTCGATAATGCTCTGATAGCATTTTATGGTGAAGTAAATTCTTTAATAGAATCCGCCTACACGAATTCATCAGGTGTATATACATTAACAATTAATTCAGAGAATATTTTTTTTGATGAGTATATTTATTTGACGGTTAGTAAATTTAATTACGAGCCTTACATGTATACTATACCGATTTTGGGTGTCGATTTTTCGCCTGATTCCGTCGAAGTAAACGTGCCGACGGAAGTTGAAATAACAGCTCGCAGCGGACTCGAGGTTAGAGTTGATGGTTACGGTTTTAAGGCTTGTGATACTACGGATAATTTAGGTAAAGTTTTTATAAACATTAACGCTGCTTTAGGGGAAGAACTTCAAGTGTCATTTACGGATACTGCTCTATCAAGATTAATGTATAGGAGAGCTCTACCTGTTTATGGGGCGTTAGACCTGCCTTCTCCCAATATTAAAGCCTCCTGTGATACTATACAGTTATCGGATGGTTTGATGCCGGGTATTTCTGGTAATGTTGAGGGTTCTACCGGGCTATCTTCCTTTTTCATGTTTTTAGAAGGACCCGGATTCGATACTTCTTTATTTACATCTGAAAATTTATTAGAGCATGATTTGATGATGGGAGAGGTTGGTGAACTTAGAGTGGTTCTCGGTAAAAGTGGATACAATATTTTTCAGAGTATTATATCCGTTAAAAATTATATGGGATGGCTTTCCGGGTATATTATTAGCGGTTCCGATTCAATAAATGAAATAAACCTACAAATTTATAATGCGGGTAGTGATACCACTATTATTTCTCCGATTGCTTCCTTGACCTCCGATATCAATGGTTTTTATGAATTGGAAGATTCTTTGCTGTGTGGTTTCTATGATATTTATTCGGTAGGGGTTGGGTATCAGTATGGGAAAAATGAGATTATTATTAGGAACTCCGATAATATTTTTGATTTTAATATTGCTCCCGAACAATATGCATTAAATGTCCCGAAACTTATTAACAAAAATGTTCTGGACGTAAATTACAGTCTTCCCTTTCAGACAGATGTAGAATTTTTAGTTTATGATGCGACCGGTAGAAATATTACTTCTGATTTGGAGACGAATAATGCCGGTTGGTTTACAACTAATATAAGTTTATCTAATGTATCATCCGGAGTTTATTTTCTTGTAGTGAAGGCGGGGGAAAGAATTTTTCCTCCGGAAAAGTTTGTATTAATTAAATGAAAAAGTTTCGCGTTTCGTGTTTCTAGTTTCGAGTCAAAAAAATAGCTTCAAATGTCAAAAGGTTGGTGTAGGATGAGTTTCTAAAACAAGAAAGATTTTTTTCTTTGTGTCTTAGTATCTTTGTGTGAGATTTTTTTTGGGGTGGAGGGGATTTAAAAACAATGATTTAACATAAAGTAGGTATGATTGTTATAATCTTTGAATTTTCCAGGAAGAGGTAAGTCCAATTCTATTCCCTGACGGAAGGCAAAATATGTTGTTTGACTGAATTTTAGGTCAATTCCCAAAACTCCTCGGGTTTCGTTGTTTTTTTGTTCGTCTAAATTTCTCCATGATTTTTGTAACCCTATAGTTAGGTCTAAATGGTTAGATAGTGAATGATTATATAGCAAAGTTAATCCTATCCATTTTCTTTTATACTCTAATGAGTCGTTTTTAATATATTTCCAATTCATCGGAAAACCGATGTGAATAGTACCTCTTTCCGAGACTTTCGTTTTTATAAATGGTTCAGCGAAAAGATTTCCTGTGTTAGACATATAAGCAAGAGTGTCTTCGGGCAGTGATATATAAGATGAATCAAATTTTGAGTAGTTTAATTTCAGTCCCGGGGAAATTTTAGGTAAGACATGGTAATAAATGGTGTTTTTGAGACCCATTGCATCATATTCACCATGTCCTATTTCATCATTGTTTTCTAAAAACTTTTTCTTTGCTTTTATTGTTTTATAGTATTTATAGTGCAAATCCGCCTGATTATTATTAACGCAGCCTTGTAGTTCAATGCTTATAGGGGATTCTGTAAGAGAATTTTCAAATTCGTGTATAACTACATTTAAAAAATGATTGTTTTTAGTATTTTCCCAGTACCCGAATCCCATACCTGAATATCTGTTGCTTTTTGATGACTCTGGTGAAAAGAACAGAGAAACGGAAAGAGGAATCCCGGAATTTTCTTCCGGTATCCATCTGAGTTTAAATAGATTTTCTTCCTTCTTGATATCATAATCATCCTCTTTTTCCAGATTATATTCAAAAATTATTTTTGAAAAAAGAGGCATCCAGATTTTTACTCTGTAAATTCCATACAAATTTTCTGAATCCCGTGAACCGTGTGTTGTTTGAACCCCGTTTTTACAGTAGAGAAAACGAAATTCTTCTTCTACAGGTAAAAGAGAAAGACTCCTGTCCATTAAATAAAGAGTGTTATCATCACCTAAAAGAGAAAGAAAAAGGAACAATATCATTTAAGCAAAAGAGAAATATCTATAGATTTATAGGAGTGAGTCAGCGCGCCCACTGAAATGTAGTCCACTCCTGTTTTAGCGATTTCTTTTACGTTGTCGAGTGTTACATTTCCGGAGTATTCCAGTAATATATTTTTTGCTTTTGCAAGAGCTACCGACTTTTTTACATCTTTTATGGACATATTATCGAGAAGTATATGTTTGGCTCCGGCTTCTATTGCGTCTTTAACTTCTTTAACATTTTGCACTTCGATTTCTCCCTCGATCAATGAAAGAGCTTTTTTGATTCCACCCGCTATTTTTATATGATTTTCCTTTATTAAAACTTTATCATGCAATCCCATTCTGTGATTGGTTCCTCCTCCCATTCGTACCGCATATTTCTCAAGATATCTTAATGTGGGAGTAGTTTTTCTTGTGTCTAATATCGAAGTTTTACTGTTTTTTATTTTGTCGACAAATTTTTTAGTATAGGTAGAAATTCCGCTTAATCTTTGGATAAAATTTAAAGCGACTCTTTCTCCAGTCATGATCGCTCGTGTATTTCCCTGAATGTGTATTATTTCCTGAGGACCTAACCATACACCCTCATCTACGAGAATCTCTGTTTTGACCTTACCCAATTCTTTAAATATCCACTCGACTATTTCTAAGCCAGAGAGAATTGCTTTTTCTTTTGTCTTAATTATGCCGGATGAGGTATGCGTTTTTGGTACTATATGCTGTGTTGTTAAATCAGCCTTGCCTATATCTTCCGCCAGAGCTTTTTTTATTAACGGAAGAACTTTTTCTTTCTTTAATTTGGTCACGGATTATCCTCCTGATTTCATCCCTTATTTTTGCCGCTCTTTCGAATTCCAATTTCTCGGCGCTTTGTCGCATCTCTTCCTTTAGCTTTTCTATCATTTCTATTCTTTCTATTTCCGAAGAAAATTCTTCGGGTATTTCTAAATCAATCATTATTTCACTGTCTTTCTTCTTCTCTCCGGCAACTGCTGTTGTCAACATTATCTGCTCGCGTGTTTTTTTTATACTTTCAGGTATAATATTGTGTTTTTTATTATATTCAAGCTGAATATTTCTTCTTCTATGTATTTCTTTTAAAGCATTTTTAATCGCAATTGTCTCTCCTTCCGCATAGAGTATAACTCTACTGTTGATATTACGCGCGGCTCTTCCTGCTGTTTGTATTATAGAGGTTTCTGAACGTAGAAAACCCGCTTTATCTGCGTCGAGAATTGCAACTAACGTGACTTCCGGCAAGTCGAGACCTTCTCTTAGGAGATTTATTCCTACCAGGACATCAAAGTCACCCAGACGTAAACCTCTAAGTAGTTCCATTCTCTTTGGGGCGTCTATTTCTGAATGTAAATACTTTACTCTTAACCCAACATCGATTAAGTATTCTGTAAGTTCTTCCGACATTTTTTTTGTTAGTGTAGTGACGAGTATCCGATGCCCTTTTTCGACTTCTTTTCGTATTTCTTCTATAAGGTCATCGATTTGATTTCCTGTTTTTCTTATCTCGATTGGGGGATCGATAATCCCTGTTGGTCGAATCAACTGTTCTACGATTTTTCCTTTTGATTTGTCTATTTCCCAATCCTGTGGCGTTGCGGAGGTGTAAATAACTTTGTCTGTTTTTTGTTGAAATTCCACGAAATCGAGAGGCCTGTTGTCGAGAGCCGAAGGAAGTCTGAATCCGTATTCTACAAGAGTTTCTTTTCTAGATCTGTCTCCGTGGTACATCCCTCTTATTTGAGGGATTGTCCTATGAGATTCGTCTATAATGGTGAGGAAATCATCCGGAAAATAGTCTATAAGCGTATAAGGAGGGTCGCCTTCTTCCCTCAAAGATAAATATCTGGAATAATTTTCTATGCCCGAACAAAAACCGATTTCCCTTAAAAATTCAATATCATATCTTGTTCTGCTTTCTATTCTTTGCGCCTCTATATATTTCTTATTATCCAAGAAATATTGAACTCTTTCTTCCATTTCCTTTTCAATTCTTTCTATGGAATTTAAGACTCTATCTTCAGGTAAAACAAAATGATGAGCGGGATATATATGAAGTTTATTTATTTCTTCTATTCTTTTTGAGCTTATAGGGTCTATAGCGGATATTCTTTCTAATTCATCTCCAA
>Ga0307419_10000520_pt1 | contig 19457 bp, 25 predicted proteins | sample SalMarWE160230MG_2_FD_202512 | JGI IMG/M metagenome (GOLD analysis project Ga0307419, IMG submission 202512) | Salt marsh sediment microbial communities from the Plum Island Ecosystem LTER, Massachusetts, United States - WE1602-30 | ecosystem: Environmental > Aquatic > Marine > Intertidal zone... | reverse complement strand
ACGAAAATCATCACCAGCGAGAATATCCTGCAAACCGTTCACAAACATTTAAATACCTACTGCATTAATCTATGATAGCTGAAGTGGTAGCATGAGCGAATCGATGCTGGTTGACAAGAACGAATACCTGACTGCAGGGGTGCACATAGGGATGAAGTCCTGCACGCCCTACATGAAGCAGTTCGTTTACAAGATAAGGGACGACGGCCTCGCCGTGTTCAACCTCCAGAAGGTTGACGAGAGGATAAAGGTAGCCGGGAAATTCCTCACCAAATTCAACAAGATACTGGTGGTGTCTAGGAAGGACAACGCGGCCAAGGCAATCACCAAGTTCGCCGAAGTTGTCGGCGCGAAGGCCGTTGCCGGAAGGTTCTCCCCGGGGACCATGACCAACCCCCTCTACAAGGAATTCTACGAGCCCGACGTGGTGTTCGTGGTTGACCCGCTGGTGGACGACCAGGTCATAAAGGAGGCAAGGAAGAAGCGCGTCCCGATAGTCGCTCTCTGCGACACCTTCAACATAGCAAAAGACATCGATTTATGCGTTCCCATAAACAACAACGGAAAGAAATCCCTCGCCCTTGTTTTCTGGATACTCGGAAGGGAGATACTCAAGGCCAGGGGAAAGATAAAGAAGAATGATGATTACAAGCATGACCTGAAGGAGTTCGGTTCGGAGTGATGATATGAACACGTCTTCCCAGAAGAGGATTGCTGCGCAGGTCCTGAAGTGCGGCACGTCGAGGGTAAAGCTCAAGGAGAGCCAGGAGGTAGAGGAAGCCCTCACGAGGCAGGACATCAGGGACCTTGTCCAGAAGGGCGATGTTTACAAGAAGCAGAAGAAGGGAACCTCCAAGTTTGCTTCAAGGAAGAGGCTTTCCCAGAAGAAGAAGGGAAGGATGCGTGGAATGGGAAAGAGGAAGGGAACTCTCGGCGCCAGAAAAAATGACAAGACCAAATGGATTGAGACCGTCAGGGCCCAGAGGAGCCTGCTGAGAGAGCTCAGGGACAATGGGAAAATCGACGTCTCCCTCTACAGGAAGCTCTACATGAGGGTGAAAGGAGGATTCTTCAGGAACAGGTCCCACATCATGATGTATCTCAAGGAGCACGAGCTGCTCAGGGGTATGAGGGCAGAAACAATAAAGCCTGTAAAGAAAGCTGCTCCAAAGAAGATTGCCAAGGAGGCTAAGCCAGCACCCAAAAAGGTCGTTAGGAAACCCGTAAAGAAAGCAGCAAAGAAGCCGGCAGCAAAGAAGGTTGCCAGGAAAACCATAAAGAAGAAGGCAGCAGCAAAGAAGCCTGCCCCGAAAAAAGCAGCAAAGAAAGCAGAAGTTAAGAGCACGCCAAAGAAGGCATCTAAGGCCAAGGCAATGAAGAAGTGATTCTTATGGCAAGAGGAAAAATCAGGATTGTTGCCCACCGGAGGAGAAGGGAAGGGAGAACAAACTTCCGCAAGAGGCTTTCCCTCGTGAAGTCAGGAAAAAGAAGGCTCGTTGTCAGGAAGACTGCTAACGGCATGGTCTGCCAGATAGTTGATTACAGGCACAAGGGCGACGTTACCCTGGTTTCTGCAACCGCGAAGGAACTCTCCGCTTTCGGATGGAAGGGAGGGACAGGAAACCTCCCGGGCTCCTACCTGGTCGGATACCTCTGTGCTGTCAGGGCAAAGGAGAAGAAGATTGGCGAGGCAATCCTGGACATCGGCCTGCAGAGGTCAACGAAGGGCTCGAGGGTTTATGCGGCCCTGAAGGGCGCGCTTGACGGGGGGATTAACGTTCCCTTCTCAGAGGACATCCTTCCCTCAGATGAGAGAATCAGAGGGTTGCACATACAGGCAATCGCAGAGAAGAGCCCTGCAATGTTCTCAGGTCTCAAGAAATCCGGCCTCGACGCGAAGAACATGAGCGCTCATTTTGATGAGGTGAAGGCAAAGATATCAAAGGCAAAAACCTCTGCAAAGAAACCCGTGGAAAAGAAGGCAGCAAAGAAGCCGGCACCAAAGAAAAATGTCAAGAAACCCGCCCCAAAGAAGCCAGCCAAGAAGCCTGCAAAAAAAGCTGCCAAGAAGGCAAAGAAATAGCCGCTACCTATTTATAACTGAACGTTCAATTGATTGTTATGAGGAGCAAGGAATTCCCTTCAGCGCCCCTTGAGAGGATAGCAAGGGAGGCATCCGGCAAGAGGATATCAAAGGGAGCCACGAAAACCCTCAGGCAGCTCGTTCTGGACAAGGCAGAGATCAAGGCAAGGGAGATAGTTGACATAACCAGGCACGCGGGAAGGAAGACCGTGATGAAGGAGGATGTGGAATTCGCCTCCAGGAGAAACCCCCCGATCTGATTCTCAGATGACCAGTAATATCATTGGCTGTTTATTTTCTTCAGGTGATTGGCATGAAAAAAGTTTCAAACGCAAAGGATGCAGTTTTCAAGGAGAGCAGGCCTGTCGAGGGACCTGGTATAGAGGGGTATGATTTCGACAGCGAAGCCAGTCTAGAAGGGCTTCTGGAAAAATACATGACAACCGGCTTCCAGGCAACCAACCTGGCAAGGGCGATAGAGGTAGCGAAAAAAATGAGGGATGAGAACGTCACCGTCTTCCTCGGTTATACCTCGAACATGGTCAGCTCGGGCCTCAGGGACATCATAAGATACCTGGTAAAGCACAGGATGGTCCATGTCATCGTTACCTCTGCAGGTGGGGTGGAGGAGGACATAATAAAATGCTTCAAGCCCTTCATCCTGGGGACGTTTGACTCAAAGGGTGCGGAACTCAGGAGGAACGGCATAAACAGGATAGGGAACGTCTTCGTTCCGAATGACAGGTACATAAGATTCGAGAAGCTCATGAACCCATTCCTCGGAAGAATGATGGAGATGCAGAATTCCCTAGGAAGGCCACTCACACCCTCAGAGCTCGTCCGAAACCTCGGGAAGGAGATAAATAACGAGAAATCCATATGCTACTGGGCTTACAGGAACAAGATACCAATCTTCTGCCCCGCCATTATAGACGGCTCATTCGGTGACATGACATACTTCTTCAAGAAGGACAATCCGGATTTCAGGATTGACATACTGGATGACCTGGTAAGGATAAACGAGATTGCGATGTGCGCGGAAAAGACCGGCATCATCCTGCTCGGGACAGGGGTCATCAAGCACCACATATGCAATGCCAACCTCTTCAGGGACGGCGCGGATTACGCGATATACATAAATACAGCACAGGAGTTCGACGGCTCTGATTCTGGCGCGAGACCCGATGAGGCAGTCTCCTGGGGAAAGATAAAAGGCGATGCGAGGAGCGTCAAGGTTTACGGGGATGCCAGCATCATCTTCCCCCTCCTCGTCGCCGGCGCCTTCAGGAAACCAACAAAGGCCGATTAATTCTTTGATTATATTAATCTTCCAATCAACTATATTCATGAGATTCAATAAGTTAATTCCTGAACTTGCCGTATCAGATTTTGATAAAAGCATGGATTTCTACGAAAAAATAATTGGTTTCAGGATTGAATACAGGAGAAAAAAGCCAAGGTTTGCATTACTATCATTACAGGGCTCACAGATAATGATAGAGGAAGTCAACAAAAAATGGTCAACAGGAAAATTGGAATACCCGTTCGGGAGAGGGATTAACCTTCAGATTGAAGTGAAGGAAGTAGATAGCATATTCGAATCGTTAAAGAAGAACAATTTCCCTGTCATGATAAAGCCCCAGGAAAACTGGTATCAGAAAGATAATGTTCTACTCGGCAACAGGGAATTTCTGGTCAAGGACCCGGACGGATACCTCTTAAGATTTGCCCAATGCATCGGAACCAAACCAGCAAAATAATGCGGCTCTGTGTTAACCTTTAAATTTCAGCGGGGCTTATTATTATCATGGCGACAACCGTCGGGACGCTGAAGGAATGCAAGCCTGGTTCTTACTTAATGATTGACGGCGAGCCATGCAGGGTAACTAACTTCACCAAATCCAAGCCAGGGAAGCACGGTGCCGCGAAGGTCAGGCTGGAGGGCGTCGGCTTGTTTGACAACAAGAAGAGGGTCGTGATGAAACCGGCTGATTCTAACGTCGAGATACCGGTAATAGAGAAGAAGAAGGCTCAGGTCCTCTCTGTTTCGGGTGACATAGCCCAGCTAATGGATTTAGAGTCATACGAGACGTTCGATGCATCCGTCCCTGACGAGCTCAAGGGCATAATTGATTCCGGGGTGGAGGTCCTTTACTGGAAGTTCGATAACAAGCTCCAGATACGGGAAATCAGGTAGTTTTTTTTGGTTAAGCTTTTTGTAATCAATTAAAATTCGTTAAAGTTACCTGCCAGATTTAGTTAGCCGCATTTACCCTATTGGATTAATGCGGCCTTCTGGTGGTTACCGGCGAATTGGGTAACATTAAAAAGATTATCTCCATAATTCGCACGCTTTGCAGACCTTTCTCGACCCCGGCTCAGAGCATTTGCTGCAGAGAACCAGTTCACCCTCCCCCCTTCTAGATACCTCCCTCACGCAGGGGTTTATCTTGTCAAAGGTGTAGAGCATCGTATACTTTATCCCCGGATACTTGTCCTCCATGCTGTTGATGAAGTCCCTGGCATCGAACCTCACGCCGCCCGCATGGGGGCACTCGTCCCATCTTATGTCATATCCCTTCAGAAGGACGTAAAGGGCAATCTCCTTCTCAGGAATCTCCCTCAGGGGCTTTATCCTCGGGACGAACCTCTCCCCGAGCCTCTTCCTCCTTGACCAGTCCGTCACGGGCCCCATCCTCGACGCCCTCGGTAAATCTCCTCTCATGTAATTGAGGAGGACCGACTGGACCTCGTCGTCAAGGTTGTGCCCAACCGCGAGCTTGGTCGCCCCCAGCTCCCTTGCCTTCCTGTTGAGGATCCACCTCCTCCCGACGCCGCAGTAAGTGCACGGCTCCCTTATCTCGTCGGAGGGTTTGATTCCCTTTACCTTCCTGTCAAGGCTCTTCCCGAGCTCTTCCTTGAAGGAAAAGACGTGGTGCTCTATCCCCAACTCTTTGCAGGCCTGCCTCGCCCTCTTAAGGGTTTCTGGCCTGTATCCCCTGATGCCCTCGTCAACGGTTATCACAAACATCCCAGAATCCTTCCATCTGCTAACTATCTTGTGGAGTATGTGCAGGAGGGCGGTTGAATCCTTCCCGCCTGACACAGCAACGGCTATCCTGTCCCCGTGCCCGAGCATCTTCCCATACCTTATGGTCTTCCTCGCCTTCTTGTCAACAGACCTGACAAAGCATCCGGGGCAGAGATGCCTCCCCTCGTATCTCCTGAAGAAGACCGCTCTCTTTCCGCAACTGCACTTCATCCTAACCACGTCATATCCTGGAAACCCTCTTTATCGCTTCCGGAAGCTCATGGAATGTCTTTATGGCAGCATCCGGTTCCTGTGGACCATAATCATGCTCTTCATCCCTCTTTATATGTATCACCGGGATTCCTGCCCTCCTTGCAGCAACTACGTCCTGGTCAGAATCGCCGACCATGACAGAGTCCTCCCTTGTTGCACGCAGCCTTTTCATCAGAAGCTCCACGCCAAGGGAATCCGGCTTTGAGAGCGTCCCTGTGTAATGGCCGCATACCATTGCCTTGAAAAAATCCAACCTGAATCTCTTGACATACCTTTCTGCCATGACCTCTGGCTGGTCCGTTATTATCCCGAAATCAAAGCCGTTGCTGGACATCTTCCTCAGGACGCTCACATCATCATAGAGCCTTATGCTCTTTCCATAACGCTTCTCCCTTTCCTCACAGTCCTCTTTCGTTACCTCTGCCCAGAACCTATCGGGGTCAAGCCCGGCCATCCTTAGGTTCTTTTCACTGTTAACGTAACCGGATGCCAGGAAGCTGTTGTAAACCTTACACATATCCCACTTCCCTATATCAACACCCATCTTCATCGCGACCCTCTTGACAATATCATCGAAGACTATCACATAATCTCCCAGTGAAGTTATTGTCCCGTCTATGTCAACAAGAATCTTGTTCCTCACCTAACCACCTGAAACTATCTTCATTGCTTCGAGCCTGTCCCTGTCCTTAACGGCAGCGTCGTCCGGGACAATCTCGCCCTTTCTCCTGACAAGCACGACGTCAGGGTTCATCCCCGCCAGGCGGAGGATGTCCATCACACTCTTCTTTCCGCTGAAAGACACTTTTTTTGTTTTTCCATCAAAAACAACCCTTGCCTCGGCCATGTTGTTATTTGGTCCCGTATATTTAAATCAAGCTTTCCGTCTATTAATGGTGCCAGGGTGGCGGAATGGCTAGTTCATGGCCGTCAGTCCTTCGGACTGCAGGTACCCGTTGGTTAGGGGGGCCATGTGCCCGTAAAACGCGCCAGTCTCGAAGCCCGGTTGTGATGATTCCCTGCGGGGAAGATGAAAACGGGACAACTGGTTCCCGAAAGGGATTGTAGGTTCAAAAGAAGCCTCTTTTCAAGAAAGAGGCTTCAGCCAGAAAGGAGGCTGAGGCCTTCCAACCAAAAGAGGTTTGTGAGAATCCTGCCCCTGGCGCTAAACCCCTTTGGCTTCAAGCCCAGGAACAATGTAAACAATCCTGGGGACGAAACCAAAAGCGCTTCCGGAAAGAACGCTGCCGCAAAATGAAGGGCAAGTTTATATCAATTTAATACAACCACTTGTTATGAAACTTCCTGACAGGGAGGGGAAACCCGGAAGGATAGTCGTTGTAGGGACCTCTCATATTGCAGGGGAGAGCGTGAGGATGGTCAGGGAGGTTATAGAAAGGGAGAATCCCGACTGCGTGGCAGTGGAACTGGATCTAAGGAGGCTCCATGGAATGAGAGCAGGAAGAGGTTCCATGCGGGACGCGTTCGCCATCCTGGGCCCTGCGAATTTTGTCTTCTTTGCCATGATGAGATGGGTCCAGGGCATGCTCAGCAAGAGGACGGGAATCCTTCCCGGGGAAGAGATGCTCAGCGCAGTTGACGCCGCGGAGGAGAGAGGAATACAGGTCGCCCTCGTGGACAGGGACATAGCGATGACATTTGACAGGCTTCGGAGCGTTTCCTCCGCAGAGAAGTTCAATCTTATACTCTTCCTCATTGGCGGGCTGGTTTTAGGTCCAATCCTGGCCCTGTTCGGAAAGGGGAAGAGGATAGACCTGAACAGGGTCCCTGAAAAGGAACTTGTAAGGGAGGCGACAGAAGAGATAAGGAAGAGGTTCCCTGGCATATACAGGGTCCTGATAGCTGAGAGGGACAGTTACATCGCGTCAAGGCTCATCGTGATATCAAAATCCTATGGAAGGATAGTGGCATTCGTCGGCGCAGGCCACACTGAAGCCATTGAAGGAATCATCCAAGAATCTCGAAGACCTTAGACAGGTCAACGTCGGTGTTTATGCACCCGTCCCTGCTGAGTTCTATTCCGCATCCGGGGACCTTTATCTCGTCAAAGGCCATGCTTATCTCCTTTATGCACGCGACCCCTATGACCGCCTTCGGCCTGTGCTTCTTTATTATCTTGATTACCATGGAGCCGCCGGGGCACACGAATACCCTGTGACCCTTCTCCTCGGCCTTCTTCTTTATCTGGTAGACCTTGCATTTCCTGTGGCCAGAGCACTTCATGCATTTCCATCCCTCCTCGCCCAGGGTTGCCTTGCAGGTCTTTGAATTCCTTAAACACTGGGGAAGGAAGACAAAAACGTGCTCCTTATTCAGCTTAGAAATTGCATCCTTTCCCATGGAGTTCTTCAGCTCCAGGTAGAGATGGTCTATGTTCTCGGGGGAAATCCCCAGGAAGTTAATCGTGTTCTTGAGGGCCCTCTTTGTGCTGAAATCCATTCCCGCGTTTATTATCTTCTGGGCAAGCTTCTTCATATTTTCTCACCAACGTCCAAATCAACCAGCCGTTTTATCCTTTCCTCTGTGTCCGGGTGCGTTGAGAACAGCCCGTTGAACCAGTCTGGCTTCAGGGGATTGACTATCCAGAGGTGTGAGGTTGCAGAGCCCCCCTTTATGGTCATCGGCCTCTCCCTTGAGAGCTGGTCAATCTTCTTCAATGCAGAGGCGAGCGCTCTGGGCTTCCTGCTCAGGTGCGCTCCGGTATAATCCGCGCCGAACTCCCTGTTCCTCGATATCGCCAGCTTCAGGAGGATTGCAGCGATGGGGGCGAAAATCACGACAAGGATTACAGAGAGGATATTGCCCCTCCCACCGGAATCATCGTAAACGAAAAGCGACCAGTATCCTATCTGCGCGAGGTATGAGACCGCGCCCGCTATGGTCGCTGCCATCATCTGGACCAGCGTGTCCCTGTTCTTTATGTGCGCCATCTCGTGTGCCATAACCGCCTCTATCTCGTCATCGTCTAGGCTCAGCATTCCTCCTGTAAGGCATATCGAGGCATTCTCAGGATTCCTTCCGGTCGCGAACGCATTGGGGACCATGCTAGAGGCCTTTACCATGTAAATCCTCGGTGCAGGAATCCCCGCCTCCTTTGCGAGCTTCTTTGCCATTCCTGTCAGCTTGTAGTCATTGGTAGGCTCTGCCTTGTAAATCCTGAGAACGATTCGGTCTGAATACCAGTATGCCCAGAGGTTTATTCCCGCTGCCAGGGCCAGGCCTATTAAACCTCCCCAGATTCCTCCAATCAACCACCCCGCACCGACGAGTATCATTACCAGGGAGAGGAAAAGGAGCATCGTATTGAACATGGCTATATTATCCCTCCATTCCTTTTATTCTTTTCACGATTTCCCCTGCAACGGATTCCACCTCCTTCCCAGTGGTGTCAATCTCCACCACCCTTTGCCCCGCCTCAATCGCTTCCTGGAGGCATATCCCCATTATTTCTGCCTCGACGTTCTCCTCTGTCTTCTCCTTCTTCCAGCCCTTCATTCTTCCTCTCTTCCTGAGCTCCCGGGGGTTTACCCTGAGGACGAACACGATGTCAGATGGTATCTCATGCGCATAATGGGATTCAATGACAAGGTTCCCGTCAATACCCGAAAGCTCGCGCCTCATCCCCTCTATGTCAACTATCTTACACTTTCTTTTCTCATCAACCCCGCAGAACAGGTTCCTCTCCTCTGCGAACTCGTTGAGCTTCATGAGCCTCCACCCGAGCATTGAGGAAACACTCTCCGAGACGGTTGTCTTTCCTGACGCAGGGGTCCCTGTTATTGCGACTATCATCCGAAAGCGCCCCCTATAGTCAGGACAATCCAGAAAAAGAACGCCTGTATCTGGTTTATCAGGGACTCAAGGAAGCCCTCCTCCTTGACCACCCTCAGGGAACCTGAGAAACCGGCCTCATACCTCTCCCCTGAAAAGACGTCCACCGAAAGGTCCTTCCTTCCCTCCCCGCCCGGCTCAAAGATTAGAAGGAACGTCTTCTCTTCGTCCGGGGCTATCGTGAATTCCATCCCCTCCTTCTCGCCGTCAAGGGAGGCTGAGAGCCTCCCGGCTCTCGGCTCACCAGAGCCCCTCAGCGTCACGTTCACATGGACGGCATCGCCAAGGTTAGTCTCCGCGGGGTATGTTATGTTCCTGATGTAGATGTTCTTGACGTCCATTACGGTCACGTTCTCCTCGGCGTAGTCTCCTGTGGAGGAAAACACGCCGATCGTGTATTCTCCAGGTGACTGAGGAGCCTTCAGGTTCCATACAAGACTTTCCTTCCCTCCGGAGGGGATAACCGGGCTTTTGGTATAGACCTTTTTGTCGAGCATGAGGTATACGCCTATTTCCCTGCCCATGAACCCGTGGTTTTCGGCGAGGGCAGAGACGTTGAAATCCTGTCCCGGAAGGAGGGTCTTCCTCATGCTTATGGCTATCCCTCCCTCGTCAGCTCCTGCCATCGCAGGGACCGTCAGCCTCTCATCCAGCCCCATGCCATAGATGCTTACGGGGCACTCATACCCAACACTCTTCTGAAGGAAGGGCGCAAAAAGAATCCAGAACACCCTCCCGTTGCCGCAGAAATATACCTCGTTCTCTGGCCACTCCGGGGAGAAGAAGTCATCGTCACCTGACTTGCAGCTCTGGATGCTCAGCCTTCCGAGCACGCATTCCTGGCCAGTCTCCGGGGAAATATCCGTTATTATCATCCCGTATGAACCGGACTTGATGGTTCCTGGAACGACCATGTTCTCTATGCTTATCCTCGGTCTCTCCCTCTTGTCCATCATCGTTATCGTTGGCTCGTGCCTCTCCCAGTTGAGGCTCACCCTGCTCGCCAGCATCTCGACATATTCCGTGTAGTTCGAGTCCGGCGCATTCGCGAACTTTATGTGCGTCGCGTCAACGGGTGACTCTGACCACGTGGGGTCTATCGTTACAAGCTCCCCCTCGTGCTCCACCTCGACCCAGCCATGTGGACCCCAGTAGTTAGGATTCACCGGGTCCAGGTTCTCCTCTGTATACGCATAACCTATCACGTAATACGCGTTGTATCCCAGTGCCCTGAGCATGGATATCAGGAGGTTGGAGTGCCCGTCACAGACGCTCTTCCTGTTGTCATATACCCACCATGCAGAGCTTTCGGCTCCCTGGTATGCCATGTCGTAATCAACCCAGTCATATACCCAGGAGCCGAGCCTCATCATGCCCTCCTTCTCCCCGAGGCCTTGGACTATCTCATGCGCCATCTTTCTCATCTCGGGAGTCGCCTTTACCATGTCGGTCATTGGGAAATCCTTTCCCGTCGGATTGTCCTGAGAGTCACTAACCACGACGTCAAACATTAGGGTATAGTTAAGGTAGGTGTTGAGAGGGGGGTTGCTCCACACGACCTCCATTATTTCATTCCCGAAATCATCAACCGAGTATTCATAGCTGTCCGGCCCCGTTACAGAGACCAGGTTGGCTCCCTGCGTTCCCGTATTCTGAGGAACCGATAACTTTATCCTGATCTCGGCAGCGTTCGCCCCGAAGCCCTGGGATTCCAGGTATGCGCTCCCGGTCTTCGTGACCCTGGCTTCCAGGTAGCTGACCCCCTCTGGTGTATTGAGAAGCTTTGCCTGCGACACCGGCATCGCCAAAACCACCAGCATTATCACCAGCAAAAAGAGGATTTTCCCCATGTTTATTATAAGTCATTAATCCTTATTACTCTTTCCAAGCGGCCGCGAACCCTTTATATATCATCCCGATTTATTATAGATGTGGATTGAATGGCAGGACTGGAGGTCTGGACAGAGAAATACCGTCCGCAAAGGCTGGACGAAGTCATAGGGCAGAAGCATGTCGTGGAGAGGCTGAAGGCCTGGGTGAAGGGGAAGAACGTACCCAACATGCTCCTTGCAGGCCCGGCCGGGGTAGGCAAGACGACAATCGCGCTGGCCCTTGCCAGGGAACTATACGGGGAGCACTGGAGGCAGAACTTCCAGGAGACAAATGCCAGCGATGAGCGCGGCATTGCCATCGTCCGGGGAAGGATAAAGGATTTCGCTTCAATGAAGCCAATCGGCGCTGACTTCAAGATAGTCTTCCTGGACGAGAGTGATGCCCTCACACCCGAGGCGCAGCAGGCCCTCAGGAGGACGATAGAGAGGTATGCGGGCGTCTGCAGGTTCATCCTTTCATGCAATTATTCCTCGAGGATAATAGAGCCCATCCAGTCAAGGTGCGCGGTCTTCCGCCTGAGGGGACTCGGCATGGAAGGCGTGATGGAATACCTCAACAGGATAGTCAAGGGAGAGAAGCTCAGGGCAGACCAGGACAGCCTCAAGGCGATATACGAGGTCTCAGAGGGGGACCTCAGGAAGGCAACCAACATCCTCCAGGCATCGTCCGCGCTGGGGAAGATAAGCAGGGAGATTGTTTATGAGGTTGCTGCCCAGGCAAGGCCCAAGGACATAAGGGAAATGGTTGACCTGGCTGTCGCGGGAAGGTTCCCTGACGCTAGAAAAAAGTTATACGACCTCCTTATAAACCAGGGACTCTCCGGGGAGGACGTCATAAAAGGCATCCACCGCTCCATATTCGAGCTTGACGTGCCAGAGGAGAGGAAGCTCTTCCTCATAGACAGGATTGGCGAGTTCGAGTTCAGGCTAAACCAGGGCGGCTCTGAGGAGATTCAACTGGAGGCCCTCCTTGTCCAGTTCCTCAACGCAAGGAAATAAATTCTGCGCGAAAGATTTATAAGGTTCTCGCTGCATTTATTAACAAAACCCGGAGTGATTGGAAAATGAAATTCATATTCTTGGGACCCCCCGGCGCTGGAAAGGGAACCTATGCTTCCAGGGCAGCCCCCAAGCTCGGCATCCTTCACATATCGACAGGCGACCTATTCAGGGAGGAGGTTAAGAAGGGGACAACGCTTGGAAAGACTCTGAAGAGGATAATGGACAGCGGGGAACTCGTCCCTGATGACGTCACCATACAGGTCCTGAAATCCAGGCTCTCCCGGCCTGAGGCAAGGAAGGGCTTCATACTGGACGGCTTTCCGAGGACAATCCCCCAGGCAGAGATGCTGGACAGGGAGATGAAGATAGATGCCGTGATAAACCTCTTCCTTCCGGAAGAGCTCCTGGTAAAGAAGATTGCCGCCAGGAGGGTCTGCAGGAAATGCGGGGACCTTTACAACGTGGTCACCATAAAGAAAGGAAAAATTTACATGCCTCCCATGCTCCCGAAGGCAGAGGGAAAATGCGACAAGTGCGGCGGGGAATTGTTCCAGAGGGATGATGACAGGGAAGAGACCGTGAAGGAGAGGCTCGTTGCATACAGGAAGCAGACAGCGCCGCTGATAGACTACTACAGGAAGAAGGGAATCCTGAACGACGTTGATGTCATAGGGAGCCCTGAGGTAATGGTCCCGATAATAATCAAGGTTCTTGAAAAATACGGATAGCCTGGATATGAAAGGAAAGATGGTGGTCTTCGAGGGCATTGACGACGCAGGGACAGAGGTCCAGTCAAAGCGCCTGCTCCAGCACCTCAAGAGCGGGGGGATACCCTGCGAGAGGCTTTACTATCCCAACTATGACAACCCCACCGGGAAACTAATCCACGAATACCTGCATTCTGATTACAATCTCTCGCCTGACATGCAGCTCGTCCTCTACGGGGGAGACATGCTCCTTGACAGGGAGAAGATTCTCTCCTTCCTGAAGGAGGGAAAGATAGTCATCCTTGACCGCTATTTCACATCGACCCTTGCATACCAGACCCTTGACGGCCTGAAGCAGGAAACGTGCCTGAGGTTTGCCAGGATGTTCAGGCTACCCAAGCCGGATTACGTCTTCTACCTGAAAATCTCTCCTGAAACCTCGATGAAGAGGAAGGCCATGGAGAAGGGAGGGGACGTTGACAGGAACGAGAGAAACATTGACCTTCAGGAGAGGCTTGCCAGGAAATACGATTCGGTTTCCAGTGAAAGTGTATTCGGCAGGTGGTTCACCATTGACGGGGAGAAGCCCGTCGAAGAAGTTTTCAGCCAGGTCAGGAAGGTCCTCAGGGTCTGACTACCACGGCGTCTTCTTCACCCCAATCTTGTAAGCTATCACGTTCGCGACCACATGGAAGACCAGCGTGATGATGGTTCCCATGATTATCCATTCCCACTTCACAACCACGACCAGCGAGAGCATCAGGAAGGAGCCTGCCAGGAAATCCAGCTGGTCGAGGAGCGGGACAGGCGCGCCCCTCGGCCGGCCCATCCTCCTCTTGAAGAAGCTCGCCACGACGTCACCCGCCATTGCGCCGAAGCCCAGCAGGAATCCAATAAATGGGGTCATTGCGATTATGTTAAGGCTGACGGGAGACAAACCCCAGGGTAGGAACGGAAATGCAAGCATCTCAACCACCGCTATAACTATCCCCATGAACGTCCCGAAGAACAGGCCCTCCCACGACTTTCCGTCGCCCAGGATACGGTTCTTCCCGAGCATCCTCCCCCCGTCGATTGGATGCCCCTTCAGGAACCTCATAACCACAGGGGTCAGGCCGTTCGCAGCATATATTGGAAGAAGTATCCAGGTCACCTCTACGAGCGTGTAGACGTCAAAAACCATGCTTAATTATTAAAGCCGGATTTAATATAGCTTATATACACCCATGATGCAACCACACAGATAATTGGTGATGGGCCGGTAGTCGAACGGTAAGACGCCTGTTTCGCATGCAGGAAACTCCGGGTCCGAATGAACCCTTTCGGCCAAGGTAAACGTCCGAAAGCGTTCGCGGAAAAACCGCTACCGCGAACAAGGTTCTGAAAATCCCGGCCGGTCCATCCAAAATCAGCTTTTAATGTTTTCTGTTAATTAGTCAGGATGACAGAAGGACTTCCGGATAAAAGGTTTCTTGTATCGTGCAATCTCCCTCCCTCTAAATACGATTACATAACAACCGGTTCGGTTTATTATCCAGGAGAATCTCCAGGAAAGGACATTTACCTCCCAGCTTATTTGCTTTCAGAGCAGAAAGCATTGCAGTCAATACAAGAACTCGGAACAGGAAAGGTTGTCATTGACCTCCGGGAGATACCCAATTATCTTACTCTTAAACAGAACGATTATGCGCCGCAAGATGGGTTTAAAGCGGCGAGGGAGGAAAAAAGGTACATGCTTTGCGAAATGACAGACAGAGGAATCTGGACAGTCGATACATTATCCTATGCTTTTCCACACACAAAGAGTTTGGTGTTTGCCGAATTATATGTCCAGTTTCATGACAGCACCATCATTCTTGATGCCGGTCAGATATTTAGGTTCTTCAACCGGGACGAAAAAGGAAAATTTTGCCGAAAGGCCCGAAGACGAGACAAAAACGAAAATTTTGCCGAAAGGCCTCATGACTGATATCCCATGACCCAAACAATTAAACCAGCCATGACAAATATAATGCATGAGCAACTTCAGGAAGAGGATGTTCTTTGCGTTCGTGCTGGTTGTGATACTCCTTACCATAGGCACGCTCTATTACAGCCACGCCGAGAGGTGGTCGCTGGTTGATTCCTTCTATTTCTCTACCATGACCCTAACCACCATAGGATACGGCGACCTGGCACCCACAGGGGACTGGGCAAAGATATTCACTTCCATTTATGCAATCTTCGGGATAGGCATCATGCTCTACATACTTAGCTCCGTGGTAGGCGTATCCATATTCAGCCAGGAGAGGAAAGTTAGCAGGGCATTTTCCTTCCTGAGCAGGCTAAGGAGGCACGAGAAGGAGATAGTTTCCCAGAAGAAGGAAATAAAGAAGCTCGAGAAGAAGGTAAAGCCCTCCATCCAGAAGTTCGAGAAGCACGAGAAGGAACTGGAGGAACTGCAGAGGGAGGTCAACCCCACGATAAAGAAGTTCGAGGAGCAGCAGAAGGAGCTCAAGAAACTCAAGAAGAAAATCAGGAAGAAGTAATTATTTCTTTTTCTTCTCTACTTTCTTTCCAAAGAAATCGTTCGCGGGACAGCATATCCTTCCCTGCTTGCAGTGGGGGCACGCCAGTTTCCCGTAAACCAGGGGGTTGCCGAACACCCAGATGAGGATTGGAACAACCATGAGTCCTGCAATCAGCCACTCGAAGCCCGTCCATAACAGATATCCGCCACCTATCAGAGGGAAAACGACAACCATGATATTCGGAAGGAGGTTCTTCCATGTTACCTGCTTCTCGCAGAACCTCTTCGGATCCTGTTTCTTGAAGAATAACGGAGCTATCTTCCCTTTCCCGGCGACGCACCTCTTACCGTAGTAATAGCAAGATGCGCAGCCCTCCCTGTAGAGCTGGAGTTCAAGAATAATCAAGTAAACAATATACAATAGACCCCACACCAAACCAATCCTGGATAGGATGTACACACCAATTAAATAAGTAACCAATATAACCAAATTGTAAATCAAGACGTTCCTCAGGGGATATCTCTCATATGCCTTGGGCTCTGCCATGCTAGATAATTAGAAGGGAGGATTAAAAACGTTTACAGGAATGCCATGAAGGCAAGAACACCAGCGATTGCCCCCACGACCAGTATGACCAGGCCCAGGGTTACCAACCTCATGCGGGTTTTCTGCTCCTGAGGGGTCAGCTTCCTGATCTGCCCCTTCTTCTTGAAATTCTCTTCAAGCCCTGCCCCGATTGCCACACCCATTCCCGCGCCCACGGAAGGCCCGAGGAAGAACAGGTTTCCGAACTCCCCTGTCAGAATGTCAACTATGAAATATATGGCCGTCCCAACGACCAGACCGACCGCTATCCCGATGCTCATCCACTGGCCCTCGGGATATTTCCTTTTCTCTTTCGGCATGTTAGATAATTGTCAAGGCTATAATAAATATCGCCTATCAGGAAAAGGGAATATTTAAATAATCCCAATAACTAACCAATACAATGTCAGACTGCCGCATTGAACCAATATAATAAATGCGGCCAACTAAACAGCCAACAAACAAAAACCAATGATGCTCCCGTCGTCTAGCCCGGTCAAGGATACAGGCCTCTCGAGCCTGGGACGCGGGTTCAAATGAACCCTTTCGGCCAAGGTAAACGTCCGAAAGCGTTCGCGGAAAAAACGCTACCGCGGACAAGGTTCTGGGAATCCCGCCGGGAGCATCCACAGACAGCCGCATTGAACCAATCGAACAAATGCGGCCAACCATTAGAAAGCCGCATTGAACCAATCGAACAAATGCGGCCAACCATTAGAAAGCCGCATTGAACCAATCGAACAAATGCGGCAAACAACCGATGGGCCGGTGGCTTAGTTTGGTTAGAGCACCCGACTGATAATCGGGAGGTCGAGGGTTCAAAAAACCCTTTAGGACCGGTAAACGTCCTAAAGCGTTTGCGGAAAGAAAGCTAACGCAAACAACGGTTGAGCAAACACGTAAAGGTGTGGAAGACGGCAATCGTTTTCCTGTTGCTCCCCCGCTTGCGACTCGCGGAAGCGTCTGTAAGCGGGGTGGGAATCCCTCCTGGCCCATAAACAGAATGCCGCATTGAACCAGCCGGACAAGTGCGGCCAACGAACAATCATTTAAATAGAAACATGAAAGAGAATGCATTGGTTAATGGGTCCGTGGTCTAGTTAGGCCCCTTTACGGAATGTAAGGGAGTCCTAGAAGGTTAGGACGTCGCCTTGACGTGGCGAAGATCACCGGTTCGAATGAACCCTTTTGCCCAGTAAACGTGCAAAAGCGTTCGCGGAAAGAAAGCTGCCGCGAGGTTCAGGGAATCCGGTCGGACCCACTTAACCTTTTTACGGTTACCGAATTCGCCGGTAACCACCAGAATGCCGCATTAATCCAATAGGGTAAATGCGGCTAACTAAATCTGGCAGGTAACCTGAACGAATCCTAACTTATTCTAAAAAGCTTAACCAAAAAGCTGAGGAGCAACCGGAAAAACATTCAAGTTCTTTTTATTCGGCTCCGTAATTCCGCATGTTTTAAAAGTGACCATTGACAATTCTCTAGCAGGAGGTTACATGAAATCCATTATAATAGGATTGGTTTTGCTTACTCTTGTCATTCCCACCGCGCTCGCGCAGGGTGACGGGAGGAATGCCAGCGACGCTTCGCCAGAGCTCTATGGCAACGGAAACGGCAGCGATATGGTTATCGCTCCCAACCCGAATGCAGGTGACAACGAGAGCGGGACCGGGAACCAGCAGGATACCCAGAACCATGGCGATGGAACGAGCCTGACCATAAGGGAGAGGCTGATGATAAAGGTAGAGAATGCCTCCCAGCTCAGGGAAAGGATACAGATGATGGAGCAGGAGTATGGACAGGAAACAGACAACTACACCGAAGCGAGGAGGCTCGTCTACCAGAACCAGAACAGGGTCAGGGTGGCCGTGCAGGCACTGCTTGCCGCAGAGAATCTCACCGGAGGGATAGGAAAGCAGGTCTCTGACATAGCGAGGCAGTTCAACAACTCTGTCCAGGCAACGATACAGGCCGAGGAGAAGGTGCAGACAAGGGACTGGTTCACCAGGATGTTCTTCGGAGGGGACGAGGTTGCCGCTGCTGACATAGAGGCAGAGCTTGAGCAGAACGGGGAGAGGCTACAGAACATGACAATGCTTCTTGAGGGATGCAGCTGTGACCAGCAGGTGAAGGCGATGCTTCAGGAGCAGGTGCAGAACCTTGAGATGGAGCAGACCAGGCTAAGGGAACTCGCGCAGGCAGAGAAGCAGAGCAAGGGCCTTTTCGGATGGCTGTGGAAATGACCGGGGCCCTTTAACCTTTTTTACCAAATCCGGGATTCCCTGTTTGTGCTCACGCCTGAAGGGCCGAAAGCTTTAAATACAGGTTCCGAAGTAAGTATATGGACATGCAAAAACTGGGCAGGTACGCATTCCTGCTTGGTCTTTTGGTATCCGTGATAGCAGGATTCGTTAACATTGGCTATTACGGAGTGCTTGGACTTTTTGTCCTGGGCGTAATAGTAGGTTTGCTTAACGTTACCGGCAAAGAGGTTCAGTCATTCCTTCTTGGAACGATTGCCTTGATGTTGGTAGGAACAAGCCTGAGCCTATTGTCAGGACTTCCGGGCGGTGCTGCAATAACAGCGATAATCCAGCACTTCACAGCATTCGTTGCTGGCGGTGCTCTGATCGTTGCACTAAGGGAAGTGTACGGAATAACAAGCAGCAAATAGATTATTTGGTTTTATTACCATTTTCTTTTTATTTTTAAGGCGGGTTAGCTACGGCTCTGTCCGGAAATAAGGAGTCACCAAAACATTTATATACCTATGCCCCAATATAGTTATTGTCCGAGGGGCCCGTAAACCCTAAGGGCATACGACACACCCGGAGGCGGAGTTCGCGTTGCGTCCTGGGTCGGTTGAGACAAAAGCGGCGGCAATGAAGGCAACTTCTTGCTAAGGTGGGTTATCTCCAGGATAATCTATCCAGAGGTTAATCATGTTCACACGTGCATCTATCCAGATGCTGAATCCGTGAAATCCGGACATCGCCGGTCTAGGCTGGTGGTGGTCAGGTAACGTGAGAGGCCAAACTAACGATTGGCCTTGATGTATGTTGAACCCATATGTGCAAACTGATTGGAAAATATATTCCAACAAAGCAGTACGCTTTGGAGGTATATCTCTAGCAGGAGGTATGCCCCGCCAACAGCAAATTCCGGCTGATCCCGCCGGAGGTCACTGCTATCTGAATCCGCCTAAGACATGCTAGTCCTGTTTTTCAGGGCGGAAAGCTCAGTAACACGTAGTCAACCTGCCCTTAGGACAGGCATAAGCCCGGGAAACTGGGGATAACGCCTGATAGGCAAGGGTGCCTGGAATGGTCCTTTGCTGAACTAAGGATGGGACTGCGGCGGATTAGGTTGTTGCTAGGGTAACGTCCTGGCAAGCCTATGATCTGTACGGGCCTTGAGAGAGGAAACCCGGAGATGGATTCTGAGACAAGAATCCAGGTCCTACGGGATGCAGCAGTCGCGAAACTTTCGCAATGCGCGCAAGCGTGACGAAGGGATTCA
>Ga0307419_10000516_pt1 | contig 19531 bp, 30 predicted proteins | sample SalMarWE160230MG_2_FD_202512 | JGI IMG/M metagenome (GOLD analysis project Ga0307419, IMG submission 202512) | Salt marsh sediment microbial communities from the Plum Island Ecosystem LTER, Massachusetts, United States - WE1602-30 | ecosystem: Environmental > Aquatic > Marine > Intertidal zone... | reverse complement strand
GTCGTTCTGTCGTCTCAATCTGTGATCTTGAATTCATCCGGAGGGACGAACGATGAAAACTAATTTGATACTAATTTGGATCTTTTTAGTAGCTTGCGGAGAAGATCCGGAAGCCTTCACCGTCGCCGAGCTCGAGGCCGGCGCCGAGCTCGACACCGACACCGACGCCGACACCGACACCGACACCGACACCGACACCGACACGGACACGGACACGGACGCCGACACCGACACCGACGCCGACACCGACGCCGACACCGACACCGACACGGACACCGACACGGACACGGACACGGACGCCGACACCGACGCCGACACGGACACCGACACGGACACCGACGCCGACACGGAAACAGGTTCTGAAACTGTGCTCGATACCAGTTTCGACGCCGGCGAGCTCGACACCGGGCCGGATTCGATTTGCGATTTCAATAACGAAGGTTGCAAGCAATATGAGCGGTGCGAGCTCGACACCTTTTGGATATGCCCCCTCCTCGAGGGGAACGTTTCGATCAACGTTGACACATACGGCGTTGACTGGTTGATATGCCTGGAAACCGAAGGGGGTGATATGTATTGCCCGACGACTGGATTTCACCGTCCATGTCTCGAGCTCGAGGACGCGATCGGCTTGGGGTGCACCTTATGAACGAAATTATACCGCTCAAGAGTCTTGAAAAGAGGGCGGACCACTACGCGAGCCAATCGCTTTCGCCCGCAACAAAGCGGTGTTATGAGCGGGATTGGAAGCTTTTCGATCGATTTTGCAAATCGCACGATCTTGAATCTTTTCCGTCACAACCTGAAACAGTCTGTCTCTATCTCACTGAAATGGCCGATTGTGGTCTTTCTGTCGCAACCATCGTCCGGAGGATGACCAGCATAACGGCGATACACGAAGCCGGCGGCCATCTGACACCGGTAAAGGACGCGCGCGTTAGTCGAGTACTTCAGGGAATCAAACGGGAGCACGGCGCGCCCCCGGTATCGAGAAAGGCGATTTCATGGGCAGACCTCCGGAAGATGATTGCGCATTGTGACGCCCTCATGATTGGATTGAGAGACGCGGCGATCTTGGCGCTCGGTTGGGCGTCCGCTCTCCGCCGGTCCGAGCTTGTGGCGCTCAATATCGGCGATCTCGAGTTCCTAGAAGAGGGAATGATCGTCACTGTGCGCCGTTCTAAGACCGATCAAGAGGGACACGGGGCGAAGATAGGGATCCCGCGTTCTCGTGGCGATGTGTGCCCCGTGGCGATTGTCGAGAGATGGATAAAGCGCATTTCCGAAAACCCCCTCCCCCCTGAACAACCCATTTTCGTGAAATTGGGTGTCATCAGTCGCGGGAAATGGTGGTCAAAACCCTCCGGACGACTGCCCGCCCGCTCCGTTTCAAAGATTGTGAAGACATACGCCAAATATGCCGGCATGAATTGGCAACAATACGCCGCGCATTCTCTCCGCCGCGGCCTTGCCACCGAAGCGGGCGCGCGCGGTGTTCCTGAGCGTGTGATCTCCCGCCATACTCGCCACCGATCGGTGAAGGTCCTCCGCGGATACATCGAGGACGGAACGATCTGGGCAGAAAACCCCCTACCCGCAATTTATACGGGCTCGAGCTCGAGCACGGGCAGCAAGTAAAACCTCGAGCTCATCGGCCGGCATATCGGCCGCGGGGGCGGTCTCTGCCGGCGCCGGCGCCGGCGCTTTCTTCTCTGGCAGTGCGAAAGCGGCCTCCAATTTCTCGCGAATGGCGCGGATCTCCTCGGCGCTAACACGCTCTAAACCGGGTTCACTGGGTGAAACTGGTTTGGGTTCACTGGGTGAAACTGGTTTAAGTTCACTGGGTGAAACTGGTTTGCCGAGGAGGAGGGGGACAATTTCGCGCGCCGCGGTGGTTTCCCGGACTGGAATCGACATTTCGCCAAAACGTTTTTCCCAGTATGGCCAATCGATTCCGGAGGGGTTCACGAGCTCGACGCCGGCGGCCATGGCCTCGAGCTCACACTTTGCCCGCGCTCGAGCAGCTCGGCGATCTTGGCGGTGTAGGTGGCGCATGGCGCCGAGCACGATGTTCACCGACGTCCAGACCGCCGATCGTCGAGCTCGTTTAGATTTATTGATTGACCGCGCGCCCGCGCGGGGCTCTTCGTTACTACTTGGTAGGATCTTGGGAATTACTTGAGAGTTTGTCCTTGTCCGATCGGGGGGGTGACAACTTGTCGTATGTGGTGAGTTGTCGCACATTGTTTCACGTGAAACTACATTGTGCGATGGTGTAGGTAAAGGTTGCACCGTTTGCGTTTTTCTTCCAGACCAATACGCGAAAGCGTCCAAATTGAAATATATCAACGCCCCCGCGGTGCGTTCGTGGGGGCGATAGTTTGCGCAATGGATAAATCCGCGCTCCTCGAGCTCGGGGTGTGCGCGTTGGAGAGTTCGGATCGATCCCGCTTCACCATGTGACGATCTGTAGACCGCATCGGCGATCGCCCCCATTGGGGCGGCTACACCTTCAAAACCCATTTTGACGAGTGCCACATAAACGGCGAGCGTTCGCCGAGCTCGAGGGGATAACGATCCCGTTCCAGCTATGCCAGATCGCGCAAAATCTATCGATCGGATTCTCGAGGCATTCGCAAGGCGCATCTTTCCTCCCTCTCGGTCCCGAATTTCGGGCGCACCGGTAACGCAAGATCTCGCTCTAGAAACCGCAAAAAAAACGCACGGATAGCGGTCAATCTCTAATGCGAGATCGAAAAAACACATCAATGCCCGAAAACGGCACCCAAATAAATTTGACTCTGAAGGGTTTTCGTCCTATCGTGGGGAAAATCCTAACAGAGTGGTTGCCGTTTTCGTCGCATAGGCACCACTTTATTCTTTTTTTGCGAGATCTGCAAAAAGATATCTGAACTATATCGGCTCCTTTTTTCTGAAATCATATTGAAATTGATTCAAAATCGCCGGGGTTTCACCGGGGTGGAACCGGAGGGTAACCGGTAATTCACCGGGCCTTTTTACATTCTTGCTAAATAAATTTGTTCGACTATAATTTGATACATGAGCAATGAAGAGAAAAACGCTTCAAAAGAGCCAATCGATGAGCGTTCAGAATCGGAGAAACAAAGGGATTCCGAGATCGAACGGTTGGACACGTTTTTTGCTGGTTTACAACCGGGCGTTTCTCTACTTGTCGAACGGTTGAAACCCTCATGGTGCGCGGGGTTGCTCGAGGAAATCACCGTCCAGAAAGATGAAGAGATCGGACTCGATTATTTCATCGAAACGTGGGGCGGTGAAGTTTTGAGCGTGAAGATCCGGGGAGCGGGCGGGAAGTTGAGCGGAAGTTACAAGCTTCCCTTGGGGTCATATCCTCCGCTTTTGTTCGGCGAGCCACTGAAACGAACCGATCGCCGTGACTTTTTCGGGAAGAAAGAAGGGGAGCAGATGGGACAAGCGCCGGCGCCGCCCGTTGTGGTGAATCCGTCCGATACCCTCGAGAAGATCGTTCAAACCCTGCCGGCGATGATTCCGATCATCACTGCTTGGATGCAGAACAACGAAGCCCGCCGGAAAGAAGAACAAGCCCACAGAGACGCTATGATGTTGCAGATGATGAAGATGAACCAATCCGGAAGCGGGATCGGAGACATCACGAAGATCGGCGCCGCAATGGGTCAACTGCAACAGATTTTCAAACAGAACGCCGGCGGCGGGGGAGGGGAGGGAATGGACGGAATGGAGTTCATCCCCCAAGCCCTCGACGTTTTGAAAATGGTTCTCACCCCGGGGCAACAACAACAGCAAGCGCCGTCGCATAGATTGGCGCCCCCTCGAGGCAATGGCGGACCGCCGCCGAGCTCCTCGAGCTCGAGACCGCCGGCGCAAAATATCGCCAAAGTTACCCCCATAAAAAAGGGTGGTGATGGTTTGGCGCAATCGTTGTCCGATTTGGACCCCGAAAGCGCCGCGAATACAGTTATGGATGCGCTCGCCCTCATGTCTCCAGACAAGCAAGCGCTCGCCCTCGCTCACATCGGTGGCCAATATGAATCGATGATGGGCGGCGAGCAGGGAGAAGAGGACGATTATGAAGACGACGACGAAACGCGGGGTGTGCAATGAGTGATTGATGAAGCCATACGCGGCGAGCGTTCAACGTGTTCAAACCGCCGGAGGATTTCCGGGACAGATGCGGGAAACACTCCGGCGCATCGGTGCCGCTATTCGCCGAGCTTCTGTTTATCCGCCTATACGAAACCATGCCGCCGCAGTGGCGAGCACAGCACCCCCAAAAGATTTTCTTGGACAATTGCAAGCCGTCTATTCCGATTTCACGAATCGGTGGCGATACGTCAAAGATCCGGTTTCAAAAGAGCTCCTAACCAATTCACCTGAAGCAATTTGGCGCCTCACGATGGGCGGCGATGGGGTGGGGGTGGGCGCCGGTTATGGGGCCGGCGATTGTGATTGTGTAACAACCGCCCTCGGCGCAGTGCTCGAGAGCATAGGTTTCAAAACAAGATTGGGCACAACGGCGCCGAGGACCTCGGCGCCGGGTAGACTATTTGGGCACGTGTTCATTCAAGCTCACGTCCCGAAAATCGGATGGGTAACACTTGATCCGGTCCTTCACCCACTAAAAGGCTTTGGCGCCGTTGCCGATCATTCTCGGATCGCCTTTTGGGATTTGGACGGTAACCTGTTGGGTTATCGCGGGAATTTTACCGGATTGGGCCAAAACACGGAGGACAACGAAATGTTAGGAAGCATCAACGACGATCAAATGTGGCCGAATTATGGTTTTGGGGGAGACGATCCGGAGCCGGACGCCTCCCCGGTCGAGTGGTCCTATCTCGGTCTTAGCGACTGGGGATGGATGAACACGCCACAAGGAAAGATGTCTACGATCGAGAGCTACGGGATGATCCCCGGGGAAATGCTCGGTTTCGGCGTCGAGGTAGACGATAACGACGCTTGGGGACCGGGGACCGTTCGAACCCCCATGTTAGAGCTCGCCCTCGATGATTACCGGTACGTTCAACAGAACGGACGCCCCTATGATGGGATGTTGGGTCTCGGCGACACCGGGGAGATCTACTATTACGACGGATTGGGCGGCTTTTTCAAAAAGCTGATTCGCAAGGTCAAAAAAGGCGTTCGGAAGGTTGCCAAACGAGTGAAAAAGGGAATCAAAAAGGTTCTCAAAAAATCCAAGTTTGGGCGCTTCCTTCTCAAGGTCGGAGGGAAGATCAAAAAGATCGCGATGAAAATCGTGAAACCGCTCATCAAGTTTGTGGGCAAGTATGCCGCCAAGCTCGCCCCCATCGCCGCATTGATTCCCGGTTTCGGGCCCGCCGTCGCCGGCGGCCTCTTGGTGGCGGGAAAGATAGCAAAAACGATGCAAAAGTGGGGAGTCAAGACAACCGGCGCCGCCGGAAAGGTCCGGAGCTTGGCGTTAAAAGACCCGAAGAAATTACCGGCATTTAAGGCGGACCTTGCGAGACAGGCCGCACAAATGAAGGCATGGGGAGCGAAGAACCCCAAACAGTTCTCGGCCATGTCGCGGAAACTGGCGAGGTGACATCATGCAGGGCGCAAAACATCTCCGGATGATACCGGGATTCAACTATCGGCGCCCAATCCGGGCGCAAATGATGAAGCGGTTTCAACAGTACGTTCCGGGAAAGTTGCCCGCTTTATACTTCATGGGGGGGTTCGGTGCCGTCGATGCCGAGGGGAGATATCTCCCGAAGCAGTCCGAGATCGTGGCATATCCGAAGCCGGGGACGTTCTATCGGTTCGGAACCTACAAAGAGGACGAGACCTATTTCGGTATCGCAAAGCGGGCCTATGGAGCGGACGCCGCAAAAAAAGGCCTCCTCACGATGAACGCGAGTACGTGGAACGATCACATAAATCGGAAAACCAAAGGGTGGGAATCGTACAAGGTCAAAGGCCTTCAATCCACACCGGACTATGACAGCACGAACAACCCGCGCGCAAAGGTTCTTTCCGGTCATGAATACCCCGTTGTATGGATTCCGCCGTTGACCGGAGAAGAGCCGGAGGACGCGGGTTATTCAGATCCGATCACGGTACCGACGCCGATCCCCACGCCCACGCCCACCCCGGGGGAACCGATCCCCGGTCCTCCCGGTCCTCAAGGTCCCCAAGGGATTCCCGGTCCTCCGGGGCCGACAGGGCCGGCGGGCGCAAAGGGTGGTTTCGGTCCTCAAGGTCCCCAAGGGATTCCCGGTCCTCCGGGGCCGCAAGGGCCGCAAGGGCCGGCAGGGCCGGCGGGAAGTGGCGCCGGCGCATCGATCCCCGGTCCTCCCGGTCCAATTGGACCGATGGGGCCATCGGGCGCCATCGGTCCGGCAGGTCCTCCGGGTTCAATTGGACCGATGGGGCCGGCAGGGCCGCAAGGGCCGGCAGGTCCTCCCGGGCCCGCCGGCGCCGCATCGGCCGGAGGAGGAGACAATAAAAAGCTTTGGGCGATCCCGCTCGTGGCGATGCTCGCGGGTTTGAAATCATGACAAAGCTTTTAGACGCACCCAATGGAGTGGCGACAGCAACGCGCGCGTTATGTCATGAGCTCCACCGACGTCTGGGGCGGATGTTCCACCGAAACGTCGTGATTGCGTTTGACACTTGGAGAAATACCGGAACTTTCAGTTTAGAACAGTTCGTGGGGGAGCTCAACGAAGCACATACCCCGGAGCTCCTCGCCTACTATGATTTGATTTCTCTTCAAGATTGCTTAATCGCCGGTCCGGAGGGACCACCAGGGCCGGAGGGGCCGGAGGGGCCGGAGGGGCCGGAGGGGCCGGAAGGGCCGGAGGGGCCGGAGGGGCCGGAGGGGCCGGAAGGGCCAGAGGGACCCGCGGGGACGGGGGCATATCCGTTTGTTGCCTACGGTGAAAACGAAGCCGAATTGATGTATACAACGATGACCTACACAGAACGGTTAAAAGTCACATTCACGGCCGTCACTGGAGTGTATTATCGCATTGATTATTCTTTTGAGCTTTTTTGCACAGCGGATGAAGATAATGAAGCCCAATGTACAGTTGAAATAGGCGGTGGCGGTCAAACAGAAATCGGTTTCAGCCATTTTAAAAACGCACCTTACGCTGATCGTTGGTCACAGATGCCCAGCGGAATGAAATACTACTTAGGTACTTTGACCGGAACAATCGATGTTCGACTAAACTACAGAAACGGATATGGAGCAGGCACCAAGGGCATTCGACGCGCACGGATAGCGATAACGAGAGTGGAGCCAACACCATGATCGGATTTGGGCAAGAAACACCCCCCAAAGTGGGGATTCCATACGTTGAAGGGGAGCGGGCGCCCACTGCCAAAGAGCTCGAGCTTTGGGACAAAGCGCAAAAGGGCGCGCGGCGGGTGAATCTTTTGTCCTATGCCATGAAATCGCAATTCAAAAACATTCTCATGGTTCACAAGTTCGCGCTCGAGCGAAAGATCACTTTGAACGAACCCGAGCTCCCCGATCTTGAAATGCGCATGAATAAGGCGTTGACAGAAATTGAACGTCTCAAGGATGACATGTGCGGAGTAAATCAGCTCGAGCTCGGCGTTCAACTGTCGTCCGGAGGGAATGATCTCGACATAGTCCAGCCCTCGAGCTCGACGCTGTCGTTCGGTTGGATTCTGCCCGCGGTCATCGGGGCAATAATTGTGGTTGGTATCATCGCCCGTTGGGCATTCCTCGAGCAGGAAGTTTCGGAGATTTCCGCGAAATACAACGGGGTGTTGAAACGGTCGGATATGGCGCTTTGCGAAAACCCCGATTCTGACCAGTGCAAGGCGTGGGAACATGCCAAGCAAACAGGCGGATACTACAAGCGGGAATCGCTCATCGATTCAGTGAAATCGGCTGTTTCTGCGGTCGGAAGTGTTGCAAAAAAAGGACTCGGCGCCGGGTTAGCGCTCGCGATCCCGTTGCTTTTGTGGATGTATATGCCGAGCCGGCGGAAAGGATAGGAAATGTCAAACCTACTCACAACAGACGATGGGCGGGCGGCCGTCATCATTGCGCAACGGTATCTCTTAGAAAGACGGTTATCGCGTTTCTTCAAGAGAAATCTGGTAATCGCTTACAATGAATGGCTTGCCGGAGATGGTTTCAACCTGGAAACGATCGTTGGAGAGCTCAACGCCTTACACGATGCCGAGGTAACAAACCTGTATCGTCTCCTCGCCCTCGCCGGCGGATTGCCTTCCACCGTGGCGGACATGGACATTTATATCGATCCGGTATCCGGTTCCGACACCGAGGGAGACGGAAGCGAAACGCGCCCGTATGCATCATTGTGGTTTCTAGACAATCTACCGACGAGAATCGATCATGTGGTCAACATTCTTTTCGTGAATGACTACGCCCACGTTGGTGAAATGAATATCAGCGTTCAATTTGGAGTCGACGGGTATTTGTCCTTTATCGGGGTTGGAGCTCCTACCGTGATCGGTTCGTATGAAGTGGCCACAACGGGATTGTTGGACGATGGATTGGGGCGGTATTTTCAATTTACCGGGGCAGTTGGCGTCGATCCCTCCGGTGAATTCTTGATGGCGGCCGATGGATTTGACATCGGAATCGCTCAAGCGATTCATTCACAACATGCCGCCGACACCTTGATCACCGTTCCCGGTTCGTTTCTAAACGTCGCACCGGGCGACAACATGAACATTGTGAGGCCTACCAGAAACATTAGTTTCAGAGAACTTTCTATTCAATGTAGAAACACGCAAGGGTGGGTATCATTGACACGAGACGCGGGAAGAATTGGATTTTACAACCTGCAAGTACAGATCAGAGATTCCGGAAATTCAAAGCGGGATTGCCTCCTCATCGATAATAGTTGCGCGCAAGTCATGAGCTTTTGTCAAATCATACCGCCGTCAAACGGAACAATGAGGATCACGCAGCGCGCCGAGCTCAACACGCAAAATGGGGACGTCAGTCCGGAAGCCTTGTCAGAATCGGGCGTAACGAACTTGGTAGTTTATACGCAGTACGTGAAGATCGCGGGGGTGTCTGTCGCCGATTTGGACGTTGGAAAAATTTTAAGTCTCATCTGTGAGGGAAAAGCGCGATATTTCTCAAACCGTGGAGTGGTCAACCTTAAAGCAAACGCCGAAGTGGAAACGATTACCTGCAATCGGATCGACGTCGAAAACGCCAACGCAAAGATCACCGATTGCCTTGCTCAAGGCCGCGCGAATGCCGGAGCCGGCGCCGGCCTCGAGCTTTGGAGCTCGCGGTGTGACGTTGACGGGTTCACAGTATTGAATTCCGACAACGTCGTTTCGATTCTTGCCAATTCACAGCTTTCGATTGAGCGATCCGGAGTCGATGCCACATATTCGACGGTAACCGGATTCGGCGTCTATCTGAAGGGGATCGGACTTGTCGAGTTGAGAGACGCCGGAGCGCGACTACTTGCCGCAACGAATGCAATCAACTTTGTTACGGTCAATCCCGCCGTTCCCGCCGCAGTGCCGGCGGCTTACGGTTTCTCGACAGACTCGCAATTATCCATGGTGAAAAGACTGAGCGTGTAAAATGGCGTTTAAGAGATCAACAGAGATACAGACCATTCTTTTCGACAAGCGGAAATGGTCTGTATCGGCGGCCAAAAAATGGTTGATCGAACACGGGAAGAAAGCGCCGGCGGCGGACACAACCGCTGATTATCATCGTTTCCGACAGTCCCCCACTTTCAATTTTGAGGCGGGCACTTTCCGAACAATCACCCTTGGGGCGGCGAGCAGAGGAATAAAGGCGGTTGTTGCCGTTCCTAAACAGGCAAAAAAGCCCAATCCGACGAAAAAGAAGGCGCCAAAACGGAACGGAACGAAAAAACCGTGGTTTCCCGCCTTTCTTGTGGAGCTCGCAACGGCGATTTCAATCGACATTGAGGCGGGGGAAACGATCAAGTTTCCCCCATCGGGAAACTTCGCCCTTGGTTCGAACCGTTCGGGGACGGAGCTTTGGATCATCTCAAAGAAGAGAGCAAAGAACGTCCGAGCAACCGACGATAAAGGGGAGAAATTATATGAAGACTTCACCGGGTTTGAACATGACGAAATAGGGAAACTTGTTCAATACAACGTGAAGGAAATGAAAAAAATCGGTCGGGCGATGTCTATCACCTACCGTTCCGATAAGTTCAGCAAAGAGGGGGACTTCAGCGATTACGTCCACCCCTTTACCCATTACCCCATTGTTTCGGTCGATAACGTCAAAAGGCCGTCGATCGTCGCCCTCCGGGGTGGACGGATCAAAGTTCGAAAGGAGGGCATAACCGGATGAACGGGGAAATCTTGCTCCTAAACGGACGGCGGAAACGCCGGACCACCAAAAAACGGACCTCGACGAAAAAGAGGGCCACGCGAAAGCGGCCGGCGCGGAAACGGCCGGCGAAGAAACGGACCGTTAGAAAGACGGCCGCAAAACGGAAACCGGTAGCTCGGAGAGTTGCCGCGAAAACGAAAGGAGCCACTACCATGGCGAAGAGAAAGAGAAAGGCCGCTAAACGCCGAGCTCCTCGGCGTAACCCCTCCCGGGCAAGGCGGGCGCGGCGAGCCGTAGCACGGCGGGCAAGCAGCTCGTTTGCCGGTTTGAACTTCAAACAGGCGCTCAAGGGGATCCCCTTGAACACGCTGGGGATGTTTGCCGCCAAGTGGGCGGCGAAACGGTTTGGCGAAGCGGCCAGCGAAACCGATCCCGCAACGTGGAATTATGCGTCCTACCTCAAAGGGGCTGCGGGCGCGGCGGCTGCCGGTTTCCTCGCAAACATGGTCAAGCGGGGGAGCGGTCAAAAGGTGCTCGAGGGCGGTATGTCCTTGATGCTTTACAAGCTCGTTCAGAATGAGCTCATCGCTGGAAATTCGTTCTGGTCTGGACAGCTCGGCGCCGCCGGCGCTCGGGTTCCCGGTACCGTCGAGGAGAACAGCGCCGGCGAGCCGTACATTCTGGGCGAGGATTACCAATGGTATCCCCTAAGCGGTGCGGACGATGACAGGATCGACGCATACGAAATGTATGGGGATTCGTTGGTGCAACCTGGCCCCCTCGGCTTCGGTGAGGCTTTGGTGCAACCTGGCCCCCTTGGCTTTGGTGCCGATCTCGATGAGATCTACGCCAGAAACTACCTGACAAGGTAGAAAGGGAACCTCACCATGAAGTACATGAACGTTAAAGAGAAGTGGTTTTTGTACGACACGATCGCCGTTTCACCGTATGTCTCAAGTCTCGCTCATCCGATACCCGGATGGTATGAGACCTTTGCAGATCTGGCGGCGGCCGATGACTTGACCTTTTTCAACTCGAGAAACAAGACCATCGGCTTGGCGTACAATAATCAGGAATCTCGGGATCAAATTCCGTATGCCCTCGAGGCGGAATCGATCTCTGTCGGTTTCTTCGCACCGGCGACGAGCTCACAAGTTGGAACCCTCTCCGACGGCACATATCGTGGTAGAGTCGATACTATCTCGACCTATTGGCAAGATGAGCTCCCCCAACACACCTCGGCGATCTTCCGCGTCAATCAGGACGAGAGATTGAAAACGACGTGTGCGATGGTTGCCCCAGGCTATGGTCCGACAGGGTTTTCCATGGGGCAGGGGAACACGTCGAACACAAATGGGAGTTGCACATCGGTAACCGCCGGCGGTTTCGGTAGGTCTCATCTGAAATTCAGATGGACATTCCCGACAACGATCGGAATTCCCCGGCGCGCAACCCTCGCCGTCACCCTTCGTTTCGTCGAATGGGTTCGTTTCAACATGGCAAAGCTCTGGGGACCGGGAAACATTCAACTCCGAAACGTTGCGGGTGAAAGCTACGGAACCGCGTACATACCCACAATGTTTTTAATTCAGTGTCTGATAACCGGAACGCGGCAAGTTCAGCAGCGCGCCGAGTATCACGCATAATCCCGGAAGGACCGGAGAAAGAGAGATCGAAAATGAATGCTCCAGTGATGAACGTTGCGGAATCGTATTCTCTTTACGATACCGTTATCGTTTGTTCGCAGCTTTTCGGGAAAGAGAAATCGATAAACGGTTGGTATACGACCTTTGTCGATTTCGCTTCCGACGAGAAGCACACCTTTTTCAAATCGCGGACTACGGGGAATTCACACCTCGCCTATTGTAATATGGACTCGGCGGATAACGTCGATTTCGTGTTCAAGGCGTTTTCCCTCGGCGTTCGTTTCTTCGCGCCAATATCGCCGGACACGATCAACACGATCATTGTGTCTCCCACTGACATGAACGAAAACTTGCCGGCGCTTTGGTTGTTCGACCTCCCGAAACATTGCGGGATCGACTTCAGAGTTCAACAGGACGTTATCGTCGAAAACGCCTGCTTGGCCACCCCCCCGGGTTATGGGCCTCGAGGTGGTGGCGGTGCGCAACCATCACAGGACGACAACCCCGATCCGGATTTCTCGAATCAAACGAGTTGGAAAGTGGTCACCGGTACGAACGGGGAACCGTGCATCGATAACCGGTTCCCCTTCCCGAAACCGATTTCCATCGCGAGAAACACGAGCATCGAAGCCAACATTTATTTGTCGGGATATGCCCGGTATCTAATTGGGGCGATCTCAGGTCCAGATATTTGGGTGTTGCCGGCCGAGGAAAGCGATTCACAACCCGGTGGCCAAGGGGATTATATTACCATGTCGACGAGATATGGGATTCAGGTTTCCTTGTATGGTTATCGAGAAGTGCAGCAACGCGGCCAATACCACGCACCGGGGGCGATTCAGGAGGGATAGGCCATGCAGCCAACAAACCAACGGATCGCCAGAGATCCCCTTGTGAGTCGTTTCGATGCCGATCCGGGGCCATGGCGGCCAATGTTCTATACCGTCACGATCCCGGTACCGACGGCGGCGGGCGGTTCTGAAGATGGATCGGTGACGATCAATAATCAGCCCTTTGTCTGGACGGATTTAGGTCACCAGATCATTGGGAACACGGCAGATCCCGAAACTTCGGGATTGTATCAAGACGGGCAGTATTCGATCGAATTCAAGGACGAGCAAAGCAACTATCAATCCTTACCCTTTCCAGCGGGCGCGGCTCTTGGTGGTGAAGGATCTGGTTACAAGATCGCTTTGCCAATGCCGATCGGGTATCCCGGAGCCAAAACGATCTCTTTCCGTATCATCAACCATTACACGCGCATTTTGACGCCGGAGCCGGCTGAAGCAGTGTTCAACGTGAAATTGGTTCTCATCGGTGCGTCGGACTGGGGAACACTATTGGGATAAAAGGGGTTAACCGTGGAGAATCCAGAATTTAAACAAGCCAATGAATTGATCCGTCGTGCGATACGGCAAAACGTCATTGATCCAACTCCAGACGCAATCCAGCGATGGCGATACGACGACACGGACAAGTATCAAAAAATATTTGATTCGGTGTCCGAACAGTATCGATCATCGGCTGAAAAGTCGCCTTGGTTGTTTCAACAACAGTCTTGGCAACTCCCCACGACTCGGCGCTATATTCAATCACGTCACCCCGTGGGGGGGCGTTTGACACAGCCCAATACATTGGCTTGGATGGTGGAGCTTGCGCGGTTTTCTGTCCCTTATGGTTCCGTTGGGATCGTGAAGTCGTTTGAACAGTATCTTGGACAGGGAGCGACGGTTTATACTACGTCAGAATATTGGGGAAACCCTTACCCAATTTCAACTTCAATATCGTGGTTTTTCCGTCTCTCCCATATCCACCTTTTAGGAAGACCTTGGATCAATGTCTCCGGATTGAGCGCAATACCGGATTATCTTCCGGGCATTTCCTACGATGACTTTTCACGTTCAGACGATCTATGGTTTCCGGCTGCATCCTCGAGCTCCTCAAATATTCACCTTCCCGTTCCGGGGGGGCAATTCGTGAGAGTGATCGCACTCGTTGGAGCTTCCCAAACACCTGTCACAATATCGGCAAAGCTCGCCGGTAGCGTGCAAAGCGAGATGAGCAAGGACGCCCAATTTACCGTTAGAACGTCATGGTAAGCAAAGCGGTTTTGCAGTGGGATCCCGCGGTACGTGCCGAGCTCGGCGCCCGCGGTATTTCGTTACCTGTCGAGCTCATCCTTGCCGTTATTCGCGCGGAATCAGGAGGAAAAGCCGGCCTTGTCAACCCTAAGGGGAGCGCATCGGGATTGATGCAAATTCTCCCCGTCACTCTGAAGGATTTTAATCAGCGCCACGGGACCGCATACGCGATCGAAGATTTGCAGGGACAAAGCGACGAATCGACCCGGAAACAGATTCAAGTAGGAATCGATGTTTTGGCCCGATATTGGAAACGGGCCTATAAGTACCTTTCTGAGCGCGCGGGGGGTGGAAACGTCCCCATCGATGACCTTTCGAGAATCGCAGATCTCTTTTATCGGGCAGGGCCGGGCGCCACTATCAAGAAACTGGATCAACTATCAACCCCGACATGGGCGGCCATTCAATCGGCGTTTCCGGATTGGGCCCCACTGAAACACCCGAGACGAGTGTTTAAAGACCCGATGCCGTGGAACTTGGATTCAATAGGCGTATGGCTCGAGGGGAAGTTAGGCGATATCACCAAAATTGCCAAAGACCCAAAAGCGGGTTTTGCGGCCGGCATCATTCTCTTGATGTTGGCCTATTGGTATATGTCAAAGGGAAAAAGCCAATGACGAAAAAGAAGAAAGACGATAAAACCACCGACGCCCCGGCGCCGGTTCAACCCAGGGACGAGAACACCCCGGCGCCGGCGGCGGTGACTCCTCCGGAGGAGAGCGAGGATCGGGAAGAGATGTTCGACGACATACCGCCCCCACCCGATGCGACCGAAAGATTGATGGAGCTCGCGTTTGATACGTGGGCAAGAAAACAGGTCGAGGGGGTTATGTACTACATGACACGGACATTCACCCACCATAGATTGGGCGAGAAATTCGGAACTCACCTTGTGTTCAACGCCCTCGAGCAGCTCAACAAAGGCAAACATGAAGAGCTCCTAGAGCAAATCGAGGCCTTCAGACACACCATTTTCTCTGAACTCGACGAGTATATTGCCGAGAGAAACGCAAAGCGGTAGACTTTCATCGTCCGGTCTTGTCCTGGACATCGCCGGCGCGGTCACGGATGTAACCCCTTCCAGCCCGCCGGCGATCTTTCATTCCCCTCCCTCGAGCTCGAAAACGGCCATTTCCCCGAACCTACCCCCCCCCGTTTTTCGAGCTCTTTTTTTTTGATTAAACTCTTGCTCCGTTTCGTCGATAGAGAGACTATATGTACAGTAATGGGGTTACATCATGATCAATTATTGCCAAGTGCCCGCGGAGGGCGAAAAACTGTATTCGTGCGGTTGGGACAGTCAGCAAAGCCCAATTGGCCGATGTCGATTCTTCGATAGTTGTTGTGTCTTCATGGCCGATTGTTCTCATTTCGCGTGTGGTTTCTGTATCAATAGTTTGGCACAAAAAGACGCGGACAGGAGGCGGAGCCATGAACATGAGATGGGAAGACGAAGAACTAATTGATATCGTCGAGGATCACAATCTCAACGTTGGGATACTGATCACAGTCGATAGAGACAATGTCTTATCGATGACTGTGCGCCGGAGCGCCGATCTGAAGTCTCCCGCCGCTGAAATGATGATTTCTCGAATCGCTGATCTGTTGTTCAGGGGATCGATTGTCGCAAACAAACTCCCAATTTGAGGTGGTGGCCATGGACCAAAAAGAGAAACTGATCGCCGTTTTGAACCTTCTAAAATCATCCGTCGATAGCAACTTGAATGCTTCTTTGAATCCGGAGGAATGTCAATTGTTGCTTGACGTCATGGCGGGGGCGCAGCGAGCTGCCCGTTCTGCAATTCGCATTGTTGCGAAAATGCCGCCGGCGTCGCCGAGGGCCTCGAGCTCCTCGGCGGTTGAAAAGATAGTCGAAGGAATGGCCGATATTGCCCATGGGGTTATCGAGGACCTCGCCGGCGATTTTAACCCGCGTCGAAAACAGGCGCGACCAAGGAGGCGCAAGCCATGAGCAGAGGAATAGGGATTCGATTCAATGTTGAGTGCCCGCACTGTCGAGCACTTCAAAACGTGTCTCTCGTCACTATTGGCGAGATCATGGGCGATTCGTTCGCCGAGTGTCGGAAGTGCAAAGGCAAGTTTGTTGTGGTGTGGTCCTTTGAGGTAGAGGCGGACGTTTTCAAATGTGACGAAAAACCTTCAGACGTTCATTGCACTTTTTCTTTGTCGGAAGGGTGGGACGACGAGGACGAGGAGGTTGAGGAATGAGTGTCAGTTATGCCGAAATTGTCAGAAAACATCTTTTGCCAGTGCTCGAGAACGGAGCGAAAAACGGGGGCGCCGAGCTCGCCGCCGAGGATTGTGAAAAGCTCGTTTTCTTCCTGAAAACATCGGTACCGCTCGAGCCGTTCCTAGAAACTTTTATTTCCCTCGTTCATTCGACGTTATCGGAGGCCTCCGGAGGGAAAGGAGACAGTCAATGAAGTGCGATTTGTGCGGAAACGATGCCGCCTATCTTTTGGACATTACCGACGAGAATACCGGAAGAACGTTGAGTGTTTGCAAAGGATGTTCCGATCTCGTCGATAGTGATGATGATGATGGATATCCGGAATTTGAAAATCCAAACCGAGAAACAGCCCAATTGTCTATCACCATGGATCGACGAATGTTCGACGTCTTGTCAGCTCAAGCCGAAATAGAAGGGTTCATAAACGTTCAGTGTTTGTGTCACACAATCCTTTTTCGTTTCGCCGTTGCGGCGAAGATTGAGGACCTAGCAGATCCGGAAACGCCGGAAGAGGAGGCAGCCTTCACCCACGAAATGAGGGGATGGCTGAAAATGGAATGACGTTTCAAACAACCACAGATCTAATATTCAGTCAGATAGACGCAGGTTATGAAGTCGGGATTCCCGGCCATCCGGACACCTGGCCGGCGCCGGCGAAAATCGAAAGAATACCACCAAAGGAATTGATAACCCGATCGATGGGCGCCGAGCTCGCGATCGCTGAAAAACTGAAAGGACAGTTACATGAATGATCAACCGAAACCGATAAACGAACCAGAAAGCGAGCTCATCGATCGGCTTGCTACCGAAAGCCCTTGGATCCAATGTCTAGGGCTCAACATATCCCAGTTGAAAGCAGCGCTTGAAACGCCGTTTATCTTCGTTGTGGCGGTCAACCCGGAGGACGGGACTTTCCAGATCGTCAGCCAATCCGATCGGCAAGATGTGGCGGATATGATGACCAAGGAATTCGGCGCCATCATGGAAGAAAAGATCGTCCCGATGGCAAAGACAAACATCGCGCCGGCGGCGGAGCCCTCCCGGATCGTTCGTCCGGACGGACGGCCGTTCATGGTTCCCGGAGCTCCTCCGGAGCCAAAACCCATCGGGAAGATAAAACGACCACCGAGAAAAGCGCCAAAGCGTTGAAAAACCCCTCGAGATATAGTGTCGATATAGGTTAAAATCATAGTGTCGATAAAGAAACATTATCGGCACAAAGAAAGTAGGAAGAATGGAACACGTAGACGTACTATTTAGATTCACTTGCCCTCATTGCGACACCGTAAACGCTCCGGTTGTCGAATTTCAAAATCTAGTTACGGCCGGCGTTACGGATGTTGTTTGCGTCAATTGCCGAGCTCCACACAAGATCGCATGGGGTCTTAGTGTTACGGCGGAGCTCATGGACGAGGAAATCGACGTCGAGGCGATAATCTGGGAGGACGACGACGAGGAGGACGACGACGACGAGGACGACGGGGACGAGGAACATCATGGTTGAATTTATTACCGACCAACAGAGAAAACTTATGGAACACACCCTCGGCGGAGAAGATCCGGGGCGATGGTATCGCAACCATTTTATGGCATCACTGGGACATTCAGATCTCAATGACTTGAGAGCTCTACAGGAAAAGGGCCTCGTCGCTACCGCAAGGACGCCGGCTTTTTGTTCACCCGATGACATCCTTTTCATGGTCACCGACGCCGGAAAGGCCTTTTTGAAGGAGAACCCGAGATCGGAACGAAACGATCGGGGGAGGTTTCACCGATGAGCGATGAACTAGAGATCGGAGATGTTGCGATCTTTGACAACGGGATAACCCCTCCGGAGGAAATCATCATCGAGGATTTCACCCTTGAACCTTGCCGAGGAACAAAGGTCAAGTGCGCCAAATACGCCGGCCATTCGTATGATGTTCAATATCTCAAAAAGAAATGAAAAGCAGTCCCCCGGGAGGTTACCCCACGGGGGACTTTATCATTCTGGCCTCACTCGGCTTGAATGTTCGGGCCATGATAACGCAACGGAGGAAGAACGTGAACACTGAATCAGCATTAAAAGCCCTCGAGGAGGCGAGAATTTCAGCACAGTCCGCCCAAAAGGCGGCCGCTCTAGCTCTAGAATCGATTTCAAAGTTCTACAGTGTGATCGGCGACGACAGTTGGAACGACATTCGATCGGCTTGGCAAACAAGACAAGATATCGAAGACGGAAACACACTTTATCGGAAAGTTGCGGTCATTAAGACCATTGATGATGATAACAACACCGTTATTACCCTTTCAAATCCGATTGAATCGCAGAAACCGAAACCGCCGAAATGGTCCGTTGATCTCAATTTCAAAGAGTGCTCGGCTCTTGCGCATGCTCTTTTAAAAGAAAGTGGAGTAACAAAGTGATCGAAACGTTCGCCGGTATTGCCGTTGGGTTTCTCGCTTTCTTGCTCGCCGAGCTCCGGAGGAGGCAGAAGAATAAAAAGGAGCTCGAGGACATGAAAACGTCGGGATATCCACCCCCTCCCGGGGAGAAGGATTGCAAGGATTGCTTTTTTTTCAAAGAATTCAAACGGCGTCTTAGGGAGGACGATACCAGGCGGATAAAAACCGGTAAGTAAAGCGAGGGGCCCCCGGCTGTCGACCCTTGGGCCCCTCCCCCTTCAAACAGGAGTTTCATTCATGATAATAGTTTTAGATAGTTTTTCAATCGTTGTCCTGATAGTTGCCACGATTGTGGTGTTTATCGGGGGAGCTCTAGGGTTTTTCACTTGGGCCGCAATGCGTCGAAAACGGGCTTTTGTCGACTATTGCAATCGCAAACTATCGGGGAAACAGAAATGAACGCCGAAATCGACATGGAATGGATGGTTGACGGCGCGAGGGTTCTCTATGAAGCCGTTTCGCCGCCGCGGAATGATGAAGATCTCTACCGTGGGGAGCTCGACGGCGCCCCCATCGAAGTGAGCAGAGATCCGGACCGGAAAAGGTATGTGGTGAGAATACGGAACATGGACGCACGATATCGAAAAAAATATTGTCGTTCTGTCGTCTCAATCTGTGATCTTGAATTCATCCGGAGGGACGAACGATGAAAACTAATTTGATACTAATTTGGATCTTTTTAGTAGCTTGCGGAGAAGATCCGGAAGCCTTCACCGTCGCC